>OIXH01000157.1_pt1 | contig 88364 bp, 68 predicted proteins | sample 1587741 | NCBI WGS metagenome assembly OIXH01 (sample SAMEA3888916, study PRJEB22519) | human gut metagenome | biome: human gut; feature: human-associated habitat; material: faeces | place: Denmark | collected 2011 | reverse complement strand
CCTTTCCATTCCGAGGGTTTGGGACACTTCCCAACAAGCAATTTTCAACCGACGCGCCGCAGCGCAGGAGGGCGAAAATACGGAAAGGGTACCCCTTTCCTATGCTTGCTACGAAAGTTTTTCCTTACTCCCTACTACAACGAAAAGCCCCGTTTTGCCAACTTTAAGCAAAAGAAAAACGCTGCAATCTCAAAAAGATTACAACGCTTCTTAAAACCTATTCAATTTTCGTTTTCGACTTCTGCAATTTCTTTTGCCGTTGCGGTAACAATCCGTATGCCCTTATCGCTCATGCTGTCAAGCAGCGTGTCGAGCTGCCGCCTTTGCGTCGATTTTTCCGCTGTCTTATCCGGGAAAAAGAATTGGTCTACGGATATGTCATAACGGGTAACAAGTTCATAAAAGATTTGCAGGCTTGGCTGTTGCCCTTTGTTTTCAATATTCGCAAGGTAGCGAGGGGAAATATTCATTTCGTCGCTTACTTTCTTGCGGCTTTCATTCCTGCCTGTTCGCGCTGCTTTTATGGCTTGCCCGAAAGCTGCAAAGTCATATAAAGGTACTGGTCTTTTTGCCATAATAATTCACCCAATTACATTTTACTGTTCCTTTCTTTGTTTAGATATGTCTACACAGTTCTTATCGTTAGCCAAAATAATTCATACTTTGGCACTTGCTATTATACGGATGTCCGTATATAATTATAATGATAGAGCTTAAAGAAAGGACGGCCGAATTATGGAATATATGTCTTGCCCCGAAGCAGCGAAAAAATGGGGCATTTCAGAAAGACGGGTACAGCGACTTTGTGAGGATAATCGAATACCGGGCATTTCAAAAATTGGCTATATGTGGCTGATACCAAAGGACGCGGAGAAACCAAAAGATATGCGGACAAAGAACAGGTAAATTTCATACTAACACAACATAAAGGTTTTATACTATTTTAGGAGGTGTTTTTATGGCGCAAATAATGATTGTTGAAGATAGTCAAGGAACAAATAAGGCTATTTGTGAATATATGAAATCAGCAGGACATACTCTTATTCCTGCTTTTGACGGTGCAGAAGCATTGAATATTTTTCGTGACAGAAAGATAGATTTAATTGTACTGGATATTATGCTACCTAAAATCTCAGGTTTAGCAGTATTACATGAGATTAGAAAAAGCAGCAATATTCCTGTAATTATGCTTACGGCTGTTGATGACGAATACACACAGTCTAACAGTTTTGACGAACTTGCAGACGACTATATTACAAAGCCATTTTCTATGTTAATCTTGGGGAAACGGATTACAGCTTTGCTCCGCAGAAGCGAGAATAAAACAGCTACAAACACAATTCAATTAGGGACTGTTACCGTGGATTTTGCAGGATATACCGCACATGACGAAAACGGAAAAATTGATATTACCCCAAAAGAGATTGAGATTCTAAAAGTGCTTATTGAGAACAAGGGATTAGTGCTATCGCGCAATCAGATATTGGACGACGTATGGGGGTATGATTGTGATGTGATTGACAGAACAATAGACGCTTATATACGCAACATAAGAAAAAAGCTCCATTTAGATTGTATTACTACCGTAAAAGGCATTGGCTACAAACTTGAAGTGGAGGTATAGAAATGAAAAGAAAACTCTTTTATAAAATATTTGCTTTCACGTTCGGAATGATGTTTCTAATTACTGTTTTGGCCCATGTACTAATTTTCGTAATTGCTCCGAGTGAAAACATACTTATCACAAGTGCGACAATAACAAATTCAGATGTGTATGCTTTTTCCGAAGTAGATATGCCGCGATTGATTACACAGACCATATTGAAGTCGTTTCCACTTTCAATTTTGTGCTGCACAGTAATTTCATTGTTTTTTTCGTTTTTGTTTTCTAAAGGAATTACAACTCCAATATTATCTATTTCAAATTCTGTTCATAAAATGTCAAGGTTAGAACAGACAGCAAAAATAACCGTAACGAGAACTGATGAAATTGGTATATTAGCCAACGACATAAACGCCCTGTATCAAGCATTGCTTGTAACTATACGAAACTTAGAGGAAGAAAAGGATAAGGTACACTTGGCAGAGAAAGAAAAAATTGATTTTTTACGGACTGCTTCCCACGAACTGAAAACCCCTGTTACAGAGTTAAATGCAACATTGGAAAACATGATTTTGAAAATCGGCGAATATAACGATTATGAGTTATATCTGCCGAGGTGCAAGGAAATTGCGGAACAGCTTGCGGAAATGATAAAAGACATTCTTAATGCGTCGCGTCTGCAAACACAGTCTACTATGTTCTCTGCAACAACCTTTTCTTTGGCAAACTGTATTACTGAATTGTGCGAGCCATACCGTCTAATTGCGGCGACAAACGGACTTCAATTTGAAACAGAAATTGTCAAAGATATATCGGTACATTTACCAGAAAGTCAACTTAAAAAGGCAATATCAAATATACTGTCAAATGCGGTCAACTACACAGAAACAGGAAAAAGCATAAAAGTTAGCTTGGATAAATCAAGGCTGATAATTCAAAATGATTGCGTTCCACTTTCTTCCAACGAACTGCAACATATTTTTGAGCCATTTTACAGACCGGATAGAGTGTACACCTCTGCAAATGGTGGAAACGGCTTAGGATTGTATATTGTAAAAACCATTTTAGACAAATTGGAGCTTCAATATCATTTCAAACCTATGCACTTTGGCAATGGTATGGAGTTTGTAATCTTTTTCTAAAAAACTCTGCCCTTTATTTTGGGGCAGAGTTTTTTGCGTTCAACATATACACAACATTGGCTTTATATGCTTTCAACATAAATAGGGTATTCTATTACACGAAAGGAGGAAATGACAATTATTCAGAATACATATTTAGGAGGTAAAAATGAAACAGAAAATTTTTGTAAGTATTCTAACACTTTTGCTTGCGGGAGGAACGTTAACGGGCTTTTCCGCGAAAAGTAACATATCTCAAAACGATGCTACAAATGGTAATGTACCACAGGTAATAAATGAGGCTATATTTCAGCAAAACGGCATAACGCAGCAAACGAGCTATGACGGTGGCGATACATGGAATGCAGCACCCGTTATTGAAATGCCCGAATTTTACAGTTATGACGAATTTGAGGAATGGATCAAAAACGAAACCGTTAATCTGCAAGAGCTTGTTGCTGCCGGGGAGATTAGCCAAAGTGAAGTGAATGCTATTATTGCCCAGTACGAAACAATTTTATCTGAAATCAAGGATGGCGTACAAATCAGCAAACGAACTTCCTATGAGGAAGAACAACTATATTTCAGTTTGCCAAACAATTCCGAAAGCGAGAGTTTTCAAACGGTTTTGTATGACGGTAACAGCTATCACAACTTTGGACCATATGACACAAAAGCAGAATTGTATGCAGCGTTGGAGAAATACACAAGCGAACAGGTTGAATTAGGAAACATGACCGAAAATGAAGTAAATACAATTCTTTCAAAGTACAAATAAGACTTAAATCTGCCGCACGACGGCAAAAGAAAAAAAGCCGTCGTACAGCAGACATATTTTCACGCGCCTTTTAATCGGCGGCTTTGATTTTCAGAGCCGCCGTTTCTTTTTGCGCGACGACCCATAGCCATATAAAACGGCGGCTTTAGGAGGTAGCCGCCATGAGCGATAACCCATATCGACAATATTCTACTTTCTTTGACTTATCAAAAAAAGCCCGACCACCGCCGGGGACACTTCTACCCTTAGATATGAACTGTCAAATCATCTGAATACCGCTTTCAATTCCCTTGCGCTTGTCTGCGTCTTGCAGACAGGCGCATTTTGCATTTTCGGGAGGTTTTTTCAAAAAAGTTTCGCTTTCATTCGGCGTTTGAAAAAATCGCCTGTATTATCCCGCGAAAAGGGGAGGTACTACCTACCTTTCGGCACGAAAGGAGGTGAGAACATGGAACCTAATCGCGTGGAATTTCAGAAGCAATGTATCTTTCAAAGTTTCTGTAAACGGGTGCTGCACAACGAAGCCTGCAACGCCCATGAGGAAATCCGGCGTCGCAGAGCAAAGGAAGTGTCGTTTTCCGACCTTGCCTTGCATGAGGAACGGCAGCTTTATACGCTTGATAAGTATTTTCAAGACGAAGAAGCCGAGCCGAGCTATCAGCAGGCAGGAAAGAAAATCACGCCGAAGCTGCTGCTTGAAGCAATTCGCACTTTGCCGGAAGAAAAAAGGAAAGCTATCATGCTGTACTATTTCGAGGGCATGACCGACGTGGAGATTGGAACGTTATTCAATACGTCGCGTAGCACGATACAGTACAGACGGACAAGCTCTTTTGAAATCTTAAAGAAATATTTGGAGGAACACGCTGATGAATGGGACGAATGGTAAAAAATCCGACTTCCCGGACGTTGCCCTTGTTCCCTATCCTGTCATTGTGGCAGCGACAAAGGGCGACCCGGACGCTATGAAAATTGTCTTGCAGCATTTTAGCGGTTACATAGCGAGCCTTTCTATGAGAAAGCTCTGCGACGAGCGCGGAAACGTCTATTTTGGCGTTGACGAGGATATTCGCCAACGGCTGCAAGCAAGGCTAATGAGGGCAATCCTCACATTTAGGGCTGAATAACTGCACCGATACCGAAACGTCTTAGCCCCTTTTCCGTTTCGTATCAATCCGCAGCAGCCCCGTATGTTCCTTGACAAAGAAAGCGACGCAAGATAACGGCGACGCAGTATAGGGCAAACCGGGTACGTCCTTTTTGCGCCGAGCCATACAGAGGGTGCGCCATGACACTATTTCCCTATTGGGAAAAGCCGAGCGAGAAACACCGCGACGGGAAGCAAGTTAGCAGCTTGTGGGCGACGACACGCATTGAGGGAAGATAAGCCTTTACAGCCACAGTCCGAGCGTTCAGAGCGTCGCAGGCAATGGGTAAAGCTGCCTTAAATGAGCAGGGGTGCAATTCCCGCGAGGTTGTGCTAACAGCCGCCCGGTTAAAGCCCACTTTTTGTAACTTGACTTTTTAGCCATTTATGAAAGGGGGTATTTTCCTATGGCAAAAAAGGAAACAGCAAGCCCCGCTATCCCCATATTCCCTATGTTAAAGACTGTTGAGCAAATGAGCAAGATTAGCGGTATCGGGGAAAATAAGCTGCGTGAGCTTATGGATAGCGGCGAGCTTGAATATATACAGAATGGAAACCGCCGTTTGATAGCTGACGCTGCAATCTGGGACTGGTATCATAGGGCAAAGACGACAGCGAAGCCCCCGGCACGACAGGGAGGTTAAGCTATGGCTATATCAACAAGGCAGGTTAAGAATAAGCGCGACAGCAACGGCGTACTGACCGGGCGGCCGGGTACAGTTTACGACGTGAATATAAAGTACACCGCCCCGAATGGGGAAAAGAAAACCTATTCAAAAAAGGGCTTTCCGACAAAAAAGGAAGCGACACAGCATGAAGCAGAGATGAAAGCAAAGCTCCATAATCCGGGACAGATTGCGTCTATCGCTTCACAGCGGAAACAGACCGTTGCAAGCTATCTGAATGAATGGGTAGAAAGCTATGCAAGAGTGAACTTGCGCCCCTCTACTTACGACGGGTACAAAAAGACGATTGCAAACTACATTACGCCGTATATCGGCGGCGTTGCCCTTAATCAGCTTACCCCCGCTATGGTAGACAAAATGTTTCAGCAGATTATTGACAAAGGCTTGAAACCGTCCACCGCAGCCGGGGCAAAGCGTGTTTTGAGCGTGGCGTTGAGCCATGCCCGGAAATACCGCTATATCGAAACAAACGCAGCAAAGGACACGCTTACGAAGTTTGGAAAGAGTGACAAGACCCCCGACCCTTATACGCCGGAACAGGTAAAAGCCCTTATGCAGCGCGTCGAGGGTACCGTTTGGGAAATGCCCGTTATCTTAGGCGGGCTTTACGGTATGCGCCGTTCTGAAATCCTGGGCTTGCGCTGGCGTAATGTGGATTTGGAAAACAACACCTTTGACGTTTCCGAGCAGCTACCCTTTAAGGTGCCGCCGAAAACAAAAGTCATTGAGGAAATGGCACCGCCGAAATCCAACGGGCGAAAGCTGCCTATCACAGAGCTTGCCCGCCCGTTCTTCCTCAAACAGTTTGCTATGCAGGAAGCGCAGCGCGAACAGGCAGAAAAAGACGGAAAGCCATACTATGACAATGACCTTGTTGTAGCGAAGCCGGACGGTTCCCCTATCTCCGCGTCGTGGGTATCTTCCCAGTTTGGAAAACTGCTTGAAGATTTGGATATGCCGCATATCCGCTTTCACGATTTACGCCATACGGCGGCTACGAATATGCACCAACTGACAGGCGACTTCTACACCGTAGGCGAAGTGTTAGGACATACGCTTGCGGGTATCGGCGTATCGCTTGGACTGTCTATGAACTTTGAAGCTGTTACCGCCCGATATGTGGACGTGCGGCTTGAACGAAAAAAGGAAGTCTTAGACGCTTATCATGGGGCGGTCAAACAGGCTGACCCGGCAAAGGCAGAGAAAGCCGAGCCGAAGAAAGCAAAGAGCGCGGCAAAGAAAAAGAGCAGCGATTTAGAGCTTTAACCGCTGTATCTATTTACCGCTTCTTATATCGTTTTATAGCCCAGCGTGGGATTTGGGCACCATTTGGGCACCATTTACCGAAAAAGCACCACTAATACAGGCGATAAAAGAAACGCCGAGAACACGCAAAAACATAGAGTTTATGCGGGTTTCCGGCGTTTTCTAATCCCTCAACCGACCTAAAATCATCTTGCGGCAGAGAGAAAAATTCTACTATTTTTTATCTATCATCAAATGAAAAAGCTTATCGTAACAAACTGCCATACCGCACCTCTCATAATCAAATGTACTATTTGATTTTATCACGAATTCGTGATAAAATCAAGTGTAAATATAATTTTATGTATGATAACGGTCATATAATTGCGTAATATATACCTTGTTATAAGTGGTTGCATACTTCACCGGCTCCCTGGAATTGCTGGCCGGGTGCCATGCGTAGGCAATCAGGTATCCCCTTACTCGTCGAAAAAGATGTTAGGTGTTTTCTGATGTTTGGTAAGACCTGTTTTCATGAGCACCTTCTGCTTTCCGAATTTTCTTCATCTCTTGAAATAGAAAAGCATGGCAATTTTTGAGCAGGGAGGACCCGGACGATACCACTGTTCATCCGGGTTGCTCCCATTTTGCGGTTCTACACGGGAATCAGCGGATTTCTTCTCTGGACACCATTTTAGACCGCTTCCGGCCAAACAAATGCCATAGATCATGCCGGTCAATCACCGCTTCATAGCTGCGGAGCTTATCCCGAAGCTTCCTATTTTCATGCTCCAGTTCGTTGGTGTGCAGCTTTCCACGGACTGACTTATACTCTACCAATTCAGCGGTCAGTGCCGTTACCTTGGATGTTAGCTCGGAGATCAGCTTGTTGGCAGCATCCAGCATCTTTTGTAGGTGTCGTTCTTTCTTCTCCTGTATCACATACTTCTTTGCCACAGTTGCCAGATTTTCATATTCAGAACGATCCAGCATAACTTTAGAGGAAAATGGAACTGTATGGGGTTCTATTTGCTCCACTTTCTGAACGGCAATCTGCTGTTTTTGAATATTCTCAATCTTCTTTTCCAGAGAAGCTGCCTGTTGCTCTTTCTGCTGCGTTTGTGTGGTGAGTTGTTCCAATCGCTCCTGTTCTCGTTCCACCTTGAACTGTGTCACGGTCAAATGTTCCTCGGAACTGCCCCGTTCTCCACGCTCCACATCCGTATATCCGGCATTGCGCATGGCTTGGAAGAAATTGTCCTGGAGGACGCTGTAAGATTTCCGCAGCACCGGCTTGCCATTCTTCTGGAGAATAGGCGCTCCCTGTTCGTCCAATGCCGGTTTGGACAACCATTTTTTGCTGCTGCTCACCTGCATAATGGTTTCCTTGATGGTTCCCACAAGTGATTTGTCTTTGCACCTCTTGGACCATAGAATCTGTTTTTCCACAACCGGAACGTAGACCACATGGAGATGATAGTGGAACACATCCTGCCCCAGTGCTTCGGACATAGCCCGATTGCGCTCATCGGCGTGCATGACGGCAGAGAGAATATACTGTTCGCCACCCACGATCTCCACGGCTGCCCTGTAAGCGTCCTCATAAAATCGCTTGGCAAACTCATACCCGCCATGATTATAGAAGTAGGCGGAGTTTACATCAAAAATCAGTTCCCCGTAAAGGTTGGCGTCTGATTTCAGGCCACGGGTGGAGATTACACCGTCTTTTTCCATCTGAGCAAACATCTCTGCATATCCGGCGGTAGGTTTCTTAAAATGGATGTTCTGAGGGGTGTGTTCTGGTATAATATCGGGATTGGTATAGGATTCCTTTTCTCGTTCGTTGTGCCGCTGGGCATTTCCGATTTTGGTAGCAGTCAGGTTTACGTTTCTTGCACTGGTACGGTCAATCCCGTCGTTTCTCGCCATAGAGCTCCTTTCACGTTTGTACGGCCTGCGGGCCGGGGCGCACTTCCTGCGGAAGTGTAATAACCCACTATGATACTTTCATCCTGCGGCTGCAAAGTATCGTGGGCTCTCCGAGGGAGATGCGGCTCCTGCGGGAGCCGCCCTGACTTGCGTGTGCTATCCACACAGCATGTCAGGTGTGGTCGACATCCTTGCTTCTGTAAGCAATCCTGCCGCCCACGGTTCGGGAAAATCCACCGGATTCTCCCGAACCATCCATCTCCAAATCTGCGGATTTTTCGATGGGAACGGTGGTGCGATACCAGAGTATAACTCTGTGCAGGAAATGCAATAAATGCAGAAAATTCCGGTTTCATGCTGCGGGGTTCACAATGATTTTCACATCGGCCGGTCTGCCCACCGACTGGCGTTCCGCTTCTTCCAACCGGATGTATCCATGTCCCTCCAACAGTTCCAGCGTCGGAAAAATCTCCTCCGTTTTCTTGAAGAACTTTCCCCGGCACATCTGAAAAAGCTCTGAACGCTTGATCACCGATATGTTCTTCTTTTTCAGCTTTGCCAGGACAAATTTAGCTTTCTGAATGCTCAAGTCAGTACCCATCATGGAATAGGCGTAGGTGGAATGAGCCAGAAAGTATTTGCCGATCTGAATCGCCTTGCTCATTGTAGAAGCTGTTACTTCTGCTTTTTCATCTTCCATATCAGCGCAATGCAGCAGTCCCGCAATCCGAAGTACTGCACCGATATATTTGCTCGCCCAATCGGAAATTGCCTGCCCCTCGCCAACCAGAAACTTCTCATGCTCCTGAAAATAATCAGCCATCAGGTCAAAGGCTTTTTCGGAAAGGTGTACCGTCTGGGCATCCCCACCAATCGGCAGAGCCATCAGGCGAAAAATCAAGCTGCGATAAGCGGCGGTTACTTCGGGCGGGATCGGCTGGGTACGAAAGACCCGGCTGCCAATTCTGGATGGTGGGGACGCATACAGGAAGCGGGCAATTAAGCCCCGTCCGGTCATGGTGGTATTGGACATGATTTCATCCAGCACACTGGGCTGAATAGAGAGGATAGCCGACAGTGCCGGGTGCATGATGCACTCTGCTTCACGGGTCATTCGATCCACATAAATGGCATCTCCACAATGACCTTTCAGCCAGACATCAATGTTGGATTTGTTGGAATACCGTCCGGCCATGATGTCAAAGATACCGCCCTCGGTGGAGATCACGGAGAATACTCCGTTGTTGGCCGCCATCAAGCTGGTCAGAGCTTCACTGGAACAATCGTCCGCAAAAAAGCGAACCGGCCTTAGTTCTGGAATTTCTTCCAGCTGCTCCTGAAGCTGCCGCAGCTCCAACTCCATTTCCCGGCTTTCCTTGCGCTCCAGCTTCTTTTGCAGACCGGAGATCTGGCGCTCCATAGATTCCCGCTGCGAATGGTTTTCCCGTATTTCCATGCTGTGCGCCTTGTTATATTCCTGCTCATATTCATAAAGGAATGTGGTCATATCCCGCATGACGCTGGACTTTCGCTCCCCCGGTGCGGCGATCACCACTGTGTACAAGCTCAAAGGTTCACAGTATCCCGGTGTTCCCTCTATCTTGTACTTTCCTTGTAAGCAGGTTGCCAGCACACCCAAGCTAATCACCGCTGCCATGTCAGGGGCAGTCTGACTGTGTTCAGCTACCGCACTCACATAATTCCGAATCACATCCGGGAGAGCGTCTACCGGAAATGCAGGCAGATCACTCCACTGTGGCGTCAGCGGAACAATAGGTTGAAAAACCGGTGACAGCTCCGCTTTTGGAGTGTAAATCTCCCGGCAATGCTCGATTGCCTTCTGAATGGTGATTGCACCATACGTTGTGCCGGATTGCTGCCGGTCCCATTTATCCCGCATCAATCCCGACTGCCGGAACATAGTGTCCATCTTGGCAGCATCCCGTCCTGTCCAAAAGGCGAGATGACTGCACAGTGCCAGATCTGCCTCTGATGGGGACGAATATCCCTCCAACGAACCGTTCCAAAGGGCTGTGAACGCTGCCCCATTCTTACTGCTTTTTGCCAGTTGCAGAAGCTGCTCCATGCTTAAACCAGAGTTTTTTGCATTTATTGCATTTTCTGCACTTATTTCCGGCCTGCACATGAACTTGTCCAGCAGTGTTTGTAGTTCCTGTGTTCGGTCCCCATATTCATAATCCTCACAGCGGTTACCGGTCACCGTGACATATTTGTTGGTTGCTCCCGCCACATAAACCTCGATTCCGGCCCGATGGTTCATAATGTAGAATTGCTTGGTATCATACTGAAACCCTTTTGCCGAAAAGAGAATATGCAGACCGTTTCCGCTGGGGCTGTACTCAGTATAGCTGTGCATTAAGGCCACAATTTCTGCGGCGGTCTGGGTGTAATAGCCGCTGTCCGAAAGGCAGTTGTCCAGGTCAATCGCACAGATGCCGTTGAAAACACCAATTCCGATGCCATCATATCCACTGGCCTGCACTGCTGTTTTATAGGGTACAAAGCTGGAAGGATCGTTGCTTTTCGCTCCCCGACCGGTTTCCGGCTGGTATGGCACCTTCGTTTTCTGCCCATTCCGTTCCTCGTACTTCCAGCAACAGAACAGACCATTTTGTATGATGCTGTCTGGTAAAGCTGTCAAATTCTGTTCCTCCTTAAATAATTGTTGAATTTGGCAGCTGTCGTGTTATAATATCCTTGCTGAGTGATAGTCACACGGCAGCTGCCGTTTGTACTGTCCGCCAAGAGTTCTCATCTGCCAGGATGAGGGCTCTTTTTTTATGCGGTTTCCGGCTGGAAGTATCCAATTTCCTCCCACACCTTTCTGTCGGGGCAGTAGTAGTTGTACTCGTTGGAGTTTTCCAGCTTGAGCGCATAGCCGAATTTCAGGATTCCCTGCTGCAAACCAATGCGCACATACTGGGCATCCTTGTGCATGGCGGCTGCAATCTCGGTGATTGGGACATTACGTCCGGTGAAGGGTGGGAGTTCGACATAAACTTTCTTCTCCATGTGAATGACCTCCTTGTTGCTGATATACGAATTATCAGTTCGTATTTTGATTATAAGCCATTCAAGACTACTTGTCAACACTAAATGTGAAAAAATTATTCGTATTACGACCTTGTAATTCGCACGACTTCGTGTTACAATACAGACGAGGTGATGACAATGCACAGCAACCCAGCTGAAATTGGCGAGAGAATCAAGGCAGCCCGCAAGGCGGCCCACTTGAGCCAAACAGAACTGGCACAGCGTCTGGACAAGACGATGCGCACAGTTCAAAAATACGAAAGCGGTGAAATTGAGCCATCCATAGCGATGATCAATGCCATCGCCAAAATCTTAGACATATCTCCGGCAGACCTGATCGGCTACAAGAAACCTGAAATTCAGCTGGACAGCCTGTCTGATGTGATTGCGGTTCTTTACCAGCTAAACAAGAAGTCCGGCATCCGGTTTGAGATTGATGTCCAGCGCCCACCCCATAGCGAAGAATGGTCCTGCTCTCTGAAATTTAAGGGAAACGATCACTCCGCAGAGATGAATGATTCCCTGTGCCTGATTTTGGAGGAATTCCGGGACGAGCGTGAAAAGCTGGAAACCTATTGGACCGATCAGGAATCCTTTGACCGCTGGATTGAAAAGGAACTGGCCTACTACGCAGACGCCAAGTTGCAGGACAAGGAAGTGGAAGCCCTCTCCGATTTGGAGCGCATTCAGCGGCGCAACGAACTGGATCGGCAGATGCTGGAGAAAATGAAAAAGGCCGCCGAGGAAAACGGCGACCAGGAATAACAGAGGGTGTTGCATACCCTTTATCAAATTTAATTCAAACGCTGGGAGAAAGGAAGTTTGAGATTTTTTGAGATTACCCAACGGATATGGAAGCGTCAAGAAAATGTCCGGAAAGCGAAGAAGGCCCTATGCAGTGAGGAAAACGGTAGGGTGGCACGTCAATCCTGAAACAGGGAAAACCGTTCAGGAACAAATCACCATCGGCTATGCGGCAACCAGAGCAGAGGGGCTGCAAATGCTGGCAGAGTACAACAACAATCCCTTTGACATCAAGGCCTCCAAGGCCACCTTCCAGGAGGTCTATGAACGCTGGTCAAAGGAGAAGTTTCCCACCATCTCCAAGTCCAACGTAAAAGGCTATGAGGCGTCCTATCGGGTGTGCGGACCCCTTTACAACAAGGTGTTTCGGGATATCCGGCTGATGGACCTTCAATTTGTGGTAGACACCTGTGAGAAGAATTACCCCACTCTAAAAAACTCAAGGGGCTGTTCAACCAACTGTACGCCTATGCCATGAAAAACGACATCTGCAACAAAGATTACTCCGAGTTTGTGGATTTGAGCCGGTACAAGGATAAGAACCCCAACAAGCGTGACCGTAACAAGTTCACAAAGGAGCAGATTGCCCGCCTGTGGGAGCTTGCAGAGGACCCGTACTATCAGATTGTGCTGATGCTGATCTACAACGGTTGCCGCATCTCGGAGTTCCTCGACTTGAAGAAGGAAAACGTACATCTGGAAGAGCAGTACTTCGATGTGATCGCCAGCAAAACCGAAAACGGCCTGCGGAAAGTCCCCATTGCCGACAAGGTGCTGCCATTCTACAAAGCATGGTACGAAGGTTCTCAGTGTGAATATCTGCTCCACACACCGGATCAAAAGCACTTTGACTACAGGAACTACTACGACAGTTACTTCACGCCCCTGATGGAGCAGCTTGGATATGACCAAACACCACACTGTACCCGGCACACCTGCATCTCCATGCTGACAGAGGCCCATGTAGACCAAACCATGATCAAGAAGATTGTTGGGCACTCCGGTGCCATGACGCTCACCGAACGTGTCTACACCCACTTGGATATTGACACACTGGTGGAGGCAATCAACAAGATCTAAAAGGAAGAAGGAAAAGCCGTGCAGCACAAAAAAGCAGGAGATACGCTCCTTGCGGAACGATCTCCTGCTTCATAAGGCTTTTGTTTTCGCTTGCGATTCTTGTTCCTTGTGTGCTCCTTGCTTGCTCCTTACGGAGCAAAACGGAACACTTCTGAGGAACTCTCACAACTCCAAAACCATCCAATTTCCTGCAAAACAGCGTCCAAAGACGTACTGAGAAGCAGTGGAAATTATCTCTTTGATAAGTGAGATTAGCGCTTGCTGAACTGGGGCGCGCGACGAGCAGCCTTCAGGCCGTACTTCTTACGTTCCTTCATACGAGGATCGCGGGTGAGGAAGCCAGCCTTCTTCAGGGCAGCACGCAGTTCCGGATCAGCCTTGCACAGGGCACGAGAGATGCCGTGACGAATTGCGCCGGCCTGACCGGACACACCGCCGCCGCAGACATTCACCAGCACGTCGAAAGAGGTCGTGCCAGTCAGCGTCAGGGGCTGACGAACGGTCATCTTGAGGGTCTCCAGACCGAAGTAGTTATCAATATCACGCTTGTTGATGGTCACTTTGCCATCACCGGCGACCAGGCGGACGCGGGCAACAGCCTTCTTGCGGCGGCCAACAGCGCTGTAATCAACCTTAGCCATTTGTTTTTCTCCTTTCCGCCTTACACGAGGTCAAACTTCACGGGCTTCTGCGCCGCATGGTCATGATTCGGGCCAGCGTAGACCTTGAGCTTCTTGGCCATCTGGCGACCCAGCGGTCCCTTGGGCAGCATACCCACGACAGCACGGCGGATTGCAAATTCAGGCTTCTCAGCCAGCAGCTTGCGGTACTTGGTTTCCTTCAGGCCGCCGACATAGCCGGTGTGATGATAATAAATCTTCTGATCCAGCTTCTTGCCGGTCATGACGATCTTATCCGCATTGATGATAATGACATAATCGCCGGTATCCACATTGGGGGTGTAAATCGGCTTATTCTTGCCGCGAAGGATGTTCGCGACCTGGCTGGCCACACGGCCAAACACCTGACCCTCGGCATCGACAACATACCACTGACGGGTAATGTCAGCCGCTTTCGGCATGAACGTCTTCAAAGGTTTTTCCTCCCTAAGTGATGGTTCTCTATGTGTGTGCGGCACGGCATGATGGTCGCATGTCCTCCGCGGGTGTTTCAATAGTTTCCGGGGCAAGCGGAGCTATTGATGCCATCCACTATTGTACAATAAACGTGCCGCTTTGTCAAGCGCAAAATGCGCATTTTTCAAGGATTAACTGTGATAAGGAACTAATTTACTTAGCTGTACTGGCATATTCATCGGTATTCCAGAAGCGTTCTTCGGACATTCGGCGCACCTCCCTTCATTTGAAAACTGAAAGTTGTTTAATTCTTTTCGTAATAAACAATATCCATTTTATCATTTATATTTTCAACCAATCCGGTCCTTTTATATCCCAACTTCTCATATAAATAACAATTTCCTTCTTCTTGAAGAATAGTGTCAAGTTTCCAATTATCATGTCCATGAATTTTTTCGACTTCTTCAAATGCTTTTTGTGCCAACCCTTTATTTCTAAATTCTTTCATAATAAAAACAGGTGCTACTCTTTTTCTACTTCCATCTTTTTTATCTACAACTCTAATCGCACCAACTAAATTATCTCCGTCAAAAATATAATAGAAATATGTAAATTCTTGTGATAATTTAGCTTCTATTCTTTCTTTTGCCTCATTTCCAGGACTTGTTTCATAGTCTTGATATCTTTCTAACAAATCGGAAAAAGCTTCTGTTTGCATTTTCCATATTTTTTCACAATCATTTACATTTGCTCTTATTAGTTTCATAACATCACCTCGTCAAATTCAACGTTTCTTCTTTGTTTCTTTCAATAAAGTTGCCTGTTCCATTTCCTTTTCATAACTGCCATTGGCATAGGCAACGTCCAAAATAGCACGTTCCAGTTTATCTTTCGCCAACCGTTTCATTACGGCGGCGGTCTGCTCGTCCAGCGTGCCACGGCGGAGATACTGCGTGATCGTATTCATGCGGCGATTGTAGATCGCCCTAATCGGATGATCGTCCGCAAGCTCTCGTTGCTCTCTGCCTTTGAGATTGCCGATCTGTCTGCAAGTGCGCCCACGCTTATCCCCCGGAGCAAGTCCTCCGCAGTATTTGCTCTGCCTTGCATCCGTGATCAGAAACCACTTGCCGCAAATAGGGCATAGTTACTTGTCACTATTAAGCCAAGGGTTTTCGGAGGTTTTTTCCCCTTTTGACGCACCTTTTTGCTGATTTGCCGCTGTGCTTCCCAAAAGCCGTCAGCGTTTCCGCTTTCTCGGCGGACGTTCCGGCAGTTCTTCCCACATCGCCTGCACCATGGCGCGGAGCTTTGCGGAATCGGCGAGAATCGGGACGTGCAGCATAGGCTTCGCGCCATCGTAGGGTGGCTCGGCGGAAGTACCCGGCATGAAGCGCCACGCCGCAGGGACGTTCTTGACCATGAAGCCCGGACCGTATACGCCGCCGAAAATCCGCTCACGGTAGTAGAAGATGAACCCGCCCATCATGGGGATTCGGCGGACTTCCGGCAGCGGCGCCAGCTGGGCAGAGACGAAATCCGCCAGCTCGCGATTCGTCATGCGCTTCCGCAGATTCTCGACGCGCCCGGCGATATTCGCGGCAAACTGCTCGTCCGTGAACGACGGGTCGCGGGTGCTTTGCCAAAGGCTGCACGGCAGGTCGGGACACTGCGCGCAGTTCCGCAAGCCCTTTTTCTCCCGCACACAGGCGTAAATCGGGCACGCGCAGCCCGTCGGCGCATGAAACACGCGCCCCTGACATTCGTTGCAGCTCCGGCACAGTCCCCCAAAGAATGAACACGCGCCGCAGTCCGTGCCGCAGACGCTGATGTTTTCGCTCATGTTGATGCCTCCTCCGGCGGATAAACGCCGTTTTCCTCCATTGTACGCCCATTTTCGCACGATGTCTTGAAGAAACGCGACACGTTTTCCCCGTGATAGCGGCGAAACTCGCGACACAGGTGCGCCTGATCCGCAAAGTCGTAGCGCGCCACCGCATCCTGCACGTTATTCAGTGTCCCGCGGCAAATCTCCTGATAGAGCGCCTGATACCGCACCAGCGCACTTCCCTTCTTCGGCGACAAGCCCCAGTACTCGCCCAAAAGGCGCTCCAGCTGACGGCTGCTGATGAACAATTCGTGCGCCCACTCGCTGATGGTCGCCGTTCCCCGACGGCACAGCAGCGCATCCGCCGCCGTCTCCACCAGCGGATTTTCCCGGCGTTGAAACGTCAGCAGGACGCTCTGCGCATACGCCGTGCGCGCCGATAATCCGCGCAATTCCGGCAATCGCGCCCGCAGCGCCCGGTCAAGGCGGCCGAATCGGACTTCCGGCGATTCAGAGCCGTTCAGCGTGCCGCGAAGGGCATCATCCGCAAACGCATACGCGCCGAAAGCATGGAAGCGGATGGCGAATGTGCTCACCGTATGCCCCGGAATCATCGGCAAATGCGCAGTGCCGCACACGTCGCTGACGCCGCAGAAACTCGCTTGGATGATGCGTCCCGCCGTTTCGTCAATGTGGTAGATGAGGTCAGCGCAGACATCGGGGATGATGCGCGTCGGGGATGCGCCAGCGCCGGCAATGCCGCCCCAGAAGCAGCGAATCCACCCTTGCAGGGATTCGCAGGGCAGGATTTCATGGTGCGCCGCCGTTGCGAGGAAGGGAGTAGCCGTCAGGGGCTGCCACATGCGGCGGATGTTTATCATTCGCGGTTCTCCTTCCTTATACAACGCTTTTGTTGCAAGGCTTTCGCCTCTGCGGAGGCAAAAAGTTGGGCTTTCCGTTCGCCCCCTTGACCCCTTCGGTCGTCACTTTTCCGTCTCAAACGTCACGTTCCGCCCGTCGGAGCGGCAGATAATTGTCCCCTGCTCATCGGTGCGGAAAACAACAACATCCGCGTCGCGAAGGCGGCTCAGGGTGCTTTCCGCCGGATGACCATAGGTGTTGCCCTTGCCGACGCTGATGACAGCGTACTGCGGCATGATTTCACGCAGGAAAGCATAGCACGTCGAGGTTTCACTGCCGTGATGGCCGACTTTCAGCACCGTCGCCTGCAGCGGTTCGCCATTTGCCAAAAGCGCGTGTTCCGCGTTCCACTCCGCGTCGCCCGTGAAGAGGAACGACGTGCTGCCGCAGTCCACGCGCACGACCAGCGACATGTCGTTTGTGTCCGTGAAGCCCTGCCCGTCGGAGAGGAACGTCACCTGCGCGCTGCCGAGATAAAAGCTGTCGCCGATGCTCGGCACAGTCAGCGAAATTCCCTGCCTTTCGGTGTACTTCACCAGTGAGCTGAATACCTTCGTATCCCACTGCGTCACGGGCGAATACACCGCGCCGACCGTGCAGGCATTCAGCGCGCCGGGCAGACCGCCAATGTGATCTTCATGCGGATGCGTCGCAATGATGGCATCAAGGTGCTCAATCCCCAGCGTCTTGGTCAGGTAGGCGTAGACGAATTGGCTGGCGGAGGCTTTGCCGCCGTCAATCATCATGGCGTGGCCGTCGCTGACGAGAATTGCGCCGTCCGCCTGACCGACATTGAGGAAATACACCGTTAAATCAGCGGATGAAACAGGTGCGGCGGTCGCCGTTGGCCGCTGCGTCGGAATCGGCGCGAGGAAATCATCCCCGTTCGGCGCGTCGCTGCGGACGAACAGCAGCACCGCCATCAGGAGTGTCAGCAGCAGTTGGAAAATCGTCCGGCGTGTCGCCTTGCGCCGCGTCATCCGGCTTTTTTTCCTCTTCATCGTGTACCCGTGCTGCCGAAGCCGCCGCGGGAAGCGTTATCGAGGCGTTCCACCGTCACCAGCTCCGGCTTGTCCATCTTCCTCATCACGCGGAACTGGCAGATGCGGTCGCCGCGCGCGATTGTCGTGTCGCGCATGGCCAGCGCTGGAAAGCCCCACACGTCGTCGTCACCGCAGTAGCTTTCGTCGATGACCCCCATGCTGTTCGCCTGCAAAATCCCCCACTTGCGGAAGGTCGAGCTGCGCGGCACAATGTGCGCCTCATGCCCCTCCGGCAGCTGCATCGACACGCCCAGCGAAATAATGCGGAACTCCCCCGCGTGCATCGTCACGGTTTCCGCCGCGCACAGGTCAATCCAGTCCCCCTGCGGCAGGATGGTCAGCGGCACTGCGCCGTCGTGATATCGAACCAGAATCTTCATGTTTGTTCCCCTTTCTGTTTGCCTTTTTATCATAGCACAAAAAGGCATTGCCGGGAAGACGAACACGCAGATTTTTCTTTTCCCAAAAACTTCCGATTCTCGGGATGAAAATACCCGCGCGCTCCGTTAGATGGGCAGATGCCACCCCAAAGACGATTTAATTAGGAAAGGATTGACCCGATGAACATCACGCTCAAGCCCATTGACGAAGGCAACTTTCTGGATGCATTCCATTTGCAGCTCCGCGACGACCAGACGCAGTACGTCTCCCACCCGATTCGCAGCCTTGCGCAGGCGTATGTTTACCGCAATCAGTGCCAGCCGTTCGGCATTTACGCTGACGCGCGGATGGTGGGATACGTCATGGTGATTTACGACCCAGACGTACCGGAATACGACATTTGGCACATGATGATTGACGCCGCCGAGCAGGGCAAAGGCTACGGCACAGCGGCGATGAAGGCGGTGCTGGACTATATCGCGACGAAGCCGTTCGGGGATTCGGGGCGCGTTGTGCTGACGTGCCATCAGGAAAATATTCCGGCGATGCGGCTGTACGAATCGCTGGGATTCCAGCACACGGGGAATGTGGATGAGGACAGCGAGGAGGAAATGGTGAAGGTGGTGTAAACCTACGCAAATTGAAACCCGCGGCGAGCGCAAGATCTGTTCGCCGCGGGTGATTTAAGTTTGTCTGATTGCTTTTATTTTCTGTCTTTCGTCAATTCCGCCGTGATTTCGTCACTGCGCTTCTTCAGTTTCGCAACTTCTTCACGAAATTCCTTTCTGTCTTCTTTTATCGCAGCAATTTGAGCATCGACTTTCTGATGATGTATTGTCTTTTCGTCATCAGCAATCTTCTTCAAAGATTCCAGCTTCGGTCTTGCCTCATTGTCCAGTCGCGCCTGAATCGCTTTTTTCTCCTTGCCCTTAAAAATGCCGCACTTTGCCCTTTGGGCTTCAAGTTTGCGAATGACATCACGCTGTTGACTGACCTCAACCTCGCAGGGGAGCCGCCTATCGCGTTCCTCACGTAGTTGGTCAAGTTCAGCAGCATGTTTTTCTTCAATCGCAGCAATTTGAGCATTCAGTTCGTCCATCTTTTTTGCAAGTTCCTCTTGCTCGTTATCAAGCTGTGCCTTTTCTTCTGCATGTTCTTCCCAGTATTTTGTGATTTTTTCTTTACGTTCTTTCTCTTGCTCCGCTTTCTGCCGTGCTTCTATTTTTTGAGGAATTTCCTTTAGTTTTTCCCTATATTCATTTATCATTTGCCTATGGTTGTTCTTGGCTTCATCCGACAATCCATATTCTTCATGCCACCCCAGCGTTTCACACTTAGCCCAAAACGACGTGTTCCCCCAAACGATTTTCCAGCTTCCAGATGAAATAACACACTCATGAATATGGATAATATTGTTGTAAATTTTTTTTAGTAGTTCAGGACTTGTATCATCATTAGACCACTTTTCAGCATAACCAAGCAGAACTGTGAGGCAAGTAGACTCGACCAAGAATGTATCCCATATTTGCTTAGTCGGGCGATATAGATCGGTGTCCCCGATTACCCAGCTCTGATCACTTCTGCCAAATGGATCTATTCCCTTTCCCATGTAGTCTCTATAATAATTGTATGCCACGGTCGTGCTCCACGAATTATCGCAAACTGTAATGCAATTTGAAATGAAGAAATTGTCAAAACTCATCATATATTCGTCCATAGAATCATACAATCCCAGTTCGATAAACGCAAAGCTTATTTTCGTTCTCGAATCAGTAAATACATCTACAATCTTTGTGACATTTGCCAGTGTAGGTCTATTCTCCTCAAATTGTTTCAACCAAAAGTAAACTTCGTTCTCATGACAATTTTTCAGCGATGCCAGAATAGCATATTTCTTTATTTCCTTTTCTTCTTCAGAGAGCAGGTTAAAAGCCGTCATAATACAATTGTGTGCTTCCAAAATTCTATCATTCACCGCAGTTGTTTCGTAATTGACCGCTTCGCCCTTCAATTTCCACGCTTCATAGTTTTTATCATCTATTGCAATCACCTGATTGCAAAAATTTTCCGCTTGCGCATAGTTCTTAGATTGAAACGAACTTTTCGCAAGGTTTAGAAGGTTTTCAAGCTGTGCAGCGTTCTTTACTTCTACTGTCTTGCCGCTAACCTCGCCCATCATTTTCCTTGCTTCTTCAACGGAATATTTGCAGCCGCAAGTCTGGCAGACAAACACACCGTCCTGCTTCAGCAAGTCCGTACCGCCGCACATTTCGCAAGTAAGCTGTTTCATTCTCTTCCTCCATATTGCTTTTATGCATATTCCATTATTTTCAGAAATGCTGCCCGCACAGATTTCCAAGAAAATGGAAGTTGCAATCTTTTCAGTGAGAAACTGCCAGTAATGCCACGTTTCTCACCATCTTTCAGTAGCATCATATCCGTTTTTTTGCTATTTGTCAAGCATTTTCCGCAAATAAATCATTTTTCTGCACAAGGAAAAGCGCGGAACAGCATTTTCCGCCATCCGCGCTTCTTCGGCACTTTTCATCCAAGGCGCAGGGCAACCCTTACCCTCTCCCGCACCAGCTGGTCATCTCCCTCAAACTCTCCACAATCCCCGGCAGCTTCTTTACCACCTCGTCAATATCCGCCTGCGTGGTGTCCGTGCCGAGCGTCAGCCGCAGCGAGCCTTTCGCTTCGTCGCGTGTCAAGCCAATCGCCGTCAGCACATGGCTGGGGTCAAGGCTGCCCGCCGTACACGCCGATCCGCTCGATGCCGCGATGCCCTCCAAATCCAGCCGGAGCAGCACCGCTTCGCCCTCGATGCCCGCAAAAGACACGTTCACGTTGTTCGGCAGGCGCTTGTCCATCGTGCCGTTGATGCGCATGTTGGGAATCGCCGCCGTCAAGCCGCTGATGAGCCGATTGCGCAGGAAAGTCATCCGCGCCGCGTTCTCCGCCAAGCCCTCTTCCGCCAGTTCAATCGCCTTGCCCAAGCCGACGATGCCGGGCAGATTCTCCGTGCCTGCGCGATGCCCGCGTTCCTGCGCGCCGCCATGAATCAACGGGTCGATTTTCACGCCCTTGCGGATGTACAGCGCACCGATGCCCTTCGGCCCATGGAACTTGTGTGCCGAGAGGGACAGCATGGCCGCGTGGAGCGCCTCGACATCCAGCGGAATCGCGCCGATCGCCTGCACCGCGTCCGTGTGGAAGAGTACGCCGCGTTCGTGGCAGAGTGCGCCAATCTCCGCGACGGGTTCGAGCGTGCCGATTTCGTTGTTCGCCGCCATCACGCTGACCAGCACGGTATCCGGGCGCAGGGCGTTCTCCACCTGCTGGGCAGTCACGAAGCCGTCCGCATCCACCGGGAGATACGTCACCTGCCAACCCTGCGCTTCCAGCCACTGGCAGGTATGCAGGATGGCGTGATGCTCAATCTGCGTGGTGATGATGTGCTTGCCCTTCTCCTGATGCGCAAACGCCGCGCCCTTGAGCGCCCAGTTGTCGCTCTCCGACCCGCCCGCGGTGAAATAGATTTCCTGCGCGCTGCACCCCAATGCCGACGCGACCTGCCGCCGCGCGCGCTCGACCGCCTTTTTCGCGTCGCGCCCCGTAGAATGAATGGAGGACGGGTTGCCGTACACCTGCATATAATAAGGAAGCATTGCCTCCATCACGGGCTGCGAAACGGCGGTCGTCGCCGCATTATCCAGATAAATACGATCCATGTGTGTTCCTTCCTTTTCGCTTTCTCCTTCTGGGAATTGTAGCACGCTTTCTATCGCTTTGTCAACCGCTGATTCGCCGCTTGCGCAACCGTTTGTTTTGTCCTCTTTGCATCACTTCAGCGCCATTTCCCACAAAAAAATTTGCGAAAGATTCACGAAAACGTTTGCGTAAACGCAAAAGCTGTGATACAATAAGATTGCAACAATCACTGCGGCTACGTCCGCTGCTCTGGAGGATTAGGTGCATGAAATACGGTCACTTTGACGACAAAGCCCGCGAGTACGTCATCGACACGCCGCGGACGCCTTACCCGTGGATTAACTACCTCGGCTGTGAACAGTTCTTCGGCATCATCAGCAATACCGCCGGCGGCTATTGCTTCTACCGCGATGCCCGACTGCGCCGCGTCACCCGCTACCGCTACAATAACATGCCTGTGGACAACGGCGGCCGCTACTTCTACATCAAGGATGGCGACACGGTCTGGAACCCCGGCTGGAAGCCCGTCAAAACGGAGCTGGACAGCTATTCCTGCCGCCACGGCATGGGCTACACCATCATCACCGGTCAGAAGAACGGTCTGACCGCCAGCCAGCTCTCTTTTGTGCCGATGGGCGTGAACGCCGAGGTGCATCAGGTGACGCTGCGCAATGATTCCAACGCGCCCAAGGATGTCATCCTGACGTCGTTCGTCGAGTTCTGCCTCTGGAACGCGCAGGACGACATGACGAACTTCCAGCGCAACTTCTCCACCGGCGAGGTCGAGGTGGAAGGCAGCGTCATCTACCACAAGACTGAATACCGCGAGCGCCGCAATCACTATGCGTTCTACGCCGTGAACACCCCCGTGGACGGCTTCGACACCGACATGGAGACGTTCCTTGGGCTGTACAATGGCTTTGAAAACCCGCAGGCGGTTTTCACCGGCAAGATGGGCAACTCCATCGCTTCCGGCTGGCAGCCGATGGCGGCGCATCAGGTGAAGGTGTCCCTCGCCCCCGGCGAAGAACGCCGCTTCAACTTCGTGCTGGGCTACGTCGAAGTGCCGCAGGCGGAAAAGTTCGTCGCGCCCGGCGTCATCAACAAAGCCCCTGCGAAGGCGCTGCTGGAAAAGCTGACGACCGACGAGCAGATTGCCGATGCGTTTAACGCGCTGAAGAAGCACTGGGACAACCTGCTGTCCGCCTATGTGCTGACCACGCCCGACGAGAAGCTGGGCCGCATGGTCAATATCTGGAATCCCTATCAGTGCATGGTCACGTTCAACATGAGCCGTTCGACCTCCATGTTCGAGAGCGGCATCGGGCGCGGCATGGGCTTCCGCGATTCTTCGCAGGACTTGCTCGGCTTCGTGCATCAAATCCCCGAACGCGCCCGCGAACGCATCCTCGACATCGCCGCGACGCAGTTCCGCGACGGCGGCTGCTATCACCAGTATCAGCCCCTGACCAAGAAGGGCAACAACGACATCGGCGGCGGCTTCAATGACGACCCGCTGTGGCTGATTGCCGGTACGGCGGCGTACATCAAGGAGACGGGCGACTTTGGCATTCTCGATGCCGCAACGCCCTACGACTGCAATCCCGACGACTGCGGAACGCTTCTGGAACACCTCGAAGCGAGCTTCTACCACGTCGTCAACAACAAGGGACCGCACGGTCTGCCGCTGATTGGCCGCGCCGACTGGAACGACTGCCTGAACCTGAACTGCTTCTCCGACGAACCGAGCGAATCCTTCCAGACCTTCTCCAACCCGAACGCGCCGGATGAGCGCGTGGCGGAATCCGTGCTGATTGCGGGCATGTTCGTCGCCATTGGGCCGGATCTGGTCGCGATTCTGCGCCGCCGCGGGCTTGACGACAAGGCGGACGCCTGCCAGAAGGAAATCGACGCGATGAACGAAGCCATCCTGCGCGACGGCTGGGACGGCGAGTGGTTCGTCCGCGCGTACGACGCTTTCGGCCACAAAATCGGCTCGAAGGAATGCGAGGACGGCAAGATTTACATCGAGAGCCAAGGCTACTGCGTCATGGGCGGTGTCGGCGTGAAGGACGGCAAGGCGGAAAAGGCGCTCGAATCCGTCCACAAGTATCTGGAAACCAAGCACGGCATCGTGCTGCTTCAGCCCGCCTACAAGGAGTACCACCTCGAGCTGGGCGAAGTTTCCTCTTATCCGCCGGGATACAAGGAAAACGCAGGCATCTTCTGCCATAACAACCCGTGGATTATCGCCGCGGAAACCGTTGTCGGCCACGGCGACCGCGCCTTCGACCTGTACAGCCGCATTGCCCCCGCCTACCGCGAGGAAATCAGCGACCTGCACAAGATGGAGCCGTATGTATACAGCCAGATGATCGCCGGCAAGGACGCAAAAAACTTCGGTCAGGCAAAGAACAGCTGGCTGACCGGCACGGCGGCATGGAACTTCTACGTCATCAGCAACTACATTCTGGGCATCAAGCCGGACTGGGAAGGTTTGAAGGTTGACCCGTGCATTCCGCACACTTGGGACGGTTATCAGGTGAGCCGCCGTTTCCGCGGGGCGACGTATGCGATCGCGATTGAGAATCCGTCGCATGTGTGCCGCGGCGTGAAGCAGGTGACGGTGGATGGACAGGCGATTGAGGGCAATGTTCTGCCGGTATTTGCGGATGGCAAGACGCATCAGGTCACGGTAACGCTGGGCTAAGGATAAAAACTTTCGGAAAAAGCTAATTGGGGGTAACGCGCTCAAGCCGGGCTGCCCAAGACGGGTCAAGGGGCAATGCCCCTTGCAGGGTCAAGGGACAGCGTCCCTTGTGGGGTTTGGGGCAACGCCCCAACTGCTGCTCCGTTAGTCCAGTAAGCTAAGCACGCTCAACTCCGCAAAACGAGCGCTGAACAGCGAAGCGCTTTCAGCGCAGCGGTTGTAACTTCGCGCTCCCGCAGGAGCGCCCCTCAAGCCGCTTTATCAACCACTTGCACATTGTCGCGCCAGATGAGCGCGACCGACCAGCATCGGGAGAAGTCGTTTCTCGGTGCTGGTCTTTTTTGTTGCAGGGAGATTTCGCCTCTGCGGAGGCGACCAGAGGGCTTTGCGGTCGCCCTCTGGACTCCTTCGCATTGCACTCCCATGTTGCTTGATTTTTCATGTTACAGGGGGTATCGCGCCTGCGGGCGCGATAAGAGCGCAACAAAACAGGACGTCCCCTTTCGAGAACGCCCTGCGTTGATGATTCGATTAGTCTTCCAGATGCGCCGCCGCGTAAGCGCCAGCGTCACGACCGGAGACGAAGCAGTAGGACTGCGCGCAGCCGCCATAGTTGGTATACGCCTTGTCCTCGTTGAACAGAACGCCCATGCTGTCCGTGCCGCAGGCGAACAGACCCGGAATCACGTTGCCATTCGTGTCCAGAACTTGCAGGTTCTCGTTCACGTCCAGACCGCCGCAGGTGCTGTAAATGTACGGCGCGCCGGTGAAGGCGACGTAGTATTCCGAATCCGCCGCGACCGTGCCCAGACGCTCGAACTTGCTCGCATCCTTGCCGAATGCGTCGTTCTCCGGGTTGTAGCCCGCGACAGACGCTTTCAGCGCATCAGCAGAGAAGTCTCCGCCAATCTGCGCCGCCAGCTCGTCCAAGGAAGACGCCTTGTAGATGAAGCCCGCTTCGATGCCCGCGTCAATCACGGTGTCGATGTTTGTCAGCGGAACGTCCGCTTTGATGCCGCCCTGCGTCAGATAACGGCCAGACGCCTTCGCGCTCAAGCCCTGTGCACGCAGGATGTCAATCTGCTCCTTGCTGTACACATAGTAGAAGTGGTTTCCCTGATAGAAAGCGTTCATGGCGATGGCCGATTCGTTGATGAAGCGCTCGCCCTTCATGTTGACCGCCATTCCCTCCGCCGTGCAGATCAACCCATAGGGAATGTCGTTGTCCTCGGCAGAGAACTGCGTGGTGATGACCGTCGGCGCAACGAAGTGAGACATCGGGTACATGCCGATGGCGCGGGTCGCCGCACCGTTTTCGATGGCAGACTCAATCATCTTGCCGTCGTTGGTGGACATGCCGAAGAGCTTGTACGCCTGACCGATGTACTTCTCCTGCATTTCGTCGCTGCCAGCGAAGCCGCCCGTGCAGAGGATGACCGCCTTGGCGTTGATGGTCACGCTCGTGCCGTCCGCCTTGATCGCGCGCACGCCGACTGCCTTGCCGTCCTGCATAATCAGCTCGGTTGCTTCCGTTTCCAGCAGGTACTGACCGCCCATCTCGGTGTAGCGGTCATACGCCTTGGCGAAGAAGCTCTCCGTCAGCTGCTTCTGACCGACATAAGAGGAGAAAATCGCCCACTTGCCGCCGACGAAGCCGACCGCCGGGGTGAACTCGAAGCCGTAGCTTTGCAGCCAGTCGCAGGTTTCGCCGCTTTCATAGATGACCTTGGCAATCAGCTCCGGCTTCGCGCCCTGCGCGCCGTCCACCGTCGTGTAGTCCGTCCACGTCGCATAGAGAGCATCCGCATCCACCAGTTGCTCGCCAGCCGCCTTGGTGTGAACGCCATTAATCGGGTCTTTCCAATCCACAATTTCGCTCGCGACCTGACTGGGCGCGTTGACGTTCGCAGGGCCGGAAGTCGTTACACCCGTGCCGCCCCACTTGCCAGCCTTGTCGATGGCCAACACGTTCGCGCCGGATTCCGCCGCTGCCAGCGCCGCCGTCGTGCCGGACGAACCCATGCCGACGACCACGATATCAACATTATATTCTTCTGCAGCGTTGACTTTCGGAATCGCCTTGTACATTCCAGACACATCCATGCCCGCGCTCTCCAGCGCATTGACGACCGCCGCGCGGACGCCATTGGAGCTCGCCGTTGCGCCGCAGATGGCGTCTACCGCAAGGCTCTGATTCTCCACCACGCGTGGAATCCACTTCTCCTCCACCGCGGCGATCATGCCCATCGTTTCGCCATTGTCGCCCACGGTCACGGACACGATTTTGCCGTCCTTGATTTCGACCGTCACCTGCACCTTCTGCGTCAGGTTGAAACCGCGTCCCTCGCCGGTATACACGCCATCCACCAGGGCAGTTTCCATCTTCTCTTCGCCTGCCGCCTGACGGAGGCAGTCCGCCAGCGCCGTCTTGACCGCATTCGACGTCACCGTCGCGCTCGCCACCGCGTCCACCTCATCGGCAGAAGACACGCCAATCAGCTTTTCGGTCAGCGTCTTGATGGCGGCGCCGCCAATCGTCTCGGTCTCCTTGTCGCCGGTGATGGTAGCCGCTGTGACTTTGCCATCCGTGACCGTGACCTTCACTGTCACCGCGCCGCCGAAGCCCTGACTGGTCGCCTCATAGTCGCCGGACGCAAGCTTCCCTTCCGCCGAGGCCATCGGCAGCATCATCGCCGCGCCAACGAGGAACGCCAGAACCCGTTTCGTGTTCTTCATGGTTCTTTTCCTTCTTTCCTGCGGACATTTTTTGTCTGCATATCATGATAATTATATAACAATGTACTGTGCTCGTCAATAGCTTTTCGCTAAATTGGGCAATTCCCCTTGTTTTTTTCGCATCGAAACCACCAGCTGCGTCATTTTTCAACCATAATCGGTTGCCCTTCCGCCGCATTTATGCTATCATGAAGCCATCCTGAACAAGAGCATCCGTTGGAAGATGACCGTACCCAAAATGAAAATCGTATGCTTGAAACAGGCTTCTGTTCGTGGTACAATGGATTTGAATCTACGAACAGGAGTTTTTTTGTATGGCAAAGCAGGAGAACCGCAATACCCTCAGTACCAGCGTCCTTGTCCGGCGCTTCCTCCCCTACTTCCGCAAGTACCGCAAGACCATGGCGTTCGACCTGTGCTGCGCGGCGCTGACGACCGTCTGCGAGCTGGTGCTGCCGCTGATTGTCCGCACGATTACGACCCGCGCGACCTACGACGTCGCGTCGCTGACGGTGCCGTTCGTGCTGATGATGGGCGGTGTCTACATGCTGTTGCGCATCATCGACGCGGCGGCAAATTACTACATGCAGTCCATCGGGCATATCATGGGCAGCCAGCTGGAAACGGATATGCGCCACGACATCTTCCACCACCTGCAGGAGCTGTCCTTCGGCTACTACTCGGACACGAAAGTCGGGCAGATCATGGCGCGCATCACGTCCGACCTGTTTGAAATCACCGAGTTTGCGCACCACTGCCCGGAGGAATTCCTGATTGCGGGCGTGAAGATTCTCGTGTCCTTCATCATCCTCTGCACGATGAATATCCCCATGACGCTGATGATGTTCGCCGTGCTGCCGTTCATGCTCTATTTTGCCAAGCACTTCAATACCAAAATGCGGCAGATTTTCAAGGAGCGCAACAAGCAGGTGGGCGAAATCAACGCGCAGGTGGAAGATTCGCTGCTGGGCATCCGCGTGGTGAAGTCGTTCGCGAATGAGGAAATTGAGGAAAAAAAGTTTGCCGACGGCAACGCGAAGTTCCTTGACCTCAAGGCGCAGTCGTACCGCGTGATGGCGCAGTTCGGCACGTCGAACCGCATTTTTGACGGGCTGATGTACATCGTGATCGTCGTCGGCGGTGCACTGTTCATCAAGGCAGGGCGGCTCAGCGCGGCGGACTTCATGGCGTATCTGCTGTATGCGAACGTGCTGCTGAACTCCATCCGCCGCATCGTTGAATTCACCGAGCAATTCCAGCGCGGCATGACCGGCATCGACCGTTTCCTTGAAATCATGGACGCCCCGGCGGAGATTGTGGACGCGCCGAACGCGAAGGTGCTGACGGATGTCCGGGGCGAAGTCGCGTTCGACCACGTTTCCTTCCATTATCAGGACGACGACGCCGAAGTCATCCACAACCTGAACATGACCGTCCGTCCGGGGCAGTCGATTGCCTTGGTCGGGCCGTCCGGCGCGGGCAAAACCACGCTGTGCAACCTGATTCCGCGCTTCTATGACGTGACGGGCGGCTGCATCCGCATCGACGGGCAGGACATCCGCACGCTGACGCAGAAGAGCCTGCGCGAAGCCATCGGCATGGTGCAGCAGGAGGTCTACCTGTTCGCCGGGTCGGTGCTGGAGAATATCGCATACGGCAAGCCCGGCGCATCCCGCGCGGAAGTCGAAGAAGCCGCAAAACTGGCGGGCGCGCACGAGTTCATCTCCGCCCTGCCCCACGGCTATGACACTTATGTCGGCGAACGCGGCGTCCGGCTTTCCGGCGGACAGAAGCAGCGCATTTCCATCGCGCGCGTGTTCCTGAAAAATCCGCCGATTCTGATTCTGGACGAAGCGACCTCCGCGCTGGACAACGAGAGCGAGCACATCGTCCAGCAGTCGCTCGAAAAGCTGGCGAAGGGGCGCACCGTGTTCACCATTGCGCACCGCCTGACGACCATCAAGGGTGCCGACTGCATCTGGGTGCTGACGGAGAAAGGCGTAGAAGAGCAGGGCAGCCACACAGATCTGATTGCAAAAGGCGGGCTGTATGCGCACCTGTTCGCCATGTACACCAGCGACCGATAATTTCTTGACAAGCGATACTATTCCAAATGAGAATGTGCCAAGATGCGCCGCGAATTTTTCGCGCTGGCTAACGGGAGTGAAATGCAGCGTAGCAGCGCTACGCTAAATGGAACGACCGAACGCCAGCGCGGAAAAGGCGCAAGCAGATGGCACAGGCGAATGCAGGAATAGTATGGGCAAGAAAAAGCGGTTTTCAGCCGTTATCTCTTGTCAAAGCAATTTCATTCTACTATCCATTTTTAAGGAGGAACACTATTATGCTGCTTACCCGTGGTCTTACGTCCGATTTCGATTCCGTCTGCGCCCTGTACGCGCGCGTCACCAGTGCCATGCACGAAAAGGGCATTGCCCAGTGGAACTGGGGAACGTACCCCAACGCTGACCAGATTCACAAGAGTATCGACGCCGGGACGCTCTACGTCGTGCGCGAAGGGAACACCGTCGTCGCTGCCGTCACCCTCGATTCGACCTTTGAACCCGCTTACGACGCCGTCAACTGGCTCTTCGGCGGCAAGCCCGGCACGTTCCACCGCCTGTGCATCGCACCGGAGAAGCAGCGGCAAGGCCTGGGGCGCGGCATGATGGGTGAAATGCTCGCCATTCTGCGTTCTCAAGGCTGCACCGCGCTGCGCTGCGACACGCTGGTAAACAACAGTGCCGCTCTCACCCTCTACCAGAAAATCGGGATGCGCATCGCGGGGCATATCCGTTATTCGTCCCTGCCTGACCTGCGGTTCGCCGCGCTGGAAATGCGCCTGACGAACGACTGCCCGCTGCTGCCGCTGAAAATGCACCCGGCGTTCCGTGGCGGCAAGCTGACCCCGTGGGGCGGCGAGAAGCTGCGCACGGTGTACGGCAAGGACATCCGCGAAGTGCCGACAGGCGAAAGTCTGGAGGTTTCGTGCATTCCGGGGCTGGAATCGACCGACGACGCGGGCGTAAAGCTGCCCGACCTGATTGCCGCTTATGGCGAAGCATTCGCGGGCGAGTACGCCAAGAAGCCCTTCCCGCTGCTGCTGAAGCTGATTGATGCCGCCGAACCGCTGTCCGTGCAGGTACACCCGAATGACGATTACGCCGCACGCGTGGAGAACGGCAAACTCGGCAAGACCGAAGCATGGCTGATTCTGGATGCGCCGGAAGGCAGTCAGCTCGTTTACGGCATCAAGCCCGGCACAACGCTTGACACCCTGCGCGCCGCGTGCGAACAGGGTGCGGCAGTCGAGCCGCTCCTGCGCCGCGTGACGGTGCATCCGGGCGACGTGTGTTTCATTCCGGCGGGCTGCGTCCACGCCATCGGCGCGGGCATCATGCTCTACGAAATCCAGCAGTCGTCCGACATCACCTACCGCTTCTACGACTGGGATCGCGTGGACAAGAACGGCAACCGCCGCGAACTGCACCTGCAGAAGGCGCTGGACGTGACCGACCTGACCTTCTCCCTCGACCCGATTCCCGCGCCCGATAAGCCCGTTGCGCGTGTGCTGGATGAAAAATACTTCACGCTGGACTTGGTGAATGTGCAGGGTGAAGCGGTGCTGCCCGCCGTGACGGCGTTCGGGCTTTTGACGGCGCTCGACGGCGACTTGACCGTGCGTTTTGCGGGCGGTCAGCTGACCCTGCGCAAGGGCGAAAGCGCATACATCCCGCACACCGCGCCCGTGCTGACGCTGCACGGCAAGGGACGCGCCGCGCTGTCCATGCCGCGGTAAATGAAAATCCGGAGGTGAAGCATGAAGACGTACTGCTTCCACCCGCCAAAGAATATCATCGTCGGAACGCTGGCGGCGATTCTCTGGGTCGCCGTCTTCCCGTTCTGGCTGCTGGGCGAAAGTACGCCGCTGAACGCGCTGGTGTCGGGCGAAGTTCCGCTGTGGGATACCCTCACTTGCCTGACGATGCAGGATTACAGCAACATCACCCGCGCGAAATGGGACGGAATGCTGATTTTCACCATGCTGACCCTCCTGCTGACGATTCCGACCCTCTTCTGCCGGGAAAAGCGCCGAAAACTGCCGCTGATGATGATGCTGCTCTTCCTGCTCTGGACAGGATTGTCCTGCTTCTTCGGCAGTCACGCAGGGGAAATGAATGTCTGGGACGTGCCGACCGTATTGTGGGGTTCGGGGCGGTATGAGGGCTTCGTGACCATCGCGTGCTACGTGCTGATTTTCCTGTGTCTGCGCCGCATGGCTGTGAATATCCCCGCGCTGCTGACGGTTTGCAGCGCCGCCGCGACGGGCTATCTTCTCCTCGTGCTGCTGCAATACGCGGGCTTCAATCCCCTGTCGCTTTTTCCGATGGGCAGGAGCATCCGCACAAACTACGAATTTCAGGGGCCAATCGGCAATATCGACCTTGTCAGTGCGTGGGTCTGCCTGCTGATGCCGGGGCTGCTGGGCAGCTTCGTCTTGGGGCAAAAACATCATTGGCTGCATCTGCCGGGCGGGCTGTGCGCTATCCTGCTGACGCTGCTGATGGACGTGCAGAGCGGGCTGATTGTGCTGGCGCTAACGCTCCTTGCGCTCATTTGCCTTGCGCTCCGTCAGCCGGAATGTTTGGCGCGCCTGCTGCTGACGCTGGGCTTGACGCTGCTGCTCTTCGCGCTGCGCCAAGCGCTCGTCCTGCCGTGGCTTGACGGCTCGGCGGATATCGAATTCGCGCCGGGGCAGGTCAGCGCAGTCTGCACGCTCCTCGGCGTTGTACTGGTTGCCCTCGCGCCGCTGCTGATGGGCCATTCGCCACGTCCCCTGCCGCGAAAGGGACTGCTGGCGCTCGTGTGCGCGGGGCTGCTTGTGGCGCTGATACTCGTCGCCTTTCTCCCCATGCCGGAGGGCGGTGCGCTCTGGGAGATGCACGAATTGCTGAACGGCCGCGCGCAGGACGCATTCGGCTCAGAGAGAATCGGCGTTTGGCGGATGACGCTGGAAATGACCGCGCAGTCGCCGTGGTTCGGGCTTTCACCGGATGCGTTCTACGCCGCTTTCCGCGATTATCTTGATGCAACCGGGCAGACCATTCTGCAAAACTTCGATAATCCGCACAATTTTTTCCTGCAAACGATGGTGAATAGCGGGATTCCGGCGGCGCTGCTGCTGATGCTGACGTGCGCCGCGGCGATTGCGGGGGCAATCAGGAAGCGGGAGACACTGCCGCTGGCGATGATGGCGGTTGGTTTTTTGGCGCAGGGGATGTTTACGTTCAGTATTTGCTTGACATCGCCGATGTTCTATGCGATTTTAGGACTTTGCGCGGCAGGAACACCTAAAGCCGCTGAATAAACCAGTTAAGGAAGCGTACTCAAGCCGGGCAGCCCAAAACGGGTCAAGGGGCAATGCCCCTTGCAGGGTGCAGGGACAGCGTCCCTGCTGGGGCTTGGGGCAACGCCCCAACTGCCGGACGTGTAATCAACTGCGTGAGAAAAGTCAAGTATGCCACCCACGCGCTGAACAGCGAAGCGCTTTCAGCGCAGTACACAAACTTCGCGCGTCCGCAGACGCGCCCCCAGCTCGCTCTACCCACCACTTGCATATTGTCGCGCCCATTGGCGCGACCAGACACCACGAAAGGAGATGCACACCATGCGTTACGCCCGCAAAGATTACCGCAAAGTCGCCCGTCAGATGCTCCGTCAGCACCCGATTTTGCTGCTGCTGACCCTGCTCTGTCAGCTTCCGAGCATGCTGCTGAACATCTTCTGTCTTCCGCAGCCTGACCGTACCGTCAAAGACGTGCTGTCGTATCTTTTTTCGTCCGCAGGGCATTCGTTTTCCCAATACTGGTACATCATCATCCCCTGCGCGCTGGTGGCAGCCGTCACCGTTCCGATGCTGTACAGCGTCTCCCTCGCCGCCGCCAAGGACAGAAACCCCGCCGCAAAGGATTTCACGCTCGGACTGCGCTATGCACCGCGCGCCATTGGACTGCATCTGCTGCTGGCGGTATACGAGTCGCTTCCCACCATCGGCGCAGTCCTGCTCATCGCACTGCTGGGAAGCATCATCAGCTGGCGCGCCTACTGGCTTCGGCAAATCACCGGTGTGATTGTCCTCATTGTCGAGGTTGTCTGGACGGTGCTGATTGCCGTCGGCATCCACGCCGTCCGCTACCGCTTCGTCCTCGACCCGGACAGCGGCGTCTGGAACACCTTCAAGCACGCCCGCGAGGACATGAACGACTGGCGCTTCGACCTGCTGATGACCATCCTGCCGATCGGGCTGTGGTATCTGCTCTGTCTGGCAGGACAGACCGTGCTCGTGCTGTACGCGGGGATGGTCGGGCGCGTCGTCGCGGAGCTGCTGCCCGTGCCGATACTGGCGTATGCCATCATGACCCTGCTGCTCGCGCTGGATGATATTGATACGCCGGAAGAGCCAGAAGCCGCCGCACCGAAAGAAGTGTAAAGGAGAGATACCCATGCGTACTGCCAAGGAATACCGCCGAATCGCGTGGAACGCCATCCGCCCACACTGGCGCGCCATGCTGCTGATTGCCCTCACTGCGGTTCTGCCGCAGCTCATCGAGTTCTTCCTGCAATTGCTCTTCGGGCTGATTCCGCCGATAGACATGCAGTTTTGGTTCAGCGACCCCAGCCGCTTTCTGGCAGCCTACGATGCGTTCGTCGTGCGGACGCTCGCGCCGAATCTGCTCTTGAACGTGCTGTTCAACTGTCTGTCCGTACCGCTGACGCTGGGGCTGATTGGTGCGGCACAGCGGCTTCTGCGCGGGGAAGATGTGCAGACGCGCCATTCGCTGACATATGTTCCTTATTCGCTCCGCGCGATTGGGCTGGAAATCCGTATCGTGCTCTACGCTTTCTGGCCGCTGCTGGCTCTCGCGGCCGTCACACTCGTCTTGCTGCTTATCTTCCATTCGCACGGCGTTTACCAGCTTTTCCGCCTTGCCTCGCTTGCAGCGATTGCTTTCGGGGTCACGCGGCTGTATTCGATGGCAGCGGCGAAATACCTGATGGCGAAAAAACCTACCCTGCGCGTGTCCGACCTCATGGAAACAAGCCGCACTATCATGGAGGACAGGCGGTTGAACCTCTTCCTGCTGGAATTGTCGTTCGCCGGGTGGTGGCTGCCAATGATCCTCGTCTGCGCGGCGGTGTTCTTGCTGGTGGGCTACAACGCCTATGTCGTCTGCGTCTTCCTGCTGCCGGTGTTCGTGCGGGCGTACATGGTCACCGCGCGCGCCGCTTTTGTGGATGATTGGGTCGGCAACCTCGTTTCCTCGGCGGATGACACTGCATCCATCACCCCAAAGTCCATATAAAAGGAGAAATGCTTATGCGTACCTCGAAAGAATATCGTCAAACCGCTTGGTCTGCCATCAAGCCTGTTCTGCCCATAATGCTGCTGATTTTCCTCGTGGCGAGCCTTCCGCAGCTTATCTTCATGTTTATCCAAACTGCCTTCGGGCTAATGCCGCCGATGGATACGGACTTGCTTCTCAGCGACCCGGATGCTTTTGTGGCGGCTTACAGCGCCTTCATGTCGTCGAGCAAGGGGATCACTTATTCGCTGCTGAACCTGCTGTTTACGCTGATGACCATTCCGCTGACGCTGGGCACTATCGGCGCGGCACAGCGTATTCTCCGCGGCGAGGGCGTGCTGGTGCGCCATTCGCTGGCGTATATTCCCTATACCTTCCGCGCGATTTGGCTGCAGATCTGCACGACGTTCTACGCCTTCTGGCCGATGCTGCTGGCGTATGTGGTGGCGATTCCAGTGCTGCTGACCGTGTCGTCGCCCGATATCATGCTGCTCACCGCCATTCTGTTTTTCATCGCGGTGATTGCGACGCTGGTGTTCGCCATTATGCGCACCTACTTAATGGTAGCCTCCGACTACCTGCTGGCACGCAACCCGAACACGAGCGTCTCGGAGATTATGCGCACCAGCCGCACCATCATGAAGGGCAACCGCATGAATTTCTTCCTGCTGGAATTATCTTTCATCGGTTGGAGTCTGCTGATTGCCGTGCTTGATTCGGCCGTGCTGACGATGGCGGGCTACACGCTTGCAAACGTCTGCTCCATGCTGCTGTCGCTGTTCCTTGGCGTGTACATGACCACCGCTAAGGCAGCGTTTATCAACGATTTGACCGCCGCCGCGCCTTCGGATAACGCAAGCGGCAAAATGACGGAATAAAATTTGCATCATGCAAGTCATTTTCCCCGGCATCGCGAGGTGTCGGGGATATTTTTTTTGCATTTTGCAGGAAAGCCGCAATTTTATGCATTTTTATCGTTTTTCCTATTGCATTTTCGATGTAAACAGGATATAATTAACTTGTTGTGAGCATTCACGCACCATCCGCCGCATCCCTTTCAATGAGGAAACGGATGAAAAAGCACTGCGGATTGCATTTCATATCACTTGTTATTGCAGGAGGTAATCCTTATGGCGCTTACGATTTCTCACCGTTGTCAGAATATCGCTCCCTCCCCGACGCTGGCAATTGACGCGCGGGCGAAGGAAATGAAGGCTGCGGGCGTGGACGTCATCGGCTTCGGCGCGGGCGAACCCGACTTTCCGACCCCCGCATACATCTGCGACGCCGCGAAAGAGGCGCTGGACAAGGGCATGACCCGCTATACCCCCGCTGCCGGCACGGTTGCGCTGCGTCAGGCGATCTGCGACAAGCTGGAGCGTGACAACCATCTGCATTATACGCCGTCGGACATTATCGTTTCCTCCGGCGCGAAGCACAGTCTGTACACCATCTTCCAGTGCATCCTCGACCCCGGCGACGAAGTGCTGATTCCCACGCCCTGCTGGGTGTCATACCCGGAAATGGTGCGCATGGCGGGTGGCGTGCCGGTGTTCATCCCGTCGGATGAGCGCAATAACTTCATCCCCACCAGCCACGATATCGCCGCGCGCGTCACCCGCCGTACCAAGGCGATTATCCTCACCAGCCCGTCGAACCCGAACGGCTCCGTCTGGTCACGGGAGCAGCTGCAATTCGTTGCTGACCTCGCCGTCAGCCACCCGTTCTACGTCGTCAGCGACGAGATCTACGAGAAGCTGATTTACGACGGGCAGAAGCACGTTTCTATCGCCGAACTGGGCGAAGCTATCAAGAACCAGACGTTCGTGGTCAACGGCATGTCCAAGGCATATGCCATGACCGGCTGGCGCATCGGCTACGTCGCGGGCCCGCGCGTCGAGATTTGCGCCATGACAAGTTTCCAGTCCCACGCGACATCCAACGCGAACTCCATCGCGCAGTACGCCGCGATGAAAGCATTGCAGGGCGATCCGCAGTGCGTGACGGACATGGTGGCGCAGTTTGAGGCGCGCCGCAACGCAATGGTGGAGAAAATCAACAGCATTCCGGGCTTGAGCTGCATGAAGCCGCAGGGTGCGTTCTACATTATGCTGAACATCACGGGCGTGATGGGCAAGACGTACAATGGGCGCGTTATTGACAGCAGCCAGACATTCGCGGAGCTGCTGCTGGCGGACAAGCACGTCGCCGTCGTGCCGGGCAATGCCTTTGAGGCAGAGGGCTTCTGCCGTTTGAGCTACGCTGTGGCAATGGAAAGCTGCATGGAGGGTCTGCGCCGCATCGAGGAGTTTGTCAGCGAATTGAAATAATCCATGCCGCAACGACGCGACAGTAAACCGAAAGGCAATACGTTCGCGTACTGCCTTTCTTTGCTATTACCTATTGTATTTATGAAGAAGGAGGCGCATTTCCATGCTCGAATTTGACAAGAAATCGAACCTGCTGATGACCAACCGCTATCAGTACAGCCTGCAAGATGTCGCAGAGCCGAACCTTTATCGCGAACTGTACGACTATGAATCCATCCCGAAGGTCGCTTTCAACATGCGCCATGTGCCGGAAAACATGCCGGACGAAATCTGGATGACCGATACCACCTTCCGTGACGGTCAGCAGTCTGTCAGCCCGTTCACGGTCGAGCAGATTGTCCACCTGTATTCGCTGATGCACCGTTTGGGCGGCCCGAAGGGACTGATTCGCCAGTCCGAATTCTTTCTGTACACCGACAAGGACAAGAAAGCGCTCCATGCCTGCCAGGATCTCGGCTATGATTTCCCCGAAATCACGACGTGGATTCGCGCCAACGAGAAGGACTTCGAGCTGGTCAAGCAGGCAGGCGTGAAGGAAACGGGCATCCTCGTCTCCTGCTCGGATTACCACATCTTCAAGAAGATGCACCTGACGCGCAAACAGGCGATGGACAAGTATCTGGGCATCGTCAAGGCTGCACTTGACCGCGGCATCCGCCCGCGCTGCCACTTCGAGGACATCACCCGTGCTGATTTCTACGGCTTCGTCCTTCCCTTCGCCGAAGAATTGATGTACCTGTCCGAGGACTCCGGGCTGCCGATTAAGATTCGCGCCTGCGACACGATGGGCTACGGCGTGCATTACTACGGCGCAGCCCTGCCGCGCTCCGTCCCCGGCATCATCTACGGTCTGCACCACTATGCGCGCGTACCGTCGGAACAGCTGGAATGGCACGGCCACAACGACTTCTACAAGGTCGTCAGCAACGCGGGTACGGCGTGGATGTACGGCTGCTCGTCGGTCAACTGCTCGCTGCTGGGCATCGGCGAACGCACGGGCAACTGCCCGCTGGAAGCCATGGCGATTGAGTACGCCTCTCTGCGCGGCACGCTCGACGGCATGGATTTGACCGCCGTGACCGAAATCGCCGAGTACATGGAGCGCGAAATCGGCATCGAAATCAGCCCGCGTCAGCCGTTTGTCGGCCGCCACTTCAACGTCACCCGCGCGGGCATCCATGCCGACGGTCTGCTGAAGGACGAAGAAATCTACAACATTTTCGACACGGCAAAGATTCTGAACCGTCCGGCGCTTGTCGCGGTGGATGCAACCTCCGGCACGGCAGGCGTGGCGCACTGGCTGAACAGCTACTTCCGCCTGAAGGGCGACGAGGTCATTCCGAAGACCGACCCGCTGGTCACGACGCTGCGCGACTTGGTCGCCGAACTGTACGCGCAGGGCCGCAACACGGTCATGGGCGACGAAGAATTGGAGATTATGGTGCGCACGATTGACACGGAACGGTATGAGCATCTGCTGTTCCATAAGAGCCACTGAAAAAAATGGAGCCGGACGAGTGATGTCCGACTCCATTTTTTGTGCTTTTTTATATAGTCACTTTTCTTATGTTTCCTGCGTTTGGCGTGCAATGTCGTCGCGAATGAGTTGTTTTACATAGCCCTGCACATTCTTGATATCTGCAAGATGCGCAAGAATGTCCGCATCGGTGTGATAATTTAGCTTAAGACCAATATTCTTGGTATTTTGTCTATTCCATTGCATCTTGTATTTTTTATGATCAAAAGCTTTCTTGTTTGTGTTTTCCACGGACTTTGTACTCCTTTCAGCGTGTGACACAGAAGTTTTCCATGCTTCCAATACTGACACCATCGTTGGCAACAAGCTTTATGCTTGGCGTTACCCCTTCGGCATCAGCCTCTCCATCAGCCTCAACCCCATCTCCGTCCGGAAAATCTTCTCCCGTCCGCACTGAATCGCGTCCGCTTTCATCCCTTCTTCAATCATATTGACGAGGAAGTCCGCTTCCAGCAGAATCCGCCAGTCCAGCGCATCCACGCCGTCCAGCGTGTGGTGATGGGCAATCAGGAAGCATACCCGTTCCGTCACATCCGGCGCGAAGCCGAGCGAATCCAGCATCTTCTGGGCTTCAGGCGGGCCGAGGCGCTCTTGCAGCTTGCCGCCGCACTGCCCGTACAGGCGCTCTGCTTCGCGGATGCCAATGTCGTGCGTCAGGGCAGCTGCTTCCAGCAGAAACAGCGTGTCCGCGTCCAGCTGCTCCGCAAGCCCGATTTGCCGCGCATAGGCGTGCACCTTCACGAAGTGGTTGATGCGCGCCGGGTCACCCGCGTAATAGTCGGTCATGGCGGAAAAGAGGTCGAAGAGCTGCTGCGTCTGCTGCGCGGAATACACGGCGATGCTCATGCGTTTTCCTCCAAGGACTTGCGCCCCTCGTCAATCGCCGCCTGCACCATGTCCGGCGCGGGCGCACCCGGAATCCGCCGCTTCTCGACGCAGGAGAGCATCGACAGGTCGTCAAACACATCCGCCTCAAACGCCGGATGGAACTGTTTGAGTTCCTCCAGCGACAAATCCAGCAGCGCCTTGTTCTCATTCAGGCAGTGCGCCACCAGCCGCCCAACGACTGCGTGCGCATCCCGGAACGGCACGCCGCGCTTGACCAAATAATCCGCACAGTCCGTCGCGTTCGTGAAGCCGCCGGACGCGCCCTTCTCCATCACGTCTTTGCGGAAGGTGACGGTGCGCAGCATGGCGGTGAACACGGTCAGCCCCTTCACAAGCGTGTCGCGCGCGTCAAAAAACGCTTCCTTATCCTCCTGCATGTCCTTGTTGTACGCCAGCGGCAGCCCCTTCATCGTCGTCAGCAAGCCCATCAAATCGCCATAGACGCGCCCGGTCTTTCCGCGAATCAGCTCCGCGACATCGGGGTTCTTCTTCTGCGGCATGATGGACGACCCAGTCGCAAAGGCGTCATCCATCTCAACAAAGCGGAACTCATTCGTGTTCCACAAAATCAGCTCCTCGCAGAAGCGCGAGAGGTGCATCATGCAGATTGACGCCGCCGAAAGGTATTCTAATAGAAAGTCGCGGTCGGACACGCCATCGAGGCTGTTCATGCTGATGCGGGAGAAGCCCAGCAGTTCCGCCACACGCTCACGGTTGAGCGGATAGGTCGTGCCCGCCAGCGCACCGCTGCCCAGCGGCATCACGTCCGCCGCGTCGTAGGCGTGAGCGAAGCGGTCGAGGTCGCGCCGGAACATCTGGAAATACGCCATCATGTGGTGCGCCAAGGTGATGGGCTGCGCCTTTTGCAGGTGGGTGTAGCCGGGCATGATGGTGTGCAGGTTGTCCTGCGCAATGTCCAGCAGGACGCTGAGCAGCTCGCGGAGCATCTCTTGCGTCTCCTGACAGGCAAGTTTGGCGTACATGCGGCAATCCAGCGCCACCTGATCGTTGCGGCTGCGCCCGGTATGCAGGCGCTTGCCCGCTTCGCCGATGCGCTCGGTCAGCAGCGCCTCCACGTTCATGTGGATGTCCTCCGCGTCCACCATCCAGTGGACTTTGCCCGCCTTGACGTCCGCCAAAATACCGCGCAGGCCTTCGACAATCTTGTCCGCGTCCGCCTGCGGGATAATGCCCTGTTCGCCCAGCATGGTCGCGTGGGCAATCGAGCCGGTAATATCCTGCTCCGCCAGCCGCTGATCAAAAGAAATGCTGGAATGGAAATCGTCCACCAGCCCGTCGGTTGCCTTGCTGAAGCGTCCTCCCCAGAGTTTCATTGCGTTCCTCCTGATGCGCGGGCAAGTCAACCGTCCGCGCGAAAAATTTCGATTCAAAAGTATTGTACCGTGTTTCCCGGCGCGTGTAAAGTCCCGCGCGTGTATTTTCTGCGCACTTATAGCAACTTTGAATGCTGTTTCACTGACATTTTCGTAATTTTCGACAATTTTCGTTAGGAATCATTCTCCTTTTTCATTGACTTTTTGGTACGAAAACGTTATAATAATACCAATAGTGCGTAATGTCTGCTGGAAACACGCACAAAATTCTCGCAAAACAAAGGAGGAGTTTTCCCATGAAACGTCTTTCCCGTCTGACCGCGCTGCTGCTCACGCTTGCCATGCTGCTGAGTCTGGTCAGCATTGCGCACGCGGAAGAAAAGCAGTCCGCCACCGCGTGGCTGCTGTACTTCGCGTCGAACCACGAAACCGATTCCTCGAAATTCCCGTGGTGGCCGCAGCATAAGTCCGCTGACCAGCCCTCGTCCGAAACGGGCGTGGAAGCCACGAACGCCGAAGTTACCGGCCCCGGCATGTACACGGTCGGGCTCAAGTTCAACTGGCAGAAGGCGGAGGGCGCAATTCAGTTCAACCTCGTGCTGGACAACGCGGAGAGCCTCTTCCCCGGCTACTATGTGAAGATTACGGACATCCGCGTCAACGGCAAGTCCATCGACCACAAGCCGAACCTCTACGGCACCTTCCACGACGACCCGAACGCAGGCTTTGCGCCGATTTACAACAACTACTGGGACAAGAACTTTTCCCCGGATTCCACCGGTCCGGACGGTCTGCGCGCCTTTGACAGTGCGGACGAAGCGACCTACGAAATCATCAACCCCGACGACATCGTTGCGGGCGACACGATTGAGGTAGACTTCATCGTTGCAGCGAACGCGGGTGAAATGCCGGAAGACATCGGCGAAAAGCCCGGCAAGCTGACCTCTCTGGTTGCGCCGCCGCCGGTGCTGGAGGACGGCGCGGAAGCGTGGCTGTTCTATCAGTCCGGCAGCTGGTGGCCTGCCAACACGAAGCCCGAAGGCGACAGCGCAGGTCATGCCAGCAGCACAACGGCAAAGATTACCGGCGACGGGTATTACACCGCCAGCCTGTCCTTTGACCGCGATGGCTGGTCGTCTCCTGTGAACGGCGCGAAAAAGCTGCTGCTGGTCGTCTCTGACGGCACGAAGAAGCTTCCGAACAGCTACCTCAAGATTACCGACATCCGCGTCAACGGCAAGTCCATTAACTTCACCGACGTCGGCTTCGGCGCGCACTACGGCGACCAGTACATCCATGCGACGGACGATTACTCTATCATTTATGACGACTGGATGGTGGAAAACAACTCCGCGCCGTGGAATCACAAGGACTGGAACGGCAATGTGACCGACAATGTTTCCGCCATCAATCCCGATGACATCAAGAATGGCATGACCATCGACGTAGACTTCTTCATCACCAGCATCGCCGGCAAGGAGCCCGCGAAGGACACCAGCAGCGACCCCATCTGGTTCCCGAACAACACGGCTTCTCTGGCGGGTCTGACGCTGAAGGATCTGGGCATTGCCGACGACTGGCACGCCATCGTTCCCGTTGACCTGAGCAAGACCGGCTGGCAGACTTTCCCGCTGCTGGCGGCGAACTTCAAGCAGGTCGGCACGGCGTATGTCGCGGTGAACAACGGCTCTGTGACCGTCACCTGCGAGTACAACGGCTTCTATGTGTTTGAGAAGAGCCAGTGCATCAAGTGGTTCACGAGCCTCGACCAGATTTCCAAGGCGGAACTGTTGGATATCTCGAACGGTCTTGCCTGCGGCAGCGTTGTGAGCATCGCGGATGATTTGGGCGGCGCACAGATGGCGTACCTGTCCATCAACAACAAGATTACTTGGCGCAATCCGGTCGATGATTTCGGCAACAGCTTGCCGGACTACTGGAAGAACCTGCCCCAGTGGAAGGAATACCGCGCGAATCTGATGGAAATGATTAACGCGGCGAACGCGGAATAATTCTGCCTCCCCTGCCCCTTCTGGCGAAAGTCAGAAGGGGCTTTTCGTTTGTCTGCGGATTGGCTGGCGGGAGAGCATACGAATCCTTCTGCATCAAAAAGGCCGTCAACTTTTCGCACACTGCGACCAGTCAACGGTCTAATGTTCAGTACAGCAACCTAAAATTTACAGATTGAAAGTTTTCTTAATCAATCTTGCGACTTCATCAGGTTCTATATCAGAATTATCAATCCTCAGGTAGTTATCAAAAGGAATCTCGCCTTCATAACTAACGCACCGATGGTTTTTGTCGTCATTGATTAAGCGCTGATTGGAAGCCTCGATATCTCTTTTGGACGCTTTATTTTTTAGTCTGTTTTCAGAAATATTCCTTTTCAGTCTTATCTCCTGCGGCGCAATCAGTTCAACATAATAGAAGTCCGTCCCGTATGGTTCAAAGATGCCTTTGACATGCTCCAGATACGCCCATTCTGATGGCAGATTGAAATCCATCATCATTGTAAAAATCATCCCATCATTATCGGAAGCTGCATAGTTCTTGAAAATAACGTCGCGGATTTCTGCGATTGTCTTGCCCTCGTATCGACCGAAAATCTCTATCACTGGTTCGATGGTCATGTGATTGTGAAAGAGCCTTAAATCCGTTATTTTCATCAATTCCTGACCAACTGTCATTTTCCCAACAGCTGCATCGCCAATGATAAACAATAGTTTCATAAAGCACCTCAACAAATTCTGTACAGATTCTAATACTATTTCCAAATGAGAATGCGCCAAGATGCGCCGCGAATTTTTCGCTCTGGCTAACGGGAGTGGAATGCAGCGTAGCAGCGCTACGCTAAATGGAACGACCGGACGCCAGAACGGAAAAGGCGCAAGCAGATGGCGCAGGTGAATCTGGAAATAGTATAAGGTAACACCGCGCAAATGAGGTGGTCGGCTGGCGAATGGATTTTTCGTCAGATGCAAATGCAAATTTCGAAGGTTTACTGGATGTAAATCGAGAAATTTGCATGCCGCAGATGGCGGAAAAGACATCGCCAGAAGCGCCGCCGAATTGTGCGGTGGTGCCCTAATACTCCCCTGCTTCGCCGTTGAGAATCGCATCTGTCAGCGTTCCCAGCAATCCACTATCTTCCATCGCGTCCATTGCGCCCTGCACGAGTTCCGCCGGAAGTGCCGCAAGCCACTGCGTCACCTTCCGCACCATCGGCTTTCCAATCCGCCCCATCAGCTCCGCCAATGCCGGGCCATCCACCGACAGCACATTCGTGCCCTGCACATCCTCCGGCGCATACTTCACCGTGCCCTCCGCCACCTGAATCACCTTGACCGTCAGCGTCATCATCGTGGCGCTATGGTCGGGCTGAATCCGGCGGATGGTGATGGTGTCGCCCTGCGCCTCGCCCTCAAAGGCAAGGTGGATGCCGTCGTCGCCCGTCATCATGCCGTCCGCGTCGATTTGCGCGTAGAACGGCAGCGTGACGGGATAGCTTACAGGCAGGGAGAACGAAACCTGCGCATTCAGCACTTCCGATTGCAGGGAGAGCGCGCCTGTGAAGAGCAACGCATCCCGGCGAAGCGTCGCGGAAAAGTCCACCAAATCAGGCAAATGCAGCGAAACAACCTGCGTGCCGTCCGCCTCCGCGTACGAAAAGACGGTCTCCTCGCCGTTTTGCCAGCTGACGCCGTTTTCAGTGTGTTCGATGCTCAAGCCATCCGGGAAGTTCGCTTCGACGTACTCCGGCAAGGTCGCCAGCGCGTCAAAAATATCCGCATCCGCGCCGCTTTCCAAGCCGAACGCTTCAATATAGTAATACAGCGCCCTGTCCTCTTCGGACAGGCGGGCGATTTCTTCTGCGCAGGTTATCAGCGCCGTGTTTTCCAGCCGACCATCGTTTTCCTGTGCCGCCAAATCGGCAATCGCCTGCCGGAGACCTGCCCATGCGCTGGTGTGCGCGTAGGGGGACAGCCACAGGAACACCCGCTGCAAGGGCAAGTCGAGGTGATTGTACGCCTTGATGGCAAATTCCAGCCACGCCAGCTGATTGACCATCAGCGTTTCGCCGCCAAGGTCAGTCGCCTGAATCCCCCAGTGGCTGTCCAGACCGAAGAAGCGGATGCGGGTTGCGGTTTTTTCCGGCGCATTCGTCAGGCTAAGGTCAATGCGCGCGTCAAAGCTGCCATCCGACGCCACCACGTCGCCCTCCACCGTCAGCAGGCGGAAGAGCGCTTTCAGCCCCTGCGCCAGCTTGCGCTCCTGTGCGGGGTACTGCACGGGGTCGATGTCTGCACTCAGGCGGAACGTGACGCGTTCGCCCAGCGCCGTGGACAGCAGGAGCACCGCCGCCAGCGCTGCCGCCGCCAGCCGCCGCATCAGCCCCATAGCAACGCCAGCGCCGGAACAATCTGCTTTTTCCGGCTTACAACTTTCGGAAGCCACACATGGTGACTGGAGGTGTCCTCATTGAGGTTAAACGCCTGCCGCACCGCGTCGTCGCCGCCAAGGAAAACTAACTCCGTGCCGCAGCGCAAGACGTCGGTCAGCATCATAAGGAACATATCGTAGCCCTTATTGTCCTTGATTTTCTGCATTTCGGGCAGAATTTCCGGCAAACGCTCCAGCATTCGGTCAGTGTCAAGGCAAGTAATCTGGCAGATGCCAAGGTTGTGCCCCGCGATGTGGAATTCCTTGAAGTCGGTATTCAGCAGCTGTTCGACGGGTTTGTCCGCGCCGCTGCCGGCGGAGAACATCTCGCGGCCGAGCGTCTCCAAATCAATCCCTGCGATTCGCGCCAGACGGTCAGCCATGCGGCGGTCGCGCGGCGTGCACGTCGGAGACTTGAACATGACCGTATCGGACAAAATCGCCGCTGCCATCAGCCCTGCCATCTTCTCAGAGGGCTGCAGGCCGCGTTCTTGGAACATCGTCGCGACAATCGTCGTTGTCGAGCCAACGGGCTCATTGCGCATGAACACCGGCGCGCCCGTCTGAATATCCGCCAGCCGGTGATGGTCGATAATCGCGATAATATCCGCCTGTTCCAGACCGGGGATGGACTGGCTCTTCTCGTTGTGATCAACCAGCACAACGCGCTTGCGCCGCGGCCGCAGCAGATGATAGCGGCTCAGCGTGCCGACGACCTTCTCGTTCTCGTCCAGCACGGGATAGGAGCGGTAGCGGCTTTGCAGCACCGTCTCGCGCACGTCGTCGATGAAGTCGTTGAGGTGAAACAGCACGACCCCCGTATGCTGGGCAATGCGCTGCACGGGAATTGCCTGATAAATCATCCTTGCCGCGCGGTAAGCGTCGCAGGGCGTGGCGATAATGCACGTCTTGCTGGACAGACCGAGGTACTTTTCCGACAGCGAGCCTTGGCAGATAATGACGCACGATGCGCCGATTTCCAGCGCCTTGTCCACCACGTCCTTCTGCTGCCCGCAGATGACGATGCTGCCGCTGTTGACGCCCTTCAGGCACTCGCCGGGTGTCGGCAGGGCAATCACGACTTCGCCGGAAATGGTGTCGAACGTATCCTCCTCGTTGTTGATGATATGCCCTTCGAGCGCGGACAGAAGGTTGAAAATCGGCACGTCGCGGACTTCGGGCTTCGTGATGCTCTCCATGTCCTTTTCGGCAATGCCGCCCGCGGTCAGCATCCCATAGAGCGTGCCATCCTCATTCGTGACCGGCACCGCAGACAGATTTTCATCCTCGCGCAGCACTGCCCACGCGTGGCTGATCGGAACACTTGTGCCGAGCGTTGGCGGACGGTCGTAGTCAATATCGCGCACCTGTGTGCGGACATTGGTGAGCAGCGTCGGCGCCTGAAAGCCGAAGCGGTCGAGCAGGAACTGCGTCTCGTCGTTCGGTGCGCCCTGCATGGCGGCGACATAGGCATTGTCGCCCAGCGCATTATGCAGCGCCGCAAACGCCATGGCGGACACCACGGAATCGGTATCGGGATTGCGGTGGCCGCAGACATAAATCGGATCCATCTATGTATTCTCCTTTCACGGGGGAAAGCTGTCGTCAAAAGCACTTTCTGCCCTTACCAGTCCAAATCGTCATCTTCCTCGTTGTCATCCACGACCCCCGCCCAAGCATTGGGGTCGGTGTAGAGGCGCAGGCGGTACTCGTCGTTCATCGCTTTCTGCGTGTCGATGTTTGCAATGCCCAGCGTTTTCAAGCCCTTCTTGCCCTGATACGCCTTCACAGCCTCCACCGTCGCCGCACCATAGACGCCGTCCACCTTGTCCGCCGCCAGATAGCCCAGATACGACAGCTTCTCCTGTAATTCGCGCACCTTCTGCCCACTGTTGCCGCTGCGCATCGTCCAGTCGGCGACGTCATGCACCGTGCCGTAACCCAGAATCCGGTTGTAGGTCAAGGCGTACTCCGCGCGCTTAACCGCAACGGGTGTGTTTCCCTCGATGACATGCACGGTGATGTTCCCCATTGCGTCCTGTGAGCAGTATTCCACCATGGCGACGTGGTCGGTATCCGTGCTGCTCGTCCAAGTGAAGAACACCCAGTCGCCGGGCTGCGGGATGTACGTTCCGGTGGTGATGTAGGTGTCGTCGTCCTTCATCCACTGGTAGCCCCAGTTCGCCAGATTTCCGTTGCGGGTAACGTACCGCCCCTGCCGGATGAACCAGTCGCGCCCGACGTTCTGCCCGGAATACATGGGGTAGACATTGCGGAGCAGTTCCGTGCCGTGCTGCTGATCCACCTGATCGACACACCAGCACAGGAATTCGGCGCACCACTGCGCGTAGGCATCGCCCGCCCATTCGCCGTACTTGGAGTACCCATGCGGCCCTTCCTTGTATCCGATTTCGCCGCGCGCCACGTCCAGCAGCCACTGCACATAGTCCGGCACATGCCAGAGCGGTTCAAGCACCGTGTCCTCCGCCTTCGCGCAGGGCAGCAGCAGCCCCGCCGTCAGCAGCAGGGTCAGCATCAGCGACAGCAAGCGTTTCATTGGGTGATTTCTCCTTTCAAGCGGAAGAGGTAACAAGTTAATATTCGACCTTGACGAGCGAAATTCCTGCTGATTCGCCGGATTTCCCGCTTTTCCCATCCGATTTCATCAAAAAAGAGGCGATTGCTCGCCCCTTTGTGTGTATATTGCCTTATTCCTCATCATACGCCCGGTAAATCAGCATACACAGCGCACCGTCGCCGCTGGTGTGCGCTTCGACGCGAATCGGGAAGTCGTAGTCGTTGCGCCAGCGAAGGTTCTGCGTTTTGTTGCCGACCGCCGCGTCCACGCCGTGCGGCAGGTACGGTGCGGCATTCTCGCCGTGCGCACGGCGATAGAGGATGTTAATCCCCGGCAGTTGGAGCAGCGCGTTGTACAGCGTCGAGGACACCTGACAGGTGCCGCCGCCGTAGCTGGTCGTGGTCGTGCCGTCAGAGAGCGCGCCGGCGGGCAAATAGCCCTTTCCCTTGTTGTATGGTCCCATGATCTTGTTTCCGTCAAAGATGTCGCCCGGCTGGTAAATACCCGAAATCAGCTCGCTTCCGCGGGCAATATTGAAGATGCGGTTATGGTTTTTTTCCGTGTCCACCATCTTATAATACGAGGTGTACGCCGCAATCGGGGTATCCTCGCGCAGGGGATTATCCGTCGGGGACACCGGCGTCAAGTCCGTCAGCTGATCAAGATTGATATAGCCATAGCTGCGCATATAGTTGACGACCGCCCAGCCGTCGTACATGCACCAGATGGAAATCGTCGTGCCGGGATTCAGCACCACCCAGCTTTCGTCCTGATCGCTCATGGACTTGCGGACGTAGCAATTCGTGGCGGTCTTGGCGACATAGGCGTGCTTCTGCGTTCCGTATGGCGGCGTCGTGGAAGAATCCACCGGTGTCACACTGAAAATGCGGTGGCGTTTGACATACGCAAGCTTCCCCTGATAGCGCATGATGACCCACGTCGGGTCAATATACAGCACTTCGCCGCGCGCGGATGCGTCGCCCACGCGGAAAACGCGCTCGCTCTCAATATCACGTTCCACATAGCCGCTGGTATACGCGGTCATGCGGGCAGTATAGAGCGCTGGAGAATTGCTGTCAAAATCCGACAGCACTTTATCCGGATACACAGCTCCTACAACCGGAACAACTGCATCCTCGTTAAACTCCGAGTCGTCCACTTCCTCATACAGCTCATCTTCCGCCAGCGCCATCCCGGTCAGCGCAATGCACAGCATCAGCAAAAGGGCCATCAGACGTTTCATCTGTTATCCTCCCCTGTCGAAACAGTTTCCGCTTCTCATTATACCATTCCTTTGGCAGACAGGCAAGGGGGCGGATGCAGAATTTACAAGTTTGGCGTATATTCTGACGCTTTTATACGGTTTTCGGATGTTCTCCCTTTCTCCCGTCCTTATTCACCACGCTCCTGATAAACCATCTCAAAGTAGCGGTTGCCTTCCTGCGTGAACGCTTCCACCGTCAAATTCCCCGTCGACAGGCGCTCCACCAATTTCTTTAAATCCGCCGTGAAATAATTTTCCTCCGGCACGACGATATTCCCCGCAACCTGCTTCCACGCGGCAATGTCCTCCGCATCAATCGTGTAGCGGTACTTCTCCGCTTCCGCCTTGCTTGTGCGAAGCTCCGACAGCTGCTCTTTGACTTCCGCCGTCTGCTCCTGCGCTTCCAGCGCGGCGATTTGGCTTTCCATCTCCGCAATCCGCTCCAGCTGATAGGTGTTCACCAGCGGTTCGGTCATGTCCGCGAAGATGCGGTACTGCGTTTCATCGTAGACGTTCTGCGCGCAGTATTCCAGATAGCGGATGGCTTCCTCCTTGTGCTGGGAGTACGGGTTCACCACCAGCACATAGACCGATGCCGGAATCGCGGCGGGCGACGATACGCCGACCTTCATCGGCATGTGGCAATCCGTCGTGATAGGCATGGAGACGTCCATCTCGTAGAGCGAATACCCGTCCTCATTCTGCGGGAAAGCGTCTTCATCCTCCGGGACGTTCGCCACGATGTAGGTCAGCAGCTCCTGCAATTCGGCGTTATTCAGCGTGATGCGATTGCCGAGCAGCTGCTGCTCGTTCAGGTAGCGCTCGATACTCATGTTCAGCATATTCAGGCGACTGTAACCGGGGTAGCCGAGGGGTGCCATGCCTTCATCCGCGAAAACGCCCTCATCCGCCAGCTGGGTGATTTGCTGGAACATCTCCAGCAGCGTATTCGCAAAAGTCATGCCGTTCTGCTCCAGCACATCCATTGCCGCATCAGGCAGATAGGTTTCAACCGTCTCATACCAGCCGATAATTTTGCCGTCATCGGTCGTGAGACCCTTCTGCAAGCCGGGATAGAGGCGGCTGACCTGCTTGGAGAGGATTGCACTGCTGCTCAGGTCGGTGAAGTAGCCCTTGGTTTTCAGCAGCTTCAAACTCACCGTATCAAACGGCGTGATGCAGAGGATATCCACATCGCTGTTTTTCGTGTTGAGGATATCGGCGGTCGTCAGATCATAGACGCTGCGGAAGGTAACGCCGTTCTGCAGCATGTAGTCAGCCGCGTTGTGCGCTTCCGTCTGGCTCAGGACAAGCGTCACGGATGTCTCGGAGACAATACGGCTGCTCATCAGCAGCGTACCGTTGGCGAGCAGTACGTCATCATCCATCACCAGCAGGATGCTGTCCATTGTCGTCAGCGGCGACGTGATGCACGTCATGGTTTCCAGCGTTTCGCCGCTGTACAGCCCGCGCACATTGTCGTCATACATCAGGGCGTAATAGCGCCCGTTCACATAGCGCAAATCGTCCGCCGTCCAAAGCGGCACGGTCTTCGATGTGTACGTTTCTTTGCCGACTTTGCCCGTCGCGGGGTCAAAGGTGTGCAGCGTCAGCATCTGCTTGTCATAGTCTCCTTCGGGATTGCAGAGCGTATCGCCGCGGAGGAACAGCTTCACCTCACTCCACTCTTCATCGGTGAAACTGCCGATTTGCCGCACTTCGCTCGTTTCCAGATTCTCGTAAATCAGCTGCTGCGGCTTACCCTCCACACGCAGGGTAAGGTAGATTGCCTTGTCGGACACCAGCAAATCGCCGACACCCGCGTTTTCGTCATCCAGCGCTTCGCGCACATCCCAGCGCGACGTCAGTTCCCACGCGTTGTCCGCATTCAGTGTGTACGTCACGAGCAGTTCGTTCCAGTCGTCATCGTACCCGATGCCGGTTAGCGTCAGCTGCCCTTCCGCGTCGCGCCGCAGCACCGAGTGCATCACATTATCCGGCATATCCGCCAGCTTCTCCGCGCTGCCGTCCGTCAGCGACACACGGTAGAGTGCCTTGCCGCCCGCAAGCAGCAGCGCATCCCCTTCGCGCAGGGGCGCTGTGTCGCCCAGCCACTCCCCGTCCGGCAGCTCACAGCGGAAATTCTCCGCCAGCGCCGCGCCGCAGAGCAGCACCAGCATCGCCAAACATGCACACAAGACTTTCTTCATGATATAGACTCCTTTCGTTCTATCCTGTCTATAAACGAATTCCGCGCCTCCGGAAGCGCTTCACCCATTAGACGCGCGGCAGGCGGAATCGGTTGCGCGGAAATTGCATTTTCCGCAAAAAATCCGGAACACCGATTTGTACTGTCCGAAGGGGGATTATTCGTTGTTGTCCGGTTGCTTCATGATGATACTATTTCCAAATGAGAATGCGCCGCGGAAAATAAGTTCAGCATCAGAAGGGCAAGGAAAACGCTCGTCAGTTTCTTCATCATTCGTTGCTCCTTTCTTCTACCAGTTCATTCATGTTTTCGTGCAACAATAGCATCAAAGGTATAACAATTCCCTCCAAAAAACGTGCAAGGGCGGAAGACGTTCCCGTCCTCCGCCCCAATGGTGGTTATGATTTGGATATTATTTTATTCCGCCGCAGCAGGTTCTGCGTCCTCCGGAACAGCTTCCATCAGGAAGTCCATTGTGGTGTCGCCCTGCACAAGTTCAAACAGCAACGTGCCGTCCGTCAGCTTCGCCACGCCGAACATCTGCGTCGTGTTCTTGTCCACCGGCAGCGTCACAGTGAGGATGCCATCCACAAACGTCATCGGAATCGGAATCTCCGCCAGCGCCGTCTGACCAACCAGATTCAGCAGATACAGCTTGCTGTCCTTCACTTCAATGATGCACTCCTGACCCACCATGCTCATCGGCACGCTCATGCCGTTCATGATGACGCTCGTCGCCTGCCACTTGCCTTGCAGTTCTTCTTCCGTCGTCTCCGTGCTGATGGTCAGCTCTTCGTCCTCGGCAGGCGCTTCACGGGTGAAGTCAATCTTCATGCCATCCTGCTCGGTGCTCAGGCCCGTTTCGGTCACGGTCACAAGGCCTTCGCCGTCCGTTCCCTTGTCCATCACGAGGTTGCCGTCCTCATTCTTTTCCCAGACGCCTTCCTCCGAATCCATGCCCGCAATGTCCATCTTGTAGGTACCGTCAGCGTTGATGGTCAGCGTCACCTGAATGCCAAGCAGCTCGCCGTACCATTCGCCGGTCACATCCGCCGTTTCCGCGAACGCACCCACCATCATCGTCAGCGCCAGCAACAGCGCCAGAACCAAGGAAGTCAACCGTTTCATGTGCCTTTTCTCCTTATTTGGGGATTTTCCCCGTGTATTTTGCGGCATGTTTTTTCTCTCGAACGCCGCTCTCGATTGCGTTTATTTTATCATTGTTTCCGTGATATGTCAATGGAGGGGGAGGAATTTTACAACTGCTGTGATTAAAAAGGGATTGAAACGATGTTATCCACCGCTTTTGCACATTGTTATCCACAAGGTTATGCACTTTCTGTGGATAATCCGTGCGAAACATCCCCCTCCACGTCTCCGCATGAGACATGAAGGGGGGAAATGTTATGAAATTACTTGTCGAACCCCTTGACCTCGTAGTCGTTTTCTTCGACCACCGCTTTGAGCAGGGGCTTCAAGGCGTTTTCATCCGCATCGGCTTTCAGCGTCACGACCGCCGTGCCCGCTTCGTGGCTTGCCGCCGCGCTCTGCACGCCATCCACCGCTTCCAGCGCCGCCTTCACGCGTGCCTCGCAGTGGGCACACATCATGCCATCAATGCGCATCGTCAGCACCTTTGCGCCGGGCTGGGCGGCTATGTTGGGCAGCGTCACCGGGTGCAGGGCGCGGTCATGCCGGCCGTCGCGCAGGCGGAAGAGGTTCAGCCGCAGCGCGTTCGACACCACGCAGAAGCTGCTCAGGCTCATCGCCGCCGCGCCAAACATCGGGTTCAATTTCCAGCCCAGCAGGCTGATGAACACGCCCGCCGCCAGCGGAATGCCGATGACATTGTAGCAGAACGCCCAGAACAGGTTCTCGTGGATGTTGCGCAGCGTCGCGCGGGAGAGGCGAATCGCCGCGGGAACGTCGGAGAGGCGGCTGTTCATCAGCACCACGTCCGCCGCGTCCATGGCAATGTCCGTACCCGCCCCAATGGCAATGCCCACATCCGCGCAGGTAAGCGCGGGAGCGTCGTTGATGCCGTCGCCGACCATCGCGACGCGCCCAACCTTCTGCAAGCGGCGCACGACGTCCGCCTTGCCGTCCGGCAGAACGCCCGCGACCACTTGGTCAACGCCTGCCGTCTGCCCGACCGCCTGTGCCGTGCGCGGATTGTCGCCCGTAATCATCACGACGCGGATGCCCATTTTGCGCAGTTCCGCGACCGCTTCGGGGCTGTCGTCCTTCACCGTGTCCGCGACCGCCATCATGCCCAGAATCGCGCCGTCGCGGCTGAACAGCAGGGGCGTTTTGCCCTCGCCGGAGAGCTTTTCCGCCGCCGCAAGCAGGGTTTCCGGCACCTTGCACTGCCCCTGCATGTACTTCACGCTGCCGCCAAGGAGCAGCGCACCATCTCGCTTCGCCGTCAGACCGTTGCCGGGCAGCGCGGCGAAATCCGCCACGTCCTGCGCCTTTCGTCCCTTTTCAAGCGCATACTGCACAACCGCTTTCGCCAGCGGATGCTCCGAGGGCGTTTCCAGCGACAGCGCCGCGTCCAGCAATTCGTTTTCGCCGATGCCGTCCGCCGGAAGCACATCCGTCACGCGCATCTGACCGCTCGTAATTGTTCCGGTTTTGTCCAGCGCGACAATCTGCACCTTGCCGGTCTCCTCCAGCGAAGCCGCCGTTTTGAACAGGATGCCGTTCTTCGCGCCAACGCCGTTGCCGACCATAATCGCGACGGGTGTCGCCAGCCCCAGCGCGCATGGGCAGCTGATGACCAGCACCGCAATCGCGCGGGACAGCGCATCCCCGAACGGCGCGCCAAGCAGCAGCCAGACAATCATCGTCACCACGGCGATGGAAATCACAACCGGGACGAACACGCCGGACACCTTGTCCGCAACCTTGGCAATCGGTGCTTTCGTCGCCGCCGCGTCAGACACCATGCGAATAATCTGGCTCAGCGTCGTATCCTCGCCCACGCGGGTCGCCTCGCAGCGCAGGAAGCCGGACTGGTTGACCGTCGCCGCCGACACATTGTCGCCCGCTGCCTTATCCACCGGGACGCTCTCGCCCGTCAGCGCCGATTCGTTGACCGCGCTCATGCCGTCCAGCACACGGCCGTCCACCGGAATGCTTTCGCCCGGACGCACGACGAACACGTCGCCCTTCTGCACCTGCTCAATCGGCAGGGAGACTTCCTGCCCATCGCGGAGGACGTTCGCCGTCTTGGGTGCGAGCTTCATCAGGGATTTCAGCGCGTCGGTCGTCTTGCCCTTGCTGCGCGCCTCAAGCATCTTGCCCACCGTGATAAGCGTCAGAATCATCGCGGCGGACTCAAAATAAAATTCGTGCATGTAACCCATGACGGCATCCATATTCCCGTGCAGCTGCGCGTCGGTCATGGCGAAAAGCGCATAGGTGCTGTACAGGAAGGACGCCGTTGCGCCAAGCGCGACGAGCGTGTCCATATTCGGGTTGCGGTGCCACAGCGCCTTGAAGCCGCTGATAAAGAACTTCTGGTTGATGACCATGATGATGATGGTCAGGAGCATCTGCGTCAGCCCCATGGCGACGTGGTTGCCGTCGAACCACGCGGGCAGCGGCCAACCCCACATCATGTGACCCATGGAGAAGTACATCAGCACCATCAGGAAGCCCAGCGACCAACACAGGCGGCGTTTGAGTTTCGGGGTTTCGTGGTCTTCGAGGGCTTCCTCTGCGGCGGATGCGCCCTGCTTGCTTTCCGCGCCCTTGATGCTTGCGCCGTAGCCCGCGTCCTGCACCGCGCGAATAATTTCGCCGTCCGCCGCCGTGCCTTCGACGCCCATGCCGTTCGTCAGCAGGCTGACGGAGACGCTCGTCACGCCCGGCACAGCGCTGACCGCCTTCTCCACCCGCGCCGCACACGCTGCGCAGGACATGCCGGTGACACAATATTGCTTCATTACATATATCACTCCTTTGGTTCTATCACTTCATCAGCTTTTGCAGCGTCTGCACCAGCTCGTCGATGGCTTCATCATGCCCGGCGCGAATATCCTCCGCCACGCAGCTGCGGATATGGCTGGCAAGCAGCTCCTTGGTGAACGCATTGAGGGCGGCGGACGTTGCGGCGACCTGCGTGAGAATATCCGGGCAGTACGCGCTGTTCTCCACCATGCCGCGGATGCCGCGCACCTGTCCCTCGATGCGGTTCAGGCGGTTGATGAGGGCTTTCATTTCCTCCGGCGTTCGCTCTTTATGCTTATGGCAGGCTTCACACTGATGATTGCAGCAATCCATGGACTGATTCCTCCTGTGACAAGATACCCTCATGGGGTATGTTGATTATATACCCCATGAGGGTATTTGTCAATATGCTTTTTCTACAAAATTGTGCTTTTGCACTGGGGTTCGCCTCTGTGTAGGCGACAAGTAGGCGATGAAAACAGACGAGGTATGCGTTCTCTCCCTTGACATATTGGCGTAGGATTTTCCCCTTTCCGCGCAAATTGTTCGGATGAATCCGAATTTACAGCATATGCCATATTTTCGGAAACCGGATGGATTTTCCACAAGTTTTAGTTCTGTTTTCATCATTATTTGATGATTTCATAGAATTCCCGTACCGCATGATTTTTCCCGCTTTTTCGAGCTTTTCACAGACGAAGAATATCGAATTTGGAAGTACATTGAAAAAACATTGACATGACCCGATTTCTGTGCTACAATTTTGGTGGAACGAAACGAAAGGATGGAGCTTGTTACCATGAATGCTGTATTGGCACTACTGGTTCTGATTGCGCTGCTGATTAGCCTGCTGGTACGACTTATGATTACGAAGCCGTCTCTCCGCGCTGAAAGTTACGCACTGCCTTGCCAGTATTGCCAAACCTGCTGATGGACTTTCCTGAACCCTGCAAAGGCGCATGGGATTTCCGCATCATGGATGGACAAGTTCTTGCAAAGCCTGCTGCCAAACTTCTCGGCGGCAGGCTTTTCTATATACCTGAATCAATCTTATGCGGCAATGAAGCCGTTCAAACAGCGAAGGAGGTTCTTTCATGCAGTGTACCGGCGCAAAGATTCTGATGGAATGCCTTGTCGAACAGGGTGTCGATACCATTTTCGGCTACCCCGGCGGCACGATTCTGAATGTATACGACGAGCTGTACAACTATGAGGGTGACGGGCGCATCAAGCACATTCTGACCGCGCACGAGCAGGGCGCGTGTCACGCGGCGGATGGCTATGCGCGTTCGACTGGGCGCGTCGGCGTATGCTTCGCCACATCCGGCCCCGGCTGCACCAACCTTGTCACCGGCATTGCCACGGCGTATATGGATTCCTCGCCGATTGTCTGCATCACCTGCAACGTCGGCACGTCCCTGCTGGGCAAGGATTCCTTCCAAGAGGTGGACATCACCGGCATCACAATGCCGATTACGAAGTGCAACTATCTGGTGCGCTCGGTGGACGAGCTGGCGGACGTGGTGCGCGAAGCCTTCGCAATTGCCCGCAGCGGCCGCCCCGGCCCGGTGCTGATTGACATTCCGAAGAACGTGACGGCGGAGAAGGCGGATTACGAGCCGCTGCCCCGCTCGGCGCACGGCACGTCCGGACGTTTGGGCAAGCTGATGAAGCGTTCAAGCCAGAATTTCAAGGCGCCCGAACCCGACCACCGCGACATCGACAAGTTAGTCGAGATGATTGCCGCGTCGAAGAAGCCGCTGCTCATCTGCGGCGGCGGCGTTGTCCGCGCGCGGGCGCACCACGAATTCGAGGCGCTTGCAAACCGCATCGACTCTCCTGTCGCCATCACGGTCATGGGCGCGGGCGGCTTCCGCGGGCGCAATCCGCTGACGACAGGCATGATCGGTATGCACGGCTCACAAGCATCAAACATGGCGGTGGATGCATGCGACCTGCTGATTGCCGTCGGCTGCCGCTTCTCCGACCGTGTGGCGCTCAAACCCGCCACCTTCGCCCAGAACGCGAAAATCGTCCAAATTGACATTGACCGCAGCGAAATCAACAAGAACGTGCAGACCGACCACCACATCATCGGCGATGCGCGGCGCGTACTGGAACTGCTGCTGGAGCGCGTGCCAAGCATGAAGCACGACGACTGGAAGCAGTACGTTTTCTCCTTCAAAACAGAGACGGAGTACGACGAGGCAGACGACCACCTCACCCCCAGCCAGGTGCTTTTCTCCCTCGCCAAGCTCACGCCGCAGGATACCATCGTCTCTACCGACGTGGGTCAGCATCAGATGTGGGCGATTCAGCACTTCCACTTCGATTATCCGGGTCAGCTCCTCACCTCCGGCGGCTTTGGTACGATGGGCTTCGGCTTGGGCGCTGCCATTGGCGCGCAGGTTTCTCACCCGGGCAAGGTCGTCCTGCACATCACCGGCGACGGCGGCTTCCGCATGAACTGCAATGAGCTGGCAACCGAGCAGTATTACAATCTGCCGATTATCAACATCGTATTCAACAACGGCACGCTGGGCATGGTTCGCCAGTGGCAAACGCTGATTTACGACAAGCACTACGAAGCCACAACGCTTGACCGTGCGCCTGATTTCGTCAAATTAGCGGAAGCCTACGGGCTCTCCGGTCGGCGCGTGCGCAACCAGCAAGAACTGGAGGAAGCCATTCAGGAAGCACTCCAGTGCGGTCACGGCTACATCATCGACTGCATGATCGACATTGACGAGAAGGTTCGCCCGATGGTCGGCGGCGGCAGTCACATCACCGAATTTATGCTCAACTGACGAAAGGAGGCAGCCCCATGAACACCCCGACACGCAAAACCCTCGCCGTTCTGGTGGATAACGAGGCGGGCGTCCTTTCCCGCGTAGTGCGCCTTTTCTCCGGCAAGGGCTACAACATCGAGTCCCTCGCCGTCGGCACGACCGACGATCCCGCTATCTCCCGCATCACCATCGAAATCCTCGCCAGCGAAGAGCAGACGCACCTCATTTCTTCCCAGCTGCGGAAGCTGATTTGCGTTCACTCCGTCAAGACGCTCAACGCCGAACACGCAATCCGCCGTGAGCTGGTGCTGATTAAGGTCAGCGCCGCCACGAGCGAAACGCGCAACGAAGTGATTCAGATTGCCAACATCTTCCGCGCCTCCATCATCGACGTCTCCGTGGCGTCGCTGACCCTTGCTGTCATTGGCGATGAGAGCAAGGCTGAAGCCATCCAGAATCTCCTTCGGGAGTTTGGAATCCTCGAACTGGTGCGCACCGGCATGGTCGCGCTGGAACGCGGACAGTTCACCATTGACGAACAGACCAAAGTAAAAGGAGAATACGACTATGGCAAAAATGTACTATGAAAAAGATTGTGACCTGAACAAGCTGACCGGCAAGACCGTCGCCGTCATCGGCTACGGCTCGCAGGGTCATGCCCACGCGCTGAACCTGCGCGATTCCGGCGTGGACGTCATCGTGGGTCTGCGCAAGGGCGGCAAGAGCTGGCCCGTGGCAGTCAAGGACGGCTTCGACGTGATGACCGTTCCGGAAGCCGCGCAGAAGGCGGATATCATCATGATTCTCATCAACGATGAGCGTCAGGCGGACATGTACAAGCAGGACATTGCCCCCTACCTGACCGAAGGCAAGGCGATTGCCTTCGCGCACGGCTTCAACATCCGCTACAAGCAGATTGTGCCCCCGGCTGGCGTGGACGTGTTCATGGCAGCGCCGAAGGGCCCCGGCCACACCGTCCGCAGCACCTATGTGGTGGGCAAGGGCGTGCCGTGTCTGGTCGCGGTCGAGCAGGATGCGTCCGGTCACTGCCTTGACACCGCGCTGGCGTACATCGCGGGCATCGGCGGCGCGCGCGCGGGCATCATGGAGACGACCATGCACGACGAGACCGAGACCGACCTGTTCGGCGAACAGGCTGTCCTGTGCGGCGGCATCGTCGAGCTGATGCGCTGCGGCTTCGAGACGCTGGTGGAAGCCGGCTACGAGCCCGAAAACGCCTACTTCGAGTGCATTCACGAAATGAAGCTGATTGTTGACCTCATCAACAAGGGCGGCGTGGCGGCGATGAACTACTCCATTTCCGACACCGCGGAATACGGCGAGTACGTCTCCGGCCCGCGCATCCTCCCCTACGAGCAGACCAAGGCGAACATGAAGGCGGTGCTGAACGACATTCAGGACGGCACGTTCGCAGGCAAGTGGATTGCCGAAAACAAGAACGGCCGCTGCTTCTTCAACAGCCACCGCGACGCCCTCGCGAAGCACCCGATGGAAGTCATCGGCAAGCAGCTGCGCGAGCAGATGCTCTGGAAGAACGACTCCAACCTCGACAACGCGTCCAACTAACCAGAGGCTCTGCCTCTGGACTCCGCAAGGGAGTTCCTCCCTTGACCCTTTCGCGCGATTGAGTTGGTCGCATCTGCATACTTTGCCCGCGTGAGAAGCAGGGATTTCGCGCCTACGGGCGCGACCAGAGGGCTTTGCGATCGCCCTCTGGACTGCTTCGCACCCCCATCTAAGTTTGTTGGTCTTTACCGAAGCAAATTTAGATGGTGTCCCCTTCGTCCCCAAGCCGCGATACAGTCCTGTAACATGGGTGTCGGCAGGCGAAGGAGTCCAGAGGGCGACCGCAGACTTCGTCTGTTCCCATAGCCCTCTGGAACTCGCGGTCAAGACCACTCAATTAGGAAAGACAAGTTTCAACCTCGATGTTCCCAACATCCCGGCAGCAGAAAGCAGGAGAATCCCCCTTTCTGCTGCCCTGCCGCTCCCGCCGGGGCATGACCCGGCAAAAGCGCTTCATCACCAATCAGAAAATAGAAGCAATAAGCATCAGGAGGGAATTACCTTGCTGTCCGAAAACATCAAGCAGGGCGTGGAACGCGCCCCCAACCGCTCGCTGCTCTATGCCCTCGGTCTGACCGATGAGGAAATCCGCAAGCCGCTCATCGGTGTCGTTTCCTCCTATAATGAAATCGTCCCCGGGCATATGAATCTGGACAAAATCGCCGAAGCCGTCAAAGCGGGCGTCCGCGCGGCGGGCGGCACGCCGATTCTCTTCCCCGCGATTGCCGTCTGCGACGGGATCGCCATGGGGCACGTCGGCATGAAGTACTCCCTCGTCACCCGCGATTTGATTGCTGATTCCACTGAAGCAATGGCCATCGCCCACCAGTTTGACGGTTTGGTGATGATTCCTAACTGCGATAAGAACGTGCCGGGGCTGCTGATGGCGGCGGCGCGGCTGAACATCCCAACCATCTTCGTTTCGGGCGGCCCGATGCTCGCTGGACACCTGACCGACGGTCGCCGCACCTGTCTGAGCCACATGTTCGAGGCAGTCGGCGCATACAAGGCAGGCACGCTGGATGACGACGGCGTCCGCAACTATGAGGAAAACGCCTGCCCGTCCTGCGGCAGCTGCTCCGGCATGTACACCGCAAACTCCATGAACTGCCTGACCGAAGCGCTGGGCATGGGGCTTCCGGGCAATGGTACGATTCCCGCGCCGTACTCCGCGCGTCTGCGCCTTGCCAAGCACGCTGGGATGCAGATTATGACGCTGGTGGAGAAGAACATCCGCCCGCGCGACATCATGACCCCCGCCGCGTTCAACAACGCTGAAACCGTTGACATGGCGCTCGGCTGCTCCACGAACACGATGCTCCACCTGCCCGCCATCGCGCACGAAGCAGGCGTGACCATCAACCTTGACCACGCGAACGAGATTTCCGCCCACACCCCGAACCTCTGCCACCTTGCGCCGGCGGGTGATACGTTCATGGAAGACCTCGACCGCGCGGGCGGCGTCCTCGCCGTGATGAAGGAGCTGACGAAGAAGGGCTTGCTCGACACGTCGGTGATGACCTGCACAGGCAAGACCATGGCGGAGAACCTCGAAGGCGTCGTCAACCGCGACGAGCGCATCATCCGCCCGGTTGACAACCCGTATTCTACCAGCGGCGGCATTGCCGTTTTGAAGGGCAATCTGGCAAAAGACGGCTGCGTCGTCAAGCAGAGCGCCGTTGCGCCGGAAATGATGGTGCATGAAGGTCCTGCGCGCGTGTTCGACAGCGAAGAGGACGCAATCGCCGCGATTTACGCCCGGAAGATTGTGCCGGGCGACGTGGTTGTGATTCGCTACGAAGGCCCGAAGGGTGGGCCGGGGATGCGCGAGATGCTGAACCCTACCTCCGCAATTTGCGGCATGGGCTTAGGCGAAAGCGTCGCCCTGCTGACTGACGGGCGTTTCTCCGGCGCGACGCGCGGCGCGTCAATTGGGCATATCAGCCCGGAAGCCGCCGCGGGCGGACTGATTGCGCTGGTGGAAGAAGGCGACCGGATTGCGATTGATATTCCGAAGTGCACGATTGAATTGAAGGTGGATGAAGAGACGCTGGCGAAGCGGAAAGCGGCGTGGGTTTGCCCCGAACCGAAGGTGAAAACGGGGTATCTGGCGCGCTACGCGAAGCTGGTATCTTCTGCGGATAAGGGCGCAATTCTCGAATAAAGGATTTACAAAAAGTCCAGTAAATCGTTATTGTTGCACAGGGATTTCGCCTCTGTGGAGGCGAGGAGGGGGCATGAAAACAGACGAAGTCTGCGATCGCCCCTCCACCCCTTCGGTGCCGCAACTTTTGGGGTTTCCCATGGTTGTACTGTTCCGAAGCGCTTTTCCATGCTTCCATAAGTATTTTGTTTTTCATAATGGCCTGATTACATCGAATTTTCCCATTATTACAGTCCCCGCACTGTTTGAAAGGATGGTTTTCCGCGCATGAATCAGATTAAGATTTTTGATACGACACTGCGCGACGGCGAACAGTCGCCCGGCTGCTCGATGAACCTGAAGGAAAAAATCGAGGTAGCGAAGTGTCTGGAGCGCCTGAAGGTGGATGTTATCGAAGCCGGCTTCGCAATTTCCTCTCCCGGCGACTTTGAGAGCGTCAAGACCATCGCAGAGACGGTGCGCGACTGCTCCGTCGCCTCCCTCGCCCGCGCGACGCAGAAGGACATTGACTGCGCATGGGAAGCCGTCAAGAATGCTGCCGACCCGCGCATCCACGTTTTCCTCGCCACGTCGCCGCTCCACATGGAGTATAAGCTCAAAATGACGCCCGAACAGGTGCTGGCGCGCACGGCTGAAATGGTCAAGTACGCCAAGCAGTATACCAGCAACATCGAGTTCTCCTGCGAGGACGCGACCCGCTCGGATACCGATTTTCTGATTCAGGTCGTCAACGCCGCCGTCAAGAACGGTGCGACTGTCATCAACCTGCCTGACACCGTCGGCTACACCACGCCGGACGAAATGCGCAAGCTGATTGAAGACGTGATGGCGGGCGTGGAGAACAGCGACAAGGTGGAATTCTCCGTCCACTGCCACAACGACCTCGGCATGGCGGTCGCGAACTCCCTCGCGGGCGTTTTGGGCGGTGCGCGGCAGATTGAATGCACCATCAACGGGCTGGGCGAACGCGCGGGCAACACCGCGATGGAGGAAGTCGTGATGGCGATGCGCACGCGCCCGGACATTTTCGGCGACACACCCTGCCGCATCGACACGACGCAAATCGCCCGTGCGAGCAAGACCGTCTACAACATCATCGGCCAGAGCGCACCGCTGACCAAGCCGATTGTCGGCGTCAACGCCTTCCGGCACGAAAGCGGCATCCATCAGCACGGTGTTTTGGCGAACAAGAAGACCTACGAGATTCTCACGCCCGAATCCGTCGGCATCCGCATGGACAACATCGTGCTGGGCAAGCACTCCGGCAAGCACGCTTTCGCCGCGCGGCTGAAGGAAATGGGGTACGAGCTGCCGGACGAAGAGCTTGCGCGCTGCTTCGAGGAGTTCAAAGTCCTCTGCGACAAGAAGAAGAACGTCACCGACCAGGACATTCTCGCCATCGTCACCCACTCCACCACGACCGACGATGCTGAGGTGGACGGCTACAAGCTGATGTGGTTCGCGGTGCATACCTCCAACATGACGACTTCGACCTCCGTCGTCCGGCTGGAACTGGACGGGCAACAGTTTGAAGCCGTCTGCTCCGGCGACGGCCCGGTGGACGCCGCGTTTGAGGCGATTGACCAGATTATCCGCCCCGTCGAGCATTCCTTCGACCTCTACCGCATCAATTCGATTTCCCCCGGCAAGGACACCATGGGCGACGTGTCGGTCAAGCTCAGCTGTGACAACCGCACGTTCTCCGGGCGCGGGCTGCACACCAACATCGTCGAAGCATCCGTGCGCGCCTACATCAGCGCCATGAACAAGCTCCGTGCCTATGCTGCGCGGCACGCGAAGGGAGAAGTGTAAATCCATGGGAATGACCATGACGCAAAAAATCCTCGCCGCCCACGCGGGGCTGCCCGAAGTCAAAGCGGGCGACCTGATTGAGGCAAAGCTCGACCTCGTGCTCGGCAACGACGTAACGACCCCCGTCGCCGTCAGCGTGTTTGACAAAGCCGGCTTCACTCGCGTGTTCGACAAGGATAAAATCGCCATCGTGCTGGATCACTACACGCCGTGCAAGGACATCAAGTCCGCCCAGCTGTGCAAGACCGCACGCGATTTCGCCCGCCGATTCCAGATTACCCACTTTTTCGACGTCGGGCAGGTCGGCATTGAACATGCGCTGCTGCCGGAAAAGGGCATCGTCGCGCCGGGAGAACTGATTATCGGTGCGGACAGCCACACCTGCACTTACGGCGCGCTCGGCGCGTTCTCGACTGGTGTCGGCTCGACCGATATGGCGGCGGGCATGGCATCGGGCGAAAACTGGTTCCGCGTGCCAAGCGCCATCAAGGTGGTGCTGACGGGCAAAATGCGTCCCTACGTCTCCGGCAAGGACGTTATCCTCCACCTGATTGGGCTGATTGGCGTGGATGGTGCGCTGTACAAGAGCATCGAGTTCACAGGCGAGGGCGTGAGCAATCTGACCATGGACGACCGCTTCACGATTGCGAATATGGCGATTGAAGCGGGCGGCAAGAACGGCATTTTCCCGGTGGATGAAAAGACGGTTGAGTACGTTTTCGGGCGCGTTGACCGTCCGTGGACGGCATATGAAGCCGACCCCGACGCGGAATACGAGCGCACGGTGGAAATTGACCTCTCCGCGCTTGAACCGACCGTCTCCCTGCCGCACCTGCCCAGCAACACCAAGGTCGTCAGCGAAGTGAAGGGGCTGCCGATTCAGCAGGTCGTCATCGGCAGCTGCACCAATGGGCGCATCAGCGATTTGCGGCAGGCGGCGGAAATCCTCAAGGGACATCATGTGCATGACGGCGTGCGCTGCATCGTCATTCCGGCGACGCAGCAGGTGTCACTGGAATGCATCAAGGAAGGCTTGACCGAAATCTTCATCGAAGCGGGATGTGCCGTGTCCACGCCGACGTGCGGCCCTTGCCTCGGCGGACACATGGGCTGCATGTGCGAGGGCGAACGCGCCGTCGCGACGACGAACCGCAACTTCGTCGGGCGCATGGGACACGTCAAGAGCGAAGTGGTTCTGGCATCCCCCGCGGTTGCGGCGGCATCCGCCATCATGGGCTGCGTCGCAGACCCGGGTGACATTGCAAAGGAGGCGCAGTAACATGCCCAGCGGCAAGGTTTACAAATACGGCGACAACGTGGATACGGATGTGATTATCCCCGCGCGCTACCTGAACGCCCCCTCGCCCGATGAGCTTGCGAAGCACTGCATGGAGGACATTGACGCAACCTTTGCGCAGAAGGTGCAGCCGGGGGACATCATCGTCGGCGGCGCGAACTTCGGCTGCGGTTCCTCCCGCGAACATGCGCCGATTGCCATCCGCGCGTGCGGCGTCTCCTGCGTCATTGCGCCGAGCTTCGCGCGCATTTTCTACCGCAACGCCATCAACATCGGCTTCCCGATTCTGGAATGCCCCAAAGCGGCGGCGGAGATTGCAAACGGCGACCAAGTATCGGTTGATTTTGCGACCGGCACCATCACCGATGAAACGACCGGGAAAACGTACCACGCGACGGCTTTCCCGCCCTTTATCCAGAAGATTATTGCGCACGGTGGGCTTCTCTCCTATTTGAAGGCACGTCAGCAGAACATGGAGGCAGAATAAAATGGAAAAACACATTGCTCTGCTGCGTGGCGACGGCATCGGCCCGGAAATCGTGGACAGCGCCGTGAAAGTGCTGGAAGCCGTTGCGGAAAAGTTCGGCCATACGTTCACCTTCACCCGCTATCTGATTGGCGGCGCGGCGATTGACGAAACAGGCAATCCCCTGCCGCAGGAGACGATTGACGGCTGCCTGTCGTCGGATTCCGTGCTGCTGGGTGCGGTCGGCGGGCCGAAATGGGACACGCAGCCTGCGAATCTGCGCCCGGAAAAGGGGCTGCTGGGCATCCGTGCCGCCATGGGGCTGTACACGAACCTGCGCCCGGCAAAGCTGTATCCCGCCTTGAAGGACGAATGCCCCCTGCGTTCGGACATCGTGGCACAGGGCTTTGACCTGATGATGGTGCGCGAGCTGACCGGCGGCATTTACTTCGGCGAACGCGGCCGCCGCGAGGGACAGTACGGCGCGGAGGCTTACGACACCGAGCGGTACAGCGTCATGGAGATTGAGCGCATTGCCCGCGCCGCGTTTGACGCCGCCCGCAAGCGCCGCAAGAACGTGATTTCCATCGACAAGGCGAACGTGCTGGAAACATCCCGGCTGTGGCGCGAGACGGTGCACCGGATTGCGCAGGAGTACCCGGACGTGACCGTCAGCGATATGCTGGTGGACAACGCCGCCATGCAGCTTGTCCGCCGTCCGAGCCAGTTCGATGTCGTCGTGACAAGCAACATGTTCGGCGACATTCTCTCCGACGAAGCGAGCCAGATTACCGGCTCCATCGGGATGCTGCCGAGCGCGTCTCTGGGCGCGACGAAGCGCGGACTGTATGAGCCGATTCACGGCTCTGCGCCGGATATTGCCGGGCAGAACAAAGCGAACCCAATTGCCACCATTCTCTCCGCCGCCATGATGCTGCGCTACGCCTTCGACATGGCGGATGAGGCGGACTGCATCGAGCGCGCGGTGGACGCCGCCTTGAACGACGGGCTGCGCACGGCGGATATCGTCGGGCAGTCGGACATTCAGCCGCTGACCTGCACCGAAATGACGGACGCAATTCTTGCGCGCCTGTAAGAGGATAATCTATGTATCGAGAGGTATCGCAGCTGCTGCTCTACTCCAATCTGGGCGAGGACAGCATCCTGCGCCAACTGTCCGACATTTTCTCCGACTGGGCACACGGCGAATGCGAAAAGCCGGTGCTGGTGTCGCGCATTTATCAGCAGGTCAAGCGTCTGCTGGATTTAGCGACGCGCTACGGCTTCAACTGCAATCTGTGGCATGACTACCTGACGTTCGTGCTGATGATGAACGAGAACAGCTTCTCGCTGACCTGTGAGCGGGTCGGCGCAAGCGACGGCAGCGTCAACCACTTCGCCAAGGCGGATTTTGCCGTTTTTAAGCGCCTGTTTGACTTCGATTTCGCACCCATCGAGCAGGATTTGGGCATCGACTGCTTTACCGTGCTGGAGAATTACACCGCCATCCCGAAAAAGGCGCAGATGTACTACCGCACGGTATCAGAAAAGGTGCGGGCGCTGTCCGCCGCCATCGCGGGCGCAAAGGACGAGAACGAGATTTTCGACCTCGTGACGGCGCACTACCGTGACTGCGGCGTGGGCATGTTCGGCTTGAACAGGGCATTCCGCATTCAGGAGGATGAAAACGGCTCGTTTACGCTCAACGCCATCAACAACATTGATTCTGTCCTGCTCTCCGACCTGATTGGCTATGAGCCGCAGAAGAAGGAGCTTCGACAGAACACGGAAGCGTTCGTGTCGGGGCGCGCGGCGAACAACGTGCTGCTCTACGGCGACGCGGGCACGGGCAAATCCACCTCCGTCAAGGCGATTCTGAACGAATACGCTGACCGCGGCTTGCGGATGATTGAAATCTACAAGCACCAGTTTGGGCTTTTATCGCAGGTGATTGCGAAAATCAAGAACCGCAACTACCGCTTCATGATTTTCATCGACGATTTGTCGTTCGAGGAACACGAAGTGGAGTACAAGTTCCTGAAAGCCGTCATTGAGGGCGGTGTGGAGACGCGCCCGGCGAATGTGCTGATTGTCGCGACGTCCAACCGCCGCCACCTCGTCCAGGAGACGTGGAAGGACCGCGACGACATGGAACACAACGGCGATATCCACCGTTCAGACACGATGGAAGAGAAGCTGTCGCTGGCGGCGCGTTTCGGCTGCGCCATCTGCTACGTCAGCCCGAACCGCCAGCAGTACCACGACATCGTGAAAGGCATCGCCGCGCGCCTACCCGACGGCTTGACCCTGACCGAAGACGAGCTTCTGCAAGCCGCGAACCGCTGGGAAATCCGCCACGGCGGTATTTCTGGTCGTACCGCACAGCAGTTCATCAACTATATTGCAGGGATGCCCGAAGGGGTCAAGGGGGCGACCGGAAAGCCCCCTTGCGCGCCCGCAGGCGCGTCCCCCTGCAACGAAGAAAGTCAACTCCGTTAGTGGCGACCGAAGGTTTCCAAAGGGCGATCGGAAAGCCCTTTGGTCGCCTCCGCAGAGGCGATTCCCCCTGCCACAAAAAAGCACATTTCCTTTTCCAAGTCAATCAAGCAAAGCAACCTTTCCTCATCAATATCCTTTCACAAAGGAGATTTCACCACCATGCTGACGCTCGATAAAATCTACCATGCAGCCTACGTCCTGAAGCCTGTCGCCCGCAAGACTGACGTCATCTACGCCGCGAAGCTCTCGCAGGGCTACGACCTCTACCTCAAGACCGAAAACCTCCAGTTAACCGGTTCGTTCAAACTGCGCGGCGCATATTATAAAATCAGCCAGCTGAACGAGGAACAGCGCAAAGCCGGCATTATCGCCTGCTCCGCGGGCAACCACGCGCAGGGTGTCGCGCTCGCCGCGTCCCGCATGGGCATCAAGGCGATTGTCTGTATGCCCGACGGCGCGCCTATCAGCAAGGTCGAAGCCACCAAAGCCCTCGGCGCGGAGGTCTGCCTCGTCAAAGGCGCGTATGACGACGCCTACAACTACGCCTGCCAGCTGCAGCAGGAAACCGGCATGACCTTCATCCACCCCTTCAACGATGAGGAGGTTATCGCCGGTCAGGGCACAATCGGTCTGGAAATTCTCGATCAGCTGCCTGATGTGGACGCGGTCGTTTGCTCCATCGGCGGCGGCGGGCTGATTTCCGGCGTCGCGTGCGCCATCAAGTCGCTGAACCCCAAGGTAAAAGTCTACGGCGTGCAGGCGGAGAACGCCCCCAGCATGAAGCGCTCGCTGGAAGCCGGAGAAGCCATCACGCTTGACAGTGTACGCACATTCGCCGACGGCATCGCGGTCAAGCACCCCGGCGATATCACGCTTGACATGGTGCGCAAGTACGTTGACGAGGTTGTCACGGTCAGCGAGGACGAAATCGCCGCGGCGATTCTGGCGCTGATGGAAAAGCAGAAGCTGGTCGCAGAAGGCGCGGGCGCAGTCACGGTCGCTGCAGCCATGTTCGGCAAGCTGCCAATTGCCGGCAAGAAGGTCTGCTGCCTGATTTCCGGCGGCAACATTGACGTGAACATTTTGAGCCGCGTCATCACGCGCGGTTTGCAGCGCGAAGGACGCAACTGCCTGCTGACGATTGCGCTGGACGATAAGCCGGGGCAGCTGCTGGGCGTGACGCAGGTGATTTCGGAGTGCGGCGCGAACATTGTGGGCGTGACGCATGAACGGTCGGACGCGGCATATGCGGTGACAAGCTGTTTGCTGCGAATTAGTATGGAAACGCGTGATTTTGCGCAGATTGAGGAAATTAAAGCAAAGTTAACGGAACAAGGGTTCAAATTGGTGGAATAATACTATTTCCAGATGAAAATGCGCAAGCAGATGGCGCAGGTGAATCTGGAAATAGTATAAGACGAATCAAAAAACCCGCCTTTGACAGGAGGCATTCCTGCCAAAGCGCGGGTTTTGTTGTGCAAAAGTCAGTTTCCCGGCGGCGTCAGTTGATCCGCGACAATCGGCGACCTTCGCAGCTCCGAAAGGAACTGCATCACCGACGCGGGCATATCGTCGTCCGCGCCGTAGGTGCGCGCGGAAACACGCCGCACCGTGTCAATGCCCGCGGGCGTCATCCGCCCCATGCTGTCAAACAGTCCCGGATGCAGCAGCCACATGTGCGCCGGACAGACTGTGCAGAGCGTCTGCATCAGGTGCAGCATTTGCTCGGAGAAGGACTGATGCCGCGTCAAGTCCGGCGTTTCCGGCGGAATTTCCAGCGTTTTCAGGGCACTTAGCCCCCGGCTCAGCGCCCATTTGCCCTCGCGCATCAGCTGCACTTGGATGTTTCCCGCCGCATACGTCCGCCCCGTCGCGACAGACACAAACTGGTTCAGCTTGCCCACCATCCCAGATGGCAGCAGGTTCACAAGCAGCGCTCCTCCGCCCGTCAGCGCTACCGGCAGCGACGCGGGCAGATAGTGATTCTGCATCGAATCCGCCTGCACGTCCGCCGTCAGCAGACCCGCAGCGAACAGCGCCCCCGCCAGATATTCCGCCGCTACGCTCTGTAAGAATGTCACCTGCCCGGCGTTTGCGCGCGCGTTCAAGTGCATCGCCAGCGGCGCGGCGTTCTCAGTCAGCAGGAGGTCGAGCATCATGCACGTTTTGCCGACGTGCGCCTGCGTATCCGATGCAACGGAGAACGCCGCCGTCAGCGCATCTTTCGCCAGCGATAAGCTCCCCATTGAGCAGCCGCCAAAATCATATTCGATACGTTCCGGGTGATTCGCGTACGTCTCGTAGAGCGTCAGCTGCGTGCCGTACGGGATGTTCGCGCTGCGCTCCGGGGTCGTGCGGTTCTGCAGATAGATCGCCGCGCGGATGCTGCCCGCGCCAATGTCCAGTGCCGCACATCCGCCGTGGATTCCACCCTCGCCGCGCAGGTACGCGCCCAGCGCCGCCGTCTCCGTTGTCCACGAAACGCGCTCCGTACCGGGGACAGGCGCAAGCCCCGAGGCAATCGTCGCCGCCGCCGCGCCGCTTTCCGCCGCATCCAGCACCGCGCGCCGTCCGCCGTCGCCCATGTCATCCTCCATGGCAATGCGCCACGACAGGCTTCCCGCGCCTTGCAGGACGGCACTTAGCGCCGTGTCCAGCATCAATTGCTGAATCAGCAGCGTCCGCGCCCGAACGCCCGCCGCGTCGCTGCGCCATTTGAAGCCGGTCAGCAGACGATTTTCCTCCTTCGCCGCCAGCGCAGCCATGTCCGCCGGGCGGTACACATAACCGTCCCGTCCCGGCACATCGCCCGCGCCCGTCAGCACCACTGCCGTCGGGATGAGGTTTGCCGCCATCGTCAGGCTCGTCATCATGTCGTCCATCGGCGTGTCGGATAAGGTCAGCAGCATCCGCAGGAGTGGACGGTGCGTCGCCGGAATCTCCCGTCCGCCGATGGTCAGCGTCACCGCTGTGACCGCCGTACCGAGGTCAATGGACGCAATCGCAGGCTGATTTCCGCCCGCGCCCGGCTCTTTGTCGAGGATGTTCGGCAGTGCGCCGAGGCTCTCGCCGTCCTTTTCCAGCGTCAGGCAGGATGGGTACTGCGCCGTCAGCAGCGCCGTCCAGTTTTCCCGATTCTCCACGCCCTGCCACTGCCCGTCGGACAGTGCGCACACCTTCGCGTCGCCGCCCTTCACCAGCACCTGATACTGATGCCAGAACACCATCGGCGCACATGGGTACACCGCCACCATCGGTGGGTTTTCCAGATACAGCTGCTCGTCCGGCGCGTAGGTGCGCACAAACCGCACTTCGCCCCGCGCCCTGAGCAGATACGACGCAGTAACGCTGCCGTCTTCCTCCACCTGATAGCGGAAAGCATCCAGCGTCAGCGCGGTCGGGTTCTCCGCCACCGTTTTCGCCATCTCCATAGACAGCGGCGGCAGCATCGTCGCGTTTTCGAGGATGCAGCAGGTACGCAAGGCTTGGTCACCCAGCTGCACCCCGGTCAGGCACGTCAGGCGCTGCGAAAACGGCTGCTTCGCGGCTTCCTGCCAGCCGTCGCCCAAGGCTTCCTGCAGGAGCGACTGCACCGCGCCGCTGTCCACCCGCCACGGGAATTGCAGCGTCACTGTGCCCTGCACCTGCCGCGCATTCTGCTCCGCCTGCCCCTTGACCAGCGTCAGGTATTCGCGCGCCGCGGGCAGCAGCGCCTTGTCGCTCCGCTCGCGCAGGTACGCATTCAGCGCATCCGCCAGCTTCTTGTTCCACCAAACCGAGCCGTCCGCCATCAGAGCAATTTCCTGCTCCACGCCATTCAGCGTTTCCGCTTCATCCGGCCAGTTCGTTTCCGTCCAGCCCAGCACCTTGCTGCTGCGCCCGAACGCCTTGCCGTGCCACAAAAGCACCCGCTGACGTTTAAGCGCCTCGCTCACCCCGACCGTTTCCGCCGTAAAGCACTGCATCAGCGAGTTTTCCGTGTCCGTCAGCGAATTTTCTTCCAGCACCGCAAAACCCGGCACTTTCATCATCCCCAGCGCTGCCTGCGCGCGAATCGCCAGCCGTGCCAGCGTTTCTTCCTCGCTATGGGAGAGCATCTCGCGCTCCTGCGTCAGCCGCTGATTCAGCGCCGCCCGGAAGGACTTCGCGCGGTCGCCCGGCAGATTCATCCGGTGCAGACGGCGGAGCAGCAGGTCGCAGTCCGCCTCGTTCAGCAGCGGCAGCGGGCTGCGGAAGCACTTATCCTCCCGGTTCACCCACGTTGCGCGTTCCGGCAGCATGTCCCAGATGTCGCCCATCTGCGCTGCGAGCGTCAAGCCGTTTTCCGCGTCCACAAGTCCCAGCAGCGCTTCCTGCTGATCTTTGACAAGCATCAGCAGACGAATCGGCTGATTGCGCTGCTCCATCGGGCGCGCCGCCATCACCCACGATGCAAAGCGCGACTTTTGCGCGTCAATCGTCCGCACTGCAAGGCGCACATCCGTCCCCTGCCAGCTGTCCAGCAGCAGCGCCAGCGCCATTGCGCCCTGATATGCCGCGTCGGGGGTGATTTCGCCCGTTTCCTGCCGGATGACCATCCGTTTCGCCAGCGCCGCCATTTCCGACGTATCGGCGCTCAGCCGGACAAGCCCTGCCCCCTCCGATTCCTTCTCCCTGCCGTTTCGATCGGGCAGAAAAAGCAGTTTGCTCATGCGTTTTCCTCCTGCATGGCGGTTTCCATGGCAACAAGCAGCAGCTGCACAGCGGGCGCATCCTTTTCCTTCGCCCCGCGCCCCAGCTGCTTCATCGTCCTGCGCAAATCCGCCGTTTTGCCGCCCTGAACCAAGACGGGGAACCACGCTGCGAGTTCCTTCCGCCCTTCTTTTTCGCCGCGCAGCAGCCGATCCATCGCTTCCTGCAAAAACAGCCCGTTCTCCGGCGCGGCGGAGATCAGCGTCGGCTTCTCGAACCGCAGCTGACCATCGCGCATCTCCTGCGCGTCGTGGCGCAGCATCTCGCACATGCCCGCCGCCATTTGCTTGTGGCGTTCCATGCGCTTGAGCTTCGTCTTCGCGTCGTCAATGCGGAAGCGCTCGGACGGCTTGACGACAGCTTCCGCCTGCGCAATGCGGCGAATCGCCTCAGCGTAGTCGCGAATCAGACGGTCATTCTCGCTCTCCGCCTTTTCCAGCGCATCCAGCACCATTTTCATTGCCGCCTGACCGCCCATTTGCCGGTTGAACGTTTTCTGCACGGAGTCCTCGTTCTGGATGCTCTCTGCCATCCGCGCAATGCGTTCCAGCGCCGCCGCCGCTTCCGGGTCGGTGTCGGCGTTTTCGCGGTGGACGTCGTTGTCCTCCTGCATTCCGTTCTGCTCGGCGTCGTAGCGCAGCACAGCCAGCTCCCCCGCGCGGCGAATCTGCATGTCGTAGTGCTCCCTGCCCTGCTCCCGCGCCGTTTCCAGCACGGACGCATAGCGCAGATCCAGCGGCAGTGAGCGGATGATGCCTGCCAGATACAGCAGCGCGACCTGCGTCAGGCGGTCAATGGCCTGTGCATCGGCGCGAACATCCTCGATATTCTCCGCCGCGCCGCGAAAATAATGCGGATACCAGCCAATCCACCCGCTTTTGAGCGCATTGCCCTTCGCAAGCCGTTTTTCCAGCGTCGGGAGAATCTTTCGCTGCCAGAGCAGCGCGCCTTTGAGCAATCCACCAAACGCCACGCGATAACGTTCATCCCCCTTGCCGAACAGCGCCCAATTCGCCGCGCCGTCTGCGGTCTGCACTGTGAACGTGCCCGTCAGCCACGTCGGGCGGTGCAGCAGCACATCCATGCAGTACGCGCCAAGCCAGTCGGTCAGGCGGGGCAAATCGTTGCCGCCGGAGGACTGCGCACTCTGCGGAAGTCCAATCAGGCAGACAGTTTGGAGGGCGTTTTCTATGCTGATTCTCTCCAACGCCGCCTGTGCGCGCCCGGGCGATTCCCCGTCGGCGCAAGGAAGCATCAGCACCGCGGCCATGCGGAAATTGTCATTCTGCCCGAAGCGATTTTGGAGGAGAGCGGCGACACTCTCAATGCCCGCCGCGCCCGTGCCGCCGCAGAGCGAACCAGCCAGTACAACGCGGACTTCCTCGCCCGCATTCAAGGCAGACTGAATCTCATCAAGCGTGCGGCGCATGGCATCATCGGGGTCGTTTTCGCATTCGCTGAGCATCGCCGCGAACGCCACGCGCGCGAGTTCGGGGTGGTCATGGAAGCCCTGCCGGAGGTCAAGAGACGCGGTATCCGCCGGAAAAAGCGCCTGACAGAGCAGGGCATCCTGCTTTTCGTCCTGCGTCCAGTCCGCGAGCGTTTTCGCGTTCATGGGCAGCGGGTCGCACCATGTGCGGAGGTTGATTTCGGTCTGGAAGGCAGGGTTCTCCGTGCCGATATACGTCCGGGACGCCCAGATGCGCTGATAATCCGCCAATTCCTGACGCAGCTGAACAGCGCCGTGCATCCCGTCGCCATCAGGGTCGCACAGCACCAAATCCAGCGTTTCCTCCGGCGTAATGCCCGCGAACGCCATAAACAGCAGCGCTTCGAGCATCCGTCCGCCGCTTCCTCCAAACAGGAACACCTTTCTTTTCATAACCACTCTCCTGCCAGAGGCTCTGCCTCTGGACTCCGCAAGGGACTTCGTCCCTTGACCCTTTCGCGCGATTGAGTTGAGCGCGCTTTCATACTATGCCCGCGTGTTTATGCGGGGATTTCGCCTCTGCGGAGGCGACCAGAGGGCTTTGCGGTCGCCCTCTGGACTGCTTCGCAGCACACTCCAATGTTACTTGATTTTTATTGTTGCAGGGGGATTCGCGCCTGTGGGCGCGACAAGGGGGCAGCGACGGCGTTACCCCTTCCTTAAATACAGTCCCCTCTGCTGCACAATCCTGTCCGCCTTCTGCACAATCGCGGGGCGGCGCTGCTGGGTGATGTCCGCGTCCATCACGTCGTAGAACATGGCTGTTTCCGGCGTGTAGTCTACCGCTTCGCAGCCGACCGCGTTCAGCAGGCGCTTTGCATTCGACAGCGGCCACGAGAGCGCTTTTTCCTGATTTGCGTCGCCATCCAGCCGGGCGTCCTGTGCCATTTCGTACAGCGAGGCATATAGCTCTGCTACCGTTTCCGCGCCTGTGCTGATGATGGTAACGGATTCCTGCGCGAAAAGCGCTTCGATGGTCTGCGCGTCCAAAGCGATTCGCCCTTCCACTTCCACCAAGCGACGGCGAAGCTCAGTCTCATCCGCCACCACAACAGGCTTGGGAGGCTTGCGGCGCATGGCGCTCACAATGCTCCCGATGGCGGCGCAGAGCGATACCGACTGCGCAACGATGCACAGCGCGAATCGCCCCATCCAGCCGCTGTTTTCCGGCGTCACGCAGTTGGGCAGCGTCAGCCAGAGCGCCAGCGCACCCAGATTCAGCACCGCGGCGGCGAGCGGGAAAATCAGCGGCTTCCAGTCCCGCTTTTGGGTGGCGGGGATTTCAGCGCGTATCAGTGTCATGGATTGCAGCGCGGCGGCTTCCCGCGCATAGAGCAGGTGCAGCAGCTGCCGGCGCGCAGGGTCGGTTTCACTGGTCAGGCGCGCCTGCTCCGCGGTTTGCAGCTGCTGTACAGCGGCTTGCAGCATTTCTTCGGTCGATTTCATGTCGATTTTCTGCCTTTCGGGGGAGGCTCTCCCCAATACAAGGGTACTGCATCTGACTTTCTTTGTCAAGTGCGGCGAAAAAAACAAGGATTTTCGGGATTTTTGCAGAATATTTTACTTGGTATGCTCTGAAAGGGCTTCCATGCGTATAGAGAATGAGAAAGGCAGGGCAAATCCTATGGCGATGAGCGCCGAAGAAAGACAGCAAATGCTCCTGACGCAGCCGGTGGAGAAGATTATCCCGAAAATGGCGCTTCCCACCATCTGCTCAATGCTGATTACCTCCATTTATAATATGGCGGACACCTATTTCGTCAGCCAAATTGGCACGGCGGAAGCCACCGCAAGCGGCACATCCGCCTCCGCCGCCGTCGGCATCGTCTTTTCCGCAATGGCGATGATTCAGGCGCTGGCGTTCATGTTCGGCATGGGCAGCGGCACGAACGTCAGCCACCTGCTGGGCATGGGCAAGCGCAAGGAGGCGGAAGTGTACAGCGCGGTCGGCTTCTTTTCCGCAGTATCGGCGGGCGTGCTGATTGCGGTGCTGGGCAATGTGTTCAATGAACCGCTGATGCGCCTGCTCGGCGCGACGGAGACCGCTATGCCGTATGCGCTGGAGTACGCACGGTATATTTTCCTCGCCGCGCCGTTCATGATGGGGTCGTTGTCAATGAACAACCTCCTGCGCTTCCAAGGCTTGGCGACGTATGGCATGGTCGGCATCATTTCCGGCGGCTTGCTGAATATGTTCCTTGACCCGCTGCTGATTTTTGTGTTCGACATGGGCATTGCGGGCGCATCGATTGCGACGGCAATTTCGCAGCTGACGAGCTTTGTCATTCTGCTGGTGATGTGCAGCACGCACGCCGATGCCATCACGATTCATCCGCGCAACTACCGCCCAACAAAGCAGATGTACGCCAAAATCCTGAACAACGGTCTGCCGTCGCTGGGGCGGCAGGGCATCATGAGCGTGTCGACGTCGCTGCTCAACAATGCCGCGGCGGTCTATGGAGACCCTGCGATTGCGGCATTCGCGATTGTCAGCCGCTGCCTGAATTTCGTCAACTCCACCGTCGTCGGCTTCGGGCAGGGCTTCCAGCCGGTCTGCGGCTTCAATTACGGCGCGAGAAAATATGACCGGATGCACCGCGCGTTTTCCTTCAGCGTCAAGGTAACGACGATTGTGCTGCTGGTGCTGGGCGCGGCGGGCTTCGCCTTTGCCGAGCCGGTCGTCACGCTGTTCCGCCGCTCCGACCCGGAGGTCATCCGCATCGGCACGGAAACCTTCCGCGTTCAGATTCTGACCGTGTGGGCGTGGGGATTTATCACGCTGAGCAACATGTACACGCAGGCGATTGGCTACGGCATCCGCTCGACGATTCTGGCGGCAGCGCGGCAGGGCTTGTTCCTGATTCCGACGCTGCTGGTGCTGCCGAACGTGTGGGGGCTGCGCGGGCTGGAAGTCTGCCAGCCGCTGGCGGATGTGCTGACGCTTGCCCTCGCCGTTTGGATGATGACGAAGGTCATTCGTACGCAGAAGGCGCAAATGGCGCAGGAAACCGCGTGAAGCCCTTGCAAATCGCATGACAGAATGGTATAATAGCCCTTGCGATTGACCCCATTTTGTGCGAATTTGAAGGGAGCAGCCTTTATGAAGCAGATTACATCCGCCCAACTGCGGGAAATGTTCCAGCAGTTCATGGAGTCCAAGGGACATCATCGGATTCCCTCCGCCTCCGTTATTCCGGAAAATGACCCGACCGTCCTGTTCACCACCGCCGGTATGCACCCGCTTGTGCCGTACCTGATGGGTACGCCCCACCCCGCCGGCACGCGCCTGACCGACGTGCAGAAGTGCATCCGCACGGGTGATATTGACGACGTGGGCGACCCCAGCCACCTGACCTTCTTTGAAATGCTGGGCAACTGGTCGCTGGGCGACTATTTCAAGAAGGAAATGATTCCGTGGAGCTGGGAGTTCCTGACGAGCGAGAAGTACCTCGGTCTGGACCCCGACAAGCTGGCATTTACCGTCTTTGAGGGCGACGAGGACTGCCCCCGCGACGAGGAAGCCGCCAATCTCTGGCGCAGCTGCGGCGTGAAGGATGACCACCTGTTCTATCTGCCGAAGGAACACAACTGGTGGGGCCCGGCGGGCATCACCGGCCCGTGCGGCCCGGATACCGAGATGTTCATCATCACCAAAAAGCCCTGCGGCCCGAACTGCTCGCCTGCTTGCCACTGCGGCGCGTATCTGGAAATCTGGAACGACGTGTTCATGCAGTACAACAAGCAGAAGGACGGTACGTTCATTCCGCTCAAGCAGAAGAACGTCGATACCGGCATGGGCCTGGAACGCACGATTTGTGTGCTGACGGGCAAAAAGACCGTCTATGAGACGGACGCCTTCACCGACATTCTGGCGAAAATTGCCGAACTGTCCGGCAAGGAGTACGGCGCGGATGAGGAAACGACCAAGGCGTTCCGCATCATTGCCGACCACATGCGCACGTCCACCTTTATTCTGGGCGACGACCGCGGTGTGTCCCCGTCCAACACGGATCAGGGTTATATTCTCCGCCGCCTGATTCGCCGCGCAGTGCGCTACGGGATGCAGCTTGGTATGCCCGACGGCTTCACTTGCGAAATTGCGAAAGTTATCATCAACCAATACAAGAATGCGTATCCGGAGCTGGAGCGCAACGCGGCGTTCGTCATCGACCAGCTGACGCTGGAGGAAGGCCGCTTTGCCCGCACGCTGAAGCAGGGCAACAAGGAGTTCGACAAGGTGGCGTCCCGCGCGGCGGATGGCAAGATTGACGGCGAGACGGCGTTCCACCTCTACGACACCTACGGCTTCCCGATTGAGATGACCGTGGAACTGGCGAAGGAGCGCAATCTGACGGTGGATACCGCCGGATTTGAGGAAGCGTTCCGCAAGCATCAGGAGCTGAGCCATCAGGGTGCGGAGCAGAAGTTCAAGGGCGGTCTGGCGGACACAAGCGAGGAAACCGCACGCCTGCACACCGCGACCCACCTGCTGCACGCGGCGCTGCGCAAGGTGCTCGGCGACGAAGTGGCGCAGAAGGGCTCGAACATCACGGCGGAACGTCTGCGCTTCGACTTCTCCTTCGGCCGCAAGGTGACCAAGGACGAGCTGGCGCAGGTCGAAAAGATGGTCAATGAAGCGATTCAGGCGAAAGTGCCGGTTGTGTGCGAAGAGATGACCGTGCCGGAAGCGAAGGAGAAGGGCGCAATTGGCCTGTTTGAGTCCAAGTACGGCGAGAAGGTTCGCACCTACAAGATGGGCGATTACTCCTTTGAAATCTGCGGCGGCCCCCACGCGCAGAACACCGGCGATTTGGGCACGTTCAAGATTCAGAAGGAAGAATCCTCTTCCGCTGGCGTCCGCCGCATCAAGGCGGTTCTGATTCCCGACCAGAAATAAAGGACGGGGGAGACCCAAGGGGCTTTGCCCCTTGACCCCAGCAGGGCGCTGCCCTGCACCTGCGAAGGGTCTTCGACCCTCTCGACACCCTTTTCGCGATTGAGATGAGCGCATCTGCATACTGTATGCGCGTGTTGCTCCCAAAGATCTACGAACGAAAATGCACCCCTCTTTCGGTGACTTGCCGAAGGAGGGGTGCTTGCTATCAGAATCAGGAATATCAGTAGTTTTCCGCCTTGACCATGAAGTAGCTCTGCGGATGCGCGCACACCGGGCAGATTTCCGGCGCTTTCTTGCCCACAACGATATGGCCGCAGTTCGCGCATTCCCAAATCACGTCGCCATCCTTGGAGAACACAAGGTCATTTTCCACGTTCGCCAGCAGGCGGCGATAGCGTTCCTCGTGCGCCTTCTCGATGGCGGCGACCATGCGGAATTTATGCGCAATCGCCGGGAAACCCTCGGCGTCCGCTTCCTCTGCCATGCGGACGTACATGTCTGTCCACTCGGCGTTCTCGCCCTCGGCTGCGTGCAGCAGGTTCGTCGCGGTATCCTTGATTTCGCCGCCCTCCAGCAGCTTGAACCACATTTTGGCGTGTTCCTTCTCGTTCGCCGCGGTTGCTTCGAACAGTTCGGCAATCTGCACATAGCCGTCCTTGCGTGCCTTCGATGCGAAGTAGGTGTACTTATTGCGCGCCATAGATTCTCCCGCGAAGGCTTCCAGCAGGTTTTGTTCGGTTTTTGTGCCCTTAAGTTCCTTAGCCATGATGAATTTCCTCCTGATTTTTGTTGAACGTGCGTTTGCAGAAGTCTGCTGGAATCATTATACCACAAAATTGAGGGATTTGAAACAGGATTTTTGCCTCCGCAAAGGCGAAATCCCTGCGCTGCACGCGCATATAGCATATAAGTATGAAAGCAAAGTCAACTGAATCGCGAAAACTTGACATTGACGCGGCATGGAGTTCGTGGTATAATTCACAATGTATTCATATGCCAAGATAAAGGAGCAGTATGGATAAGAAGAACTATTGGGTCATTGCGCTGATGGTTGCACTTGCCATCGGGCTGCTGGCGGCGGTAACGCTGCTGCGTCCGAGCGGGGGGCAAAATGGCGAAATCGTCGTGACGGTGGATGGCGCGGAGTACGCCCGTGTGCCGCTGGGGCAGAAGCAGACATTGACCGTCACGCAGGAGGACGGCAGTGTCAACGTGGTTGAGATCAGCGAGCGCGGCGCGGTGATGGCATCCTCAACATGCCATAATCAGCTGTGCGTCCAAATGGGCGAAGTGACGCTGGACAACTGGGAGACGCGCCCCAATCAGCAATTCATTATCTGTCTGCCCAATCGGGTAAGTGTGGAATTGGTGGTGAAGGAATGAAAAAAACAGCGGTGCTTTCGGGGCTGATGGCGTTGACGCTGCTGCTGGGCGGATGCAGTGCGCAGCAGGCAGGCGGCGAAACCCCGACGACACCCCCCGCCGCGGCCGCCACGGTTGACCCGGCAGAAAAAACAACGGGCGTGGGTTTCTACTTCGACACAGTTGTGACCATCACGCTCTACGGCGCGGACGACACCCTGATGGAGGACATCTGGGCGGCTTGCAAGCGTTACGAGAACATGCTCTCCAAAACGGTGGAGGGCAGCGACGTCAGCCGCATCAACAACGCTCACGGGCAGACCGTGACCGTTGATGCGGAAACGTGGAACGTCCTCAGCGAAGCGAAGAAGCTCAACCGCTTGACCGGCGGCGCGTTCGCCATCACGATTGCGCCCCTGACCGCGCAGTGGGACTTCACCGGCGGCACGAACCGTATGCCGACCGACGAGGAGCGAATCGCCGCCCTGCCGCTGGTGGACGACGAGCAGCTCACGCTGGGCGAGAACAACACGGTTACGCTGCCCGCTGGAATGCAAATTGACCTCGGCGGCATCGCCAAGGGCTACATTGCAGACCAAGTGGCGGCACTGGTGCGTGGGCGGTGCAGCGGCGCAATGCTGAATTTCGGCGGCAATGTCTACGCCGTTGGGACGAAGCCGGATGGATCGGCATACCGCGTTGGTGTACAGGACCCGGACGACCCGAATAGCAGCAACCCCATCGGCGTCGTGTCCGTCACGAATCGCAGCGTTGTGACCAGCGGCATCTACGAGCGCGGCTTTACCATCGATGGCGTGCGGTATCATCACATCCTGTCGCCATGGACGGGGCTGCCGTCCGATTCCGACTTGGCATCGGCAACCATCATTGCAGAAAGCTCCATGGACGCGGACGCACTGGCGACAGCGTGCATCGTCCTCGGCAGCGAGAAGGCACTCCAGCTCACGCAGGAGAACGGATATCCCGCGCTGATGATTCTGCGCGACGGCACGGTGATGATGAACGACCTGATGAAGCAATGGGGCTACACGTCCTTGCGATGATATGCTATTTTCCTCTGAAAATAGTATCAGCTTTCAATTTCACTTTTTCATAGTTCTCAGGAGGAGGCAATAAACCATGAGTGAAACCAAGACAACTCGGAAACAGCTTCCGGCGTACCTGATTCTGGCGCTGATTGCGCTGGCGGCGGCGCTGCTGCTGGCGGTAACGAATGCGATTACGGCGGGTCCCATCAAGGCGCATGAGGAAGCGGCGCAGAACGCGGCGTTCCAGAGCGTCATGGAGGCGGATTCCTTCAGCACCATGAGCATTCCGGATGGCTGCAATGTTACATCGCTGGTGGAAGCGAAGAAGGACGGCAAGACCATCGGCTACTGCGCGGTGTCCTCCGCCAAGGGCTACGGCGGCAATGTCGCTGTGACGCTGGGCGTTGATATGGATGGCAAAATCGTCGGCTGCCAGATTGGCGACACGAACTTTGCCGAGACGGACGGCTTCGGCGCGCGCTGGAAGGAACCGGCTCGTGCGGAGGCGTTCATTGGTCTGAGCGCGTTCGGCGGCGACACCATCGAAGCGATTACCGGCGCGACCGTCACCTCCAAGGCGGTGCTGGCGGCATCCAATGATGTGCTGAAGTGCATCAGCCATGTGCTGGGCAAGGACGTCGAAGGCGACGTGCTGGCGTTTGGCGTGAAGGAAGAAAAGCCTGCGCAGACGGTTGAGCTGACAGGCGATGTGCATCAGGGCAAGGCTGTTGGCTTTGGCAACGGCGAAGTGACCGCGCGTTTGACGCTGAATGATGATGGCACGATTGCGGCGCTGGTTATCGACGCTTCCACGCAGACGCCCGGCTTCGGCACGCGCTGCGCGGACGAAGAGTTCACGGCGCAGTTCATCGGCAAGAGCGGCCCGTTTACCCTGAATGAAAATGTGGACGGGCTGACCGGCGCGACCATCACCTCGACGGCAGCGGTGGAGGCCATCAACGCGGCGCTGACTTCGCCCGCGATGGCGGCGGAAGACCTTGAGCCCGCTGCGACGGAAGCCCCTGCCGCGACGGAAGAACCTACTGTGCTGGAAAACGCGAAGACCGCGACGATTGCGGGCTTCGGCGGCGCGGACATCACGGTGCAGGTGACAGACGAGAACGGTGTGATTACGGCACTGGTGGTGGATGCGTCCAGCCAGACGGCGGGTCTGGGTCAGAAGTGCGCGGAGGAAGCGTTCACGAGCCAGTTTGTTGGCAAGAGCGCACCGTTGACGCTGGGCGAAGGCATTGACGCGGTGGCAAGCGCGACGATTACGTCTCAGGCGGTTGTAGACGCGGTGAACAGCCTGTATGCAGCGGCTGAACCTGTGGAAGAGCCGACGGAAGCACCTGCTGCGACGGAAGAACCCGCTGTGCAGACTGCGGAAGTCAAGACGGCAACGGCTGCGGGCTACGATGGCAACGACATCACGGTGAACGTGACGGACGAAAACGGTGTGATTACCTCCCTGACGGTGGATGCGTCCACGCAGACGGCGGGTCTGGGTCAGAAGTGCGCGGAAGAAGCGTTCACGAGCCAGTTCATTGGCAAGAGCGCACCGCTGACGCTGGGCGAAGGCATCGACGCGGTGGCAAGCGCAACGATTACGTCTCAGGCGGTCGTTGACGCGGTGAACAGCCTGTATGCGGCGGCTGAACCTGTGGAAGAGCCGACGGAAGCGCCCGCCGCGACGGAAGAACCCGCTGCGCAGACTGCGGAAGTCAAGACGGCAACGGCTGCGGGCTACGATGGCAACGACATCACGGTGAACGTGACGGACGAAAACGGCGTGATTACCGCCCTGACGGTGGATGCGTCCACGCAGACGCCGGGTCTGGGTCAGAAGTGCGCGGAGGAAGCGTTCACGAGCCAGTTCATTGGCAAGAGCGCGCCGCTGACGCTGGGCGAAGGCATTGACGCGGTGGCAAGCGCGACGATTACGTCTCAGGCGGTTGTAGACGCGGTGAACAGCCTGTATGCAGCGGCTGAACCTGTGGAAGAGCCGACGGAAGCACCTGCTGCGACGGAAGAACCCGCTGTGCAGACTGCGGAAGTCAAGACGGCAACGGCTGCGGGCTACGATGGCAACGACATCACGGTGAACGTGACGGACGAAAACGGTGTGATTACCTCCCTGACGGTGGATGCGTCCACGCAGACGGCGGGTCTGGGTCAGAAGTGCGCAGAAGAAGCGTTCACGAGCCAGTTCATCGGCAAGAGCGCGCCGCTGACGCTGGGTGAAGGCATTGACGCGGTGGCAAGCGCGACGATTACGTCTCAGGCGGTTGTAGACGCGGTGAACAGCCTGTATGCGGAAGCGCCCGCGAAGGTGCTGACCGCGACGGTCAAGGGCTGGCACGAGGGCGTGGCCGTGACGGTGGAAATTGACAAGAATCATGTCATCACGGCGCTGACGGTGGATGCTTCCGGCGAATTCTACGCGCTGGGCGGCAAGTGTGCCGACGAAGCGTTCACAAGCCAGTTCATCGGCAAGAAAGCGCCGCTGACGCTGGGCGTGGACATCGACGCGGTGACGGGCGCGACGCTGACCTCTCAGGCGGTTGTCGATGCGGTCAACCAGCTGGCGAAGTAATACATGAAGAACGGGCAGGACGTGTGTGATGCGTCCTGCCCGTTTTGTGTTGCGGTGGTATGCGGTTATCAGGCTATTTGGTCGCGCCCATCTGGCGCGACACAGCATAGGTGATGGAAAGAGTGGCTTGGGGGCGCGTCTGAGGACGCGCGAAGTTACTGGCAGGGACGCTTCGCTGCCTGCGCCTTGTTGGCGGCTTCCTTGGAGTTGAGCGTCCGAGGAACGTTTGGGGCGTTGCCCCAAACCCCACCAGAGGCGCTGCCCCTGGACTCCGCAAAGGGGGGATCCCCCCCTTGACCCCTCCGCGCGATTGAGTTGGTTTCACTCCCATACTTCTTCCGCGTGTTTATTTTTTCGGCGTCAAGCCCAGTTTCGCCGCGCATTCATCAATATCCAGCGTCGCAAAATAATCCTGTGCGGTCTCCGCGCGGCGAATCAGCTTATAGCCGCCATCCTGCGTGTACAGCACCTCTGCCGACCGCAGCCGCCCATTATAATTATACCCCATCGCATGACCGTGCGCGCCGGTGTCATGAATCACCAGCAGGTCACCGATCTTGATTTCCGGCAGGGCGCGGTCGATGGCGAACTTGTCGTTATTTTCGCACAGGCTGCCGACGACGTCATAGATGTGGTCGTGCGGCAGGCTTTCCTTTCCACAGACGGTGATGTGGTGGTATGCGCCGTACATGGCGGGGCGCATGAGGTTCGCGGCGCAGGCATCCACGCCAATGTAGTCCTTGTAGGTGTGCTTCTCGTGAATCACGCGCGTGACAAGCCAGCCCATGTTGCCGGTCATCCAGCGGCCGAGTTCGGTTTTCAGCGCGACGCCGCCGTTCGGGAAGATTTCCTCGTATACCTTGCGGACGCCTTCGCCGACAGCGAGTACATCCGTCGCGGGCTGGTCGGGGCGGTAGGGGATGCCGATGCCGCCGGAGAGGTTGATGAACGCCAGCTCCAAGCCGGTTTCGGCGGCGAGGTCGCGGCCGCAGGTGAAGAGAATCTTCGCCAGCGCGGGGTAGTAGTTGTCGTCCGTGTTGTTGGAGGACAGGAAAGCGTGCAGCCCGAAGCGCTTTGCGCCAAGTTCTTTCAGGCGCTTCAAGCCCTCCTGCAATTGGGCATAAGTGAAGCCGTACTTCGCGTCGCCCGGATTGCCCATGATTTCGTTGCCGATTTTGAAGTCTCCGCCGGGGTTATAGCGGCAGCAGATGGTTTCGGGAATGCCGCCGTGCTGACGGAGAATGTCAATATGGGTGATATCATCGAGGTTGACGAACGCGCCGAGACGGCGGGCATCGTCGAACTCATGGTAGGGCATGGCGTTGGCGGAGAACATGATGTCCCGCCCGGAGAATCCGCAGGCGTCCGCGAGCATCAATTCCGTGTCGCTGGAGCAGTCCACGCCGCAGCCCTCCTCCTTCAAAATGCGGAGGATAGCGGGGTTCGGCAGGGCCTTGATGGCGAAATACTCCTCAAAATCTTCGCACCACGCAAATGCCTGCTTCAGCGTGCGGGCATTGCGGCGGATTCCGGCTTCGTCGTAGAGGTGGAAGGGAGTCGGGTACTTGGCGGCGGCGTTTTCAAATACCGCGTCAGAAAGCGAAAAATTCGGCATGGCAGTTCACTCCGATTAACTTATTGGATTCCGCGTCAATATAGCACAGAATGCGGGGGAATGCAAGTTTTTCTGCTGTACAGGTGAAGAAAAGGAAAAAATGCGGCTGGGAAAAATCAAATTCAGGTATGATTCCGGCGAAACCCCAGCAAAATACTCGATTTTTTCCGCGAACCCTTGTAATTTCGGGGGAATGCCGTTATAATGGTGCAATGCCCGGTATCATATTTTCTCGGGTGATACTACTTCCGGATTCGTCAGCGCCGCCTGCTTGCGCCTTTTTGATTCTGGAAATGGTATAGAATGGAGAAGGAGGAAACGATTCTATGGAAGAAGCAACGACTCGCAGTAATTTTGTCTGGGAGGCCGTCGAACAGGATTTGAAGGATGGTCGCTACACGCAAGTGCATACGCGGTTTCCTCCCGAACCCAACGGCTATATGCACATTGGCCACTGCAAGGCGCTGATTACGGACTTCCTGACGGCGGAGAAATTCGGCGGCAAGTGCAACCTGCGCTTTGACGATACGAACCCCGCGAAGGAAGACACCGAGTTTGTCGAAGCCATCAAGAACGACATTCACTGGCTGGGTTTTGACTGGACGGGCGGCCTGTATTACGCTTCTGATTATTACGATAAGTGCTACGAAATCGCGGAGGACTGGATTCGGCGCGGTCTGGCGTATGTGGACGAGCTGAACAAGGAGCAGATGCGCGAATATCGCGGCACGCTGACCAAGCCCGGCAAGAATTCGCCGTGGCGCGACCGTCCCGCCGAAGAGAGCCTTGACCTGTTCCGCCGGATGCGCGCGGGCGAATTTGCCGAGGGACAGTACACCCTGCGTGCCAAGATTGACATGGCGTCGCCCAACATCGTTATGCGCGACCCCACCATGTACCGCATCCTCTACAAGGAGCACTGGCGCACGGGCAAGAAGTGGTGCATCTACCCGATGTACGACTTCGCGCACCCGATTGGCGATGCGCTGGAGGGCATCAGCCACTCCCTCTGCTCACTGGAATACGAAATTCACCGCCCGCTGTATGACTGGGTGGTGGAGCACAGCCAGTCCATGCTGCCGGCACGTCCTCGCCAGATTGAGTTTGCCCGCCTGAACATGACCCGCACCGTGATGAGCAAACGCAAGCTGCGCGCGCTGGTCATGGGCGGCTACGTCAAAGGCTGGGATGACCCGCGTATGCCCACGCTGTCGGGTCTGCGCCGCCGCGGCTGCACGGCCGCTGCGATTCGCGATTTCGTCAGCCGCATCGGCTTGAGCAAGGCGGATTCCACCGTGGATACCGCGCTGCTGGATGCCTGCATCCGCGACGATTTGGGTGAAAAAGCGGCGCGCGTGATGGCAGTGCTGCACCCGCTCAAGGTGGTGCTGACGAACTGGGACGCCGACAAGACGCTCACGCTGACGGTCGAAAATCACCCGAAGCACCCCGAAATGGGCAGCCACACAGTCACGTTCGGGCGCGAACTGTACATTGAGCAGGAGGACTTCATGGAAGTGCCTGCGAAGAAGTTCCAGCGCATGTACCCCGGCTTCGAGGTGCGCCTGAACGGGGCGTACATCGTCAAGTGCGAGGGCTGCAAGAAGGACGAGAACGGCAACGTCACCGAAGTGTACTGCACGGTGGACATGGACAGCCTGTCCGGCAGCGAGGGCGCTGACCGCAAGATTAAAGGCAAGACGCTGCATTGGGTGAGCGCGGCGGACGCTGTGCCGTTTGAGGCGCGCCTCTACGATCCGCTGCTGGCGGATGACAGCGCGCTGGAGGACGAAGCCGAACCGACCGCCGAGGATGCGGTGGATGCGGAAGAAACCGAAGAGGCAGAGGAAGCGGACGCGAATCTGTCCCGCGCGGATTATGACTTCCTGAAGAAGCTGAATCAGCATAGCCTGACGGTGGTGCGCGGCGTGATTGAGCCGTACGCGAAGGAATGCGCGCCGGGGACGGCACTGCAGTTCCTGCGCACGGGCTATTTCTGCAAAGACCCGGATTCCACGGCGGAGCTGCCGGTGTTCAACCGCACGGTTGGGCTGCGGGATGCCTTTGCGAAGGCGGCTAAGTAAGGGAATTGCTTTTCTGCGGGAAAGTGCTTTTGCGGAGCAGGGGGGGTCGCCTCTGCGGGAGCGAAATCCCCGCATAAACACGCGGACACAGCATGAAAGTGCGCTCAATCCAATCGCGAAAAAGGGTCAAGGGAGGAACTCCCTTGCAGGGTGCAGGGACAGCGTCCCTGCTGGGG
>OIXH01000155.1_pt1 | contig 88670 bp, 78 predicted proteins | sample 1587741 | NCBI WGS metagenome assembly OIXH01 (sample SAMEA3888916, study PRJEB22519) | human gut metagenome | biome: human gut; feature: human-associated habitat; material: faeces | place: Denmark | collected 2011 | reverse complement strand
TATTTGATTATAGTTTTATTTAAGAATACCTTGCCGCATATTTTTTACTCCTTTTCTGGATTAAATCATTGTATCACATCAGTTTTAGGAAAGCAAGTACCTAAAAGAAATTTTTCTTCCCCTTATATGTAACAATCATACCGGCTTCCTAGCGTTCAGAATGTTTTCTGCTGTCTGCTGTGGTGTTTGGTTGGAATTGTCCAACCAAAAGCCGATCCGTGGTGTTGTCTGCATTTTACTAAATACAAATTCAATGTATACAGAAAGAAATATATAAGGAGTGGGAGGGATTCCGCCGTAGTCGGCATTGTAGGAAAATCCAAAAGTTTAGATTTTCTCAAAATGCTTATCTTTTGGTCTTTGGTTCGGAATAGTGTAGTGCTGGCGGTCTATCTATTGTTTTCGGTTGCTTGCTTCTTTACCGTACATGAGCATTTGCGCCGGGGTTATCATTACCATATCCTTCCATAAGGTTAATAGCTCCCCAAATGCCAAGTCCTGCGCCGAGAGCTATTACAAGTGTTTGCAGTACGGTTACTGCCGAGTTAAAAAATGCCATAGTTGTTTCCTCCTTAAAATGATTTGAATTAAAATTTATTATTAAGTAATAGCTGTCTTGTGTCTTATCTATGTGAACAACCCATTGGGCTGGGATTTTAAGAATTTGCACTAAAAAAGGAACAACCCATAGTTAAAGGTTGTTCCCGCTAAATGCGTTTATTAAATTCTTTCTAAAAGCTCAGTAGGTTTTATTGCTGTGACTTTGCTGTTTACAAAATCTCTGATGTTCCTCGTTATGATGTAATCGGCTTTAATTCTTGAAGCACACGCACTTTGAAGCGCATCTTCAAAATCCTTGAAATCCATTGACAACGCTTTCTTTATATCGTCGGCTTTCAAATCAGCAACGGTGAACACGAGCTGCAATTTTTCAATTACATCTCTTGTTTTTTGCGCGTCCAATTCCTTTCGCATTATATATACGATATTGGGAATAGTCAACGCTGAAATAACGCCTGTGATTTTATTTACCTCACAATATTTCATAATTCTTGCCGCATCTTCATAAAAGCCCTCTCTTTTGCACAAAACATCAAGAACGACATTTGTGTCAATCAACACTTTCATATTTAGCCATCCTTTCCGCTCTTGCAGCCTTATCGTCATAATCGTTTTTCAGAACACCGATAAGGGAGTCTGTTAAAAATGAAACGCTTTTGTCGTGAGAAATAAGCCGCGCCATCTCCTTACCGTTTCTCAGAATAATAATTTCTTCGCCTGTTTGTACCATTTGCAGATACTTACCGAAATTGTTTTGAACATCTGTTGCGGTTACTGTAGTCATAATACGCACCTCCTCTTATTAGCTATATTTATTATATTCTATTTTAGCTAATTTGTCAATGCAGTTAGCTAAATTTATATAGATATATTTTAGCCAATGTAACAAGGAATATACTAATGACTGACATTAACCTCAAAAACTTCATATTCTTCATCTTTTTTGACCTTTAATCTGCATTTGAGATATTTTTCAATATCAAAAGCGTTTTTCGGATTTGCGTCCGACAAATACCTATACTTCGGATGCCCGGTTATATCATACTTATCGGATTTAAACGGGCGCACACCGCGTAGCTGTAAGATGCACTTGCCGCCGTCAAGGACGGATAGCTCATCAACTGATGCAAGGTCTTTGCCGAGCTTTTGATAGTTTAAGCTGTGTGAAACCTCTCTGCCGCGGCTTTCGCCTGTGTTATAGGTGTCTATCGTTTCCTTACCAAGTGCTTGATTTAACTCCTTGAGCGTAGTCGGCTCTTTTCCTCCGAGAAATATAGAAGTGTCACAGTTGCCGATTATTGTGTCGGCACTTTCCTTATACAGCGCTTTTAACTGACTCTGAGCCTGTAACACAAGGCAAGCTGATATTTCTCTTGAACGGATGGTCGCCATCAGCTTTTCGAGGTTCGGTATCTGACCGATGTTCGCGCACTCATCTATTAAGCACCGAACGTGTACCGGAAGCCTGCCGCCGTAAACATCATCCGCTTTTTCACAAAGCAGATTAAATAGCTGCGAATAAATCATTGCTATCAGGAAATTGAATGTGGTATCCGTGTCCGACATTATAAGAAACAGAGCTGTTTTCTGATAGTGCTTATCGTTCTTGTCCTTCTCGTTGATAAAGATTTTATCGCCGAGAGTATCAAGCTCTAATTCATCATACATTGTTATTTCTCTAAGCTCAGAAATGTCAAATGGAGCAAGACGAGCGCCGCAGGAAATATTGATAGACTTCGCTGTTTTTCCGGCAGCGAGCTTGTATTTTTTATACTGTCTTACGGCAAAATGTTCCGGCTCTCTTGCTTCCAATTCCTCAAACGCAAGGTCAACATTATTTTTAAAGGTTTCATCGTCCTCACGAACCTCCATAGCGTTGATAAATGCAACAAGGGTAGCAAGGTTTTGTTCCTCCTGCGGAGCTTCGTACCATATCAAGCCTATCAGGGCGCAATACAGCAGCGTTTCGGCTTTTACCCAGAAATCATCGCCGCCCTTGCCCTCGCCCTTGGTGTTGGTGATGAGCGTGGTAACGAGCTTCAAAATATCCTTTTCGCTGTGGATATACGCGAACGGATTGTAGCGCATACTCTTTTTGAAGTTTATCGTGTTAAACACCTTTATACGATAGCCGTTTTGCTGTAACAGCTTGCCGCACTCAATAAGGATACTGCCTTTCGGATCGGTAACAACATACGAGCTGTGCATCTGCATCAGATTGGGCTTTATGAAAAAGCGCGTTTTACCGCTGCCCGAACCGCCGATTACAAGTACGTTCTTGTTTCTTGCCAGCTTCGGATTTTTCGGGCGGCTGTTCATAGTTAAGCGTTCCGTCTGAGTGAGCAGGATATTGTTTTCAAATACGGGATCAATATACGGTGCAATATCATCGTGAGTACCCCAGCGAGCTGAGCCGTATTCCTCATTCTTACGGAACTTTTTTGCGTTTTTTCCTTTCACATACACCGCAATTCTGATAACCACGGCAAGCGCAATTCCTATCAAAAGGTCTGTCGGATTAAAACTCGGCATAAATGATGAAAATGCTTTGCCATAGCCGATATTCAGATGCAGAAGCTTCTGCGATAAATCAACTCCCGGAATAAGCCTATAGCCCTGCCCGATTTTTGTACCGAGCATAGCTATGAACAAGTAGGGGATGTTTGGGATAATGAGTTTTTTGTAATTTATCTGCTTCATAACTCCAACCCCTTATCCTTGTTTTTAACCTTCGGCTCTCTATTTTTGACAAGCTCGCCGAGAGATTTGAGCTTTTTAAGGAGCGATGGTTTTGTTTGGTTTTTAAGCTGCTTGTTCGCGTACTCGTTCATAGCGGCATTAAGCGCGTCACCGTCTCTTGCTTTGAAGAATACAAGGTATTTTGGAATATCTGCGGTTTTGTCCTTCTTTATGGCATAGTCCACACCGTATTTTCGGGCTATTCGCTCAAAATCCTTGATACTTTTATCCTCAATTTCAACATTCGTAACACCTTGATTTTGTCCGATAAGCTGCTTGACCGTTTGCTTGCCTGTCGGCTTCACGTCCTTATATGCCTTGCCTTGTGATTTGGCTTTTTGATATGCAATATACTTTCGCAATGTTTCTTTTAAAATTCTGCCTGTCATTTTTGCTGCATTGACCGATAGTGTAACGGTTCTGTTTTCAACTTCTTCCTGCATAGTAAACGCCTCCTTTCGGGCATATAAAAAGGAGCAACCGACATTTTTTCGATTGCTCCGATTTATACGTTATTCAATTATTTCACCCAAGTTTCTTCGTCAGCGTTTGTAACCGCCTTATGAGTGTTCGCCGCTTCGATTATCGTGTAGTATGCCCAATAACCTGTATCGGTCAAATCATCAAAACGGTTGAGGCTTGACAGGTTTTTGTTGACATACTCGGTATCGGCTTCACGGTCGGTAACACGGTTTACGATAGCGACAACCTCGGCACGGGTGATATTGTTGTCCGGCTTGAAAGTACCGTCTGCATAACCCTTAATCCAATCCATGGCCGTAGCACTGTTGATGAAGCTGTACGCCCAATGAGAGCTTTCAACATCGGTAAACTTGTTGTTCCTGCCGTCCGTTATCTTGTCAAACAGGTTATAGAACCTCGCGCACATTGTTACAAACTCAGCTCTTGTGATATTTTCTTCGGGTTTGAATGTGCTGTCATCATAGCCTTCGATAATATCGTACTTCTCAAGGTAGGAGACATAATCGCTGTACCAAAGGTTTGAGCTTACGTCCTTGAACGAGGGCTTTTTGCTTGTAATGTTCTCACCCTTGCGTTCCGCGATGTTGCGGGCAAATATCGCCGCCGCTTCTGCGCGCGTCATATTGTTTTCCGGCTTAAATTCGCCGTCCTCATATCCGACAACATACGCTTTATGCTCGGTTGCGGGTAAAATGAGTGTGCCGTCGCTGTCGGTCGTACCGACTGCTGAATTGTCCTTTTTATCTTTCAGCGTAACTTCAATATCAGCTTTTGCATTGCCCTTGCTGTCCGTAACCGTAATTGTGTAGTAATTGCTGTCGTCAATAACCTTCCCTGTCGGGAGCGTCAGTGTAACCTTGTTATCTTTTACGGATTTTGAAACAGAAACGCTCTTGCCGTCCTTATCGGTAACTTTGACATTCAGCGTTGACGAAACATAGCTTCCGCCACCACCGCCGCCGGAGCCGCCTGATGAAGAACCGCCGCCCGAACTTTTAACGGGAACAAGTATCTGACCATTCGCGTCTGTGGCCTTTGTAGCGGTCTTGCTGTCCTTATCCGTGACCGTAACGCTTACGCCCTTAACAGGCTGTTCGTCCTTATCAAGAACTTTAACCTTTGTCTGATTTGAAATCGTGAGTGTATGAGTGTCGGGAAGAACAATACTGATTTTGCCATCCGCAACTGTTACAGCCGCGTTTGCAATCTTACCGTCATTGTTTTCGACGATAACCGTGTACTGCGTTTTAACATTATCCGTATTGTCCTCAACAACGCCGCCATTATCGTCGGTGTTGTCGTTTTCGATTACGGGAACGATTATATAGCCTGCCTTGTTGGTGGTATCTGTATCGGTATTGCCGCCGTTATCATTAACTGTAACAACAATGCCCTCAATTGGCTCTTTGTCTTGGTCTGTAACAGTAACCTTGATACGGTTATCCTTATCAAGCACCTTTCCGTCGGGGAGCTTTACGGTAAGCTCGTTGTTATCACCGTGGATTACAACCGCGTTTTCGACAACGCCGCTTTCGTCCTCAACCTTAACATTAAGCTTTGTGATGGGCTTCTCTGTAGGTTCGGGAGTTTCGTCAGGATTGGGTGTTACGGTCGAATTATCTGACGGTTCGGGTGTTGCGTCGGGATTGGGAGTAGGTGTCGGAACAGGGATTTCACCCGTATCGCCCTTGTCGTCTGTTTCAAACTCATTTCTCGGTGGAACGACAACCACGCCGTTTTTATTGGTGTTTTCGGTTCTGTCACCGCCCGCATTGTCTTTGACGTTGACAGGCAGATTTTCAACCGGAATATTATCTCTATCGGAAACAATTACCGTTGTTCTGTCCTTGTAGCTGATAACTGTGCCATCGGGGAGCGTTACGGCGATTTTACCGTCCGCAGCCTTAACGGTTACGCCCTCAATCGCGCCCTTGTTATCGGTCGAAACGCTGACATTATACAGATTGCCCTCGATGTCCTTAACCTGTGCATTGCCCTTGATGTCGGTTATATCGGTGTCCGAAACAGGAACAACAGCTATTCCGTAGCTGTTTGTAATGTCTGAAGCGTTTGCGCCGCTGACATCGGTAACATTTACGGTTATCGTTTTTACGGGTGTTTCATCGTTCTCGTTTATGACTTTAATATATGTCTTGTTGTTCTCATCAAGCAGCTTGTTTTCAGGCAATTCAATAATCAAATCACCGTTGTCCTGCAATTTAATCAAGCCAAACTCTGTAATAACACCGTCATTGTCCCAAACATATACACGGTATTTATAATTCTTGTTCTGAACGACAGCGCCATCGCCCAAATCGGGAGTGGGAGTAGGCTCGCTCGGCTTCTCTGTTTCGCCGGGTATAGGTGTCGGCTCACTCGGTTTATCTGTTTCGCCCTGAGTGGGAGTAGGCTCGTTCGGATTGTCTGTCGGTTCACTGGGGGTAGGTGTAGGCTCAACACCCGGAAGCGGTTTTTCCTCATCATCGGGGTTCGAAGTAGGTGTCGGCTTCGATATGGGAGCTTCGCTGAGTGGCGGAACGATTACTATGCCGTTATCGTCCGTAATCTCTGTACGAAGTCCGCTGCCGTCCTTGTTGTAAACGCTGACTTTCCAATCCTCTACAGGCGTTCCATCTGCTCTTACAACCTTAACTGTCGTGCGGTTAAAGTAGTCAATTACCTTTCCATTGGGAAGGCATACAAGAACTGAATTATCATCTGAAATCAGTGTGATAAGCGCGTCCTTAATAAGACCTGTTTCATCTGATACAGTAACGATATAGTCGTAAATCTTGTCGTCAACGATTTCGCCAACCTCGCCTTTGCCGTTTTCATCGGTAATATCAGAATTTGACATCGGCATAGTAATCTGTCCGTTAATATTAGTGTAGCCGTTCTCAACAAAATCGCCGTCGCCGATAAGCTGAACACGCAGCCCCTTTACCGGCTCGCCCTTTTCGGTTACTGTTGTTACTGTAATACGGTTGTCTTTATCAAATGCTGTACCATCGGGAAGCTTTACATTGATTGAATAGTTGTCGCCTACGGATACAACACAATTCGGAATGAGTACGCCATTTTTATCGGTTACTACGACAACGTATGTGTTCTCATCGTCTGCAACCGTACCGTTTGAACTGCCTGTTGAACTCTGTGTGTTTGGAACTCTCAACTGTCCGTTATCATCAGTCTTGCCTGTTGCCGCATTATTTTTTATATCAGCGATAAAGATGTTTATTCCGCTTGCCGCCTGCTGCGTTCTTGTATCAATAACCGTAATTGTCGTTATATCCTCGGCTGAAAGAAGTCTGCCGTCAGGAAGAACGATTGTTAAGTTATCGTTTGTGTCAATACTGATTTTGCTGTCAAAAATCGGCTTATTGTCTTTATCCGTGATTAAAATATTGTAATCGCCGACATTGGAATGACCGTCCTCGTCAGAATTGTCCTTGTCGGTAAGCTGCGGTATTGTTTCTGTCTGTAATACTGCTCCGCAGACAGTACATTCAATATGCTTGCTGCCCTCGTTCTCAATCGTCGCGGGTGTGTCGATTATCAAATCGGACGGTATATGACCGAGAGCCGCGACCTCATCGGTGCGGTACGTTTCGCCGCAGTCTTTGCAAGTGTAGGTTGAATATCCAAGCTCCGTACAAGTCGGCGCGATCACAGCAATTTCATAATCGTGCGCCGCCTTTGCGGTTTCATCGGCAATAAATGTGTGTCCGCAATCCTCGCAAGTGTAGGTTGTGTAGCCGATACTTGTGCAAGTGGATTTTGTAACCTCGGTATTATAGTTATGACCTTTCGCGTCGGTGTAATCTCCGATGTAGCTGTCGCCGCAGTCCTCACAAGTGAATGTTGTAAAGCCCATAGTCGTGCAAGTAGGCGCGGTAATTTCCTCTTTATAATCGTGACCGAGTGCGTCCGTGTAATCGGCAACATAGCTGTGTCCGCAATCAGCACAAGTATATGTCGTAAAGCCCATTTCAGTACAAGTCGGCTCTGTTACAACAGCGTTGTACTTGTGTTCCTCCGGCTCTTGCTCGTCACCGATATACTCCTTTCCGCAGTCGGGGCAAGTGTATATTGTGTAGCCCTGCGATGTACAAGTCGGCGCGATAATCTGTTTACTGTAATTATGCGGAAGAACGTCCGTATAATTACTCACATAACTATCGCCGCAGTCGGCGCAAGTATATGTCGTAAAGCCCATTGTCGTACAAGTTGGGACTGTTACGCTTGCTTTGTAGTCGTGAGGGATTTTATCAGTGTAATCACTCACATAGCTGTCGCCGCAGTCAGCACAGGTATAGGTGGTAAAACCCATAGCCGTGCAAGTTGCGGGAGTAACCTCCGCGTGATAATGATGCTCAATTTTGTCCGTGTATTCGCCTACATAGGAGTTACCGCAGTCATCACAGATGAAAGTCGTATATCCCATAGCCGTACAAGTCGGCTCTGTTACCGTTTCGGAATAATGATGTCCTGTCGGCAATTCGAGAATTGCTCCGCAGGTTTCGCAGGTCTGCGGCTCTGTACAAGTAGCCGCCGCGCCCGGTGTATGTCCCGTTGCGGAAATAGCCTGTATCATTTTTTCATCGCAATGCTTACAGTCATATTCCATAACGCCCTCGCTGTCGCAAGTGGAGCTTGTAACGGTATGCCCATTGTCCCATTCGTGTCCGAGCGCATCTGTGTAGTCGTTGATGTAAACGTCGTCACAATTTGCACACGAATAAGTTGTAAATCCGCGTGTCGTACACGTCGGTGCGGTTACTTTCTCACGATAATCGTGCTTCGCAAGCGATGTTAAATCAGTAATATATTTGTAGCCGCAGTCGATACACTTGTGTTCGGTATAGCCGTTCATTGTGCAAGTAGAGGGAACAACGCTTGTCTGATAATGGTGGTCGGTCATTGAGGTGCTTTCGGTGTAATAGCTGCCGCAGTTTTTACACATATTCAATTCCAAACCGCCCTGCTGACAGGTCGCTTCACGAACAACTATTTTGTTGTAATCGTGTCCGGTTGCGGGAGTGTAGTTTGTCTTTTGTAAAGCTCCGCACTCACTGCACTGAAAACGGTCATAGCCAAGCTCCGTACAAGTCGGACGCACAGTTTCAAGATAGCGGTAGTCGTGAGTATGCACGGTTTCTGTCGCCAATGTGGAATTGCTCTCACTTTCGGCGGATAAAAGCCATACATAGCTTACGCCGTTTTCCGTCATACTTTCGCCGTCATAGGAATAGTCGATTTCATAGTAGACAGGATAATATCCGGCTTTCGTATAATTCGGAGCAGATGTTAAGTTGCATTTCTCAGCTTCCGTGCCGTAGCGTATTTTTGTATGCACTCCGCTGTCCGATAAATCGGAAACTGTAACGGTATGTGCGCTGCCGTCAACAAAGCCGTAATAGCTTTGAACAACAGATTTCGCCGCAGCATACTCGTTCTTTGTGTAGCCGCAGTCCTCACATTCGCCTGTGATACGAAAACGCTGATTGCCGATTTCACTCACGATCGTTTCATCAAAATTGTGCGCTTCTCTCTTTTCGGTAGCTCTTGCCAGCGTACCCTTACAGAATTGACAATACTGTCCCTTTTTCAGAACCGTGGTATGATATTCGCTATCATACGGTGTGTAGGTCGTATTGTCGAAGTCCAAAAAGAAATCGTGGTCGCAGCTATTCAAGCTGTACACGTTTTTTCCGAAACTGTACGCGCCTTCTCCGTCAACTGAGTTTATCGTTCCGCATATCTGACAAACAGATTTTGTCCAATGATAAGTTGAGTAGGTCGCGTCAACTCCCGGTCTGCCATCGTCAACATTTCCCTTTGTAACACCGTCTGTCATTGTGCCGTCCGAATACTGAACTCCTCTGTTTAACGCCGTCGTACCCGATTTTGTGTATTCCGGCGTTCTGTAAGTCAGGTTTATCGTGTCCTTGTTGCACACGGGGCACCAACAGGTTTCCTGAGTAATCGTGGCGTTAAAGTCAAGCTCATTTGTTCTGCCGTTTGATGTAATCCACACGTCGGCGGGATCAATGTACTCATTCACCTGCGCTGCCGAAACACTCATTGCGGGCAATGCGCCTATCGTCATTACTGCTGCCAGAACTCCCGACAACACAGATTTAATCGAATGTTTTGTTCTCATTTATTATTACCTCCATAAAATATTTTGTGGTTTTCTCTTGCAAAAGGGTACTCCACTAAGGCGGTCTGCACCGATAAATCAAATATTGCTTTATCATAATTACAACTCCTGTCCGTGGTTTTTCATTTCCGCTGTTTTGACTAAACCGTCTTTCTTAGGCTCAACGGGTATCGACATAATGCCGCGTCCCATTTTCAAAAATGCTTCGGGGTTCTTGAACATCTTTTCAAACTTTTTTCTGTGTTCTGTCGGAAGGGAAGTAAAGTTCTCATCACCCTCACCGCAGATAAAGAATGTTCCGGCAACTATATCAACAACTTTGCCGTTATCGTCCTTTATTGCACGGTTAAGCTCCGAGCCGTTTATTTTGCCTTCCTCGTTGCAGATTAAAACAACAGGCTCGTCAAAGTAATGCATCGCTTCAATGTTGCCGCTGACTACGCTCTGCATAGAAGAAAGTCCTGCGTCGATTTCAACCATTTCAGCGTACTGACCAGGTTTTACGAGCAGGACTTCCAACTTATTCTCTTTTTCAATTTCCTTGCCGTTATCGGAATGATATTCAACTCCCGTGAAGCTGTCAGCATCTAAGATAATATCGCCGTCATTCCACATATCCTTGGCTATTTGCAGGGCGTCGTCTTTTGAGTCGGCTTCTACAATCACCGTCTTTTCAAGCGTTTCAGTTATCGTTACCTCAAACTCCTTCATCGTCGTTCGCCTCGCTTTCTTTTATGGGAACGAAAAAGGGACATTTCTCGCCGTTGTGGGAAGAAAGATACGGACACATCGGGCTTTTCGGATCAAGTCTGTAGCTCTCCACTCCTGTTTTGCATTTTGGACATAATAGCGTATTCATCGGTTTAACTCCTCTCTGTGTTTCTTTTTTTGGCTCTGTTCTTCATCCACGTTTCCAAAAGCTTCAAAATCGTATTTTTCATTTGGCTCGGCGTAAATGAACGGGGAAAATATTTTTTGATTTCGTCGGGTTCGATTGTGATTTTATCAAGCTCGCTTTTCTTTTCCTCTGACATAATCTCGCGCATAGCTTCGACCGTGCATTTGCCGCTTTTGCTTAATTTCTTTATGCGCTGCGCTTGTGACAGCGACGGCGAATTTTGCGAATATTCCATTGCATCTAAAAAACCCTGCTGTTCCTCTTGCGAAAGGCTCGCAAGCTCTACGGCAGGGGTAAAAGATATTTCTTTGCTGTCAACCATTTCCAAAAGTGTTGGTTCAAGGTTTGCAAGTCGGATATATCTTTCAATTTTTCTTGGGTGTTCACCGGTATCACGCGACAGCTTTTCGACCGTCCACGACTTTCCGACATTTTGTCGGAAAGTTAAATCATCGCGTTTTCCTTGATGTTTCAGGGCTTCCATTTTCATTTTATACGCAAGCGCGCGTTCGCTTGGCAGTATATTTTCACGCTGCAAATTGCTGTCCACCATAAAGATTACTGCTTCATCGTCTGTGAGGTCTTTTACAATGACAGGCATTGTTTCAAGCCCTGCTGCTTCACAGGCGTGTAGTCTGCGGTGTCCCGATATTATTTCGTAACCACCGCCGGGGTCGGGACGAACAACGGCAGGGGAAAGCACTCCGACTTGTGAAATGCTGTCTATTGTCTGCTGCATAAGCTCATCGTCCAAAACCTTAAACGGATGATTTTTGAACGGGTGAAGCTCCGTGAGTTTCATTTCTACGATTTGAGTATCGCTTGGCTGTTTCTTTTTTGACGGCATTGTTATCACCTCCGTTCTGCTTTATGATAAAGCCGCTACTGACTATTTTGAATATCGGCTTTATGTTGTAATTTCTCCCGTTCTCTGTCGGCTCGTCCGGCAAGCTGACAACAGCACATCGTAAATACACTGACTACGCTCCCGGCAATAAATGCAATAATAATTCCTAACATAATATCCTCCTCTACATTCTGTACATATCGCGTCTGACTCTGTTGGTCATTGATGTTTCGCCCGTATTTGCCGCATTATATAATGCTGATATGAGATACGGAGTCTTACTGCGGATTATGTGCGTCAAATCATTGAGATCAAGCATAAGCGCTTCGATTTTACCGTAGTTAAGCTGTTTGTATCGTATTTTTACCAGTTCAGCCGGTATTTCTTTTTTGCCGATAACATAATACTTTGTGTCAACAACCATAACATCAGTCATCACCTCAACAATGTCGTTTATGATGTCCTTGTTATTTGAGAGTATCAGCGTATCATAATCAATTTGCGCTTTGATTTCTGATTTTGTTTTATTATATCTTTCAATCAATCGCTCATCCGAATTTGTTTGTTCTGATGGATTGATAGATTGATATTTAATACAATCAGTATTTATTTTTTCTTTAATTGTTTTATCTTTATTTATTTGCGTTGGATTTTCCAACGTAGGCTTTTCCTGCGTAGGATTATCCAATATTGGATTTTCCAACATAGGTTTTTCCGATATAGGGTTATCCAAGATTGGATTTTCCAATGTAGGTTTTTCCGACTTTGGTGTAACGGTTATAGGGGACTCGTGAATAATATATTCGGTATTCGTGAGCTGACCTTTTGTGTTTCGATTTCTGCGGCGCTCAATATATCCCTGCTTCTCAAGCTCAATGATAGATATCCTGATAGCGTCAATTCCTTCCTTGCAGATGATTGATAAGCCTTTAAGGGTATAATCCCATTCCTCCGGCAAGCTGAGCATCAGAGAAAGCAGCCCCTTTGATTTAAGTGATAACTCCTTGTTTCTCAAATGGTGATTTGACATCACCGTATAATTTTTGTTTTTCTCAATTCTGAATACTGACATAGTGAACCTCCTTCCTGAATTTTTGTAACAAAAAAGGCACTGCATTTATTTAACAGTGCCTCAATCCGATGTTATTAAATTTTATATGAAAAAGCAATAGATGAGTCAATAGCTTTGACTGCCTGTTCGCTCATTTTCTCTGTAATGTGAGTATAATATCTCAAGGTAAACTCCAATTTTGAATGTCCAAGCATACTTTGAACATATTTGGGATTTACCCCATTTTCAGCAAGAACGGACGCAAAAGTGTGTCGAAGATTGTGGAATTTAAAAGGAATACCTAAATCCTCTTTTATAATTCTCGACAAAAATTTTATACTGTTGCTCGTAAGCATTTCACCATTAGGCTTTACATTGATGAAGTCATCAATTTTTAACAGCTTTTCTTTGTTTCGCACAAGTCTGTCCGTAACATAATTACGTTTATAACCGTCACCATACAATGCGCGTTCATCCTCTTGTTTTGCTTTTAATTTTTTCAGATAAGAAGCAAATTCATCTGTAATGTTTACGCTGCGGTAAGCATTTACTGTTTTCAAAGGACAAAAACACCACTTTCTGTCCTGAAATAAGAGCTGCTTGCAGACCTTGATTTTTTTGTGTTCAAAATCAACATCGCTCCATTGCAATCCAAAAACTTCACTTTCCCGAAGCCCGGTATTCAATGCTATGTAATATGAAACTATAACATTTGTACCCTGCAACCGCTGTGTCATAGCATTTATTTGCTCCTGGGAATATGTATAAATCTCTCCAACATGCCGTGGATCCGGCGGAGGAGTAACCTCACTCATTACATTTTTCTTGGTGTATTTCCTCTTGTGAGCATAGCCGAATAATACCGTCAACAGCTTATAGAAACCTTTTACATATTCCTCACTGTATTGTGGAGTTTTCTCATTTATAAAATCCTCAATCATAGTCGCAGAAATTCTATACACAAGGTATGCACCAAATGCTTCCTTAAAGTGGTTGTTGTATAAAGATTTATATCGCTTTATGGTGGCATAGGCTCGTGTGGCATTAGCTTCTTTTTCGATAAACTCATTAAACAATTCATCAAAGCTGATTTCTTTATTTTCTGCATAATCCCCTGTGTGATTAAATAGAAAAATTGCATCATTCATTGCGGCAACGGCTTCTTTTTTTGTGAGAAAACCGCCCTTTTCAATCTGCTTTCGCTTGCCGTCGATATAGCCTACATCAATGCGGTAAGTCCACTTATCTCTCTTTTTTCTAACACTACCCTGCATAATTATTCCTCCTGATAAACAATAAAAATATTTTAACATATCAGACAAGGAAATCTAACCTGTCCCACGAAAAAAATTTTTGAAGTGCCGAAAACGCCGTAGTGGTGCGGGTTTCGGGCGTTTTCGTGGGACAGACTTAATTTTTCGGGATTTTTTCAATCTGTCCCACGCCTGTCCCACGAAACGCAAAAATACACCTCGATACAAAAAAATACGGTTAACGTCAATTCGTTAACCGCATTTCGTGTTCAACCCTCAGGGAGCCGCATAAATACTTGCTTTCTTAGCGTATCGAGGTTTATTTATCTGTATCCAGATTTAACCAAAGTATCTCTTAAGCATACCCTCGAAGCCCTTGCCATGTCTTGCTTCGTCCTTAGCCATCTCATGAACTGTGTCATGAATTGCATCATAGCCAAGTTCTTTTGCAAGCTTAGCAAGCTCAAGCTTACCTTCTGTTGCTCCACACTCAGCCTCTGTTCTGAGTTCAAGGTTCTTCTTTGTATCAGCATGTACAACTTCGCCGAGAAGCTCTGCAAACTTTGCTGCATGTTCAGCTTCTTCATATGCTGCCTGCTGATAGAAAGCTCCGATTTCCGGATACCCCTCACGAATCGCTTGTCTGCTCATTGCGAGGTACATACCAACCTCTGTACATTCACCTGCGAAATTAGCCTGAAGTCCTTCGATAACTCTCGGATCTACATCCTTAGCTATACCAATTACGTGCTCACAAGCCCATGAAAGTCCTTCTGCCTTTTCCTTAAAAGCACTGCTCGGTGCCTTACACTGAGGACACTGCTCAGGTGGAACTTCACCTTCATAGATATATCCGCATACACCGCAAACCCATTTTTTCATAATAATTACCTCCTAAAATATATTAATATTATAAATAATACTTTTAAACATTATTTTGAGTGTCATCAAGACAATCTTTACATACGCCGAAGAATAACAGCGTATGATATTCAATAATTCCATCAAACGACTTTTCAGCATCAACGCTTATTGAATTGTCATAATCGACATCAATATCCATCACCTTTTGACAAATCTTGCAAACAAAATGATTATGCGGATGAACATCGCCATCATATCTGCATTGTTCACCAATGGTACTAATTTTGGTAATTTTGTTCTCCGATGATAAAACATTAAGGTTTCTATAAACCGTACCGAGACTTATATTCGGTATCTTCTTGCGCACCTCATCATATATCCAATCAGCTGTAGGATGAGTGGTTGTTGAATAGAGAGTTTCAAGAATAGCTTCTCTCTGTTTGCTTCGTTTCATAGAATCACTCCATAAACAATAATGATAATCATTACTGTTTTATATTCATATAATAACACATACATTTTTATTTGTCAAGCATTTTTTTAATTATTTTTTAAACTATCTGTTACTTATATCAGTGTATTCTCTTCTCTCACATACACTCTTATAAGCGGGACGAATAATCTTTCCGGCATTAATCAACTCTTCAAGTCTGTGGGCGCTCCAGCCGGAAATTCTCGCAATGGCAAAGATTGGTGTAAAGAGTTCAGTCGGTAAATCAAGCATCTTATAGACAAAGCCGCTGTAAAAGTCAACATTGGCGCTGACACCCTTATATATCTTTCGTTTTTCAGCAATAACTTCCGGCGCAAGAGTTTCAATTAAGGAATACAGACCGTATTCTTTTTCTCTGCCCTTTGCAACTGAAAGATTTTTTACAAAAGTGCTGAAAATTTTAGCTCTCGGATCTGACTTTGAGTACACAGCATGACCCATTCCGTATATCAAGCCTGCCTTATCAAATACTTCACCGTCAAGCATTTTTGAAAGATAATCCTTGATTTCGCCTTTATCCGTCCAGTCGCTTACATTCTCTTTGATATCTTCAAACATATCGACTACCTTTATATTGGCGCCGCCGTGCTTCGGACCCTTGAGCGAACCGAGCGATGCTGCAATAACCGAATACGTATCGGTGCCCGAGCTTGTCACAACATGAGTTGTAAAGGTTGAGTTATTACCGCCGCCGTGTTCGGCGTGCAGCATCAAAGAGATATCAAGGATTTTCGCCTCAATATCTGTAAACTTGCCGTCCGGGCGCAGGCAATGCAAAATGTTCTCAGCCGTAGAATAGCTTGGCTCAGGCCTGTGAATAAATAAACTGTTACCCGCATAGTAATGATTATACGCCTGATAACCATATACTGAAAAAAGCGGAAACAAAGCGATAAGCTGCAAGCATTGTCTCAACACATTAGGTATTGACGTATCATTTGCCTTTGGATCATAGGCATAAAGCGTCAATACGCTTCGTGCAAGCGTATTCATCATGTCGCTGCTCGGCGCCTTTAATATAATATCCCGGACAAAAGACGTCGGAAGCTCTCTATACTGTGACAGCAGACCGATAAACTTATTGAGTTCATCCTGTGTCGGTAATTCTCCGAACAGTAAAAGGTAAGTTGTTTCTTCAAATCCGAATCTGCGGCCGTTCAGGCCTTTTACCAGCTCTTCAATATTATATCCGCGATAATACAGCTCACCGTCACACGGAACTGTTTTGCCATCCACAATTTTTGACGAATGTATTTCGGAAATCTCGGTTAAGCCGGTTAATACTCCTTTACCGTTTATATCACGCAGACCGCGCTTTACCTCATACTTATTATACAAATCGGGATCAATCGCACTGTTCTTAACACACTTATCAGCAAGTTCAAATACTTCGTTTGAAATTGTTGCAATTCTTTTCATTAAATAACCTCCATTATTAGTATTTTAGACTTATGTTCAACTATTTCGAATTATACTGCGCACGTTCATTTCCGTGCAGCGCCGCAGTTTAATATTTTTATTATAGCTTTACAAAAATACTTAGTCAATTATTTTAATGAAAAATTAACAAAAAATTAATAGAGTTTATAATAATATTATACAAAAATCTACATAATGTACAAATACAAAACAAAATCATTTATATAATTACTTAAATCATATTTTAATTATTAAATATAAAAAATACCGCACCAATCAATGGCACGGCAGTTAACACAATAAAAAGCTAACCTACTTCACGCAAATGCTTATATTTTTCTCGTGTGGCAAGACCGCCCCTTAAGTGACGTTCACGTTTATTTTCAAGCAATATAGCGCCTACCTCGTTAGCTAAATTTATATTAATCTTTTGCAGCCTTTGAGTGACATCCTTATGTACCGTAGACTTTGAAATACCGAATTTTTTTGCCGCCTCTCTTACTGTGCATTTATTTTCTATTATATATTTTGCAAGCTCTATGGTTCTCTCTTCAATGTAATATCTCACATTTCCCGCCTCCTGATATATCTTTGTATATCATATGATAGCGATTAACAAAATATTACAATATACTTTCGAAGTACTTAACACAAATAAATCCCCCGTGAAATAACACGGAGGATAGAGCTGATTTTACTTTAAATCCTGTACTGACAGACTGAGCGGAGTAATATTTTCGGTATCGTTCCAAATATATAAATCCACATGATCAACATCCGAAGGTTTTGTATAATCCAGATCTTTCACGTCAGAATTTTCAATTACAAATGTTTTAATATTCTTCAACATTTCATCGGAGGTAAACTCTGCAACAATCAGCTTTCCTGCTGTAGTAACATCGTTTTGTATAAGCTGAACGTTTAACTTACCGTCTGTGCCGAATTCTGCTTTTTCAAATTCATACGGAAGTTTATCTTCGACATATCGCTCAAATTTTGCACCCATAAATCTTGTCTTAGATCCGCCGCCAATATAGAAATAATATACCTTACCGGTTTCCACGGGAATAGAACAAATCACCTTTTTCGCATCCTCGTCAATAGGTACACTGAACAGATTTTCAGTTGTCGGATCAACAGTACCGGCCTCTACTGCATAAAATACGGTAGGCGGTTCCTTTGCTAAAACTCCGTAGGCATATATTGTAATGATACCGTCCTCTTTCGCGGTATACTTCATAGCACAGCCTGTAGCAACACCATTTTCTGCATCCCAGCCTCCCTTAGTGCTCTTACAGGTTATTGCATAATTATTTGTGAAGCCATCTGAATACGTTTTTGTGTCGGTCATAGCTCTCTCAAGCTGTACGACGCCTGAAAGTCCCGGCATAAATTCTGTACCTGCCGCCTTATTCTCATCACCGGACTTTGCATTCCAGCTGTCAACGAGTTCAACCTTCGGCGTTGGAGTTACGATTGCAGCAGGCGTCGGTGTGGGTTCTGTTGTTGGATCGTAATCCGGAACGTCAGGATCATAATTCACATTTCTGACATAGCTGCCGTCTGCTAAAGCATTTGCATATTCCTCAATATAGAGATAACCGCTCGGCGCAACAGACAAACCGTCATTCTTATTAAACTTATCCAGACCGTGTGCATCCTCCCATTCATTAGGAATTCCGTCATTGTCACTGTCCTTTGCCTTAGTGCCCGTAAGTTCGGGATAACCGCCAACATCGGACGGAGTGTTGATAAGTCCTTTGGTAACTGTTTTTGCTCCGGTGTCGGGGTCTTTATAGGTAACCGTTGTTGCGGTGCCTGTTCTGACTTCGTTTATAATACGCGTATCAACACTGTCACGAACAATGCTTGTACCTGCGCCCGCAAGAACCGATTCATACGCTTCCTGCGCTGTCTGTGTTGTAACAGGATATTCATCCTGATACTTCAAGTGAGCTGACTTTGCCTCATCGGTTATATTATCCTTTGTCCAGATATAATAACTCTTTCCGGACTGTATTCCGTCAACGCCCTTTGAGTTGTCATTAGTAACACTTGTGTTACCGCTGACATAGTTACCGTCAAGATAAAGGTCGGGACCCCACTTGTTATCTATATTATTTCCGGTATAAGTAAGCTGAAATAGTCTTCCGGCAACTGAGCTCTTTGTTGCCGGACCCGGCTTATAGTAACAGTTTATAATATTAACCGGAGCTGCACCCTGACCGCCATATGCCGAGTTTCCTCCCCAGTTATAAACAACATTATTTCTAAGATCGGTAAGCTCTGTCTGGTTTGATATATCATAATCTATATCCAAGCCGTCAAGCGGGCCTGCGTCTATTCGCGGATTACGGCTGTCATGATGAGCTAAAAGATTATGATGGAAACTTGCGTTTGTTCCGCCCCATATACCACCGTAACCATGAGCTCCCTTATCATGAACAGAAATTCTCAGACTTTCAGAAATTATACACCACTGCATAGTAATGTCTGTCACCTCATAGAACGAAGCGCACTCGTCAACACACCAGCTGATTGAGCAGTGGTCTACAATTATATTATGACGGCTTCTGCAGCCTAATGTATCCTCCTCCATAGTAAGCAAATCGCCCATTCTGAATCTCATATAACGCAGTATGACATTGTTTCCGGTTATACTTGTATTGGCATTTTTAACGCAAACACCGTCGCCAGGTGCAGTTTGTCCAAGTATTGTCAGATTGCTGCCCTTAATTGACAATGTATCAGTGAGTTCAATATTACCTGCAACATCAAACACGATCACCCTGTTTGATTCCGAAACCGCATCTCTGAATGTACCCTTGCTTCCGTCATCAGTAAGTTTTGTAACATGGTAAACCTCCGGCTCAGCAGTGCCATCATTTCTTGCACCGGTTGTCCACATACCGCCGCCCTCAGCACCCGGAAATGCCGCAAGACTCGAATTGGCTGTTGAAATATTACCCTCTGCAAAACCTACAGCCGGAAAAACAACCGAGATAAGCAGCATAATCGTCAGAACAACACAAATGTTCTTTTTCTGTTTTTGATTCATTTTAACATCCCCCTTATGTAATACATATTTTACTAAATATAATTATACAACACAACATCTTTAACAAAATATAATAAATTGATATATTATACTAATTATTTGTCAATTTATTTTTAATCACGCACAACAAGTATGACCGCAGCAGCTGAAAATCTGAGCTGTACAAATACCGCGCCGTTTTGTTCAACATCGGTATTGTCGCCAACCGTGAGCTTCTTTGTTTTTTTGTCATAGACATATACATTTTGTGAGCTGAGCGGTACAGAACGAACCCAACCGTTATCACTGCCGCAGACAAATATTTTGTCCGAGAACTTTCTTTCAACCGTTCCGAAGCATGAATACATTTCACTATAGAACAGTTCTTCGCTTAGCGCTCCGTAATCGCCGAGGTTCTTCTCGTAAAACGCATTGCTATTCATCTGTTCAGCGGTCAGAAGAGTTCTGAACGCGGAGCACTTATCGTCCTTAACAGAAAACTGTATAACCTCGCCTGCCGAAAAGGGATTATTTCCGTTTGATGTGTTCCTGTTCACATATCCCGGAACCCAGTTGTCTGTTCTGTCTGTTGCTCCGTCTGCCGGAAACTTTAATTCACTGAGTACACCGCCGGTATAAAGCATTATACTCAGGAATTTATCACCGTTTTCATCTATGCTTGTACCTGAATTTAATATCACGCCTATTGGACTGTAGTTATATATAAGACCGTCATCTGTAGCAAGACGTATGACCGCAGCGCCTGCTCTGTAGCTCTCGTCCAAATCATAAAGTTCAACATCATATGCCGTATCACTCAGCAAACGAGTAAGATTTGTAACCTCATACTTTGCTATCTCGTCTTTATCGTTTGGCACGACAAAAACCTTTGTTTCACCGGTAAGCTGATACTTTGAAGCAAAGATATTCAAGCCGTCACCGTAATATTTAGAGTTGGTTCCTCTGTAATTTCTGGCAAATATATCCTCATTTATTTCACCGTATAAATCGGTCGCTGTGTCGAGCGAAGCAACAGTGCCATCGCTTCTTTGAGTAAATCTGACAAGCTGCGGTGTCAGATTCAAAAACGACTTCAGCGATGCCGAGTTTCCGTTAAGAGATGATTTTCCGTCTGCCTTAATCTCAATCGACTTACCGGTCTCAGTGACTATCCTCAGCAAAACATCTGAATTAAACGTACCGCCGTCAGATACAGCCTGAAGATATCCGTATTCTTCACTGTATCCCGATTCAGAAAAAGAAACTATATTCCCGTTTATGTCAAGATACGCTGTTATGGGCTTATCTCTCGGCTCAATTTCACGGCATGTATTCTTAAAGTATTCTGAAATCCGGTATATATTATCACCTATTGTATATTCGCCCTCAGACGAATTTACGCTTTTGACGCTTCCGTATGCTGTATCAATTGAAACTCTGACATCAGCAATCTGACCGTCTTTGCTTTTGACAACACACAAAACCGAATCCTTATTCACAGTGTAATCATCGTTATAGTCTGAGGCTTCGCCGTCGTTTTTAAGCAGTATTAAATCTGCATTGTCAAGACCTAAATTCACTGCACCTATATACTTATCAGTAAACGTGCCGCCAAGTCGTGCCGTATCCGCCAAAAAATATGTGTCATAATCATATACCATAATATAATCAGCACTGCTTCCGCTCGTACCGTTTGAAATAACTTTCAAAAAACCGGCTTTAAAATCAAGCTCATCTATTAAAGCAACTCTTGTATCATATTTATAGTTATATATTATCTTTGTGTTATTGTTTATTGAAACACGCTGTTCTCTGCTGTTTTCATCTGTATAATAAAGCGAATTATCCTCTAAACGTTCATAGGAATTATAAGATATTTCCGTTACGCGGTTAATATCATCATTCTCAATATAAACAACAGTATGTGTCTTATCTGAATTCTCCCTCACATATGCAGTGACTTTCATACCAAGATAGTCCAAAAGCTGCATATCACCGGATTTTATTCTCTCATTATTGATTATTATCTCGTCAGGCGCTGCACTTTGCTCGCTATACACACTTGAATAACCAACATCTGTGACAATGCCTGTCTTTTCATAGATATTATGATACTGAGTTAACACTGTAGCGCCGTCAGTGCTGTATGTATTCTGAGCGCCGTAAACGGTTTGGTGCATAATTTCCACATCAAGCGCGTTATTCATTAATATTGCGGCGTCGCCTCGTGTAAGGCGGTCAGCCAGGCTGATTTCCTCAAGCTCACTCAATAATCTAAGCCTGTTAGCCGTTGTAACAAATCCTGCCGGATATCCGCCGTCGCTGTCTGCTATAGCATTGTATCCCAATATTGAAACTATAATTTTAACAGCGTCCTGAAGTATAATGTTATCCTCCGGATTAAAGTTCTTATTTTCGTCACCGTTTATAACTCCGAGTCCGTACATGGCATAAATAGCACCGGCACCCCAATAATCACTCTCAATATCATCAAAAACCTTTTCGTATGAGTCGGGAGACAGAAGTGCATTTATTCCGAGCAACTTTGCAGTCATCGTGCAAAATTCAGCTCTTGTAACAGTGTCTGACGGCTTAAACTCGGTATTACTGTAGCCGCTTACAAGTCCGAGATTTTTGAGCTTGCTTGTCGGCTTATAATATTTAGTACCAATGCAGTCAACAAATCCCTGTTCACTTGTGGTATATGGACGAAGCTCAACGCTTTCGATACAAGGAGACCACGGAGTTCCGCCAATATTCTGAAATGTAATTTTTATGTATCTTGCACTCTCAGGTAGTTTTTTCAGACTGTATGACACAGATATCCACTTATACGATTCAACCGATTTTTGCGTTATAATTGGATTAAAATCAATCCAGCTTTCTTTGTCGTCAGAATACTGAAAAGTAAAATTTGAAACCGGCTCTGACGGAGAAAAACAAGTGTTGAACACAAAATATCCGTTAGAATTAACTTCATATATGAGCCATTCAGCATCAGATGTAACTCTGATTATATGCGTATCATCACCGCTGAAAGCATACTTATTTTCCTCGGTCACCACATCAAGCGCAAGCCCTTCGCTGTGCGAAACAGACTTATCAAAAGCAGCGCAGTCGTCAAACAGAAATTCGTTAACCGCACTATTCTCGCTGACAGTATTATTTGCTGGATTATCTTCGGTATCATCCGCAAAAACCGGGTAGCAGCTTGTGATTATAATCAAAACCGATAACAATAGACATAGTATTCTCTTCATATAACTTATTCTCCAAACTAATATTAATCGATAAGTATAACTTTTTTATCCGAAGTATATGTAGGCATGGTCTTTTTCAAATCAATCATGCGCTGATTTTTACTGCCTCTGAACCGTAGAAGCAATGATTTTTGCTCAAGCATAAATCTGCCGTCTATTAGGACGTCTGCAATATTTAACAGCTTCAATATATTATTATCATGCTGAGACATTTCAAAAAGCTGCTCAAATGTATACCCGGAATATACCCAAACATTCTTTCCGCATTTAACAACCTCTTCTGCAAGCTCAGCAAGGGGCTGCGCCTGACAAAACGGTTCGCCGCCCGAAAAAGTAATTCCGGCAAGAAGCGGATTTTTTCTGAACTCATTGAGTATTTTATCTGTTGACACAATACTTCCTCCCTCAAAATCATGGGTCTGAGGGTTATGGCAGCCTTCACAGCGATGAGGGCAGCCCTGAACAAATACAACAAATCTTATTCCATCGCCGTCAACTATTGACTCGCGCACTATCCCGGCAATACGTATATCACTCAACCCCGTCAGCCTCGCTTTCAGCCGATACAGCCGCAGATTTTGAAATAAATCCGATATCAACGATATTTATTAAGCCGTCTCCGTTTATATCCGCATCACGGCAGAGCTTCCAATCGGCGGAATTTTTATCTTTTGAAAACAATTCAAGTGACAGTTCTCTGTCAGCGGCATCAACAATCAAGTCGCTGTTTAAATCACCAAGAATCGCACTTTTTAAAGTTATTACATAGTCTGCGCTTAAATTGTATTCCTCACATTCGGCGTGCAGAATAATTTCAGAATTACCGACAGCACTACTGCTGATTCTGAGAGTACCGTCCTCTGAAACGGTTACTCCAGTGGGAGCTTCACCGTCAATACTGAATACCACATCCCCCTGAAATTTTTCGCCTATTTGGTCAGCAACATATCCTTCATACTTATATTCTGTCTCATCATATCTCGGAATTATAAGCATTCTGCTTCCACTGATTTTTATACTGTCAGCAGTAGGTTCACCGAATGATACCGATACTTTTGAAACAAGAGGGGTCCACCAGTTTACCGTTGTCGGATAATTAATCCTTAAATACTTTATGCAGTCTGTCTTTAAGCTATATACCGCCCTTGTCCACTTTCCCTCGGCAGTAATATAATCAGCCAAGTACTCAGTACAGTTCCAGCTTATGCCGTCAACAGAGGTGTCAAAAGCAAAGTCAACAAGCTCCTCACCTGCATAAAAATATGATACAACTTCTATTTGATTTGCATACGGAATAGAAAATACTATATAAGCATCGCCGTCACCTAACCTCTGATATGTAGTAAAATCATCATAAAACGCATCACGGCTTCCGTCGTCGGGAATTGTGTACTCATAAATATTATTATACTCATACAGCTCAGATAAAGTTTTGCAGTCAAAAACTTTATCCGGTACAAATGTCGGATTAACATCGGCAGACGGTGTAGGCTCAGGGATAAGTGTAGGTTCGGGAGTCTGCGTAGGTTCATCTGACGGAGCGACAGTCGGTCCGCTTGTTGAAATCGCAGTCGGTTCAGCATCAGGCACATCGCTCGGCGTTGGCTCTGTATACTGCTCACTTAGCTCTGTCTCATACTCGAAATATGACGAAAGAATTGAGACATTTTCTGTTGTGTTATTATATTGATTTATTTTTAATATAACATTCCAGAGCATTTGAGCGCTTTCCGCACGTGTCAAACTGCTTCCCGGTCTGAATAAATTATTATCACCGTTTATCAAGGACATTGTATAGAGCCTGTCTATATATCCTACAGCATAATCCGAAATATCATCTTCATCATTAAAGTTAATATTCAATCTGTCAGCCGGTAAATCTAAACCGAGACTTTCTATAGTTCGTCCTAAAATTGTCGCTGCTTCTTCACGGGTAATGCTGCCGTCCGGCTTAAAGCTTCCGTCATCATAACCGTTTATCAATCCTGCATTTTTAACAGCACAAATATACACCGCATACCAATTATTGGCATTGATGTCGGTAAAATACGTTTCCTCAACGGTTACCGGTGTTACAAGGCTGAATGCTGCGCAGATTAGCTTTGAAAACTCTGCACGCGTAATAGTATCGTCAGGATGATAACCTCCGTCGTCGTATCCATTGATTACACCCAAGTCATATAATTCCAAAATTGCCTCCGCAGCCCATTCGGCGTTTGATAAATCATTAAAAATTTCGGGAGTATTGGTAGGAGCAGTTCCGTACGCCGGAACCATTGTGGGCGACAAACCTGAAACACTGTTTGTTCCTCCCACAATACTGATAGATCCTCCTGTGCTTCCGCCGCTGCCTCCTCCGCCTCCGGAACTGCCGCCTGATGATTTCGGCGCTATGGCCACAGTTGTTGATTTGTTAATATTTTGATATTCGGTATACGACATTGAGCCGCTCAATATCACGGCTCTGTCAAGATTTACTTTTGTTGTTCCACTTTTCTTTGCACTGAATTTTAGCGTTGCAATCGCATTCCCGATATTCAGATTATCGGTTGTTGTACTTGAAAAACCTATTTTTAATATTCCATTGGAATAATTATCAACTTTTATTGCAGTATCTTCAGTTGATTCTGCTGACTTATATGTAAGATAACTGTTGTCAAAGCTTATCCAAAGCTCATATGCGTACAAATCATCAGGTAATCCGGACGCAGTAATCTTTACATACACCTCATCGCCGGTCTGAATACTGCTTACAGGATTACTGATTGAAAACTCAGCATTGCCGTCAGTTATATACGGCACCGGCACACTGTCAGCAGAAACCGGGATAACAGTATAAGCTAAAATAATAGTTAATATGATAGCCATACAAATTGGTTTGCTTATTTTAAAGATATTTTTCATAATCCACCTCTAAACAATATAATTCTAATACAAAAAGGCGGAATTTTCATCCGCCTGCACGATTATCTTTCAAAGAATGCTTTATAGCACTTATATCCCATAAATATATCAAGCTTGCCGGCAACCTCATAGGGCGCATGCATTGAAAGAAGCGGCACGCCTATATCTACAACTTCCATGTCAAGATTGGCAACAAATCCGGCGATCGTTCCGCCGCCGCCTGCATCAACCTTGCCAAGCTCCGCTGCCTGCCACATAACTCCGGCGTCATTAAATATTTTTCTGACATTAGCCATGAGCTCTGCGCTGGCGTCACTTGCGCCGCTTTTACCGCCTGAACCGCTGTACTTGACTACGCCGATACCGCCGTTTAGAACAGCGACATTGCGCTTATCGCTTACCTCGGGGAAATTCGGATCAAATGCTGCGCAAACATCGGCAGAAAAACAAATTGAATTTGAAATCGTTTCTCTCAGCATTAAATCATTATACGTATCAACAGTTTTTGAAATCATCTTTGCAAGAATGTTCTCAAAATGCCTTGACCTCATACCTGTATTTCCGACACTGCCTATCTCCTCTTTATCAACAAGAAGGCAGATTGCCGTTTTCTTAGGATTTTTAATATCAATAACAGCTCTGAGAGCGTCATAGGCGCAAACTCTGTCGTCATGACCGTACGCCGCAACCATACTTCTGTCAAAGCCTAAATCCTTTGCCTTAAACGCCGGAACAGCTTCTATTTCAGCACTGACAAAATCCTCCTCGCATATATCATATTTTTCATTAAGCAGCTTTAAAACATTATACTTTACTTTTTCGCTTGAATCACCGCAATCAGCAGCCTCCTCGTTGCCGATAATAATATTCAGACTCTCGGCATCAATCGCTTCTGAAAGCTTCTTTTCCATTTGCTTTCTGGCAAAGTGCGGCAATAAATCCGAAATAACAAAGGTAGGATCGTTATCGTCTTCACCGATTGAAATCTTAATCTGGGTTCCGTCCTGAAGTGTTGCAACGCCGTGCAGTGCAAGCGGAATTGTAGTCCACTGATACTTCTTTATACCGCCGTAGTAATGCGTCTTAAAATACGCGAAATGATTATCTTCGTAAACAGGATTTGGCTTTAAATCAAGTCTCGGCGAATCAATATGAGAACCAACGATTGAAACACCGCTGCTGAATTCCTCACTGCCGATTACAGCAGCTATAACGCCTTTGCCTCTGTTAATGGTATATACCTTATCGCCTCTCTTAAGTGTATCCTTTGAACTAAGCTCAACAAATCCGTTGTCTTCAAGAAGCTTACTTGCTTCCAATGTGAATTCACGCTCAGTCTTTGCTCTGTCAATAAACTTTCTGTACTCATCACAAAAAGCATACATATTCTTCTTATCTGTCTCACTGATTTCTGAAAATCTGTTATGATTATCAAAAGTTAAATTACTCATAGCACATACCTCCTGTTTTTATATCACTATTTATATATCTCTTTATATTTCTCGTACGAAGCCGCAACACCTGTTACGTAATTCTCTGTTTCACCAAACGGTATATCCTTTAATCCACCGTTTCCGTCAGAATATCTGTCATCATTAAGCCAGCTGTCAACATTGCCTATGCCGCCGTTATATGCTGCAATAGCAAGCTCGATATCGTCATCGTACTTATCCAATAACCAGGATAAGTAGTATGTACCCAAATGTATATTGATATCCGGCACATACAAATCATCAGGTAAGTCTATATCCATATCGAGTTTTCTTGCACAATCAGACGCTGTTTCTGTCTGGAGCTGCATCAGTCCGTATGCGCCTGCATTTGAAACAGCATACTGGTCAAACTTACTTTCGGTTTTAATAACAGCATAAACAAGGTACTTATCAAGGTCGTATTTTTTTGCATATTTTTCAACTAGATTTTCATACTTTATCGGATACTGCTGTTTAAGTAAATTATCATTAATACCGTTAAGGGAGTGGCTCAATCTAATTGCGCAGCTTCGGAACAGCAAAATGATTAAAATAATCAAAATCACAACCGCAAAAAAGGTAAATACGCCGCAGCCTTTATTTTTTCTTCTGCTTCTGTTAGTTCTGCGTCTTCTTTCTGATTTTCTCATTTATGCCATACCACCCCGAATCCTCAGATAAAAATTATGGTTAAATCTTTATAATATCATTATAAACGATTTTTACCCTGTCATGCAATGCCGTTAAATCAGAACTGTTATTAATAATATAATCCGCAAGCTCTGTCAAGCGTTCATCGCTTAATTGGTTTTTCATTCGTTCCTCAACCTGTGCTGCGGTGCAATTATCTCTGTTAACTGTGCGCTTAATTCTCACGGCTTTGTCAGCGACAACAGCAATGCTTCTGTCGCACGAAAAAGGAAAATCAGAATTAAACAATAACGGCACGTCAAGTATGATTATTTCATGTTCATGCTTTTTTATGCAGTAATTTATTTTATTCTCTATTTCAGCAAAAATGTATTTGTGTGTTATGCTGTTCAGCTGCTCAAGGGCAGACTTATCATTAAACACTATTTTTGCCAATGACTTTCGGTTAATGCTTTTGTCCGGATTTAAAACTTCATAGCCAAAAGCATCTGCTGCCTCCTTATATGCCGACATACCGGGATCCATTATATCATGCGCAATTTTGTCCGCATCGATAACATAAGCGCCCATATCTTCAAAAAGATTTGCAGCCGTACTTTTTCCGGAGCCAATACCACCTGTAAGTCCAATTATCTTAATCCTTCTGCAATGTGGTATACACACTTTAATCAATCCAATCCTTATACTAATTGAAACGAATTTATTATTTTTAAATTATACCACAGAAATTATATTCTTTTCAAGACTTTTATGCGCTGTTAATAATTAATAACATAATTATAATAAATATGTCACACAGAAATCTACTTGGTATCATACCAGCTATGCCCCGAATTTAGGTCAACCGGCAGCGGAACGCTGAGCGTGACAGCATTCTGCATTTCTTCGCGAATAATTTTCTCAACCGCTTCCTTCTCGTCTTTTTTAGCTTCAACAATAAGTTCGTCGTGTACCTGAAGAATAAGTTTTGATTTAAGACCCTCTTTTTTGAGCCTTTTATAAACATTAACCATTGCAATCTTTATTATATCTGCCGCGGTTCCCTGAATAGGTGCATTTCGCGCAACCCTTTCACCAAACGCCTGTGTAACTTTATTTGAGGCTTTAAGCTCGGGCAAATAGCGGCGTCTGTTGTACAAAGTTGAAACATATCCGTCTCTGCGGGCTTGTTCAACTATATCCTTCATGTATTTATCAACCTTTGGATAATGCTTTAAATAGCCCTTGATATAATCATCTGCTTCTTTGCGCGTAATTTTTAGATCCTGAGCTAAGGAGTATGCTCCTATACCATACACAATACCGAAATTAACAGCCTTTGCGCGGGTACGCATAACAGGACTGACTTCGTCAAAAGGAACTCCGAAAACCTGCGATGCGGTACGGCGATGAATATCCTGGTTTTCTCTGAACGCCTCGCACATATTGTCATCGCCCGAAATCGCCGCAAGAACTCTGAGTTCAATCTGAGAATAGTCCGCGTCTACAAGGATTTCATCATCGCTTCCCGCAACAAACATTCTGCGCAGTTCACGACCGAGCTCGGTTCTGACCGGAATATTCTGAAGATTAGGCTCTGTGCTGCTGATTCGGCCGGTGGCGGTTACTGTTTGATTAAAGTTGGAATGTATACGGCCGGTTTCAGGGTTAATTACCGCTAAAAGTCCGTCAACATACGTTGAGTTAAGCTTTGTCAAAACCCTGTATTCCATTATGTGTTCAATAATAGGGTGAAAGCCGATTAGCTTATTCAATACATCAACACTTGTGGAATATCCCCTTTTGGTCTTTTTTCCATGCGGCAATTCGAGATTTTCAAATAATATCTTACCAAGCTGCTGCGGAGAATTTATATTAAACTCATCGCCTGCCTCCTCATATATTAGTTCTGTTATTTCCGCAATTCTGCTCTTCAGACTTTCACCGAACTTTTCAAGTTCATTTTTATCTACATACACACCCTGAATCTGCATATCGGCAAGAACTTTAATAAGCGGCATTTCAATGTTATAAAACAGCTCCTCCTGATTATTTTGTTTTATATCATTCTCAAAAAAACCTTTAAGTTTTATAATTGCCAGCAATTCGTTTGCATATTCTTTTGGCTCATCATATTCATCATCGTCCATAGAGATTTGTTTGTCGACGTCATCATCTCTGGACATGAAATTAATTCCCAGATAATCAAAGCAAAGAGCGTCAATGTCATATTTTGTGCGTGACGGATTGTTTATATATGCCGCAATCATAACATCAAAACCAAGCCCAAAATATTGGACGCCTATTTTATTTAAGCTTAAAATATCATTCTTAATATCAAATCCGTATTTTAAGATATTCTCATTTTCAAAGATTTTCTTTAAAAAGCTGTTATTACATTCGCATGTCATGAGCTCGGTTTCATTTACTGAAAAGAAAATATTCTTAAGTTCTCTGTCAAGACAGTAATACATACGTCCTGCGTTTTCGATTATTTTAAGAGCCTCGTCAGAAGAAACCGATTTGCATGACACATCAATTGTTTCAACAATATTTTTCTCCTCAATAACATTGTTTAAATCAAGTTTCTTCAAAAACGACTTAAAGTTCAGTCTGACAAATATTTCACCAAGCTTACTTGTATTCGGGTTTTTGTACTCATATTCCTCAAAGCTGAACTCTATCGGAACATCTCTCACGATAGTCGCGAGCTTCTTGCTCATAAACGCCGAATCCTTATCGGCCTTCAGTTTATTTCTGACAGAATTTGTAACATCTATTTCATCAATTTTGTCGTAGATGTTTTCAATGCTGTTATAATTTTTAATCAGCGAAAAGGCAGTCTTTTCTCCAACACCTTTGACACCCGGAATATTGTCGCTCGGATCTCCCATCAGGCCTTTGACATCTATATATTCAATCGGAGTAACACCGTACTTTTCAAAAACAGCGTCTGAATTGTACGGAGTTGTTGTGGTCTTTCCCATGCGGGTTACAACCAGCTTAATTGTAGTATTATCCGATGCAAGCTGTAAATCATCCTTATCACCGGTAAGAACACTGCACTCAACATTATTATCATCGCAAATCTTTGATACGGTACCGATGATATCGTCCGCCTCATAGCCTTCGAGTTCAATACACTTACAGTCCATAGCCTCAAGAACCTCTTTCATAAGCGGTATCTGGACTATAAAGTCATCAGGCGCAGGCTTTCTTTGAGCCTTATAATCAGCATACATATTATGCCTGAAAGTTGGAGCCTTTAAGTCAAACGCGACTCCCAAATAGTCCGGCGTATCCTCTTCAAGGTATTTAAGTAAAATATTCAAAAAACCATAAACAGCGTTAGTAGGCGTTCCGTCAGGAGCGCTTAGCGGACGTATACCGTAATATGCACGGTTTAATATACTGTTTCCGTCTATTATTAATAATTTTTTCTTTTCCACTTTAACAAGCCTCCGATTTAGTATTATAACAAATCAAAAGGCGGAGCAATGCTCCGCCTAAAAAAACAAAACAACGGATTACACACTATTTTGTTTCGGGTCCATGCAAGATTACTTTTACATCTTCATTTTTCCCAAGTACCATCAAAGTATAATCCAAATCATTCTCTTTTAAGAACTTTGTAAATTCGACAAATTCACTGTCGGTGAAATATAATATAACATCACCGTTGCTTTCAATTTTTGAGCACTCCGCCATTGATGAATTCATAAGTTCATCATAGACTTCATTACTGCTTACAGAGCAGCTTACAACAGAAGCGTCCTGCATTTCCGATGCTTTCTCGGTAAACAAAGCGGTTTCACCCTTCTCATTTCTGTCAAGATTAACATTATGAGTGGCAACTGGTGTTGCGGCAGGATTTTCAGTAGCTTTTGCGGCAGCCGGCGCCTTGGTAGGAACAGCTGTCGGAACCGGCTTCTGTGTGGGTTTTGGTGCTTCAGCAGCTGAGTTTGCTGCTTCGCCGCCGCCGGATGATGTCATTGCAGGAGCAACATTAGCATTTCCGCCGCCACCGCCTCCTTGCGTATCAGACGGATTATCAGATGTCCGTCCTGCATTAGAGCTGTCAGAGCTTGCATCATAACTGCCTATATCAAATATATCAGGCGCAGGATTATCAGGTATCACAACGCCTGAAGAGCTGTTATTACTCATAACAGATCCTATATCCGGTAAAATGATGTTTGGCGTCACATACGGCTTAGATGTAGGCGCAGGCGATGAAGTCTTATTCGTCGAAGAAGTTGATGAAGTAGTTTTTGAAGAGCTGCTCGTACTTGAAGTTGAGCTCCTATTTGCCGAAGAAGATCTTGAACTTGTACTTGAAGTTCCACTTGATGAACTACTTGACGTTTTGCTTGACGAGCTGCTTGAGCTTGAACCGCTATTTGATGAACCGATTCCGGGCAAACCACTGCTTGAACTTGAAGAAGTAGACGGCTTCGGCGTAACCTTCGGCGATACAGCGCTATTACTTGAGCTTGAACCGGAATTTTTGGGTGAAGCGGAACTCTTAGGTGCAGAAGATGTTTTCGAATTGCCTTTTACATAATCATCAAGTCCGCTTGCACTTGGCTTTGCCGTTGCCTTTGCCCCGGCAATAGCAGCATCATCAGAGAAGTTATAGATCTCATCGGAAGACTTCATCACCTGATATAATCCGCTTGAAGCAACTCCAACGACCAGAACAGCACTAAGTGCCGCCGGGGCAAGCACTTTCCAGTTTGCATGTCTGATAAAATAATCTGTCTTATCTTTTGCATAATTAAGTACATTCTTTGCCTTATCTAAAACAGAACTGTCCGCTCTTAAAGACTGATATTCAGCTTTGACCTCCGGAGCGACCGACAGGAGCTTCTCGTGCATACCGTCCATTAAATTAAACGGCGGCACAGGAAGCTGCGAACTGCTCATAACGCCAATCATATCGCGTATATCATCAAGTTCAACTCTGCACATTTCACAATTACGCAAGTGAACATTGATCGCTTTGCTCTCAACCTCATCAGTTAATTCAGAGACATAATCATAAAGCAAATCTCTGCACTCATCACATGTTAAAGTATCAGGAATATCATCAGTCAATTCGTCTGATAAAGTCATACTGCTCAAATGATTATTCAAGTCAGATTTATCAGCTCTGAACTCATTCCTGAAAACCATATCATCAAATAATGGGGCAGCGCCGGTATCATCTGAAGCATTAACGCTGTTTAATACTTCATCGGGATTATCAAAATCAACATCGCTTATCGACTGAATAAAGTCATCAGAAGCTAAGTCAGTAACGCCTATATCTTCGGGATTTGCTGATTCATTATAATTTATCTGATTGATATCGTCAGCAATACTATCCAAGACTTCACTGTATTTACGTTTGATTTCGTCATTTTTCTCAAAATCCGACATAGTACCCCTCCTTCCTAAATACAAATTTCACACTAAACACAAAAGAAGATCTTAAAATCAACATATTGTGTAATTAAAATACTACTGTCTACATTGGGTTAGACGTAATACTTTTCAAAAAGTTCCCTATCTTCAAATAAAATTTCACGCAAATTTTTTCGGCCTCTGCTTATTCGGGATTTCACGGTTCCAACAGAGCATCCGACAATCTCAGAAATTTCATCATATGACAGACCTTGGATATCGCGCAGAATAATTACCAAACGATAGTCATCGCTTAATCTGGATATTGCCATATTGATTACGTCTCTAATTTCGCCGTTTTCAACAGCAATATCAGGCTGAGACGAATCATCGGCAATTTCATTGTACTTTGTCTCTCCGTCTGAGTTCTCATATCCGTCGTCAATAGAGTATGTATTTCTGTCGTTCTTGGTCTTTTTTACCAAATCAATACAAGTGTTTGTAGCAACTCTATATATCCAGGTTGACAGCTTTGACTTAAACTGAAAAGTATTTATGTTTCTGAACATCTTTAGAAATATCTCCTGAGACATATCAGCTGCGTCCTCAGCATTGTCCGTGTATCTATACGCAATGCTGTATACAACATTCTGATACTCAGAAATGATTTTTTCAAAGGCGTCAGCATCACCTTTTTGCGCTTTTTTGATTAGCTTATTTTCGTCTGTCAAACCCTCACCTCCTGTGGTATTAAGTCAAACAGGTCAAATTAATAATTTTGACATATACCATGTTTTAGAATAACACATATTAAACAATTTGTCAAATATTATTGCCAAATAACTTTTAAGTTTTATTTGATTTTGTTATTTTATGCAAGATTATAAATCATATATAAATTAATTATTTTCAATCCTTTTTAATAAGCTCGGAAACAAACATTTCAACAGCGTCCCATTGAGCAATTTTTCCGGTTTTCATGTCAACAGAATATTTAAGTCCCCTGTCGAGCATTCGTTTCAGATATTTTTCTCCAAACCTTTTGCTGTTTTCTATCGCATTATTTACAGCAAAAATAGGCGGTTTTCTGTCATAGTATTCAAGCATCTCACGTGCGTCCAGGCCGTCTTGCTTAAGCAGTTTACACATCAAAAGCTCATACAGCTGGTCAATTATTATACTCATAACCATAACCGCAGACTGATTCTCAGTCTTTAACTGCTTCAGCTGACGCTTTGCCCTCTCTCCTCTGCTGTTTACTATATCCTTGCTGAAAATATCGTATACCTTAACCTCGACCGAGACATCAACAACAGCATTTATATCAGCACGGGTAACCTTATGACGCGCCTCACCAAGATATAATATCAGCTTTTCACAGCTGTTGCTTATTTTATCCATAGAAACACCGGTGAGTCTGATCAAATAGCTTAAGTCGGCTGCAATGATATATTTTCCGGCTTTCTCAAGCTTTTTTTCCGCCCAAATCTCCAGTTTATTAACGGGCAGATACTCAAAATTAACCACTCCACCGCCTGCGTCTTCGATAAATTTCAGTACCTTTTCACGCTTTTTATCAAATTCATCCTCGACGAAAACAAGACAAATATAATCGGGAATATCCTTAATAAACTCTTTAAGCTCCTTAAAGCTCTTAGACGCAGCATTATCAAACAAGCCGCAGTTTTTTACAAGAATCATCTTGCGCTCCGATGCCTGCGGATATTGTTCAGCTGAATCAATGATTTCATCTAAAGTTACATTCTTTCCGTCAAACTTAACAAAATTAAATGCTTCCAAATCTTCTGGAACAAGACGTTTTTTCAATGCCTTAACACGGTTATCAATCAAAAACTTCTCGTCTCCGTAGAAGAAAAAGACTTTAGGTATATTATATGATTTTATTCTACTGTTTAGTTCTTCATACTTCATGTATTACACCGCCATAATATAGTATGTATGTTTAGTCAACTAAAATACAAATAAAGAAAAAGAGTGGCCATGCGACCACTCTCACTTAATATCAAACTTAGTAAATAATTCTTCTTGCTCCGGCAAAACGTTTAGCGTAGTAATCAGAATCAATGCTTGTATATTTTACAACATCACCTGTGTGAGGTGCATGTATCATCATACCATCGCCGACATAAATGCCAATGTGAGAAGCGTAACCGCCAAGACCTGCACTGCTGAATCCAATGATATCACCGGGCATAAGTTCATCTCTTGATACCGGAATACCGTTTTTCATCTGGTCATCAGCTACACGATTTAAGCTGTAACCCAACTGAGCATAAACATATTGTACAAGACCGCTGCAGTCAAAACCGCTCGGTGAAGTTCCGCCCCAAAGATAGGGAACACCCAAGAACTGTGCCGCAAAATCACAAACAGCCTGACCGCCTTCGCTTGCCTGAGGCATCTCACCGTCATAAACAGTAATGTAATCAGCCGAAACATAACCTATAAGACCGTCATTGTTATACGCTACGCAAACCCAACCGGGTTCAATCCAATTAACTCTAACTCTTGAGCCGTATGACAGTGTTGCCAATACGCCAGCATCCATTGATGCACCTTGTCTAACATTAAGTGTTGAAACTTGTACAACACCATAGTATTGAGCCGGTTCGTCTATTTCATCATAATCGGCATATGTAGGTACTATTATAAAAGTAGAAATTGTCATCAATACTAAGAGTGTTGCAACAATTCTTCTAAAACTCGTTTTAAAACTCAAAACAAAAAACCTCCAAAAATTTTTAAATACGCACAAGCGTATTCTCGATTTACCTAAATTCAACTCCTTTCAAAATATATTTGAACGTAAGCCCTTCACAAAGACTTAAAAAATTAAACTCGTCTCCGTTCTTGACTATGCCAGAATTATACAACGATTCTAAAAAAAAGTCAATAGAAATAAATGCAATTCTTGAAGAAACTCAACCCAAAAAATTTGATTTATGTCGCGCAAAGTCCGTAAAATCAGGCGTTTGCTTAAATTGTTAACAATTTGTTAACAATGAATTTTAGGTTTGAAATTTAGATAATTTCAAAAATTTTAACTATAATTAGTTTTACAACACACTTAAATATCAATTACATAATAATTATATTTATATTACATTTATGTTACAAAAACAATTTCCTATTGGCATCAAAGTTTAATTATGATATAATATGAAAATATGATATTCATAGTTTAAAACATATTATATTACTGTTTGTTTTATAATACAGATGAAATTACTGAGAGGTTATAAATATGATAAAGAGTATGACGGGCTTCGGGCGTGCCGAAAAAGTTATTGATGAGCAATATGAAATTAAAATTCAAATTAAATCCGTTAATCACAGATATGCCGATTTCTTGATAAAGGTACCCAGAGTATACGGATTTATTGAAGAGGCTGTCCGCGCTAAGCTTGCTCAGAATATTTCACGCGGAAAAGTTGAAGTGTACATAACCGTAAACAAACTTACCGGTGACGATAAGCAAATTAAACTCAATGAGGATTTGGCAAAGTCGTATATCGAAAATCTCCGTAAGCTTGCAGATTTCGGCGTAAGCGATGATGTTTCCGCTTCTACCGTTGCCGGCTTTCCTGATATATTTGATGTTCAGTACAGTGAAATTGATGAAGATGCTATGCTAAATATGATTAATACTGTATTATTGGAGGCGCTTGACAACTTTTTACAAATGCGTATCAGTGAGGGTGAGAGACTTAAAGCAAGCATACTTGAGCATCTTGACAGACTTAGTGTTCAGGTTCATGAGGTTGAACAGCGTTCACCGAAATCTGTTGAGGAATACGAAGAACGATTATACAAGCGTCTGACCGATACATTGTCTTCACTCGACTTAACCGCGGATGAAAACCGAATTCTGACTGAAGTCGCTGTATTTGCGGACAAAGTTGCTGTTGATGAAGAAACAGTTCGTCTCAACAGTCATATCAACGAATTTAAGGCAGCTCTTGATTCTTCTGAACCGATTGGCAAGAAACTTGACTTTATTGTTCAGGAAATGAACAGAGAAACCAACACAATCGGCTCTAAGGCAAACGACTTTGAATTATCAAAAATAGTTGTTGATATGAAATCAATTATTGAAAAAATAAGAGAACAGATTCAGAATATTGAATGATTTAATAAAATCCTGTAAAAAATATGACACAATAAAGGCGGCATAATTATGAAATTGATAAACGTTGGTTTTGGAAACATTGTATCCGGCTCCCGTGTTATTGCGATTGTCAGTCCGGATTCGGCACCTATTAAAAGAATAATACAAGAGGCTAAGGATCGCGGTATGGTTATTGACGCTACCTGCGGAAGGCGGACGCGTTCCGTCATCGTAACAGACAGCGATCATATCATTCTTTCTGCTATTCAAACTGAAACAATCGCAGGCCGTGCAGAATCCAAAACCGATGAAGATATTCCCGACAACAGAGAAAGCGAGGATAAGAATGAATAACAAGAGTTTACTTATCGTTTTATCCGGTCCTTCCGGAGTCGGTAAAGGAACAGTATGTAAAAAACTATTAAGTGAAAATCCGAATATTAAGCTTTCTGTATCAGCAACTACTCGAAAGCCAAGATCTGAGGATATCGACGGAGTTACATACTACTTCAAAACCGAAGATGAATTCAAGAAAATGATTGATAATGATGAGTTCATGGAATGGGCAGTGTATAACAGCAAGTATTACGGTACGCCTAAAAAACCGGTTTATGATTGTCTTGAACACGGAAATGATGTAATTCTTGAGATTGATGTACAGGGTGCTCTTAACTTAAAGAATAAATATCCTGACGCTGTATATATCTTTATTGCACCTGAAAACACCGAGGTATTATACGACAGATTAAGAAACCGCGGTACCGAAAGCGAAGAAGAAATTGAGCGCCGCGTCAAAGCCGCGCAATGGGAACTGGGTCAGAAAGATAAATATGACCACATTGTTATAAATAAAGTTGTAGAAGATGCAGCTGATGACATAATCAATATTATCAATACAAGGAGAAATGCTTTATGATGATTGAACCACCGATTACAAAGTTAGTTGAAAAGACAGGAAGCAGATATTTGCTGACAATCGAAACCGCAAAACGTGCAAGACAGCTCACAGAAGGAAAACAGCCTCTTGCTCAGGTTAAATCAAACAAAGAGGTTTCTATTGCAGCCGAGGAAATTTACGAGGATAAGCTTAACTATATTCCCACACCGGACTTAGGTAAGTTTTAACACATAAAATCTTTCCGAATATTTTGCGGCTTCCTCCGCTGTTGGGGAAGCCGTTTTTAAATGAGGTGAAAACTATGTTACTTAAAAATAAAACAATAGTTCTCGGAGTTACCGGAGGAATTGCAGCTTACAAGGCGCTTGAACTTACGTCTGCACTCATCAAATCCGGCGCAGACGTGAGAGTAATAATGACTAAATCCGCAACGGAATTTGTAACGCCCCTGAGCTTTCAATCATTATCAAAAAATCCGGTAGCAGTTGATACTTTTGACGAACCGAAGACGTGGGAAATCCGACATATTTCTCTTGCAAAAGCCGCGGATGTTTTTGCGATAGTGCCATGTACTGCAAACGTAATCGGAAAAATCGCTTCAGGTATTGCCGATGATATGCTGACCACAACCGTTATGGCAACAAAGGCTCCTGTTATTATTGCTCCTGCAATGAACACAAATATGTTTGAAAACCCAATAGTTCAGGATAATATCAAAAAACTTGAGTCATACGGTTACAGCTTTATTATGCCAGCCGAGGGCCGGCTTGCCTGCGGCGATATCGGACGCGGCAAGCTAAGTGACATTAATACTGTTTTTGATGAAATTGTCCGTCTTGCTCTGATAAATGACGCAGATATGCGCGGAAAGAGAGTTGTTATTACTGCCGGAGCGACGATCGAAAAAATTGACCCTGTAAGATATCTCACAAATCATTCAACCGGCAAGATGGGATTTGCACTTGCAAAGGCCGCTCACCTAAGAGGTGCTGAAGTTACTCTTATTGCCGGAAACAACCGATGCGCAAAGCTAAACGGCGTAACCCAACTCAGCGTTGAATCAGCCGAAGAAATGAAAAACGCCGTTTTAAGCTCGGCGAAACAAGCAGACATAATTATAATGTCAGCAGCGGTCGCAGATTATAGACCGAGCGGCTTTTCAGACGAAAAGATTAAAAAATCAGGGGCTGATTCAATCACGCTTGAGCTTGTACGAAATCCGGATATTCTAAAGGAGCTTGGCGAAAAATACAGCGGAAGCAAGACTATCATCGGTTTCGCAATGGAAACACAAAATCTGCTCGAAAATGCACAGCAAAAATGCAAAGAGAAAAAAGTAGATTTCATTGTAGCCAATAATCTCCGCACAGAAGGAGCAGGATTTGGCACGGACACAAATGTTGCGACAATTATCGACAAAAACGGCGGAATGGCAGACTTACCTAAGATGAGTAAATTTGAACTTGCAAATATTATTTTGGATAAGGCCTTAGACGCTTCGATTAAATAAGGGGTAATAAAATGGTTGCACAAATTGTACTTATAAGTCAAAGACATATTATTGACAGGTCATTTGATTATCTCATTCCGAAAGAAATGGAACCGTTTATATCCCCCGGTGTGCGTGTATTGGTTCCCTTTGGTCTCTATAACAATACTGTGGAGGGTCTTGTTGTCGGAGTTACGAAAAGCAGTGAGTTTTTACATCTGAAACGTATTAATTCGGTCATTGACTCCCGACCGGTATGTTCGCCGGAAATACTTAACTTATGCGTATGGATGCAAAGAAAGTACTTGTGTTCTTTCTATAGTGCATTTAAACTTGTGATACCGCCAAAGATGAAAATAATAGTTCAGGAATGGTTAAAACTAAACCCTGAAACATCACCTTCAAAAGATATAACTCCTCAGCAGAGAAAAATAATTGACATTGTTTCCGAAAACGACGGAATAATTGAATATAATCACCTGTGTGAAATCTGCGGAAATAAAAATCTTCGCCGCTCTGTTAATGCGCTGATAGACAAGAATATTCTTTCAGCTTCCGAAAAGCTGGATGAATCTGTCAAGGAGCTGACAGTACGTATACCAAAACTCACAATATCTCAGGATGAAGCATATACCGCTGCGGACGAGCTGTATAAAAAAAGGGCAAATGTTCAGGCTAATATGCTTTTATGCCTGGCAGACAGTGAAAAGCTCACAACATCTGAACTTATAGGCATGTCCGAGGGAAACTACAATTCCTTGGCGCGGCTTGTTGAGCTGGGATATGTAGAAATACATTCTGAGCGTAAAATACGTGAGGTATATAATCCGGATTACTTTGTTTCGACAAAAGAATATACTCCGACGCCGGAACAAAAGCCGATAATTGAGCATATTAATAGTATTATGGAAGCCGGCAAACCGGAGAAAATACTGATACGCGGCGTGACGGGCAGCGGCAAAACCGAAGTCTTTTTGCAAACAATTAAAAAGTGTATCGAACTGAAAAGGCGCGCAATAATGCTTGTTCCGGAAATCGCTCTGACACCGCAGATGGTTGAGCGTTTTGTCAGCAGATTCGGTGAAAAGGTCGCAGTAATACACAGTGGATTATCCTACGGTGAAAGATTTGACCAATGGACAAAAATACACAATAATCAAGTTGATGTTGTCGTAGGTGCAAGAAGTGCAATTTTTGCACCTCTTGAAAACATAGGACTGATTATAATAGATGAAGAGCATGAAAACAGTTATAAATCCGAAATTGCGCCAAGATATCACGCAAGAGATGTAGCTAAGTTCCGCGCCAAATACAACAACGCGTCGCTTATTCTGGCATCTGCAACGCCCTCTGTTGACAGCTATTACCGTGCTGAAACCGGAGAATACCGGCTTTTTGAAATGAACAAGCGTTATAACAACAACAGTCTGCCCGATGTCAGGATTGTTGATATGCGAAGCGAACTTTTTGAATATCACAACTTCTCGCCTATAAGCAACAGACTAAAGTTTGAAATAGAGAAAAACCTTGAGCGAGGCGAACAAACAATTCTGTTCCTTAACAGACGCGGCTACAATACATTTGTGTCCTGCCGAAAATGCGGATATGTTGCTGAATGTAAAAATTGCAGTATTCCGTTGACTTATCATAAATATGCAGACAATCTGGTCTGTCATTACTGCGGATACACAATGAATAATCTGACAGTCTGTCCCGAATGCGGTTCAAAGCATGTCAAGTTTTTCGGAACCGGAACCCAGAAAATTGAAGACGAACTAAAAAAACTGTTCCCGTCAGCACGAATACTGAGAATGGACAGAGACACTACTTCCACCAAAGGCAGTCACGAGAATATACTCAAGAGCTTTAAGAACAATCAGGCGGATATTCTGCTCGGAACCCAGATGGTTACAAAAGGTCTTGATTTTGCTTCAGTGACATTAGTCGGTGTTCTTGCCGCTGATTCATCTTTAGGAGTTGATGACTTCAGAGCCAACGAAAAAACTTTTTCGCTGCTGACTCAGGTATGCGGTCGTGCCGGCAGAGGGGATTTACCCGGCAGAGCAATTATACAAACATATCAGCCAAAGAATTCAACTATCGAATTTGCCAAGACGCAAAACTATATTGAGTTCTATAAAAATGAAATTAATTTCAGAAAACGCTTGAATTATCCACCGTTTTGTGACATAATAAGCATAACGGTTCAGGGCGAGAATGAAACGGAAGTTAAAGCAGAGCTTGAACAAATACATAGTTTTATAAAAAACTCCGCAGCGAGCGATAAAAGTATAATGAAGCTCACCTCTCCCATTCCGTCACCCATTGCCAAAATTAAAGGCAATTTCAGATACCGCATTTTAATCAAAGCTAAAAACGCTGATCTTTTGCTGGGAACTCTGAAGTCAATTAACGATGAGCACAATCAAAAGAATATCAGAACAAATCTGATTATTGACGTCAATCCCGTTAATATGAATTAATGGAGAATATAAAATAAGGGAGAATTAAATATGGCAATCAGAAACATAGTTAAACTTGGTGATGAAATCCTGACAAAAAAATGCCGTGAGGTTAAAAATATTGATGACAGGATCATATGTCTTATAGACGACATGCTTGACACTTTAAAGCTGTCAGGCGGCGTCGGTCTTGCAGCGCCTCAGGTAGGAGTGCTTAAAAGAATAGCTGTTGTTGATACCGGCGACACTATCCTTGAATTGATAAATCCCGAAATCCTCTATACCGAAGGCGAACAAACCGATGCGGAGGGTTGCTTAAGCTATCCGGGTAAATATGGCATGGTAACCAGACCCAGAATAGTAAAAATCAAAGCGCTCGACAGAAACGGCAATGAATATGAATATACCGGCGAGGATTTGACTGCAAGGGCTTTTTGTCACGAGATAGATCATTTGGACGGTCATTTCTTTACCGAGAAAGTAACCGAATGGGTAGAAACCGAGGATTAATACTTCACTTCTGAATTCATATGGCTAATTGTATTAGTCATATGAATTTTTAATACAACGCATTATTATGATACATATCGAAAAGGGTTAAGGTGAATATATGCAAAAATATAAACGTACAGCAGCGGCAATTCTTATTTTTATACTTTGCACTGTAATGCCATGTCAAATCGTATGCGCATATAAATATACTGATAAAGAAGTCATCGAAACGGCGCAGTATCTTCTTTCAAAAACACCTGCCCCATCTGTTTCATCAATAGGCGGTGAATGGGCAGTTATAGGAATTAAGCGTTCAAAAGCCGCAGTCCTTGACAGCTACTTTGATAATTACTTAAGCCGTGCGGCAGCTAAAATCGACAGCGGTGAAGGACTTGGCAGAAAATATACGGAATATTCAAGGCTTGCGATAGCACTATCCGCACTTGGCGCCGATGCCAAAAATTTCGGCACCAGCAATACCAACCTATTAAGCTATATAAACGACTATGAAAATACCGTAAGACAGGGTATAAACGGACCCATTTTTGCACTTGAAGCCAAGAAATACTGCGGTGACACCGACACAGAAATTCGCGATAAGTATATAAGCTATATAATAAGCAAGCAGAACCCGGACGGTTCGTTTGGCTTAAGTCAGGATATGTCCGATACTGATATTACAGCTATGGCAATAAGCTCACTGTGTCTGTATATGGATTCCAATCCGAGCTTAGAAAAAGTGATAAACAAAGCATTTTTATACCTCTCATCAGTACAGCAGGAGGACGGCGGTTTTTACGAAAGTATCATCGATACAGAAATTAACTGCGAGTCAACCGCGCAGGTTATAATTGCAATGAAACGCTTTGGTCTGAATAACGATAACGGATTTTTCACTAAAAACGGCAATACGCCTTATGACGCATTAAGTAAATTCAGATGCAGCAGCGGCGGTTACAAGCATATACTCAGCGATGTGCAGGAAAATCAGATGTCAACCGAGCAGGCTTTGCTCGCTTTAACCGAAGCATCTGATAAAAGCAGGGCGTTAGTTTATGACAGTATTTGGTTTAACGCCAACATGAAATATCTTGAAAGTATAAAATAAAGTTTTGTGAGGATAAATATGTTAAATAACTTCAAATATAAGTTCGGCATTGTTTTTCTGATTTTAACGATTTTACTGCTGACTTCATGCAGTACAAAAAATCTGACTGAATCGAATGTGTCAACCTCTGCGTCCTCTTCCGCTTCTGAGTTCAGTGAAAGCAAGAATGACGATAATAACAACGGAAACACTGTGAGCCGGAAATTCGGCGCAGGTGCTTCATCAAACAGCGCCTCATCTGAAAACAACGGCGCTCAGGAGGTTCAAAATAACAACAGTCCAAATTATACAAATACACAAAACAGCAATTCTGCATCTTCAAACAATAATAATACATATAACACCGATTCAGCCGACAGCAGTAATCAGAATTCCGAGTCCGGCAGAAATATAACTGATTATTCAGATTCATCAGACTACTATATTGAGCCTTCAAACGATAATGAAAGATCAGAATTTAATAATTCAAACACGGAAGCTAAAAGCAACACTTGTTCTTTTGTCATTGATTGCACAAATGCAATTAACTCAGACAAACTGCCGTCATCGCTCCGGGAGGTTTTGCCGGGTAACGGAATAATATACATAAATCAAAGCCTTGAATTTGACCCAGGTGAAAGCGTTTTTGACGTGCTGAGCAGAATAACGCGTCAAAACGGTATACCAATGGAGTTTTCACAGTCAGTTACATACGGCAGTAAATACGTCGAAGGTATAAATTCGCTATATGAATTTGACTGCGGTGAACAGTCCGGCTGGATGTATAAGGTTAACGGCATATTTCCGAATTACGGCTGCGATACATATAAAATAAAATCCGGTGACAGCATCGGATTCTATTATACAACAAGCTACGGCAACGATTTAAAATAATATTATGTTTTACTTATAATTGGAGAAAAAATATGAGAGACGAGTTTTCAAGGTTTCATCCTTTGAACAATTTTATATATTTTGCGGCAGTAATAATCTTTTCGACGATATACATGGAACCGGTATTATTACTGATTTCGCTTTTCTGCGCAATACTCTACTCGCTTTATTTAGACGGCAGAAAATCGCTGAAGCTGAGTATGCTAACCGTGCTGCCCATTGCTCTGTTTGCGGCTCTGGTCAATATTGCGTTTAATCATAACGGAATGACGGTTTTAAATTATCTGCCCACCGGCAATCCATTGACGCTTGAGTCAATCATATTCGGACTATGCGCGGCATGTCTTTTTGCAAATGTTATACTATGGTTCTTTTGCTTTAACCGGGTTATTACATCGGACAAGTTTATATATCTTTTCGGAAAGATAATCCCCTCACTGTCACTTGTGCTTTCTATGATAATGAGATTTATTCCGCTGTTTAAGAAGCAGCACCACAGCGTTGTCACTGCACAAAAAACTCTGTACGAAAGTCAGGAGAATAAAGGACTTAAGGCCAAACTAAAACACAGCTTTAATATATTCTCGATTATGCTTACCTGGTCACTTGAAAATTCAATCATAACAGCGGATTCAATGAATTCCAGAGGCTACGGATTAAAAGGCCGAACTGCATTTTCATACTACCGATTTTATTTTCGTGACGGAGTTATGCTGGCGGTTCAATTATTGTTAATAATCATACAGGTCGTATTGACAATTTTCGGCTGCTCAAAGATAGCATTTTATCCGTATTATGAATATGACATCAGCCTAATAAAAATTTGCGGATACGCTGTATATATTATTTTCTGTCTGCTGCCTATTATAATAAATCTTACGGAGGATATGAAATGGAATTATTTTCGATCAAAGATTTAAATTTCTCATATACAAACGCAAACAGCGCGCGAAATAATTTTACTCTTAAGAACATAAGCTTTGATATAAAAAGCGGCGAATTTATTACGCTTTGCGGCAAATCCGGCTGCGGCAAGACAACTTTGCTCAAACAGCTTAAAACAGCATTGGCACCGAGCGGTTTTCGTTCCGGAAGCATAAGCTTCTGCGGCAACAGCCTTGAAAAAATCAGTCCGAAAAGCCAAGCCTCAGAGATTGGCTTTGTAATGCAAAAAGCCGAAAACCAGATTGTAACCGACAAGGTCTGGCATGAGATGGCATTCGGCCTTGAAAGCCTTGGTTATGACACTGACGAAATCAGGCTGCGGGTGTCTGAAATGGCGAGCTTTTTCGGACTTCAATCATGGTTTTACCGTGATACAAACACTCTTTCGGGCGGACAAAAGCAGCTTTTGAGCTTAGCCTCGGTCATGGTTTTAGAGCCGAAAATTCTGATACTTGACGAGCCGACTGCACAGCTTGACCCTATTTCTGCCGGCGACTTTATGCAGATGCTTCTTAAGATTAACTGCGAATTCGGTACATCAATATTGATTTCTGCGCACAATCTTGAAGAGGTTGTCCCTATTTCTGACCGAATGATTGTGATGGATAACGGCAGAATAATTGCAGACAGTGACCCCAGAAGCGTTATACTTCAGCTTCGCAACACAAATAATGAAATGTTTACTGCTATGCCTGCTCCAGCACAAATATTTGCGAGCGTTGACAGCGGCAGCAACTGTCCTCTTACTGTCAGAGAGGGCAGAGAATGGATAAGCGAGTTTGTTTCAAACAAGAAAATCCGCAAGGTTCCCGTTAAAAAACTGGGCTATAACAAAGACGAAACGGTACTTAAGGCAAATAACATATGGTTCAGATATGCAAAAAGAGAAAACGACATACTTAAAAATGTTTCTCTGACGCTTTGCAGCGGCGAATGGCAGTCTATTGTTGGGAGCACCGGCGTAGGAAAAAGCACGTTCTTGTCTATACTTTCAGGAACAAATAAACCATATCGCGGCAATATCGAACTATACGGCAACCGCATATGTATGCTGCCGCAGGACCCTACAACCATCTTTGAAAAATCAACTGTGATTGACGACTTAATGCAGGGACTTCAAAAGAATGACAACGCATATCTCCAAAACATTATTAAGCTGTGCGACTTAAGCGAGCTGCTTTACATGCACCCGTACGACTTATCCGGCGGTGAACAGCAGCGCGCAGCGCTTGCAAAGGTGTTGCTGAAAAAGCCGAGAATTTTGCTGCTTGATGAGCCGACTAAAGGACTTGACGCACACTTTAAGAAAAAGCTTGCCGGAATACTCCTAAATCTCAAAATCAGAGGCATTTCGATAATTATGGTATCGCATGATATTGAGTTTTGCGCTCAGTATTCGGACAACTGTGCTTTCCTGTTTGACGGTGAAATTATTTCTAAGGACGAACCTCGCGCCTTCTTCTCGGGGAATAATTTCTACACAACGGCAGCAAACAGAATAGCGCGGCATATTATACCAAACGCAATCACCACCGACGACGTAATATATGCAATCGGCGGAACGCCGGTTATTACAAAAACCACTCCCAAAGACAACGATAGTTTTACGCCGCCGAAAAATCTTGAACCGGTAAAAACAAATATAATGAGCAGTAAAGCAGACGGAAGCTCGATTTTCTTTTCAGTCCTGTCTATTCTGCTTATACCGCTGATTATCTTTTTGGGCACAAACTATCTCGGTGACAGACCGTATTATTACACAGGACTTGCGATAATTCTTCTTTCAATAATTCCGTTTGTTCTTATGTTTGAAGGACGCAAACCGCAGGCTCGTGAGCTTGTAACCATTGCCGTATTATGCACGATCGGCGTTGTGGGCAGACTTGCTTTCTATATGGTGCCTCAGTTTAAGCCGACTGTTGCAATAATAATAATTTCAGGCATGGCTCTTGGCTCACAGCGTGGGTTTTTGATTGGCGTTATTACCATGTTTGTTTCAAACATATTTGTAGGTCAGGGACCGTGGACGCCCTGGCAGATGCTCGCATGCGGACTGATTGGGTTTATTGCCGGATTTATGTATAAAAAAGAGGCACTCCCGAAAACGGTCGTGCCCATATGTGTATTCGGTTTTATTGCTACCATGCTGATATACGGCGGAATCATGAATCCCGCCTCACTGCTGATGAGCGGTGCGGAAATCACGATTCCAAGCCTTGCAGCATATTATCTTTCCGGTCTGCCCTACGATACAATTCATGCTATATCCACAGTAATATTTCTTGCTGTGCTTGCAAAGCCGATGCTCGGCAAGCTCGACCGCATTAAAAAGAAATATGGCTTACTGCTCAAGGGTGAGAACTCATATAATTAACTTAATAAGCTCAGTGCAACCATTTTGGATATTTCCGCTCTGGTTGCATTTTCTTTTGGTGCAAACATATTGTTTTCCTTACCGCTTATTACTCCGAGATTCTGCATATTCTTTACACTATCTACTGCATAATCCGAGATTTCAATGCTGTCTGCAAACTCAATTGCTTCAGCAGCTTGGCTGACTAAAGTTATTCCCTGCTTTTCAATAACTCTATTAAGAATTACGCATATATCCTCGCGGGTTATATATTCATCAGGCATAAATGTGCCGTTCTCATAACCATTGATATATCCTGCACCTGCGGCCCAGTATATATACGGTGTATACCATTCATCGGCGCTGACATCAGTAAATTCAATATCTGTTACTCCTGTCTGCACAACTTCTGAGTTGTAGACTCTGTAAATAATTGCAACAAGCTCCGCCCTGCTGATATTGGAATCCGGTCTGAAAGTACCATCCTCATAGCCATTCAGCAAACCTTTTTCAGTCATAAGCACTATATAATCGTTTGCCCAATGACTGCCCGGCAAATCACTGTATAAATAGTCACCCGAAGCAGGCGCTGATGTTACAGTCGGTGCATTGCTCGGCTGAGGCGACGATACCGTATCATTTTGATTACTATTTCCGGTGCTTCCGGCTGTGCCGCTTTCTGATGTGCTGCCTGTGTTTGTTTCCTTTGTATAATCATCGCTGTAATACAGCTTTACTATATCGCCATTTTTTAGCGTATACGAATCAATTCCAACACTTGGAGCAACTCCGTTTACAGTATAAAGCCAACCGCTGTTTTTACCGTTTGTAAACTCGCCGATTGTAACTCCGTCAGGCGATGTTATTGACGAGATATATCCGCTATCGATTCCTTTAACCGTATATCCATTTTCTGTCAGCACCGTTTTAAGAACATCAGCTGCTTTTGCTCCGCTTGATAGCGTCTTTTTTGTTGAAGCAATCCATGTTGGATATGAGCCGGTATGATTACCCTCGCCATGGTCAGTATCTCCGATAACCGAAACAGTGACAGTGATTGAACCTGTAGAGGCGCCGCTGTTACCGCTTCCTCCGCTGCTGCCGCTTCCTGATGAAGAACCAGACGAAACAGGCTTAATAGGAATAATGTCATATATATCATATGCGGCTCCGTTGTTCTGCGTAAGTCCAAGATATGAAACCAAAGCACGGAAGCTCTGCTCGGTTGCCAGAGCGTTATACTCACTGTTATTTGTATAACCAAAACCACTGTTGTCATCGAGCGCATAGCTCAACAGACCGTCAATCACACTCTTGCCGTTCTTGATAAATCTTTCATCCTGAGCCGGATTGATTCCTATTGAGGTGAGTCCGATTATAACAACCGCATCAGTATTTGAACTGTAATATGTTCCTGCATCACCTTGTACAGACGATAAAATTGAGACAATACTGTCAACAGCATTCTTTATCTCTGTATACAGTTCTTCGCTAAGTCCAGCATCTTCGGCTGAGGCCGCATTATAATACGGAGACAGGGCATTGAGCACCATTGCCGTCGAATCATAATCAGGGAAACTCATGCCGCCCCATGTATATCCCCAAATTCCGTCAGAATTACGGCTTGTCAGAATATAATTAATAAGCGCCTCGCGGGTTAAGTTTCCACCGGCTGTATAATCACCCGAATCATACACATTCAATGCAAATACAGCGTCTGTTATATACGTAATATTTTCGGTGGTAAAGCCTGACAGCTTTTCTATAAGGTCAAGCTCTGTACCGTTGTTAGTTTTAAGCGCATTAAGATTGCCGCCCAAGGCTTTTATTGCAAGCGCATCCTTTGATATCTCTCCTATACTCTCAGAAGCATATGCTTCATCTATTAACGCCTGAAGTGACTCAGCTCCGTTCGTGAGCTTGGATTTATAGCCGCCACAAACCATGTCCAGCAAGGTCCACGCTTCAGTTGTTGAATAAAATGATGAAGATATATTACTCACAAGATTTTTGATTTTGCTGTTTATCTGCGCATCAGTAAGAGGAGTTGACGTCGGCTCTGCGGTAGCAACAGGCTCCGGACTTTCTGTAGGTTCTGAGCTTGCTGTTGCAGTAGGTACGGCGCTGTCAGAAACGGTAACCTCACACCAAGGCAGTACAAAATAAGTTATTCCGTCAGAAAAGCTCTGCGCCGATATATAATATGTTCCCGGCTTGCTGAATTCAAGTGTGAAATTTCCGGCTTCATCAGTGACTATACCTGCATCCTCAAAAACGCTCTTTTCTGTTCCGACAAGTATTTTAATATCAGAAAGTGGTACTGTTGAATCAGCAATATCCTCCTCCGGATAACATCCCATAAACGAAATAAAGCCGCTGAGATTAAGTGTCACTTCGCTGTTCGTGTATGCAGATACTTCTCTCTTATCAAAAAATGAATAGTAATCGCTCCAGTACGATAAATCCTGATAGAAAAAGAAAGTCACAATATCATTATCTTCAAGATATGCCTTATCAGCCGTATATGATGTATACGAACCATAAGTCGGATTATACACACCATCATTCGGCGTTCTGTCATTTACTAAAAACCCTGAGGATGATGCGTCCTCGCCAAGCACTTTTGTTATCCAGCCGTCGCTTATATCAAGATAATCCTTGGCAGTAGCTTGTGTAAATAAATCTTCGCCAAGCAAATAAAGGTGTGCGGCAACAAGCGCATCGAATACGCTTACCTTGCCATCGTCTGAATCTTCATAGCCGTATTCATAGGCAATCCCTGAAGAAACAGCAAGTTCCTCGGGCGGAAGATAAAAAGATTCACCCGAAATCGATACAGTGACTGTCTTTTGTGCGATATCGGCAAAGACCGTAATACCGCTGAGCAAAGACACACACATAATAATTGACAAAACCAATGCTGTGACCTTGCTTATTCTTGTTTTGTTTAACATACATTTACCTCCTGTAAAATAAAAAATGCCTGCACAGAGTGCAGACACAAAAAACACATTGCAGTTATAAGCTATGTGTATTTGCCAAATTCAAGACCCTGTGAATATTGGGAACAACCATTCAAAGGCAGGTCTTCCGACTTAGCTTCAACACACGACAAACCCTTCCCAAGCAAAGCTCAGTGGTATTATTTGTCAGCTCAGCATTACGGCAGCAAGGACTGTTTGAGATTTTCACTCATATTCCCTATTATCATTATAAGCTAATATAATGCACCTTTGAACTATTCAATTTTAAATAAAACTAATCTATCATGAATTCGATGACTCAAGCTTATCGACAAAATCTTTGAGTTTTTCAAAGCTCTCATCACTGATGACATGCTCAATCCTACAAGCATCAGCCAAGGCAGTCTCCTCTGAAACGCCGATTCTTATAAGATATTGGCTCAAAAGCCTATGCCTCTCATAAATCTTCTCAGCTATCTTAAGACCTGAATCGTTGAGCTTAATATGACCATGTTCATCAACCGATATATATCCGCTCTCTTTTAAGGCCTTAACTGCACGGCTTATACTCGGTTTTGTATAACCCGTCTCGGCAACTATATCAATAGAGCGTACCTGCTTACCCTGATTTGTCAGCATAAGAATTGTTTCAAGATAGTTCTCTGCAGATTCCATAATTCTCATTGCAGACTTTCACCCCATACTAAATAACAAATTATAATTAAATACTAACATAATACAACTTAATTGTCAAGGAAATCAAAACAATAACGTCAGTAAAAAGTCGTAACTATCTTATCTTTCCTATAACAGAAAATATAATAAATACTATAATATTCAGCACAACAACTGTTGCTCCGGTCGGCGTAGAGAAAAAGTATGAACCGATAAGTCCGACCAGAAAACATAAGACAGATATTATTGCCGAAACAAAAACTACTGTTTTAAAGTGTTTGCAAATACGCATAGCCGAAAGCGCCGGGAAAATAATCAAACTCGATATCAGCAGCGCGCCCATCATTCTCATTCCAAGTACAATAGTAATAGCAGTCAAAAAAGCCAGCAGCATGTTATATATGCCGGCTTTGATACCGGTAGCCTTTGCAAAAGTTTCATCAAAAGTAACCGCAAAAATCTTGTTATAGAACAACACAAAAAGTAGCAGCACAACAAGCGATAAAACAATGCTCATAACAACGTCCGACATATTCATCGCAAGAATACTGCCAAACAAATAACTGTTGATATCAGTGTTCATGCCTGTCGTCATTGACGCAACCAAAATTCCTATTGCAAGCGCTCCGGTCGAGATAACAGCTATTGCGCTGTCGCCCTTAATACTGCTGTTTTCGCTTATTCTGAGCAAAAGAAACGCCGCTATAACAACTACGGGAATCGTAAATTCCATAGGAGCCCAATTAAATGCGGTTGCAACAGCAATTGCACCAAAACCAACATGGCTCAGTCCGTCGCCAATCATTGAGTAACGCTTGAGCACAAGACTAACCCCTAAAAGTGCGGCGCACAGCGAAACAAGCAGTCCGACAATTAACGCCCTGACAATAAACGTATATGAAAACATAATATGTAACGTCTCAATCATGTCTGTGACCTCCAATAAACTGCGTGCCGACTTTGGAATGAACATATTCCTGTGCTGTGCCATCAAACGCAATTCCGCCGTCCATGTGTAAAATTCGGTTGGAATACTTAACGGCGCAATGAATGTCATGGGATACCATAACAATAGTAACACCGTTCTTATGCATTTCATTAATTATATTAAAAAACTCGGTTGTTACAACAGGATCAAGGCCGGTAACAGGCTCGTCGAGAAACAATATTTTCTTAGTAGCGCACATGGCTCTCGCAAGTAAAACCCTCTGCTGCTGACCGCCGCTGAGCTCACGGAAGCACTTGTTTTTAATATCAGTAATGCCGAGAAGCGACATTTTTTCTTCGGCAAGTCTTTTGTCGTTCTTATTATAAAACGGCTTAAATCTATCGCTTTTCAGGCATCCGGAAAGAACCACCTCGCCGACAGATGCGGGAAAATCCTTCTGCACCGGGGTTTGCTGCGCAAGATAGCCGATATCCGACTGACGAAGACCGCTGCAATATTCAATTGATCCAGAGTCAGGCTGCTTTAATTTAAGCAGTGCCTTAAGCAGAGTGCTTTTTCCGCTGCCGTTCCTGCCTATAATGCTGTAATAATCTCCGCTGTTTATTTCAAAAGTAATATTCTCAGCAACTCTGAAACCATCATAGCTCAAATTTACATCAGTACATTTAATTAATGCCACACGCTTCACTCCAATTTTTTTATCTAAGGCAAATAACGGACGGATTACCGTCCGTTATTTACATGTTAATCACTATGCAGATTTTGTATTCGTATTCTTACGGATTATTACCGGTTCGCCTTTTTTCAAAACACAGTCCTTTGTGATAATGACTTTTTCAGCGTCGGGCATTGACGGAACCTCATACATAATATCAAGCATAATATCTTCAACTATAGTTCGTAAGCCACGGGCGCCCGTCTCACGTTCGACAGCCTTTTTTGCAATCTCTGTGACCGCGTCATCCTCAAACTCAAGCTCAGCATTATCCATCTCAAGCAGCATCTTATATTGCTTGAGAAGAGCATTTTTGGGTTCGCTGAAAATACGCTTAAGCGCCTCAAGATTAAGCGTATCCAAAGTGCTGACTATCGGCAGACGACCCACGAGCTCAGGAATCATACCAAACTTAATTAGATCCTCCGGGATAACGTTTTTGAGCGTATCGCCGCAGTTGCGGTCCTTTTTGCTTTCAATCTTTGCGCCGAAGCCAACAGTTTTGGCAGTCATACGTGATTCGATTATCTTATCAAGACCTTCAAATGCACCGCCGCAAATAAATAAGATGTTTTTGGTATCTATCTGAATAAAATCCTGATGCGGATGCTTTCTTCCACCGTTCGGCGGAACATTGGCAACTGTACCTTCGAGGATCTTAAGTAATGTCTGCTGTACACCCTCACCGCTTACGTCACGAGTTATAGATGGATTTTCAGATTTCCTTGAAATCTTATCTACCTCATCTATATATATAATTCCCTTTTCAGCCAGCTCAATATCATAATCAGCCTCCTGTATAAGCTTCAGCAGAATATTTTCAACATCTTCACCCACATATCCGGCTTCTGTAAGAGAGGTTGCGTCAGCAATAACAAACGGAACTTTCAAACGCTTTGCCATTGTCTGCGCCAAAAATGTCTTGCCGGAACCGGTAGGCCCAATCATAAGAATATTACTTTTCTGAAGTTCAACATCGTCCGTATTATCATTATCAGCCGCCGTCTCAATTCTTTTATAGTGATTGTAAATCGCAACAGACAGCGCCTTTTTGGCAGCGTCCTGACCAATGATATATTCATCAAGGAACTTATGAAGCTCCTTCGGCTTTGGAAGCTCGTCAAAACTTTCTATATCTTTTGACTCCAAATCAAATTCGTCGCTTAAAAGGTCGTTGCATAATTCCACACATTCGTTGCAGATGAAAATATTAGACGGACCTTCAATAATTCTGCGGACTTGCTCCCGCGTTTTGCCGCAGAACGAACAATGAATATTCCTGTTTTGTGTATTTTCGGGCATAATAATCCTCCAAAATATACTTAAATTTTAACGCTTGGTTACTATGTTATCAATCAATCCGTACTTCATAGCTTCCTGAGCATCCATGAAATTATCTCTTTCAGTATCACGCTTGATAATATCAAGGGGCTGACCGGTATTCTCGCTCAAAATTTTGTTGAGGTTTTCTTTTATTTTAAGCATTCTTTCAACATGAATTTTCATATCGGTCGCCTGACCCTGAACGCCGCCGAGAGGCTGGTGAATCATAATTTCACTGTTAGGCAGAGCAAATCTCTTGCCCTTTGCACCCGATGACAGCAAAAATGCTCCCATTGACGCAGCCATACCAACGCAGATGGTAGATACGTCAGCCTTTGTGTACTGCATTGTATCATAAATCGCCATACCTGCCGTTACAGAACCGCCGGGACTGTTGATATAAAGATTTATATCCTTATCCGGATCTTCACTGTCAAGAAACAGAAGCTGCGCAACTACCAAACTTGCAGTAGCGTCGTTTACCTCATCAGACAAGAAAATAATTCTGTCTTTTAAAAGTCTCGAAAAGATGTCATATGAACGCTCGCCATGTCCGGTCTGTTCAATAACATAAGGAACCAAACTGCTGTTTTTAATAATTTCACTACTCATATAATTACCTCCAATTCAAAAATTATGTTATCTCTAAAATGACATATAAGGTTGATTTGAAAGACAAATCAACCTTAACGTCACAATATGTCACAATATTTCAAATATTACTCAAAGTCAGCATTATCAACAAGGAATTGAATTGCTTTCTGAGCCTTGATGCGTTCCTTTACATCATCAATCGGAATGTACTTTTTGATATCTTCAACCTTCATTCCGTTGTCATCGCTTATGCTCTTATACTCAGCTTCGATTTCATCATCAGTTACCTGAAGGCTTTCAACCTCTGCAACCTTTTCAAGAACCAAAGTTGTCTTAACACGTTTTTCAGCTTCAGGCTTATACTGCACTTTTATAGCATCAAGAGTCTGACCTGTATACTGCATATAAGTATTAAGATCAATTCCCTGATAACGCATCTGCATATCCATGTCTCTGACCATTGTGTCAACCTGTGCGTCAATCATCTCATGAGGAATATCAATCTCAGTATTGTCACATACAGCGTCAACAACAGTCTTTTCTGTCTCATTCTTGGTCTTTTCTTCATTTGCTTCATCAAGCTTTGCCTTAACATCAGCTTTATATTCAGCAAATGTGTCAAATTCGCTGACGTCCATTGCAAAATCATCATCGGCTTCCGGAAGCTCTTTTACCTTAATCGAGTTAATCTTTACTTTGAAAACAGCGTCTTTGCCCGCAAGATTTTCAGCATGATACTCTTCAGGGAAAGTAACGTTTACATCAACATCATCACCGGCATTCTTACCGAGGAGCTGGTCTTCAAATCCGGGAATAAACTGACCTGAACCGATTGTCAAATCAAAGGCTTCACCCTTGCCGCCTTCAAAGGCAACGCCGTCAACAAAACCTTCAAAATCAATATTTGCAATATCATCAGCCTGAACCGGTCTGTCTTCGACAGGAACAAGTCTTGAATTTCTCTCTCTGATCTTGTCAATTTCTTCATCAACATCTGCGTCTGATGTGGTGAATACAGGCTTTTCAACCTTGACGCCTTTATATTCGCCAAGTTCAAATTCAGGCTTAACTACAACCTTCGCTGTGAAAACAATATCCTTTTCAGGATCTATCTGCTCGCTCTTAAGGTCAATCTCCGGCTGAGCGACAGGACTGATGCCGTTTTCCTCTACTGCTTTATCATATGCATCGGGAAGAACAAAGTTAATAGCATCCTCATAAAAGATTTCCTTGCCGTAAGTCTTTTCAATAAGAATTCTCGGAGCCTTTCCCTTTCTGAAGCCCGGAATATTAATCTTCTTAACATTCTTTTTGTAGGACTTCTGAACTGCTTCTTCAAACTTCTCAGGCGAAACTGAGAACTCAAAGCTTACTGTGTTATTTTCCAATTTCTCTACATTACCCATTTCAATTTACCTCACTATGTTTATTTTATCTTAACATATTTTAAAATTATACCATAACTAACCCTGATAAACAAGCGTTTTCAGAAAAAATTCCATGTAACTTTTAACAAAAATCTAAATTAATTTCGGAATAAAATTGAGATAATCGCACGAAACCAACGAAAGATTAACACCGTGTACATCACCCTGGCACGCATAGCTCTGTGCAGCGGCATGCAAGTGACCGTATATACATTTTTTTACTCCGTACTGTTTCATTATCTCAATAAAATCGAAATTTAAACCGCCCTTTTCAACCGGCGGATAGTGCATAGCCACAATAATCTCTTTTGCTTTCTTACGCTTTGCCTCTTCGAGCGAGAGAATCATTCTCTGTTTTTCACGCATAAATATTTTCTTGTCATCGTCGCTTGAATCTTCATGAGCTATATTCCAGCCGCGTGTTCCGCAAATCGCCGTGCTGCCATACATCACCGCAGTATTATGGACAAATTCAATACTGTTAAAACCATGCTCAGACATAAATTTATTGAGCTTGTTCATGGTTGTCCACCAATAGTCGTGATTACCCTTTAGTATTACTTTTCTGCCGTTTAGATTGTTTATATGTTCAAAATCCGCAGCAGAATCTTCAAGATAAGTTGCCCATGAAATATCACCCGGCATAATAACTATGTCATCGGGACCGACAATTTTCTGCCAGTTTTCTTTAAGTCTTTCGACATAATTGTCCCACTTTGGGCTGAATACATTCATCGGTTTGTTTACACTTAAAGGTAAATGCAAATCTGAAATAGCAAATATTGCCATGGCCGCACCTCACAAATTTATTTAAAGAATTCTTTAAATACTAACACATAAAATGAAATATAGAAAATATTTCCAATTATATAAGCTGAATATTAGTTTAACAATCGGTTATACTATTTTCGAGAACGAAAGGAGGAATTTCATTATGGATAACAGAAGCACAGAAATAGTTTGCAGGGTTAAAGATTGCGAATACCATGCTCCGGCAGATATTTGTACTGCTACAAAAATCGAGGTAGGCGGCACAAGCAGCTGCTGCAGTTCATGCGACACTGAATGTGTAACCTTTAAGCCAAACAAGTAATTTAATCATCAAATTCCGATTAGATTACAAAAACCATTCTAAACGGCTGTCTCCCATTTATGAGACAGCCGTTTGAAATTCTCCAAGTCCAATATTATTTAATCTTTAATGTCTCTTTTATTGAACTTACCATTTCATCGGTATCGATAACTTCGTCAAATCTGATTTTTTTATTCTTAAGTTCTGCCAAAGACTTAGGAATATCCATATCGCTCTTTTCTTTTAAATATTCCAAAAGCTCAAACTCAGACTTACCGTTTGTCTCAACGCCTAAAGCGGAAAGAACCGAGCTGTTGAACTTAAACGGACTTGCGGTTGATGCGATAATTGTCTTTGTCATATCGCCCGTCTCGGAAATATATTGCTTGTATACATCGACAGCAACCGCTGTATGAGTGTCAAGAGTATAATCATCTTCAGCGAATGTTTTCCAAATCTGTTCTTTAGTGAAGTAATCATCACAGCATCCACCCCAGAACAGATTAGTGATTTTATTATGCAGCGTCTTGGTAAGTTTATACTGACCCTTCTTGGAAAGGTCTGACATCATCTTGCTGATTTTCTTGTCATCGTTTCCGGAAATATCAAACAATAGTCTTTCGAGATTGCTTGAAATAAGAATATCCATTGACGGAGAAACTGTCTGATAGAAATCTCTGTTTTTATTATATTCACCGGTTCTGATGAAGTCGGTGAGAACATCATTCTTATTCGACGCACAAATCAGTTTATTAATCGGCAGTCCCATCTTCTTTGCATAATAAGCAGCAAGAATATTACCGAAATTACCGGTAGGTACGCAAACATTGATCTTATCGCCATTTTTAATTTCGCCGCCTTCAATCATATCACAGTATGCCGAAATATAGTAAACTATCTGAGGCACAAGACGACCCCAGTTTATTGAATTAGCCGATGAGAAAGCGTATCCGTTCTTTTCAAGCTCAGCCCCAAGATCAGCGTCAGTGAAAATCTTCTTAACACCGTTTTGCGCATCGTCAAAATTACCGTTAATACCTTCAACACAAACGTTATTACCGCTTTGCGTAACCATTTGAAGCTTCTGAATATCGCTGACACCTTCGCTGGGATAGAATACTATAATCTTTGTGCCATCAACATCTTTAAAGCCTTCAAGAGCAGCCTTACCTGTGTCACCTGAGGTTGCAACCAAGATCACAATTGTCTTATCCTCGCCTGTTTTCTTCATAGAAGTTGTCATAAAGTGCGGAAGAATTTGAAGAGCCATGTCCTTAAACGCGCATGTAGGGCCATGCCACAGCTCAAGAATATACTCGCTGTCATTAATTTTTATAACAGGAGCAACTTTTTCACTGCTAAACTTTCCACCGCCATATGCACCGTTTGTACACATTGCGATTTCTTCTTTGGTAAAATCCGTTAAATACTTCGCAAGTATGTAATTTGCTCTCTCTATATAAGACTTATCAACCAAAGAATTTATTTCCGCTTTTGTAATCTTCGGAAACTCCTCCGGAACAAACAAACCGCCGTCCTCCGATAAACCTCTTTTAATAGCTTCGGCAGAACTCAATTTCAAACTCTTATCTCTTGTACTGATATACTTCATACTATCATACCTTTCAATTCAAATTCTCAAACAAGAACTATCATAAAATAATAAACAAATAGAGGCTGTGAAACTCACAGCCTCTATAAAATAACACAAAATATTAATTCTGTCAACATTTGAGGCAATTAAAATTTGCCGCATATATCTTAAAAGCCAAAATTAATCAATGTATTTTTCAACATTAGGACCGGCTGTCGAAGCCTCTGCGCTAACCATCATTGTGAATGAAACGTTAAATTTATCTTCGAGTTTTTCCAAATCAGCAATGAATCCTTCAATAGATGTCATATCACCGCTCGGAACGCTCTTGAACACACTGTCGATAAATACATGGGTAATATCATAATCCTGAGCAATCAAGCCGCAAATCATACCTTCAAACATATCAAAATTCTTGACGCTGAAATCTTCTGTATTAATCATTCTGACTTTTCTGTCCAGATCGTGCATAAGACGATTGCCGTCAGTGATGCAGACAACATTACCATTTTCAACATTTACAGCAGCATTTACAGCCTCAATCAGCTTTTTTGTCTTACCGCTGCCCTTTAAACCGATATGTATTTTTATCATTTTAGTCTACCGCCTTTCCTTGATGTAGCATAACAGGTATTGCGCTTATTCAAAATATAACAACTCAATACCAAATACAATTCCATCGTTTTAATTACTGATATTATATCACAATATATTAAATTACACAAGCCTTTTTTGAAAAATATAATAAATATTTACAAAATACTTAAAGTAAATTCATAAATATTACATCAATTATTTCAGTCTTGCCTCAAGCGCTTCCTTATCAGCTTCATATCCGGGCTTTCCGAGAAGAGCAAACATATTCTTCTTGTAGCTTTCAACACCCGGCTGATTGAACGGATTTACGCCGAGCAAATAACCGCTGATACCGCAGGCCTTTTCAAAGAAGTATACAAGCTGACCGAATGTATACTCGTCAAGCTTTTCAAGCTCAATAATGAGGTTCGGAACACCGCCGTCGTTGTGTGCCAAAAGCGTACCTTCAAACGCTTTCTTATTAACAAAATCCATTGTCTTGCCAGTCAGGAAGTTAAGTCCGTCAACATTGTCCTTATCCTCTGTCATAGCAATGTCTGACTTAGAATTCTTAACATAAAGCACGGTCTCAAACAGCTGTCTCATACCATCCTGAATATACTGCCCCATTGAATGAAGGTCTGTTGAGAAGCAAGCGCCTGCCGGGAAAATTCCCTTCTTGTCCTTGCCCTCACTCTCGCCGTAAAGCTGTTTCCACCACTCGATGAAATACTGAAGTTCAGGCTCATAGTTTACGAGCATTTCAATATTCTTGCCCTTCTGATGAAGAATATTTCTGATTGCGGCATACTGATAGCACTCGTTTTCCTTAAGGCATGGCTTGCTGTACAATTCTCTTGCATCAGCAGCGCCCTGCATCATAGCGTCAATATCAGCGCCTGAAACAGCAATCGGAAGCAGACCTACTGCTGTCAAAACAGAAAATCTTCCGCCAACATCGTCCGGAACTACAAACGTCTGATATCCTTCAGTATCGGCGAGATTTTTGAGAGCGCCCTTTGCTTTGTCGGTTGTAGCATAAATTCTGTCTTTTGCACCTTCCTTGCCGTACTTTTCTTCAAGATAATTCTTAAAAATTCTGAAAGCGATAGCCGGCTCTGTCGTTGTGCCCGACTTTGAAATAATATTTACAGAAACTTCCTTGCCTTCGATTGTCTTTAAAACATCATTTAAGTAGTTAGGACTGATGTTATTTCCCGCAAAAATAATCTGCGGCTTAGCATTGTAGTTATAGAACTGACCGTTGATGAAGTCTACAGCCGCCTTTGCACCGAGATATGAACCGCCTATACCTACAACAATCAAAACATCACTGTCATTTCTGATCTTCTCGGCAGCGGCTTTGATTCTCGCAAACTCGTCCTTATCATAGTTAACCGGCAAATCAATCCAGCCTAAATAATCGTTTCCGGCTCCGGTCTTTTCCATAAGAACTTTGTCAACTGCTTCAATCTGAGCCTGCATGTTATCAATTTCGTCCTGAGCAAAAAAGTCCAATGCTCTTTGATAATTAAAAGTTACATTCTTTGACATAGGTATTTTCTCCTTTTTTATATAAAATTTTATTAATTTTCACTGGTAATTATTTTACCACAAGAGTAAATTTTGTGCAATAGCTATCATGCAAAATATTTTAAAAATTTTTGGGCATCATTATTATTGAGATGTTTTTTAAACAAATTTTTCGGGATAAAAGACTAAAATGCAAAAATTATTGATTATAAATTTTCAAAAGTCGAAAAACCAAAAATTGCTTGAATAAACATCACAATAAAGTCACAAAATAGACTTGCAACACAAAAAATTAAGGAGTGAAATAAAATGGCAAATTCAAATAGCGGAAGCAACAAGCTGGTAGTACCGCAGGCTAAGGCAGCTATGGATCAGTTTAAGATGGAGGCTGCTTCAGAAGTAGGTGTTACACTTAACAAGGGTTACAACGGTGACCTCACATCAAGACAGGCCGGTAGTATCGGCGGACAGATGGTAAAGAAAATGATACAGAAGTACGAGCAGGATGCTGCAAATCAGCAGCAGGGCTAATAATTCTGCATTAAGCTAATGCTAATAAATAATAAAGGGGAAGCAGTATGCTTCCTCTTTATTCTATCATAAACACGGTATCTGACTGCCTCGTGTTATATAGTACTATCACACGGTCAATACATATGCAATCAATGATTGTGGTCACAGCCGCAGTCACAGTCATGCGAATCGTGAGTATAATTATGCTCGTGATCATGGGGATGATTATGCGTATATTTTGCATTAGAAGTACCGGGCGTAATTATTCCGTCAATTTTAATTTCTTCATATTCTTTTCCGGAATCAATGCACTTACCGCAGTTGTCGCACAGCTTTACCGGATTTAAATCACAATAATCGCACTCACCGCAGCCATTGCATATTCTGTCGTACAAGACACATTCTTTAGCCAAAACAAATCACCTCAAAATCATCAATCAATAAACTCATCGGCAGCCTTAATTATTCCGATTTTTGCACTGTCATATATAACTCCGCCCTGCATATACGCTATATACGGGGGTTCAATAGGAGCGTCAGCCGAAAGCTCAATCGATGCCCCCTGAACAAACGCACCGGCTGCCATGATTACCTGAGCTTCATATCCGGGCATATCCCACGGCTCAGGTGTCACATAGCTATCGATAGGCGAACCCTTTTGTATTGCCTGACAGAATTTAATTACATTTTCAGCAGTCTCAAGTTTTACTGCCTGTATAATATCGCTTCGGCTTGAATCAACATCAGGACACACATCAAATCCAAGCTTGCTGAACATCGAAGCGCACAGCACAGCTGTCTTAATGCTTTCTGCAACAACATGCGGAGCCATAAACAAGCCCTGATACATATTTCTGTTCATACCAAGACTGGCACCTACATGCTTTCCGAGTCCCGGAGCTGTGAGACGATATGCAACCTTTCTGACGCACTCTTCCGTTCCGGCAATGTATCCGCCGCTTAATGCAAGGCTTCCCCCTGCATTTTTTATAAGTGAACCGACTATTAAATCAGCACCTAATTCTGTAGGTTCCTGCTTTTCAACAAAGATACCGTAACAGTTATCGACAATACAAATCGTATCGGGACTGATTGATTTAACTGTTTCAACAATTCCGCCAATTTCTCCCACAGTTAATGAATCACGCCAATCATAACCTCTCGACCGCTGAATAAGCACTGCCTTTATCTTATTTTCGGTTACTAACTTTTCAATACCTTTATAATCAACAAAAGTACCGTCAATCAAATCGACCTGACGATATTTAATGCCGAAATCTCTGAGAGAACCGGAATTCGGGAACTCACCGTTTCGAATTCCGATTACCTCCTCCATTGTATCATAAGGACCGCCGACAACCGAAGCAAGGATATCGCCCGGTCTCAATATACCAAAAAGACATGCAGATATAGCCTGTGTTCCGGAAACAATATTATGTCTGACCATTGCATCCTCTGCACCGAGAATTTCAGCATATACCTTATCAAGCGCATCTCTGCCCATATCATCATATCCGTAACCGGTTGTTTCTCCGAAATGAGCATATGAAATGCGGTTATTCTGAAAAGCTTTCAATACTTTAAGCTGATTATAAGAAGCTATTGCTTCGATTTCCTTAAATCTTTCACTAAGCTCCTCTTCTGCTATTCTATACAGTTCAATGGCTTTGTCGCTTATTCCAAACCAATCTTTTAAATAATCAAGCGAAGCATTTGATGAATCAAAACTATTTTGCATAATCCAGGTTATTCACATCCTCTTTTGTAAGAACGGTTACGCCGTTCTCCTTTAATATAGCGGCAGAAGCCTCTAAATCACTCGTCTTTAAAACAATAACGGCCTTTGTAGACTTTTCTCCGATAAAAGAATAAATATATTCGATACTTATATCCTTATCTTTGAGCAGCTGGATAACGCTGCTGAATGCACCAACTGAATCAGGGATTGAAATTGCGATAACTTCGGAAGTATTAGCAGTCATCTGGTTGTCACGCAGAACCTTTTCTGCCTTAACCTCATCGTTTACAATCATTCTCAAAATACCAAAATCTGTAGTGTCAGCAATATTGATTGCCCTGATATCAACATCATTATCAGATAAAACTTTTGTTATTTCCGCCAATCTTCCCGGGCGGTTTTCCATAAATACAGAAATTTGTTTTACTAACATTTTTGTGTCCTCCTTATAAATAAGTTTTTAAAACATACTTCGTAAACATACTATACATTTCTTCCTATTTTAAAAGCGCTTACATTGACATCAACAACTTTAGCGGGTACAGTGCTTTTAACCGACTCAATCCAAAGGCTCTCGTCAATTTCAGTCAGCTTTGAAAGAATGCCGAGTAAAACTACGTTTACCGTTTTAATATTTCCGGCCTGCATTGCAAGCTCATCCGCATTGACCGAAATAATTTCAATATTCTTCTCTTTTATTTTATTTATAATATCTTCGGGATATTTCTTAGCGCCGATAATAACCGGCATAGGATCAATATTCTGCGAGTTACAGACTATTGTTCCTCCTTTTTTAAGATAAGGCAGATACCTGTAAGCTTCAAGTTCTTCAAAAGCGAGAATTATATCCGCTTCACCTTTATCTATGATAGGAGACTGAACCTTGCCTCCGAATTTAACATATGTAACAACACTTCCGCCTCTTTGCGACATACCGTGTACCTCAGATACCTTTACATCATACCCCTGATTGATGAACAAATTTCCCAGTATACGGCTCGCAAGAAGAGTTCCCTGTCCGCCGACACCGACAATCATGATAGACAAACTATTATTACTAATCATAGTCAACCTCCTCTATTCTCCGCCGCCGATAGCATCAAACGGACAAACATTCTGACATAAGCCGCAGCCAACGCAAAGTGTCTCGTCAATCTCGATATATTCACCGCGATCAACAATTGCCGGACAGCCGAGCTTCATGCACATTTTACACTTTTTGCACTTCTCACTGTTTATACTAATCGGCCCCGGAAACTTCACTGACTTCAACAAGGCGCACGGACGCTGAACCACAACCAAAGACGGCTCCTCAGCAGCAAGCTCTTCCTTGAGTACCTGCTCACACTTTCTCAGATCGAAAGGATCTATAACAGTTATTCTGTCAATTCCCACAGCTCTGCCAAGAAGTTCAAGGTCAACCTGTTTTGTTGCTTCACCTTTAAGTGTTTTTCCTGTTGTCGGATTGTCCTGGTGGCCGGTCATGCCTGTAATAGAGTTATCAAGCACAAGTACGGTGTTGATGCCTTTATTATAAACAATTTCAATTAACCCCGTAATGCCGCTGTGTATAAATGTCGAATCGCCGAGAACGGCAACGGTATTTTTTGCAAAATCTTTTCCGCGGGCTAAAGACATACCAAACGACATACCTATACTTGCACCCATACAAACAACCGAATGTATCGACTGCAGCGGCGCAACCGCGCCAAGTGTATAACATCCTATATCACCGCAGACATTAACGCCCATTTTCTTTAAGACATAGAATATTCCTCTGTGCGGGCAGCCGGGACAAAGCACCGGTGGTCTGACCGGGACTTCCTCGTCTACCTCATCATATTCTGCGCCCTTTTCACCGGTAATGGTTTCTTTAATAAGCCTTGTCGAAAACTCATAGCACATTGGGAACAGTTCCTTGCCGATAATCTTAACGCCGATATTATTACAGTGTTCTTCGATAAACGGGTCAAGTTCTTCAATAACATAAAGAGTCTCAACATTCTCTGCGAAATCCTGAATCAGCTTAACCGGCATTGGATACGCCATTCCGAGCTTCAAAACTGAAACACTGCTTCCAAACGCCTCTTTTACATAATTATAACACATTCCGCTTGTTATAATACCAATTTTCTTATCACCGTATTCAACGCGATTGAGCGGTGTATTTTCGGCATATTCAGTTAAGCTTTGAATTCTCTTTTCAACAATAGGATGCTTCTTAATTGCGTTTCCGGGCATCATAACATACTTCTGAATATCCGCAGTATACGGTCTTACCGGAATTTCTTCTCTTTCACCAAGTTCAACTATACTTTGTGAATGAGCAACTCTGGTTGAAAGTCTGAAAATAACGGGAGTATCAAATTCTTCACTCATTTCATACGCCGCTCTTATAAACTCTTTACATTCGCTGCTGTCCGCCGGTTCAAGCATAGGAACCTTAGACGCCTTAGCATAGTTTCTGCTGTCCTGCTCATTCTGAGAGGAATGCATACTCGGATCATCAGCTACTCCAATAACCAGACCGCCGTTTACGCCGGTATATGACGCAGTGAACAGCGGGTCTGCGGCAACATTAAGTCCGACATGCTTCATTGCACAAAAGGCTCTTGCGCCGCCGACCGACGCGCCCATTGCAACTTCAAGAGCGACCTTCTCATTCGGTGCCCATTCAGCATATATTTCGTCATACTTTGCTGCATACTCCGAAATCTCTGTACTTGGAGTTCCCGGATAAGCTGAAGAAACACGGACGCAGTTCTCATAAAGGCCGCGTGCAACCGCTTCGTTTCCCAGCATAAGTTTCTTTTCCATTTATGTGTGCCTCCTAAAATATATATTCTGACAATACAACAGGATTAATTATCACCGCGAAGGTCTACAATCCTTTTTGCCTTGCCGGTTGTTCTTTCAATTGATTTTGGTTCAGCCAGTCTCAGCTTACACTTAAGACCGAGAACGCTGTGAAGACGCGCTTTGATTTTATTTTCAAGCTCCTTGACTTCTGAATACTTATCAAGCAAACTGCCGTCAACCAATTCAACGACTACCTCAAGATTATCAAGCATATTCTCCCGTCTTAAAATAAGCTGATAATTCGGACTTACCTGAGGGAACTCAAGCACAACGCTCTCAATCTGTGAAGGAAACAAATTAACGCCTTTGATAATCATCATATCGTCAGTTCTGCCCTGTATCGGGGCAAGTCTGTAGGACGTTCTGCCGCACTCACAAGGCTCAGGTATCAAGTACGAAATATCACGGGTTCTGTATCTAAGAATCGGCATAGCCTCTTTTACAAGAGTTGTTATAACAACCTCTCCTTTTTCTCCGTATGGCAAGACTTCACCGGTTACCGGGTCAATAATTTCAACGATAAACATATCCTCGTTAATATGCTGACCGCACTTTAAGACACATTCTCCCGAAACACCCGGACCCATTACCTCGGTCAAACCATAGTTAGATGTAACCAGAATATTGAGATCTCTCTCAAGCTTGCTGCGCATCTCTTCGCTCATACCTTCAGAGCCAAAGAATCCGTATTTAAGCTTCAAATTTTCCTTAGGAATTTGCATCTCGTTTATTACCTCTGCAAGATACAGAGCATACGATGGAGTTGCAACAAGAGCAGTAGTACCAAAATCCTGCATCAGCATAAGCTGTTTTTGGGTATTGCCGCTTGACATAGGGATTATAGTTGAACCCACCTTTTCAACGCCATAGTGCAATCCAAATCCACCGGTAAACAATCCGTAGCCGAACGCAATCTGGACAATATCACTCTCATCAAGACCGCCTGCCATAACAATTCTTGCGATAGCTTCAGACCACACCTCCAAATCCTTTTTGGTATATCCGGCAACAACAGGCTTACCGGTTGTACCGGACGACGCATGAACACGCACAATATTTTTCATAGGCTCCGCAAACAAACCAAACGGATAATTTTCTCTCATATCATCCTTGGTTGTAAACGGAATGTTCTTAAGATCATCGAGTGACTTAATCATTTCCGGCTTGATTCCTGCATTATCAAGGCTTTTCTTATAAAACGGAACATTATTATAAGCCTTTGTAACCGAATGTTTAAGTCTTTCAAGCTGAATATCTTCTATTTTTTTATGGTCTTTACAGCACTCAATTTCTTTATTCCATATTTTAATCATTAATCAAAAATCCCCTTTATAAATTCTGAATCATATTTCGGCGTACAGCGGCTGACGAGCGGTGTAACAATTAACGTAACAATCATTGCTATCATACCGAAAGTAGGCGCATACATCTGATTAAATCCGGAAACTATTGCAGGTACTATAGATGTTAAAAATCCGCATATCATACCTGCCCACGCACCGATGCGGGTTGTATTCTTAGAATACAGTCCCCAGACGTAAGGACCTAAGAATGTGCCGGCAAGCGTTCCCCAAGAGAAAGACATAAGCGTTATGATTTCCTTTGGCTTAAATGCTGCAATAGCAAATGATAAGCCAACGAAAATGACACAAAGAATTCTCATCAGACCGACAGTGTCCTTATCGCTCATGCTTGGAGCAAACTTACCCTTTACAAGGTCGATGGCAATCGAGCTGCTTGATGTCATTACGACAGACGATAAAGTGGACATAGACGCTGAAAGAATAAGCACAAGCAAAATGCCCATCATTACAGGCGGAAGTGCTTTGTTAAGCATTGCCGGCATTACTGCGTCATAACCTCCGGCAGGAACCTGATTGTTCATGAACAAACGCGAAAAACCGCCGATGAAGTATGCTCCGCCGCCAATCAAAAGAGCAAAGAATGTTGAAATAATTGCAGCCTGCTTTACTGATCTTCCGTCCTTAATAGTGTAAAACTTATGTACCATCTGCGGAAGTCCCCAGGTACCAAGACTTGTAAGAACTATAAGCGATAACAAGTTAAACCAGTTTTTGCCCGCAAACGGAGCGGTAAGGTCGCTGCCGACTTCCGGAATTTCCGCAAGCTGCTTCAGACCGTTCATAAGTCCGCCCACAACCTCGTTATGCAAAACAAAGTATATTACAAAAACGATACCTATTATCATAATAATTCCTTGAATAAAATCGGTCAGGACAGTTGCGATATAACCGCCCAGCGACAGGTACAGAGCAGTAAGAACTGCCATAATAATCATCCACCATATGTATGGTACAGCAGGAAATACCGCTGCGAACAAATAGCTCAAGCCCATATAAACCGAAGCCGCATACGGCGTAAGAAAAATGAATATAATGATTGCACAGAAAATTTTCATTCCGCCGTCATTATATCTTGAGCCGAAGAATTCAGGCATGGTACGGCTTTGAAGCTTATGCGTCATAACTCTTGTTTTATTGGCAAGAACAAGCCATGACAGCAGACATCCGATAACAGCGTTGCCTATACCAATCCAAACAGAAGATATGCCTAAATTCCAGCCGTTTTTACCGGCATATCCAATAAATATAACCGCTGAAAAGAACGACGTTCCGTAAGCAAACGCCGAAAGCCAAGGTCCAAGCCCTCTGCCTCCGAGCAAAAAGCCGTCTATTGTCTTTGTGTGGCGTATGCTATATACTCCCATAGCAACCATTAACCCAATATACAATACCAGTATACCAACATTAATCCATAATTCCATTTTCTAACTCCTCTTAAAATATATTTGAATAATTTAAGTATACCATTATGTTATAAATAACGCAAGAAAAAAATGTAAAAATTAATATTTTATTATGCAATTTTCAACAAAATGTTATATACCCTCAGTATGCGCAGAAAAGAGCGGCACAGGATTACCTGCGCCGCATAGTTTAATCAATTTTTTATACTTTGATATGAGAAAACTGGTTGATAAAATTTTGAATAGCTGCACCGGCGTCATTTATATCACGCCTATCGACTGTTACGGCTGATGTACCTAAATTCTTAGCCGGAATATCAATCTCCGCACAAAGAGTTCCCCCATACGAGCTGCTTACACTCCTGATATCGCTGTCCACTGTCTTCGCAGCACACTGATTTGTACGATAAATACATGAAGACTTCAAAATATCAAATATTCTTTTGTCAGCTATGGTTTCGTTTATTATGTTCGGCGTAACAATTCCATCGCCGAGCTTTAATTCATCATTTTCAGCTGCATCAAGCACAACGCAGGTATCAGGCTTTATATCGGTGTATTCAGAAATATCAATTTTTGATCCGCGCATACCGACCTCTTTCTGCACACTGAATACACATACAAGGTTACAATCATGCTCCCGTTTTAATAATTCGATTAAGACAGCACAGCACGCCCGACTTGCCGCTGCCTTATTGCACAATGCGTTTGTGCCGAGAGATACAAAATTGCTTCTGAAAGCCGCATAATCACCCGGCTTGACCCGGCTTTCAGCACTATCCTTATCAGCCGCGCCTATATCAATAAACAAGTCGCTGAGCTTAACAGGCTTATCACGTTCCTCTTTTGTTGTCAGATGCACTGCTTTGAGCGAAATAATGCCGTTCAACTTTTCTTCACCGACCGAAACAGCCTCAGAAATAACGGTGTGCGGGCGAATTTTTCCGACAGCTGAGAAGTCAAGAAATGCACCGCCGCCTTCCTTAAAACGGCTTATGATAAAACCCGGTTCGTCCATATTGGCAACTAACATAACAGATTTTGAATCTGGTTCTTTTGATTTTTTTACAGCAATTAAATTACCGATTTTATCTGTACAAATTCTGTCGCAACAATCACTGATTTGCGACAGTATCAGCTCTCTTACCTCAAACTCACAGCCTGACACACCGAAAGCCTCGGTCAGTTCTTTAATCAATTCCGTGTCAACTGCGAAATCATGCTGAGTATTATTTAGCTTTGTATTATTCATCATTTTGCCTCCTTACCGAAATATTCGGCAGCAAGACCCATCAGTTTTCCTGCCTGTTCAATATCATCGGTGTCCAACACCTCAACGTTTGTGTGCATATACCGCAAGGGAATGGAAATAAGCATAACCGGAACTCCACATCTTACCGTTTGTATTGCCCATGCTGTTGTTCCCGACGCACCTCCGGCAACTTCAATTTTGTGCTTTATATTGAACCTCTCAGCAAGGTCTATCAGTTCTTTTGTCATCTTATAATCCACATTGGGACCGCGAAGAATAATTGCTCCGCTGCCCAAGTCAAACACTCCTGCATCATTGAGTGAATCAACTGTTGTTCCGTGAGTAACATCAACAGCTATTGCCATATCCGGGTTAATGTGATAGGTACTTGTGTACGCCCCTCTTAAGCCAATTTCCTCCTGTGTGGAAAATACTACATATATATCAGCCTCAACAGGGTTTTGCTTTATATATTCAAGAGCCTTAAAGACAGCGGTCATTCCGCTTCTGTTATCCATTGAACCGCAGCAGCGCAAATCACCGAGAAGCTCCATATAATCTATATCAAAGACAATCGCATCTCCGGGCGAAATCAGTTTTTTAAGCTCATCAGATGTATATCCGGTATATATTTTCAAAGATTTAATTTCCGCATTCTTCTGTGCTACACTTTCATCATTAGGCGCAATAACCACACCGTCAACCGTTTTCTTGTCTCCAAGTATTTTAACGCGCAAACACGGCAGAATTCTTGCGTCAATACCTCCGACAGCAGTAAATAATATGCAGCCGTCATCATCTATTTTTGTAACCAAAAATCCTACCTGATCCATATGAGCTTCAAGCATAATCTTTTTTCTGTTTTCGCCGCCGCAGCCCTTTATAAATCCGTGCACGCTTCCCATTTTATCTATCTTACAGTTATCGCAGTATTCGCTTAATTTGCTTAACGCAAAATCTGCAATATTATTCTCATATCCGCTGATCCCGGTTTTGGAGGTCAGCGCTTTCAGTAATGAGTTTGTATCCATTTGCACATCTCCTTTTGTTTTATTATACCATAACATTTTGATGATTACAAATTTATCTGAAAATTTTATTATATTTTCAGCCTAAAATTATAAATAATTTTCCGCATCTTACATATATTTAATTAAGCCAAATACAAGGAGAGATAAGCTATATGTCAGAGAACATATTACAAAAACAAAATTATATTAAAAGATACTTAAATTCAATTAAGTCAGCAGTTTCAAATCTCATTGCGCAAAACAGACTTTTGTTCTTTTTGTATGTGCTTTCTGTTATTCTGGGAATTACCGCCGGATGTGTTACATACTTTATCTCTGACAAAGACAGTGTTAACAAAATATTCTCTTATATGCAAAACTACTTTACAGGCAGTGTTTTGGTCGGTGTTTCTTTCCCGGAAATATTCAAATCAATTTTAATCGAAAATCTTAAACTTACTCTTGTATTATTTATATCAAGTCTGAGTGTGTTCCTCTGTCCACTCTCCTTTATACGTTTATTTTCAAAGGGATTTGGAATAGGACTGACAGCAACATTCTTTTTGACGCGCTACATGATAAAAGGTATAATATTTTCAGCATTAAGCGTTTTCATATGCAATGTAATCGTTATTCCTGCAATTGTGTTATTTGCTGTGTATAACACTGCTGAAAGCATAAAGGTTTTCAGGCAGAGCAAAAAAAGCAAATTTAATAATTCTGTCTCAAAGCAGAATTATTTGCGATTTTTATTGAGATGTACAGCGTCAGCAGTGATGCTGTTTGTCATATTTGTTATATCGGCGTTGATACAAGGTTTTGTCTGTCCGGGAACAATGCGGATATTCTATATGCTTATCAGCGGAAACTGATAAGTTAAATATTTAATTCACTATATCCCATACTTAATCACAAACTGTTAAAGGCAATTATTTCGCGGGAAATAATTGCCTTTTTAAATTATTTATTAAACCTTTCAATAATCGCCTTAACAATTCTTTCAGATGCGTGACCGTCGCCGTAAGGATTTACAGCGTGTGCCATTTTGTTATACTCATCGCTGTTTACTATAAGCTCTTTAGTCATGTTATAAATAGTGACCTCATCAACACCTGCGATTTTAACTGTTCCGGCATCAACAGCCTCAGGGCGTTCGGTTTCGTTTCTGAGTACAAGCACCGGCTTGCCGAGTGACGGAGCTTCCTCCTGTAGACCGCCGGAATCCGTAAGAACCAAATATCCCCTTTTGATTGCATTATGAAGCTCATCTGCATTAACAGGGTCAATGAGTTTAATCCTTTCATGACCTCCAAGAATATCAAAGGCGACTTCTCTGACGGCCGGATTTAAATGAACGGGATATACAACCTGAACATCGGGATTATCATCTACAATTCTGCGAACAGCACGGCAAATATTCTTAAGCGGCTCGCCAAGGTTTTCACGTCTGTGAGCAGTCATAACAATAACTTTTTTGTTATCCCAGTCAAGGCACTTAAGTCCATCATCACTGAATACATAATCATCACGAACAGTAGTATTAAGCGCGTCAATTACCGTGTTACCTGTGATATAAATATTTTCGGGCGGCGTATTCTCACGCAGCAAATTCTCCTGATTTCTCTTTGTGGGGGCAAAGTGCATATCCGCAATAACGCCGGTAATTCTTCTGTTAATTTCCTCCGGGAACGGGAAGTACTTGTCGAATGTACGCAACCCTGCCTCAACATGTCCGAGCATAATCTGGTTATAATATGCCGCAAGGCTGCCGACAAAGGTGGTTGATGTATCGCCGTGAACCAGAACAATATCCGGCTTAACCTGCTTCATTATGTCGTCAAGACCCTCAAGCGCTCTTGTAACAATATTTACAAGCGTTTGGCGTTCGTGCATAATATTCAAATCATAATCCGGAGTTATGTCAAATATTTTCAGAACCTGGTCAAGCATTTCACGGTGCTGAGCTGTTACGCAGACAATTGACTCTATCTTATCGCTGTTTTTTTCCAATTCCTTAACAAGCGGAGCCATTTTTATCGCCTCAGGTCTTGTTCCGAATATAGTCATAACCTTTATCTTATTCGTCATAATTTTCCTCCTCCATTAACTGCTCGTCAGCGTTATAATTTGCATATTCACCCGGATCTCTGAGCTCGCCCATAACTTTGATTGAAACAAGTATAATAAGCAAAACCGAACAAATCAAAATCAGACCGCGTCCATAGCCCTTTATTGAAATAACAACCGCTGTCATACACAGAACCGCAGTGAGTGTATACAGAATTGTCACAACACGCCTCTGAGAAAATCCCATATCAAGCAAGCGGTGGTGCAAATGACCCCTGTCCGCCTGCATAGGCGAATGACCTGTAAATACACGTCTCAAAATAGCGAACACAGTGTCAAATATAGGCAATCCCAATATCAGAATCGGTACGGCAAAGGTAATAACCGCCGACATCTTAAGCATACCCTGTATGGAAATGCACGACAGGATAAACCCAAGGAACAATGCACCCGTATCACCCATAAAAATCTTAGCTGGGTTATAGTTGTACGGCAAAAAGCCAAAACCTGCACCTGCAACCGCAGCAGTGATAATTGCAATGTTTAAATTATCGCTTATTATAGTCAAAGCCAAAAGCGCGATTGACGCAATGGAAGATACTCCAACCGCCAGACCGTCAAGTCCGTCGATGAGATTAACGGCATTGCAAATACCTACTATCCAGACCATGGTCACAGCACATGAAACCCAATAATTCATTACAATATACGGACAGCCAAACCAATTAACAAACGGATTTGCAAAATGTTCAATTCTGACTCCGCTGTAAATAACCACCGCGGCGGCAAGGATTTGACAAATCAGCTTGACTATCGGTTTCATTTCGGAAATATCATCAATAACACCTGTTGCAACAATTATTGCACAGCCGATTAGTATACCCATAACCTCTTGGTCAATCGTAGCAAAACAAATCACACTCACAACAAAACCATAGAATATAGCAAGTCCGCCCATCAGCGGAGTGGGTTTTTTGTGTACTCGTCTCGCGTCCTTAGGTATATCTATTGCATTGACTTTATGTGCAAGAGAAATAACCATAGGCGTTGCAGAAAATGAAATCAAAAATGCAACAACCAGAGCCAAAAGCACAAATAAATTATTATCAAAAATCATTTTAATCCTCCCGCAGCTACGGCTGAATAAATCCTATCTTTCTGTAGACTTTAGAAACAGTTTTCATAGCCGTTTTGTTTGCCTTTTCAGCGCCGCTTTTGTATATTTGAACTAAATAGTCCTTATTCTTCATAAGGTCGTTATATTTATCCTGTATTGGTCTGATTGTCTCGGCAACCGCTTCCGCAACGGCGTTTTTGAAATCACCGTAGCCCTTGCTGCTGAACTCAATTTCAATCTCGTCCATCGTCCTTCCGGTTGTGGCAGAATAAATGCTCATAAGGTTTTCAATGCCTTCTTTTCCCTCGCCGCGCTTAATCTCGCTGCCCGAATCGGTAACCGCCCTCTTAATCTTCTTTACCGTTTTATCAATCGGATCAAGCAGAAGGATATAACCGTTCTCATTGGTGTCTGATTTAGACATCTTTTGCGTAGGATCCTGAAGGCTCATTATTCTCGCTCCTACCTTCGGTATATAAGGCTCAGGCACCTTGAATGTAGGACTGTACGCATTATTAAAGCGGTTTGCCAAGTCTCTTGTAAGCTCAAGATGCTGCATCTGGTCATGTCCGACAGGAACCAAATCTGCCTGATAGAGAAGAATATCAGCAGCCATAAGCGACGGATATGTAAAGAGACCGGCGTTCAGGTTTTCGGCATGCTTCTTTGACTTATCCTTGTACTGCGTCATTCTTGAAAGTTCACCCATATATGTGTAGCACATCATAACCCATCCAAGCATTGCATGCGCCGGAACATGAGACTGGAAGAAAATCGGATTTTTCTCAGGGTCAAGACCTGCTGCAATAAACAGTGCAAGCAAATCCATGGCATTCTTTCTGAAAGTTTTCGGATCCTGTCTTACGGTTATTGTGTGCATGTCCGCAAGCATAAAATAACACTCATATTCCTCAGTTTCAGCAAGCTCAACCCAGTTTTTAAGCGCACCGACATAGTTTCCGAGAGTCAGCGCACCTGAGGGCTGTATACCGCTTAAAATTCTCTTTTTTGTTTGATTTGTATTCGCCTCGCTCAAATTATTCACCTACTACTTCCTTCAGCAAATCGCCGAGAGTTTTAATTCCCTGTTCTATCTGCTCAAATGAAGCAGTAGAATAGTTCATACGGAATGTACTGTACTTCGCGTTATCATCAATCATGGTTGTTGAGCCGGGAACAAAAGCAACGCCTCTTTCAACCGCCATTGCCATAATTTCCTTTGTATCATACTTTTCAGGCATTTCACAGAACAGGAACAAGCCGCCCTCGGGTGTTGTGTGCGTAACGCAGCTCGGAAAATACTTGTCCATACATTCACACATCAGCTTGCACTTTTCGCCGTATGTCTTTCTGAGCTTTGCTATATGCTCATCAATCGAATAACGCGTTACGAATTCATACGCTATCATCTGTGACAAAACATTTGTATGTACATCCTGAACCTGCTTACATATAACCATTCTTTCAAGAAGGTCAACATCACATGCAACAAAGCCAAGTCTCAGACCAGGTGACAAAATCTTTGAGAATGAACCGAGATACACAACCCTTCCCTCTGTGTCCATAGATTTCATGGTCGGCACATCTTCACCGGCAAATCTAAGCTCACCGTACGGATTATCCTCAAAAATTATAAAATCATACTTCGAGGCAAGCTCAAGAAGTTTCTTTCTCTTTTCAAGAGACATAGTGATACCGGACGGATTCTGGAATGTAGCGATTGTGTAAACAACTTTAACATTAGAATGTTCCTTGAGCAAATCCTCAAGAGCGTTCATATCAAGTCCGTCACTTTCAGCTTTAACGCCATAAATCTCAGCATTGTAAGACCGGAAGCAGTTAAGACCGCCTACAAAGCTTGGCTGCTCACATACGACTGCGTCACCGGGATTGAGCAATGATTTTGAAGCTAAGTCGATTCCCTGCTGACCGCCGCTGACAACAATTGTTCCGTTTCCGTCATTCTCAGAAATTATTCCCTGAGAAATAAGACGCTTTCTGACCCACTCAACAAGCGGCGCATAACCTTCCGTTACACCGTATTGAAGTGCAATTTCTCCCTGATTCTTTAAAATATCCGCAGATATTTCCGCAAGCTCTTTTTTCGGGAACAGATTTGGGTCGGGAGCTCCTCCCGCAAACGATATTATACCGGGCTTACCGAGCAGCTTAAAAATCTCCCTGATTGCCGAAGCCTCAAGGTCCTTAACTTTATCTGAAAACTTTTCTCTCATATCCATGTTTTCTGCCTCTTTTCTGATTGTATTCTTTTATCTGATTGTGTTTTTAAAACTATAACACAGCTGAATTTACATTAAAGCGTAATATATCCTGTATTGTCATCATTCTTCTTTTTTGCCTTAGGCTTTGAAACAACTTTCTTATTTCTGTTTTCATTTTCGTTATTCTGATGTGCCTTATGCAATCTGTCTGAGCTTAAAAACTTACGCACCCCCTGAGCAACCGCAAGGATACCGACAAACAGCGTGAGCATGACGAGAATTATACCAAGCGTTCCCTCAAGTGCTTTTTTAATTTTATTTATTCTGCGTTTTCTGATATACTTCTTCTTCTGACGATAATATTTATCTTCAACCGCATCTTTGGTATCGCTGAAAAATTGGCTCGTTTTTTTTGCATATGGTTCAGCAAATTCCATCACAGCATCTGCGTATTCATTAAACTTTTTCATAATAGAATGCCTCCTAAAATTATAAATAATTTATTCTCCAAGAACCGCAACATACGGCAGGTTTCTATACATTTCGGCATAATCAAGTCCGTAACCGACGATAAACTCATCCGGAATCACACTGCCTACATAATCAGGCTTGAAATCCACTATTCGCCTGTCCGGTTTATCAAACAAAGTACAGACTTTAATTGTATTAGGCTTGAGCAATTTGAATTTCTCAACAATTCTCTTCAAGGTATATCCCGTATCGATTATATCTTCAACTATAAGAATATTCTTTCCTGAAACAAGCAAATCATCCGCTATATTCAATTCAACCTCTCCGGAGCTGGTATCAGAGCTGCCGTAGCTCGACGCTTTTATAAACTCAAGTCTTATGCTTGGCAGCTCAATCTTTCTCATTAAGTCAGCCGTGAACATTACCGCACCCTTAAGAACGCAGACAAGTGTCAGAGAATCAATATTCTGTTCTTTATAATCACTGCTTATTCGCTCTGCTGTTATCCTAACAATATTCGCAATATCATCCTCTGAGAAAAGAACTTCTTTAATTCTCATATTTTTCATAGTGAACCACCAGTACATTATCAGTATCTTTTGTCATTTTGTATTCTTCGTTTGCTCTTATTCCGACGACAGCAAGAATATTGTCAATGTCATCACATAACAGCGGTATGGCGTCCCGTTCTTCACGGCGTATCTTTAAGTCTATCAACAGGCTTTTAAGCTTACGGCTCATTCCGTTTTTATATACTGCAATTCTGTCGCCGCTGCGTCTGTTTCTGATAATCAGCTTTTTCGCATTACTGCCGCCCGAAATCATATCCCAGTCAAGTGCTGTATCGCCGCTTTTCAGCTTTACTTTATCCTTCGGAACAATATCAAGATTGACTTTATATCCATAATCTGCATATTTTATATTATATAACTTATTCGGCTGAACTTCAATACAAAAATCCTTATTGTTATACAAATTTAAATCTTTTTCCTCAAAATCGATATTTTTCTCATCATTTTCTTTATTATTTTCTCTCAACTTTGGGCCTATCTTAAATTCAAGCCAGCCGTAACTCTTTTGTACAACCAGGCCTTTCGGCAGGTTAATTGAACCGTTGCCTTCTGACTCAAAGAAAGAGCAAATACTGTCAATATGCTTTTTTTCAAGAGAATAACCGCTGCCCATTGCGTCACGGGCGCACAAAAGGATTAATCTCGATATAATCGAGCGATTATCAATCAGCTTTAACGACTCTATATCAATCGCCTTATAACTTCCCTTTAATACAGGCGGGTTCAATCGTTCGTACAGTCTTTTTGAATAGTCATCTATAAAGTCCGCGTCATCACCGATTGTCTTTGAAAGATTTGCCAGAGCGTCAACGACAGACGGATTTATTTCAGACGCTAACGGAAGCAGCTGATGTCTTATTTTATTACGCGTATAATTATCGTCTTTATTTGTGCTGTCCGTTTTAAAATCAATTTCCGCCTCACGGCAATAATTTTCTATTTCTTCACGTGAAACATCAAGCAGCGGACGTATAACGCAATCCTCACGCTTATACTTTATGCCCCTGAGACCGGTAAGACCGCTTCCGCGGATAATACGCATCAGAACAGTTTCGGCCTGATCGTTTTTGTTGTGCGCAGTAGCAACATAATCAATATTATTCTCGCTTAATACCCGCTCGAAAAATTCATATCTTGCCCGTCTGCCCGCTTCTTCCTCCGTCAGTCCCTTTTCCTGCGCAAGCTTCGGCACGTCCGTCTTTTCGGTATAGCACTTTATCTTCAGTTTCTTACACAGCCCAATAACATAATCCTCGTCTCTGTCTGCTTCAGCTCCCCTTATTGAGTGATTAAGATGCGCCGCGGAGATATTATAATTAAAGCTATTTTTTATGCTGCTGAGCACATGTAAAAGACAGACGGAATCTGCGCCGCCAGAAACAGCTACCAGAACAGAGCTTCCATTTTCCGCCAGACCTTGCTGATTAATTGTATTTTGAACCTTTTCGATAACAAGTTCGATATAGCTGATATTTTTACTCATCACGCAATCCACTCCAGTTAGCAAATTTTGTGAACTCACCGAGCCATGAAAGATATTCATAGCCAACTTCACCGTTTCTGTGCTTATCAAATTTTATCTTTGTTTTGTTGGGTTCCTCAGAATCCTCATTATAATAACCTTCACGATAAAGAAATATAACCATATCAGCATCCTGCTCTATTGAACCGGACTCTCTGAGGTCACTCAGTACAGGTTCTTTACTCTCACGGTGTTCAACGCTTCGGTTGAGCTGCGACAATGCAATAACCGGAATTCCCAAATCATTTGCCATGACCTTTAGTGTTCTTGAAATATCCGAGACTTCCTGCTGCCTATTTACTCCGCTTCTTCCGGAGCTCATGAGCTGAAGGTAATCAATAATCACTAAATCAAGCCCATGCTCAATTTTTAATTTTCTGCATTTCGCTCCGATTTCAGTAGCGGTAATGCTTGAGTTGTCGTCAATATAAATCTTGGTATCAGAAAGCGCCGCAACCGCCTCACCGAGCTTCGGCCAGTCATCGTCTTTTAAGTTGCCTCGTTTAATACGCTCAGCGCTGACTTTTGCCTGAGCCGAAAGCATACGATTGGCAATCTGTATGCCGGGCATTTCAAGGCTGAAGATAGCAACAGAGGCACCGTCAATAATCGCTGCATTTTGGGCAATATTTAAAGCAAGCGCTGACTTACCCATACCGGGTCTTGCCGCAATCAAAATGAATTCAGCCGGATGAAGTCCTGCGGTTCTTCTGTCTAAATCGACAAATCCCGTTGTTATGCCTGTCACACTCTCGTTTGCATCCGAAAGCTTTTCAATCGTATCTATACTCTCATCAAGATACCTTGAAATGTGATTAAGTCCTGAAATATTTCTGTTCTGAGTAATGTTAATAATTCCCTGCTCAGCGACCCCGATAATATCATCGACTTCCTCATCAGCAGCATAGCAGCGTTTTGTGATGTCCTCGGTCAGATTAATCATTTTGCGGAGCTCAGCCTTTTCGCGAACAATTTCCGCATAATGCTTAACACTGGTGCTGTCGGTTGACGGAACCATGTCTATAAGCTTAAATACAAAGTCAAGTCCGCCCACTTTATCGATACTGCCGCGCAGTTCAAGCTGCTGCTTGATAGTAACATAGTCAATAGGCTGACCCGTATTAAACAGGCTGATTACAGTTTCAAACAGTTCCTTGTGACGCTCGATATAGAAATCACTTGAATTTATTATGCCGATTACGTCCGGAATTCTGTCTCTTGATATAATAACCGCACCGAGAACAGACTGTTCTGCCTCATCGCTAAAAGGCATCGTCCGCAGTGTCAAAGACGAAACATCACTGCCCTCGGAATATAATGAATTATCTGTATTTTTGTAAAGCTCGGTTTCATCCATAGTGACGCACGCCTCCCCCGTGATTGATATACAATACTTACGCCTCTGTAACCTGAACCTTGAAGGTTCCCGTTACTCCCTGGTAAAGCGATACGTTAACGTCACGTATTCCGCAGCTCTTAATACCGTCAGGCAAATCAATTTTTCTCTTATCTACATCTATATTATACTGCTCCTTAAGCGCTGCGGCAACATCTTTTGAAGTGACTGAACCGAACAGTTTTCCTTCCTTGCCAGCCTTTGCTGTCAGCTTTACGGTAATCTCCTTCATTCTCTCGGCAATGTTCTTTGCCTTAAGCTCCTCCTGATTGCGTCTGTACTGCTCTGCGCCCTTTTTGCCTTCAAGCTCGTTTATCGCTTGCTTTGTAGCGAGCTTTGCCAAGCCCTTTTTGAGTAAAAAGTTATTTGCATAACCGTCACTGACGTTAATCAGATCACCCTTTTTACCCTGAGATTTTACATCCTGTGTCAAAATTACTTTCATTTGTATATCCTCCTTAATTCAAATCAAAACTATAACTAATTATCAAGCAAAACCGCATCAATGGCTTCATGCAGTCTTTGCAGAGCAAAATCCAGATTAACGTCGCTTAGCTGAGCGCCGGCAATAGTTATGTGTCCACCGCCGCCAAGCTGTTCAAGTATAAGCTGAACATTAATCATTTCAAGAGAACGGCCGCTGATAATGATTTTGTGTCCAAGTCTCGCTATGACAAACGACGCCTCAACTCCGGCGATATTCAAAAGCTCATCCGCTGCCTTTGCAACGAGAACCTGAATATCCTTTCCGGTTTCATCACATACAACAATTGCAATATTATCTCTGTATAATTTTGCGCTGCTTATAATCTTGGAAAGCCTGATACTATCCTCAAGATCACTCTTGAACAAGCGTCTGACATTTACCGGATCAACGCCCATTCGCCTCAAATATGCGGCTGCCTCAAAAGTACGTACGCCGGTCTTAAACGTAAAGCCCTTGGTATCCAGAAAAATACCGGCATATAGCGCTTCGGCTTCACGAAGCGAAATCTTCGGATTATCCTGAATATACTGAAGAATTTCAGTGACCATCTCGCACGCAGACGACGCATACGGTTCATGATATGTCAGAACAGCATTATCAATAAAATCTTCGGCACGCCTGTGATGGTCAATAAGAACAACGGATTTAGCAGCCGACAATACTTCAGAATACTCAACCATGCTTCTTCTGTGAGTATCAACGACAATAAGAAGAGTTTGCTTATCTATAAGAGACATAGCCTTTTCTCCGGATATTATATTGCCGGAATATTTTGGGTCATTGGTAAAGTTACTCAGCAAAAGTTTTGCATTTGACACGTTTTTCTTGAGTACGATATAAGTATCAACACCTCTGCTTTTTACCGCCTGAAACAGACCTATTGCGGCGCCTACAGAGTCCATATCGCCATTTTTATGACCCATAATCATAACGTTTGATGATTGGTCTATCGCTTCTCTTAAAGCGTGAGCCATAACCCTCGCCTTAACCTTTGTACTCTTCTCAACCTCACGCGATTTTGCGCCATAGAACTTATACGCGCCGGGTGATTTGACAACAACCTGATCTCCGCCGCGGCCGAGAGCCATTTCAAGCGCAAGAGTTGCCATTCGGTTATTCTCTTCTAACGTCTCACCGCCTCTGCCGGTACCTATACTCAATGTGACCGGTATCTTATTCTCAAGATTGATCTCCCTTATATCATTTAAGACACTGTATTTTTCTTTCTCAATCAGCTCAATATATTCCTTATTATGAAATAAAACAATAAACTTTTCTCTCTCGTATCTTCTCGAAACACCTTTGCCAAGAGCTACCCAGGCATTGACGCGTTTTTCAATTTCTCCGAGCAAAGCGCCGTGATTTGAATTCGGTGTTTCTTTTAAAACTTCATCATAGTTATCAATCACAACAAGACATTCAACAACCTCTTTGTCTTCGCAAAGCTTCATAAGTTCCTTAATTTCGGTAATATCCACAAAATACAAACCGACAAGAGTTTCACCGCTCGCACCTGTATCAGAGTGCACCGCTCTGCCGTTGATTTGATATTCTCTGCCATCAAACTTATAATTATCAATGACATTGACTTCGCTTTCAACATACTTTCCGATTGAGAAGTCATTGAATATATCCTGTATGTATTCGCCGTAACCGGTATCCCGTCCTATCATATCAAGAAAAATATCATTACACCATCTGATTTCACCATCGGTTGAAATAACAACGATAGGATGAACAAAAGACTGAACCGCAGTTTTTGTTACTTGTTCGACGCAAAACGAATAGCTTTGCATATACATATAAAACCGCTTACGTCTAATCTTCAGCGTTACAATACCATAGACCGCCAAAACAACCGCGCCGATGACCAAAATAAACCCAAAAAACGAAAAATCAAAACTTCTGTTTTTATTTGATACGATTGCAAGAATACCGCAAACAAACAAAAACAAGGCGCTTATAATTGTGTTTTTAAATCCGGAAAATATTTCATAATTGGTAAAATCCTTTGACTTCTTAGTTTTCACGGTCTCCACCTACCCTTTTAAGCCTTCTTATATCACGAGTTGAATCTATCATTCCAACGAGCATCAAAAGATAGAATATAACAGACAAAATGATATAACCTACTACTATGAATGCCATATATATTCCAAAGCGGGCATAACCGCTTTTCACGCTCTTCTTCAGGCTAAAGTCTATTATCGAAAGCCCATTAACCGCAAGAATAAATGATAAAACAGCTACAACGTTTTTCAGTACAAGCGTGTATATAGTTGTGTCATTCGAAAAGAATGATACAAGCATAAGGATTACAAGCACAAAACTCATACTCTTCGGCGCCTTAATCATACTGAATCTGATATATTCATAATTTTTGACTCTGAGACGCTTCATAAAGAATATCACCGACGCCAAAACCAGATATCCGACTGCTAATGAGTATATAATCAAAATAGTCGGAAAATATGACAAAAAGGCTGTCTTTGTCTGAGACAATAAGCTGTCAACCATTTCAGTCATTCCGGTAATACCGTTGTTCTGTGCTTCTTCAATAACCGGCATAAGTATGTTTTTGGTACTGTTTATCGCTTCATCTACCATACCTACAACTCCGTTTTCACCGCCGGTAAACACATCAATCATCATAATGTTGACAAGAACACCGAAAAGCACCGACGCACAAACCGCAAAAAGCGTGCTGTAATACCGGTTATTCTTACTTATTAAGCAGCCCGCCGTAAGCCCTGGCAGCAAAACAACACAGGCAGTAAGCACAACAGTGATAATATTCCCCGTAATAATCAACAGCAGAATTATCGAAACAGCAAACGAAGTTAATGCTGTTTTCATTCCATGTCTGATAACCAGATATGCTACAGGCAATCCACAGATAAAAACCGCAAACAAGCTTATTACCGGAACGTATGTTCCAAGCATAACAAGGATTACGGTAAGAGCTGAAACAACGGCGCCTTCGCAAACTGTTTTCGCACTAAAACTTTTCATATTAATACCTTCTTTAAATACCGTGTATAATTCAGCAGAATATATTCACCTGTCATACTATCATATTTCATGAGAACTCAATGACTTTTTAAGCTTTGACAGGTCACCGTATCTTTTCTCAATAAGATGATCATTCTCAATTTCAGTATTAAGCTGCTTTATCATCATCTCATTTATGTCATCAAATTCAAGTCCGAGACGCAATGACATAATATATGCAATATTAATCAGACTCGCAGCGTCCTCAGTCAGATGTGACATAGTCTCACAATCAGGTTCGGCAGAAATATCGCCGTAAAAATCGGTTATCTTCTGTAATAGCTCAACTTTAAGAAGCTCAACTGTTTTTATATTATTTGCTATGTCTATCTTCAAAACAATCACCCTCAATTTGCATATAAAACAACATTTTTTCTATTTTACCAGACTTCAGAGATTATTTCAAGCATTTTACGATAAAAATTTGTGACAATATAGTATGTCCGAACATAAAATATTTTTAAGAAAGGGTGATAATATGTCAAAGTCAGCCACTCTTGCTTCCTGTGCCATAGGTAAAACGTATGAAATCTGCGGTTTTAACACCTTTTGCAACGATACATCGAGAGAACTTTTGATACTGCTCGGGTTTTATCCGGGTGAGACAGTTACTCCTGCTTTCACTTCGCCTTTCGGAGACCCGACGGCATATATATTAGGCTGCGGGGCACAGGTTGCACTGCGTAATAAAGAAGCGGAATATTTATTAGTAAAATAAAAGGAGTATCTCCGAAATGAAGATTTTCTCATATAATAAAAAAACTATACACAAAAATAATACCGAAAAACATAAACTTTTTTTGCTCGGCAATCCAAATGTAGGAAAAAGCACAATATTCAACTCTCTGACCGGTCTGAAACAGCATACAGGTAACTGGTCCGGTAAAACTGTTGACGTATGCTTCGGAGAATACACTTATAACGGCAAAGAATACGAGGTTATAGACCTGCCCGGAACACATTCGGTCAGTGCATGCTTTGCAGAAGAATGTGTAACTACCTCCGAGATGACTGAATCCGCCAATACATATATGAATTCGACAACAGTAATCATAGCAGATGCAACAGCTATGAAACGAGGAATTATACTTGCGCTTGAATACCTTAATCATCCAAGATACAAGTTGAACAAATCAGCAATACTGTGCATTAATCTATACGACATAGCTCAAAAAAGAGGCATTGAAATCAACAGAGATTTACTAGAAAAGCTACTCGGCATACCGGTTATTACAATATCAGCACGCAACAAAAAAGATATGCTTAGATTTAAGCAAACGATTGAAAAATCGACAGATAAATTTCAAAACAGCATGGATACTGATACATACGACTGTGAATGCCAATATAAGCTATGCAAATCCTTGATAAATTCAATAAACGAAACCGCTGAAGAGCTATACCAAAAATGTGTCAGGCAATCATACAATGTATTAAACAGTCCGGGGCATAAGTTTGATAAAGTAATTACATCAAAGAAAATAGGCATACCGATAATGATATTATGTCTCGCCCTAATACTTTGGATTACAATAAAAGGCGCAAACTATCCATCCGAGCTTCTATCCAAGCTATTCGCATACTTTAAGCCGCTTCTGCTGCAGCTGCTGACAAATGCAAGACTGCCGGAATTCGCGATAGGAATAATATGCGACGGTATATACGTTACCGTAACCTGGATTATATCAGTTATGCTGCCGCCTATGGCAATATTCTTCCCGCTTTTCACGATACTGGAGGACTCGGGATTTCTGCCGAGAATCGCATTTAACCTAGATAGATGTTACGCATGTGCAAATATGAGCGGCAAGCAATGCTTGACCCAATGTATGGGGCTTGGCTGTAACGCAGTTGGTGTAACAGGCGCAAGAATTATGCCGACCGAAAGTCAGCGCACCATATCAATTCTGACAAACAGTTTTATGCCATGCAACGGTCGTTTTGCTCTGCTTATTACAATATCCGCAATATTTATCGGCGGACTTTTGCCCGGGACAAAATCTGGTATTGTATCAATGCTTACTGTACTTTGTCTGATAATACTGTCGGTAATCATCACCTGGTTAGTTTCTTATATACTGTCAAAGACCTTGTATAAAGAAGAAAATGTAATATTCTCACTCGAACTTCCCGAGTACAGACGACCGGAAATATTAAAAACCTTAACCATTTCACTTGTACACCGTACACTTATGATAACAGGCAGAGCATTACTCTGTTCAGCCCCTATGGGTGCATTTATTTGGATTTTGGCAAATATTAGTGCCGGAGACGTATCAATGCTAACCGCTATATCTCAATCGCTGAATCCTATTGGGAATTTTTTGGGAGTTGACGGATTTATAATATTTGCATTTATACTCGCTCTTCCGGCAAATGAAATCACACTGCCGATTTTAATAATGGGTTACTTATCAAGTGGATATATGAGCGATATAAATGACATAACTACTCTCAAAACTATTTTTGAAAATAACAACTGGACACTTCTTACTGCAATAAACATGATGCTGCTTACACTTTATCACTCACCCTGTATAACAACACTGATGACAATCTACAACGAAACACACAGCATAAAAAAAGTTTTGCTATCCATAATACTGCCTTGTTCAATCGGCGGGATACTATGTATAATTACAAAGATGCTATTTATATTCTTTGGCATAGCTTAAAAAGCATGCCGATTTATGGTAAGAATAGTCACTACTTCAAACAAATACTAACTCAAATTTAGTAAAATGTATAAAATTTTATTTTAAATTATTGACAGGTTTAATTCCTTAGGTTATACTTTAAGAAAATAATTATTCTATTAAAGGATAGGTGATAAAAATGACTTTTGAACAGGCAGTAGCTAAAGTTCAAGACATTATGAAAGAGGCAAAACCCGCCGAAATCGGAGATGTTGCAGTACAGATTCATTTCACTAATAAAGATTGTGATGGTATAATGTACATAGCTTGCCGCGGCGGAGAACTTGACATCGCAGGATATGACTATAAGGATAACGATGTTGCCATCGACATTATGTACGGTGACCTTACAAAAATTCTTAAAGGCACAATGAGTGTTGCGAACGCTGTAAGCAAAGAGCTTATTTCAATTTCAGGCAACGCAGACGCTTTGAACAGTATTGCCGGAAGCGCTAAGAAACCTGCTGTTAAGAAAGCTGCCGTTAAGAAGGATGCTCCTAAAAAGACAGCTCCTGCAAAAACAGAAAAAGCAGCTGAAACAGCTAAAACCGCTGAAAAACCTGCTGTAAAGACTGCAACTAAGACTGTTGCTAAGACTACTACAGCTAAAAAGACAACCAAGACATCTAAATAGTTTTATCTGTCATTTAGGTTTTCTTTTACGGTAACAACATAAGAATTTAAGCAGCAAACCATTATCGGTTTGCTGCTTTTTCTTTGTATTTCATAATAAAAAAGCACGGCTCAACCGGCATCAAAGGCACAGTCAAACCGTGTTTATATAAAAAATAATAAAAACCAAATCTTATCTACATATTTCTAATCTTAATCATCCGAACGCTGTCACTAAGTCTTGATTCATCGCGGCTGCCCTTAACATACTTGGTCTTATCAATGTTTGCAGACTCAGCTATACTGTCATCATATTCAGCAATAATCAAAGCGATATCGCGCTCTAACTCATTAATCTTATTTAATGTGCCATTGCGAATTTCATCTGATTCTTTTTTTATATCATTAATATCTCCAAATACAAACAAATTATTACACATACGGGCATTTGCTTCGAGCAAACTCATCTGCGACACTCCTTAATCACACTTCTTGTGTTACACACAATTAATCTTTTGTAACAAATTCCAAAGATTTCTGTAATATTTGTGTAATATTATATCAGGGATAATACAATTTGTCAAGGACAAATTTGTAAAACAGTTAAAAATAATAGAGCTGCTGAATTAAATTGTAGTTTGACTTAATAAAGCCTAGCCCAGTTCCGCCCGCCAGACCCGGGCGGGTAA
>OIXH01000145.1_pt1 | contig 91219 bp, 71 predicted proteins | sample 1587741 | NCBI WGS metagenome assembly OIXH01 (sample SAMEA3888916, study PRJEB22519) | human gut metagenome | biome: human gut; feature: human-associated habitat; material: faeces | place: Denmark | collected 2011 | reverse complement strand
TAAGTTGGGGCAAAAGACCCGCTGAGCGCCGCAGCTGATTGATTCAGAGGTTCCTAAGAATTGGGTGATTTGATGCGTCTGAACCCCGAAAAGCTCCGCGCCTATCCGTGGCCGGACGAGCTTCCGTCCGAGGCCGTGTGCGCGCGGCTGGAGCAGATTGAGCCTGACCGCAGCACGCTCTGCACGGGCGTGACGGCCGCGCTGGCTGAGCTTCTGCCCGAGCCGCCGCAGGAGGGCTGGCTTCCCGCGCTTTACGCGGCGCTGTGCCACGGGCTGTTTCCCGACCCGGATTACCGGCAGCCGAGCGCGTCGGTCTGCTTTGGCCTGCGCCTTCTGGCCGACGCGTTACAGGCCTCATTGGATGCCGAGCCGCCGCAGAATGATCCGCTGACCGACCTGTTCCCGCTGCACGATCCCGAAAAAAGCCGGATTTTACCCGATTACCGGCGTTTTTGCACCGCCGTGCGCGAGGCGCATTTCGTCGAAACGATGCGCGTCGGGCGCGAGGTCATGCCCTTCGACCCAGCGTCGCACACGATCGGCGTGCGCAACGTTGCGGTGCACATGGCCGAGCTGGCAGCGCAGGCCGGACTTCCGGTCGACGTGCCGCTCGTCGCGGCCGCCGCACTCTGCCACGACATCGGCAAATTCGCCTGCCGCGGAGAGGACGCCGCGCGCATTCCGTTTTTGCACTATTACTATACATGGCAGTGGCTCTCCGACCGCGATCTGGAATCGATCGGCCATATCTCGGCCAATCACTCCACATGGGATCTGGAATTTGAAAATCTGCCGATCGAGTCGCTGCTGCTGATCTACGCCGACTTCCGCGTGCGCGGCACGCGCGAAAACGGCCGCGAGACCGTGCGCATCTACACGCTGAGCGAGGCTTACGGCATGATTATGAGCAAGCTCTGCAACGTCACGCCTGCGAAAAAGCAGCGCTACGAGCTGGTCTACTGCAAGCTGCGCGATTTCGAGCGTTTTCTGCTCGACCGGGGCGTGCCGTCCGACCTCGGCTGCGACGCGCCGCAGGTGCGCCCGCCGCGCGATGTCGCGCTCATGACCGAGGACGAGGCGCTCGGCGCACTGCGTGACCTGACCTTTGACAACAACGTCCGCCTGATGCACACCATCAGCACCGACGCGGCCTTTGACCTGCTGCTCGAGCAGGCGCGCGGCGAGAAGGACAACCAGCGCATCCGCACCTATCTGCGCCTGTTCGACGAATACAACACCTATATGACGCGCGGCAACAAGCAGAAGCTGCTGGGCTACCTCTATGAGCTGCTGATGTCGCCGCAGGGCGACATTCGCCGCCGCAGCGCCCGCATCATGGGCGAGGTGCTGGCCAACAGCGGCCCGAAATACCGCAAGGAGCTGCCCGCGCACGCGCCGAAGCGTGCCATGGCACCGACGGTTCTGGCGCTGCTGGACGAATCCGTCGCGCTCTGGCGCGAGTATATCCGGCAATGTCTCTTTCCCGACCGCCGCATCGCGCAGAAGCACGCTCTGCGCATCATCAACTCGCTGAAGACCATCTGCTATGCCCTCTTCTGCGCCTGCGATCCGGGCGTCGCGCCGCAGCTTGCCGCCCCGCTCGTCGAGGCGCTCGAGGATCTGCCGGAGACGAACTGCTTCGCCGTGCTCGACGCGCTCTGCTACGTTCCGACGGAATATCTCTCGCCGCGCCTGTTTGCGCAGGCGCTCCCGGCGCTGCGGACGATGCTGCAAAGCGGCACGACCCGCTGGCAGCTCATCGCGCTGCGCTGTCTTGCGCACCTGCGGCCGCTTGCGCCGTTGGAATTCCTGCGCGAGGCCTCCGTGCCGCTGGCGCACGACGAGGCAAGCGTGCGCGACCTGCGCCGCCGTCTGCTCGACGCGAATTACCACGCGTCGCTGACGGAAAACGAGACGGCCCTGATCTATCTGAGCAATCTGAAAAACGCCGTCCACTGGACGCAGAAGATCGTCCAGATCGATATGCTCACGGATAATATTTTTGCCCACCCGGAGACGACCTTCCATACGGCGATGCACCTTTCCAACCTGCTCTCGGTCAGCGAGCATCTGCCCGTGCGCGAGCGCGCCGGCGAGGCGCTGCTGCTGACGGCGCGCCGGCTGACCGTCGACCAGCGCAACGAGATCGTCTTCGATCTTCTGCGCGAGCTGGAAAACGGGCAGGAGCAAATCGCGCGCTTCATCCCGAAATACCTCGGCCGTTTGCTCTGCACCCTGCCGGAAAAGGAGATCAGCGAGGGCGTCGCCTTCCTTGACACGCTCCTGCGAAGCGGCACGCAGCGCCCGGCCACGCCGGTTCTGCGGACGCTGGGCAGCCTGATCGGCGCGCTCCCGGCGGACAGCCCGCTCGTGGACGACTGCCTCGGCCTGCTGCTGACGGGCGTGGCGCATTATCACAGCGCCATCCACCAGAACGCGCTCTATATCCTCTGCCACGACGTGATCGGCAATGACGAGCTGCCCGAGGCGCTGCGTCTGCGCTGCTTCCTGCGCGTGAACAAAAAGCTGCTGGCCATTCTCGGCGAGCCGACGCGCGGCCAGCTCACCTTCTTCAACCGCGCGGCCATGCTGAACCAGCTCTATCGCTTCCTCGTGCGTCACGAGGTCGAAAAGGGCGGCTTCCCCTTCCCCGCGCCGAAGCCCGTCGCCTTCTTCCCCGGCACGTTCGACCCCTTCTCCGCCGGGCATAAAAGCATCGTCCGCGAAATCCGCGCGCGGGGCTACGAGGTCTATCTCGCAATCGACGAGTTCTCCTGGAGCAAGCGGACGCTGCCGCGCCTGCTGCGGCGCAAGATCGTGCAGATGTCCGCCGCCGACCAATGGGACACCTATGTCTTCCCGGACGATCTGCCGATCAACATCGCCGTCGGGGCGGATCTGGCGCATCTGCGCGCGCTCTTCCCGGACCGTCCGGTCTTTTTGGTCACCGGCAGCGACGTCATCCGCAACGCCTCGGCCTACCGCTCCGACGCGCCGGACGGCGCGGCCTACTTTCCGCACATCGTGATCGACCGGCCGCAGGCCGCGCAGCGCGAGGAGCCGCTCGAGCAGCTGCTGCACGGCGAGATGCGCGTGCTCTCGCTCTCGGAGCAGATGGAGGGCATCAGCTCCACGCGCATCCGCGACTCCATCGACAAAAATCTCGATATTTCCGCACTGGTCGACCCGATCGTGCAGGCGTATATTTATGAATACGGACTTTATCTGCGTTCGCCGATGTTCAAGCACGAGCTTGCGCCGCTGGACACGGAATTCGAGGCGCCCGGCGCGCACACGCCGCCCGAGTTGGCCGCACTGCTGGCTCAGACACCGCAGGCGCGCGCCGTACTGCTGCGCTCGCGTTCGCGGAACACGGTCGTCGGCTGGGCCTGCGGCCACACGCTCTCGGTCAACGCGCTGTTCTGCGAGCTGAAAAACGCCGAGCTGTGCTCGGCCGTGCGCCGCTGCACGAGCGGTCGCCTGCTGATGCTCGACGAGGCGCACTGCGAGAGCGCCGACGTGTTGCGGCAGCTGCTCAACGAGCTGCTCGTGCGCGCCCTGCCGGAGGATCACACCTACGCGCTCTGCCGCGTGCGCTCCGAGGAGCTGCAAAGCGCTCTTGAGCAGCTCGGCTTCGTGCCCGTTCCGGAGGCGCCGGGGCTTTGGTACGTTGATATGCGCGCGCCGATGGTGCTGATTCAAGACGTTCTGACGGGCGTCAAGCAGCCGCATCACGACGCGCCCGAGCTGCGCGCAGCCGTTCAGAAAACGCGGCCGCGTCTGCGGCGCGCGCTGACCCGGCTCTACCCCGGCAAGCTGCTGCTCTGCTTCGACGCCGAGCTGCTGAATCAGGCGCTGCTCTTCCGCGTGCAGCAGCAGAACGGCGTGCTCGGGCAGACGCGGCGTCAGCTTGGCGCAAAAATGTGCGTTCCCTACGGCAAAATTCTCGCCGACGAGGTCGTGCCGAACACCGTCACCAAAACGCTGCACGCCGACAAGTGCTTCGAGCCGGATCTCAACGGCTTCTCAATCGTAGAATACCCCGGCTACAGTCCGCTGGCCACGCAGGTACGCACGCTGCGCTCCTTCCGGCGGCCGGTGCTGCTGGTGGACGACCTGCTGCACAACGCCTACCGCATCAACAAGCTCGGCGCGCTGTTCCGTCAGGAGCAGCTGGGGATCGACCGCATCATCGTCGGCATCTGCTCCGGACGCGGCCGCGACCTCGCGCAGGAGCAGGGGCTGCCCGTCGACTGCGAATACTTCATTCCGAACCTGCACTACTGGGTCAACGAGAGCCTGCTCTATCCCTTCGTCGGCGGCGACAGCGTCAGCCAGCGGACGATGCACGGCCGTATGCTGCCCTCGCTGAATCTGATCCTTCCCTATCACTATCCGCGCTATTTCGTCGGCACGACCGACGAGGCCGTGCGCAGTCTGAGCCGCACGGCGCTGGAAAATGCGCTGTCCATCCTGCGCACGCTTGAGCGCGTGCATCAGCGGGGCTTCAATACCGCGCTGACGCTCGGCAAGCTCGGCGAGGCGCTCTCCTGCCCCCGTCTGCCCGACCGCGGGCAATACCTGAGCTATGATTTCTCCGTGCCCGCCTCGGCCTATTTGCAGGACGATCTGCTGACGCTCGACCGTCTGCGGACGCGCCGGGACGCGCGCGGAAAGGAGGTTTGACCGATGGAACTGAAGCAATGGCGCGGCTTTTGCCTCTGCCGCGACGCGTCGCTGGGCGACTGCGTCTTTCCGCCCGAGGCAGAGGCCGTCCGCGCTCCCTTTGCGCCGCTGGTCTTTATGGTGCGGCGCGACGGGCTGAAAAGCCGCGGGCATTTTGCGATCGACGACCTCAGCGAGCTGATCGAGCCGGAGGATACCGCCGCTCTTCTGCCCGCGCAGACGCGGACGCTTTCACCGGAGCTGGAGACGCTGCGGCCGTTTGTCCGCGCACACGGCGCATCCGTGCTGAATTTGTCGTTTTCGCGGGCCTTCTCGGTGCTTTCCGCTCAAAAAAAGTCGAAGGCGCTGCGCGTAACGCTTGTCGGACTGGGCGATGTCGGCGGAAATGTGCTGGCGGCGCTCAAGCTGCTGGGCGCGGAGCTTTCCGAGCTGGCGATCTATGACCCCGACGAATCGCGCTGCAGGCGCTACGAGCTGGAGCTGAATCAGGTGCTCTCGCCGGACGGGCTGCCGCGCCCGCGCGTGACGATCGCCGACCCCGCGCGGCTGTTCGACTGCGACCTGTTTTTGTTCACGGCCTCGCGCGGCGTGCCGCCGGTCGGGACGCAGATCGCCGACGTGCGCATGGCGCAGTACCGGAGCAACGCCGCGCTGCTCAAGCCCTATGCGCGCGCCGCGCGGGAGAGCGGCTTTACAGGGCTGTTCTGCCAGATCTCCGACCCGGTCGACCAGCTCAGCCGCGTGGTCTTTCTCGAGAGCAACCGCGCCCCCGACGGCACGCCGGACCTCGGCGGGCTGCTGCCGGAGCAGGTGCGGGGCTTCGGTCTCGGCGTGATGGCGGCGCGCGCCGCCTACTGTGCCCGGGAGCTGGGCGTCGATTTTTCCAATGGGCGCGTCTACGGCCCGCACGGGAACGGCCTGATCGTCGCAAACGACCCGCTGCACTATGATCCGGCCGTCTCCGGGCGGCTGACCGAGGCAACGGTGCGCGCAAATCTGCGCGTGCGGGAGCTTGGCTATAAGCCCTTCCTCGCACCGGCGTTTTCCTCTGCCGCGATCTCGATCCTGCAGCTCGTGCGCGGGCAGGTCTGCCACAGTGCGCTGCCCATGGGCGGCGCTTGGTTCGGCTGCCGCTCACGCATGACGAAAAACGGCGTTCTGACCGTCCGGGAGCCGCTCGACCCCGCCCTGTACGAGCGCATCCGGGCCGCGCACCGCGCCTTGGAGGCGTGTGACCATGCTTGACGTCGTGCTGCTGCGGCGTCAGCCGCGTCTGTGCGCGCTGCTTGAGCACGCGCTGAAGGGCGTGGCGCACCGCTTCGTTCCGCCCGGGGCCGCGCTGCGGGATCGGCGCGTTCTGCTGGCCGCCGCCGTCGACGAGGGCGGCATGGACGGGCAGACGCTGCGCTTCCTGCGCCGCCTGCGCACCGAGCCGGACGCCATGCGCGGCAGCATTGCCGCCGTGCTCGTCGACGGAACGGGCGAGCTTTACACCAAGCAGGTCGCGCAGGAGCTGGTCTATGCCGCCAACCGTGCGGGCTGTCTCTTTCCCGGCAAGCCTGCGCTTGAGGGAACGGGTTCGCTCTATAATCAGCATATTCTTGCGCAGCGGCGCGGTATGAGCCTCGAGGAGACGTATTTTTGCCGCGCGCGGGAGCTGGTGCAGCGCCTCGCGGCCTTTGTGCCGCCGCGCTTCGCAAATCCGAGGCTGCTCGTGCTGCACGCGTCCGAGCGCGGCCGGTCGAGCACGCTCTGGCTCTGGGATCAGCTCCGGCCGAGGCTGGATCCTGCGATCGTTTCATGCGAGGTGACGCTGCAAAACGGCACGGTGCACGACTGCCGCGGATGCAGCTACCGCACCTGTCTGCATTTCGCGCAGAACGGCTCGTGCTTTTACGGCGGAGCACTGTCGGAGACGGTGCTCCCGGCCATCCGCGACTGCGACGCGATGCTCTTCCTCTGCCCGAATTACAACGACGCCGTCAGTGCGAACGTCACGGCGCTCTTCAACCGCCTGACGAGCCTGCTCCTGCGCGGCGATCTCCATCAAAAATACCTCTTCGGCATGGTCGTCTCGGGCTATTCCGGCAGCGACCTCGTCGCGCGCCAGCTGCTCGGCGCAATGTGTCTGAACAAAACGGCCATGCTCCCGCCGCAGTTCTGTCTGACGGAGACGGCGAACGATCTCGCGGCGATGCAGGCGCTGCCGCACATCCCCGCCAAGCTCGACGCCTTCGCGCAGTGCATGGAGCGCGCGCTGCTGCCGACTGTGGAAAGTGACAAAAATCAAGGCGAAGATTCGTGAAAACGCACATGGAAATCCCCGCCTGATTTTGCTATACTTAAGGAAGCCCTGATTCAATCGCAAGAGCGGTCAGCGAGGGGTTTTGTTTCCAAATTGAGGTTTGGAAATCGCAGGAATACTTTGTGTATTTCAAGATTTTCAAACCGATAAGTTGGGACGAAAGACCCGCTGAGCGCCGCAGCTGATTGATTCAGAGGTTCCTTAACTTGTGGGAATGCACAACCGATAGGAGGAAGCTTTATGCAGCTGAAAAAGTATTTTGCCGAGCTCATCGGCACGATGACTCTGGTCGTGCTCGGCTGCGGCGCAGCCGTCGAGACGCAGTGCGGCCGCTACCCCGGCAGTCTGCCGCTGCTCATCACGGCGCTGGCCTTCGGCCTCGCGATCGTCGCCATGGCCTACAGCGTCGGCAGCGTTTCGGGCTGCCATCTGAACCCCGCTGTCTCGCTGGCGATGCTGCTTTGCAAAAAGCTCTCCGGCAAGGACTTCGTCGGCTATGTCGTCGCGCAGTGCGTCGGCTCGATTGCGGGCTGCGCGATCCTCGGCCTGATCCTCGGCTGGGACACCGGCTTCGGTGCGAATCAGCTTGTCCCGGCCAGCACGGCCGGCATCGCGATCGGCAAGTCGCTCGCCGTGGAGATCATGCTGACGGCCATCTTCGTCTTCACCGTGCTCGGCGTCACCGCGCGGAAGGAGACCGCCAACGTTGCCGGACTGGCCGTCGGCCTGACGCTCACGGCCGTGCATATTTTCGGCATCGGCCTGACCGGCACATCCGTCAACCCCGCCCGCAGTCTCGGCCCGGCGCTCTTCGCCGGAGGCGCTGCGCTCAAAAACCTCTGGGTCTTCCTCGTCGCACCGCTGGTCGGCGGAGCAATCGCCGCAGGCGTGCACCATTATCTGGGCGTAGAGGAAAAGAAAAAGAAAAAGTAAGGAGTGTTCCGTTTGACGCCTTCCAAGGTATATTTCACATCGTTTCACACGACCATGCAGGAGAACACGCAGCAGAAGCTCGCGCGGCTTCTGCTGACGGCCGGCATGGATCAGATCAATTTTGACAAAAAATTCACCGCCATCAAGCTCCACTTCGGCGAACCGGGCAATCTGGCCTTTCTGCGGCCGAACTATGCCCGCACCGTCGTCGATCTGGTGCATCAGCTCGGCGGCAGGCCCTTCCTGACCGACTGCAACACGCTCTACGTCGGCCGCCGAAAGGACGCGCTCGAGCATCTGGAGTCGGCCTATCAGAACGGCTTCAATCCCTATAACGTCGGCTGCCATCTCATCATCGGCGACGGTCTGAAGGGCACGGACGACGTGGAGATCCCCGTCGACGGCGATTACGTCCGCAAAGCCAAGATCGGCCGCGCCATTGCCGACGCCGATATTTTCATTTCCTTGACGCATTTCAAGGCTCACGAGGCAGGCGGCATCGGCGGCACGATCAAAAACATCGGCATGGGCTGCGGCTCGCGCGCGGGCAAGATGGAGATGCACTCAAACGGCAAGCCCGGCGTCAATGCCGACGTCTGCATCGGCTGCCGCTCCTGCGCCAAGGCCTGCGCCCACGGCGCGCCGCAATTCGTGAATAAAAAGATGCACATTGACTATGATAAATGTGTCGGCTGCGGCCGGTGCATCGGCGTCTGCCCGACAGACGCGATCTATGGCGAGGAAAACGGCTCGAACGAGGTGCTCAACTGCAAAATGGCCGAATATACGAAGGCCGTCCTGCAGGATAAGCCGAGCTTCCACATCAGTCTGGTCATGGACGTCTCGCCCTACTGCGACTGCTACCCCGTCAACGACGTGCCGATGATCCCGGATGTCGGCATGTTCGCCTCGTACGACCCGGTCGCGCTCGACTGCGCCTGTGCAGAGGCGTGCAACAAAATGATGCGCTTCCCCGACGCGAACATCCCCGGCAAGGACGCCGACCTGTTCAAGGCGGCGCACGGCGAGACGGACTGGCGCGTGCAGGTGCGCCACGCCAAGAAACTCGGCCTCGGCAACGACGAATATGAATTGATCGAAATCTAAAAGGAGTTGTTTGAACATGGCTGAAACCAAGTACGCAGGCACACAGACCGAGAAAAACCTCCGCGCCGCCTTCTCCGGCGAGTCCGAGGCTCGCAACAAATACACCTTCTTCGCCTCCGTGGCCAGGAAGCAGGGCTTCGAGCAGATCGCCGCGCTCTTCCTGAAGACGGCCGAGAACGAAAAGGAGCACGCCAAGCTCTGGTTCAGGGAGCTGAACGGCATCGGCACGACGGCCGAGAATCTGCTCTCTGCGGCCAACGGCGAGAACTACGAATGGACGGACATGTACGAGGGCTTCGCCAAAACCGCCGAGGAGGAGGGCTTCCCGGAGCTGGCGCAGCGCTTCCGTCTGGTCGGCGCGGTCGAAAAGCACCACGAGGAGCGCTACCGCGCCCTGCTGCGGAACGTTGAAATGGACGAGGTCTTCGCCAAGAGCGAGGTCAAGGTCTGGGAATGCCGCAACTGCGGCCACATCGTCGTCGGCATGACCGCGCCGGACATCTGCCCGGTTTGCAGCCATCCGCAGAGCTATTTTGAGATTCAAGCCGAGAATTATTGATTTTTGAGCACAAAACCCCGCTGCCTTCGATCGAAAGCAGCGGGGTTTTGTTGCAACGGAAGCCTTTTTTTACTTCTGGAAATTGTAGCCGCGGAAATAATAGCCCTTGTATTCCGTGAAGCCGCGGGCGGCGTCGAACGCGCCGGGCAGGTCGTATTCCTCCAGTGCGGCGACAATGTCGTCGGAGAAGGCCGTGAGCTGGACGGTGTTTTCCTCGTCGTTATAGGTATAGACAATGGCGATCTGGTGCCCGTCGAGCGCATAGCTGCAGCCGGTCACGCGTCCCTCCTTGTCATAGCTGAAGGTCAGCACCTCGTTGCTGGGATCCTCGGCCGTTTGATCGATCCCGGCGACATCCGCCGGCTTCTTATAGACGATGTCCGGATCTTCTGCGGTGCTGTCTGACGCCGCAGACGCATCGGAAGTCTTGCCCGCGTCCGCCTTGCCGCAGCCGGCCAGAAGCGGAACCGTGAGCAGAAGACACAGCGCAAAAAACAGCAGTTTTTTCATCGGTAAGTCCTCCTGTCTGATTTTTTGGGGATGTTCTGCCGCCTATTATAGCGCGCAGCGCATTCTTTGTCAAACGGAGCGCGCGGCAGGATCGCCGCGCGCTCCGTTTTCTCAAGGATCAATAAACGACCACGCGGGTGTGGAGCGGAAGCTCATAGATGAAGCGGCAATCGTCCGGCAGCATACGCACGCAGCCGTGCGAGAGCGGACGGCCTACCGTCCCGTTATAATACGAGCCGTCGTAGTTCAGAAGAACCGTGTGGAAGGCGTGGCCGCCGTTGAAGATCGTCGGCATTCCGACGTAGTAGCCGCCGTAATCCCAGCGCGTGTTGCGATATTCCGTGCGGAAGGCGCCCGGAGGCGTGGGCGTGGTGTTCGAGCCGCTGCCGCAGGGGAAGGTGCGGATCAGCTTCCAATTCCTCGCGCTGCCCTGGAACACCATAACCTTCTGCGTGTAGCGGCTGACCCAGATCAGGTAGTCTGTCTCGCTGTCATAGCCCAGATAATCCATAAAGCCCTCCTTCGTGGGCGTGGGATAGTCTACCGTTCCGTCGGTGGACGGCTCGTCGAGGATCGTGCAGGTCGAGCGATAGATGCAGCCCGTCGTGCCGTCCGGGAGCGTCACGCTCAGGCGGCCGCCGTTGTTATATTCGTTATAAACGATCTCGCCCTGCTTCAGCTCGCGCACAACCTTGTTCATGTTGCGGTCTGCGTAGAGCTTCGTGTCGCGGTCAATGACACAGGCTGCCTTCTGCGTCTGCACGACATTGGGCGCATTCTCGTAGCAGCTCGTCCACCATTGGTTGTCGAGCTTCGAGGTCGCAAGCGTGACAAAGGTGTCGCCTGCCAGAATGCGGATCTCCTCGGCATAGCCCGACCCGACGACCTTGCCGTACTGCCCGTTGAGGACGATCAGCTTGGCGTAGCCGTTCATCTCGAGCGAGGCGTTGGCGTCCAACTCGACCTGCACGGCCTCGCCGTTGACCACGGCCTTCGCGTTCTTGCCCAGCGAGAGCTTCTCGACCGAGCCGTTGATCGTGATCGTGCCGCCGACGGCGAGCACGGCGTCCCTGACGTTGCCGGTGATGTCCATCACGGCCGACGCATCAAAGCGCACCTGATCCACGCCGCCCGCGACGCTCAGGCTGCCGCCCAGCATCGTGACGGACTTCAGCGCCACGGAGGCGCTGTGACTGCCGACGAGAACCGTGACCGTATCCGTCGCGCCGGAGAGCGCGGCACCGCCGCCGCCCAGCCAGACCGGCTGATCGGCTGTGACCGTTCCGCTAAACGGGGCGCAGGTGACATGCGCCGCCTGCACGGCACGGACGTCGATCGCGCTGCCGCGGCCGGTGCAGACCGTGAGGTTGCCGGTCAGCCTCCAGTCTCCGGGCTTCGTCTCAAGCGGGGCGGCCTGCCCGATCACAAGCGAGCCGTCCAGCGTCAGAGCCGACGGGAGCGCCTCCGTGCCGCGATAGACGACGTTCCCCTGCTCCGGGAACTGCGCGGGGTCGTCCACGATCGCGTCGATGTAATTATAGAGCAGCTGCGCGACCTCGGCGCGGGTGATGCTCTGCTGCGGGCAGAAGCTGCCGTCGCGATAGCCGTGCACCAGGTCGTTTTCGAGCATGGCGCTGACATACGGACGCGCATAATTTGAGATGCTCGCGCCGTCGGAGAAGACGTCGCAGGCATTGGCCTGCTCTGTCACAATGCCGAACGCGCGGCAGAGCACCGTGACCGTCTGCTCACGCGTGATCTGCGCATCAGGATCCATCTTTGTCGGTGAAATGCCGTTGAGCAGACCCGCGCCGACCGCCGCCGCAAGCTCGTCGTGATACCACGCCGTCTCGGCGACATCGGCATACGCGGCAATGTCCGCCCGCTCCGTTGCCGCCAGCAGGCGCGTCAGCACCGCCGCAAGCTCCGCGCGGGTAATCGGCTGCTCGGCGTTCAGGTTGTGATTCTGATCGCCGCGCAGGATGCCGTTCTCCACGGCAAATACCATCGCGTCATGGCTCCAGTTCGTTGGGAATTCATATTCCCAGTCCTCGGGCGCCGCCATCGCGACGCTGCCGAGCAGCACCGCGCAGACCAGAAGCAGCGCCGTCAGCCGCAGATTTCTTCTTTTCATGTACACTCCCTCTTTTCAAAAAACAGATTCAGCAGGAGAAAAACGCCTCGCAGAGGCGGCAGAGCGCCGCCTGATCGGCCGTTCCCATCAGCTCACGCGCCGAATGCATCGCCAGCAGCGGCACGCCGACGTCCGCCGCAGGCATGGCCAGAAGCGCCGAGGCCATCGAGCCGACGGTGCTGCCGCCGGGCAGGTCGGCGCGGTTCATGTAATACTGCACCGGGATCTCCCGATCGGCGCAGAGCGCCCCGATCACGGCGCAGGTCTCCGCCTCGGAGGAATAGCGCGGCGACCGCTTGAGCGCGACACCGCCGCCGAGCTTGGGCGCATGTGCCGGGTCGGCGAACTCCGGGTGGTTCGGGTGCAGCGCGTGCGCCGCGTCGCAGGAGAGCAGCATCCCGTTCAGGCAGGCGTTCAGGAAGCCCTGCCGGTCCATGCCGAGCGCCAGCGCCAGCTTCTCCAGCAGCACGGTCAGCGTCGCGCTGTCCGCGCCCCGGCGGGTATTGCTGCCGATCTCCTCGTTATCATAGAGCACCGCGACGTTGATCGCTTCGCCGTCCGCACGGCACAGGCCGTCGATGCAGGCATGGACGCTCGTCAGATTGTCCAGACGCGGCGAGGACAGCAGGCCGCCGTCAAAGCCGACCGTCTGCGCCCGCTCGGCACAGTAGACATACAGCTCAAACGACAAAAGATCTCTCGGCTCGACCGCGAGCTTTCCGGCCAGCTGCCGCAGCAGATAGCCCTCGCGCTCGAACTGCTCGCGCACAACGGCGCAGAGCGGGAGCAGATCGACGTTCGGCCGCGTCGGCACGCCCTTGTTGACCTCCCGGTTCAGATGGATCGCCAAATTCGGGATCGTGGCCACAGGCTCCTCCCAGCGGACGAGCCGGCGCACAGGATGCAGGGCATCCGCGCCGCGCACCATGGCGATGCCGGCCAGCGAAAGCGGGCGGTCGAGCCACGTGTTTAGGATCGCGCCGCCATATGGCTCAACGCTCAGGCGGCAGCAGCCGCCTCCGAGCAGCTCCGGGTGCGGCTTGACGCGCAGGCACGGCCAATCCGTGTGCGCGGCGGCAATGCGGAAGGAATCCGGCCGTCTGCCGACCGAAAAGGCCGCCAGAAACGTCCCGGTCTCCACAAACCAGCGGTCGCCGGGTGCGGCGGCGGTAAGCGTATCCGCCGCTTGACGTTCGGAAAAGCCATGCGCGCGCAGAAGCTCGGCCGCCATCTGCACGGTGTGGTAGGGCGAGACGCCGCCGTCGAGCCAACGGCAAAGCGCGGAGGTGTAATCATTCATCGTCAATTCCCCCTCGGGTTATAAAATACTATATTAAAGTATATCATATCGTGACAGGGAGCGCAATCGGCAAACTCCATTTTTTGGACGCTTTTTTGGCGAAGAATGACTAAATTTTGCTTAAAAAATTTGTGCAATTCCACAATCTATGCAACACGATGCGCATATGGTATAATGAAATAACAAAAAGCTGCCAAGCCGCAGCATTACAGAAAGGGGTTTTCTCAATGGGCCTTATCAAAGCCGGTATCGGCGCGCTCGGCGGAACGCTTGCCGACCAATGGAAGGAATTTTTCTACTGCGACGCACTTGACAACAACGTGTTGATGGTCAAGGGGCAGAAGCGCGTCTCCGGCCGCAGCTCCAACACCAAGGGGCACGACAACATCATCTCCAACGGCTCCGGCATCGCCGTTGCAGACGGGCAGTGCATGATTATCGTCGAGCAGGGCAAGATCGTCGAGGTCTGCGCGGAGCCGGGCGAATTTACATACGACACCTCCACGGAGCCGAGCATTTTCTCCGGCTCGCTCGGGCGCGGCATTCTCGACACCTTCAAGACCGTCGGCCGCCGCTTCACCTACGGCGGCGACACCGGCAAGGATCAGCGTGTCTATTACTTCAACACCAAGGAAATTGCCGACAACAAATTCGGCACGGCTACGCCGATTCCCTTCCGCGTGATCGTCAACGAGGAGCTGGGCTATAAGCTCTCGGTCGACCTGCGCTGCAACGGCGTGTATTCCTATCGCATCGTCGACCCGCTGCTGTTCTATACGAATGTCTGCGCCAACGTCAGCGACGAGTTCCGCCGTGAGCAGATCGACACCCGCCTCAAGGGTGAGCTGATGAATGCGCTCCAGCCCGCGCTGGCAAAGCTCTCTGCCAATCGCGTGCAATATTACGAGATCCCTGCGCACACCTTTGAGATCTCTGACGCTCTGAACGACGTCCTCTCGACGCAGTGGCGCGAAAAGCGCGGCATCGAGGTCTTCAGCTTCAGCGTCAACTCCATCTCCGTCCCGGAGGATCAGCGCAAGAAGATCACCGAGTGGGAGGAGACCGCAATGAGCACCAACGCCACCACGGCGGCCTCCCGTCTGGTCGGCGCGCAGGCTGAGGCCATGAAGAGCGCGGCCGCAAACCCGAACGGCGCGATGATGGGCTTCATGGGCATGGGCATGGCCAATCAGGCCGGCGGCGCAAGCGTGCAGAATCTGTTTGCCATGGGACAGCAGCAGCAACAGCAGCAACAGCAGCAGCAACAGCCCGTCGCTCCTGCCGCTGACAGCTGGAAGTGCTCCTGCGGCGCAACGAACACGGGCAAATTCTGCATGGAATGCGGCAGCCCGAGACCGGCCGCTCCGGCGGGCTGGGTCTGCTCCTGCGGCGCGAAGAACACAGGCAAGTTCTGCATGGAATGCGGCAAGCCGCGTCCGGCAGCCGGTCCGGCAAAATGCGCCAAGTGCGGCTGGACAGCGTCCGACCCGTCGCAGCATCCGCGTTTCTGCCCGGAATGCGGCAGCCCGCTCTGATCCGGCCTGTCTGACCGAAAGGGGGAATCCACATGCCGACCATGATTGAATACAAATGTCCCTGCTGCGGCGGCGTGATCGAATTCGACAGCGGCACGCAGCAGATGAAATGCCCCTATTGCGACACGACCTTTGATCTGGAGACGCTCAAGAGCTTCGACGAGGTGCTCAAGGAGGATCAGCCGCAGGAGGAAATGAAGTGGGACGTCGGCGCAGGCTCCGAGTGGAGCGCCGACGAGGCGGACGCCATGGGCGTCTTCGTCTGCAATTCCTGCGGAGGGCAGATCGTCGCCGACGCGAACACCGCCGCGACCTCCTGCCCCTTCTGCGGCAACCCGATCATGCTGACCGGCCGTCTCTCCGGCGACCTCAAGCCGGACTATGTCATTCCCTTCAAGCTCAGCAAGGAGGACGCCAAGGCCGCGCTGAAAAAGCACATGAACGGCAAAAAACTCCTTCCGAAATTCTTTAGCAGCGAGAACCACCTCGACGAGATCAAGGGCGTCTATGTCCCCTATTGGCTTTTCGACGCCGACGCCGACGCCCACGTGCGCTATCACGCCACGCGTATCCGTACATGGAGCGACTCGAAGTATAACTATACCGAGACGAGCCACTTCGCGCTTCTGCGCGCCGGAACGGTCGGCTTCGACCATGTCCCGGTCGACGGCTCGACGAAAATGCCGGACGATCTGATGGAGTCCATCGAGCCGTTCTCCTTTTCCGACGCGGTGGATTTCCAGACGGCCTATCTCTCCGGCTATCTTGCCGACCGCTACGACGTAAATGCCGAGCAGAGCATCGAGCGCGCCAACGAGCGCGTGAAAAAGTCCACCGAGGCGCTTTTGGCGGAGACAGCCACGGGCTACGCCACGGTGGTTCCCGAAAGCTCCAACATCCGCCTGACCAACGGCAAGGCAAAATACGCGCTCTATCCCGTCTGGCTGCTCAGCACAACATGGGAGGGCAAGCAGTATACCTTTGCCATGAACGGGCAGACCGGCAAATTTGTCGGCGACCTACCGATGGATAAGAGCGCCTACTGGCGCTGGTTCGGCATCTGGACGGCCATTCTGGGCGCCGGCAGCTTCGCGGTGCTGCTTCTGCTGCGTCTGCTGGGCATTCTGTAAAGGAGGAGGCGAAGCACGATGAAAAAAAGATGTTTTTCCGTTTTGATGCTCCTGCTTCTCTGCCTCGCGCTCGTTCTGCCCGCTGCGGCAGCCGACGCACATCCGCCGCGCGTGGTCGACGACGGCGGCTGGTTCACGCAGACCGAATTCGACGACCTGACCGCGAAGCTCGACGCGCTCAGCGAGGAGCTGGATTTCGACCTTGTGGTCGTGACGACGGATTATGACCTCGGAGACGGCGACGCCTCCTATGCCGACGAGTATTTTGATCAGAACAATTACGGCATGAACGGCAACGACGGAATGCTCCTGCTGATCTATCCGACCGACGGCGCGCCCGGCGCGTTCATCTCGACGAGCGGCAAGGGTGTCAAGGTCTACCCCGCCGGTGACGAGGAGGTCGGCTCGAAATTCAGCGCAGCCATCCGTCCGACGCTCAACGATTTTGACGCCTACAGCGCCAGCCTCGCCTTTGCCGACACGGCCAAGGAGCTGGTCAAGGACTATCATTTCATCCCGGTCTACTTCTATTTCATTGCGATCGCGCTCGGCGCGATCCTGGCGTTCGCGATCCCGCTGAATCATTACCGTTCTCAGCTTAAGACCGTCCGCTCGCAGGCGGCCGCCGGGGACTATATCCGCAAGGACAGCTTCAAGCTGACCCAGCAGCGTGATATTTTCCTTTATCATACGGTCACGCGCACGGAACGTCCGAAGGACAACGACAACAGCGGCTCGCGCACCAGCTCCACCGGCAATTCGCACGGCGGAGGCCGCGTATAATCGAAAACCGCCGTCCCGACAGGCTCGGGGCGGCGGTTTTCGGTAAAAGTGCTTGCGTTTGGCGGGGAAACATGGTATCATAAGAAGAACCCATCTTTTATGGAGGTATCACGGAATGGACAACAGATTTTCCGCTCCCGACGATCTGACGCCGTCGGACGGCAATTCCTTCCCGGCCGATGGCGGCTTGGAGCAGGCAGACCTTCCGGCCTACGACGATCCGAGCGACGCGGAGCTTCGGCTTGACAGCGACGGCTATCAGGTGCGCGCCGATGCCGACGAGCCGCAGGAGGACGCGCCCGACGCAGAACCGGACGACGGGCAGCACGTTTTTTATACGAACGCCGCAGACATTGGCCGGATGCCCGCCAAGCAGCGCAGCACCGGGCGCAAGGTCGGGCGCGGCTTTGCGATCGCCGGAAAGATCATCGTTGCCGTCGCACTGGCGCTTGCGATTCTGGTCGGCGGTCTGCTGGGCTATCTGACCGTCACGGAGTATAACCCCGCCTATGCCGAGGTCGCCGAGCCGGGCACGGTCAGCGCGACGCAGAAGCTCGCCACAATCGACATCAAGCTGCTCACCTTCAACACCGGCTACGGCGGGCTGGGCGAGGACGCCGATTTCTTCATGGACGGCGGCTCGTCCGTGAACCCGCAGTCCAAGAGCGTCGTGACGGACAACATGATCGGCATCGAGGGCATTCTGCGCGAGGCCGACGCGGATTTTGTCATGCTTCAGGAGGTCGACGACGATTCCGCCCGCAGCTTCGACATGGACCAGTGGCGGCAGTACGAGCACGATCTGGAGCAGTATGAGACGCGCTTCGCGCTGAACTATTCCTGTGACTACGTCCCCTATCCGCTCACCGAGCCGATCGGCAAGGTGCATTCCGGCATCGCGACCTACAGCAAATACGACATCTCCGTCGCCACGCGCTACAGCCTCCCCTGCCCCTTCTCCTGGCCGACACGCACCGCGAACCTCAAGCGCTGCCTGCTGGTCACACGCATCCCGCTGGAAAACGACGAGGAGCACGAGCTGGTGCTCATCAATTTCCACCTTGAGGCCTATGACGACGGCGAGGGCAAGGCAGAGCAGACCGAGCAGCTGCTCAAGCTGATGCAGGAGGAATACGCCAAGGGCAACTATGTGATCGCCGGCGGCGATTTCAACCAGACCTTTGCCGACACGCGCGACGTCTATCCCATCAAGTCCACGACCGAGTGGGTGCCCAGCTCGCTGGGCGAGCTGCCGACGGGCTGGAGCTATGCCTATGACCCGGTCACGCCGACCTGCCGTCTGCTGAATCAGCCGTTCCACGCGGGAAGCAGCAAGACGCAGTATTACGTCATTGACGGCTATATTCTCTCTCCGAATGTCCGTCTGAATGACGTGCAGACGCTTGACGAGGGCTTTGTTTACAGCGACCATAACCCGGTGCTGCTGAGCGTTTCGCTCCTGCCGTTCAGCGATGATGACGCAAACGGCGAGAACACGGAGGACGCCGAGAACACCGAGCATTCGGAAAATACGGACGAGTCTGCTGCGGAACCCACCGCATCCGACGAGCCGTAAAAAACGCAAAAGTCCCCGCCCCGGTATGACGAACGGTCACGCCGGGGCGGGGACTTTATTTTTAGGAAGCTCTGATTCAATCGCAAGAGCGGTCAGCGAGAGATTTTGTTCCAGATTGAGGTTTGGAAATCGCAGGAATCCTTTACGTATTTCAAGATTTTCAAACCGATAAGCTGGGGCAAAAGACCCGCTGAGCGCCGCAGACGATTGATTCAGAGGTTCCTTTATTCCGTCACGATGCCGAAGCGGCATTTCAGAAGCAAAATGCGATAGACGCTCTCGTTGACGCGCTCCTCTGTGAGCGTGCCGTCGGCGACGGCCTGCTGCAGAGCGGCCAGCGCATCGCCGACGCTGTCGGTCGTGTAGATCAGGTCACACCCGGCCAGCAGCGCCTGAACCGACGCGTTCGCGGAATAGGCATTGGGGATCGAGTCAAGATCCTCCGTCACGACCACGCCGTCATAGCCCAGCTCGCCGCGCAGGTACTCCGTCACGACCGTCTCGGACAGGTCGCAGGGCACTTCGCTGCCCAGCAGCTCCGGCATGGAGACATGCGACACCATCACCATCCCTGCACCGGCGGCAATGCCGTTCTTGAAGGGCAGCCAATCGTTCTCCCGCAGCTCGTCCAGCGTGCGCGAGAGCGTGTCGCTGTAATAGCCCTCCTGCATACTGCCGACGCCCGGAAAATGCTTCAGGCAGGCGATCTCGCCGCCCTCCTGCAGGCCGCGCACCATGGCCGCCGCCATCTTCGAGACCGTCAGCGGCGAGGCGCCAAAGCTGCGCTCGGCCAGCGCCGTTCCGGCGTTTGCCTCCGAGGTCACGTCGGCAACCGGCGCGAGATTCAGATTGAACCCGGCGGCGTAAAGCTCTTCGCCCATGGTCTTGCCCAGCGCACGGACGGCGTCGGTATCCCCGGCCGTGCCGTAGGTCAGCATCGACTCGGTCGGCGTCGTGAGGCCGACGCCGCTGAGCAGTGATTCCGCTCCGCCCTCCTCGGCCGCGCCGATGAACAGCGGCAGCCTGGAATAGCTCTGCCATTCGCTCACCGTCTGCTTGACCTGCTCGGCATCGCTGACGTTGCCGCTCTCAAAAATCAGACCCGCCACAGGATACTGCTCCAGCCGCTCCGCCGCGCGGTCACCGGCATAGGTGCGGTAATAGGAATCCGTCAGGCTGTCCGGCGAGGTCAGGATCAGCTGCGCCAGCTTCTCGTCGAGCGTCATTTCCGCAAGATGATCCAGCGCGAGACGTTCGACCGGATCCTCCTCCGGCTCGGTCTCCTCCTCCGTCGTGGTCGTGGGGACAAAGGCCTCCGTGGGCGGCGCGTTCGGGTCGGTCACGACCGTTCCGCTCGTGTGGCTCGGCACGTCGACCCCGATGCGCAGGGCATAGACCACCACGCCGGTCACGGCCACGATCACCATGGCCAGCAGCACGCCGAGAAACCGGTTCAGCACGACCGTCGCCGAGGAAGTCTTCTTTTGGCTCGGCTTCGACCGATTCTGAGCGTTTTGGTTCTTTTCGCTCATATGTTCCCTCCTTGCGCCGACGCACGGCGCACATTCTCTATGATATTTTAACGGATAAGCACGGAAAATACAAGCCCGAATGGCAAAATTCCCCGGATTTCTTTGTTTCCGATCAAGTGCCGCGCCGCTTGCTTGACTTTTGCGGCGAAATTGGGTATATTATATAATTGTGAGTTATGGAATTTTGAAGTACAGGACGTGCAGCTATGGCAAAAAAGCAAAATTACGGAAACGAAAGCATCGCGATGCTCAAGGGAGCCGACCGCGTGCGCAAGCGCCCGGCGGTCATCTTCGGCTCGGACGATCTGGTCGGCTGTGAGCACGCCGTCTTTGAGATCATGTCCAACGCGATCGACGAGGCGCGCGAGGGCTACGGCGATCTCATCATCGTCACGCGCTATGCCGACCGCAGCATCGAGGTCGAGGATTTCGGCCGCGGCTGTCCGGTCGACTGGAACGAGAAGGAGCAGCGCTATAACTGGGAGCTGGTCTTCTGCGAGATGTACGCCGGCGGCAAATATAACAACAACGCCGGAACCAACTATGAATACAGCCTCGGCCTGAACGGTCTGGGAAGCTGCGCGACGCAGTACGCCTCGGAATATTTCGACGCGCGCATCTATCGCGACGGCTTCAAATATACCCTGCATTTTGAGCGCGGCGAGATCGTCGGCAAGATGAAAAAGGAGCCGGCCGACCGCAAGAAGACCGGCTCGCTCTTCCGCTGGAAGCCCGACCTTGAGGTTTTCACGGACATCAACATCCCCGTGGAATACTACCTTGACATTATGAAGCGGCAGGCCGTCGTGAACGCCGGGATCACCTTCCGCTTCCGCAATCAGGTCGGCAGCAAATTCGAGACAACGGAATTCCGCTATGAGCACGGTATTCTCGACTACGTCAACGAGCTGACCGAGGGCGACGCGCTGACGATGCCGCAGTATTGGGAGACCGAGCGCGTCGGCCGCGACCGCCCGGACAAGCCGGAATACAAGGTCAAGATCACGGCGGCGCTCTGCTTCTCGCGCAATCTGAGCCGACTGGAATACTACCACAACTCCTCGTGGCTCGAGCACGGCGGCTCGCCGGACAAGGCCGCGCGCAACGGCTTCGTCTATGCAATCGACGCCTATATCAAGCAGGCCGGAAAATACACAAAGAACGAATCGAAGATCACGTTTCAGGACGTCGCAGACTGCCTCGTGCTCGTGACAAACTGCTTCTCGACGCAGACGTCCTATGAAAACCAGACGAAGAAGTCGATCAACAACAAATTCATTCAGGAGGCCATGACGGAGTTCTTCCGCAGCCGTCTGCAAATCTATTTCATCGAGAACAAGCAGGAGGCCGACCGCATCGCCGATCAGGTGCTCGTGAACAAGCGCAGCCGCGAGACGGCCGAGCGCGCCCGCACGACGATCAAGAAGAAGCTCTCCGGCAGCCTCGATATTTCCAACCGCGTGCAGAAATTTGTCGACTGCCGCAGCCGCGACGCCGAGAAGCGTGAGCTTTACATCGTTGAGGGCGACAGCGCCATGGGCTCGGTCAAGCTCTCGCGCGACGCGGAGTTTCAGGGCATTATGCCCGTGCGCGGCAAGATCCTCAACTGCCTCAAGGCCGATTATAACCGCATCTTCAAGAGCGAGATCATCACCGACCTGCTGCGCGTGATGGGCTGCGGCGTGGAGGTGCGCGATAAGCACGTCAAGGATCTGGCCGCCTTTGACCTTGCCAGCCTGCGCTGGAACAAGATCATCATCTGCACCGATGCCGACTACGACGGCTTCCAGATCCGCACGCTGGTGCTGACGATGCTCTATCGGCTCGTTCCGACGCTCATCCGCGAGGGCTTTGTCTACATCGCTGAGACGCCGCTGTTCGAGATCAACGCAAAGGGCAAGACGTGGTTTGCCTATAACGAGGCGGAAAAGGCGAGCATTCTCTCCGGCCTCGACGGGCAGAAATGCACCGTCTCGCGCTCCAAGGGTCTCGGCGAGAACGACCCGGAAATGATGTGGCTGACGACGATGAACCCCGCGACGCGGCGGCTCATCAAGGTCATGCCCGAGGACGCAGAGAAGACGGCCTACTATTTCGACCTGCTGCTCGGCGACAATCTCAGCGGCCGAAAGGATTATATCGCAGAAAACGGCAGTCAGTATCTCGAGCTGGCAGACATTTCCTGATCGAGCTTGACACACTCTCAAAACTGTGTTATGCTAGTCTTTAGCAAAACTCCATCCAGATTTGAAACGAAAGGAATCAAAAAAATGGACATCAAAGAAATCATCCGTCAGGTCACCGAAGAGGTCACCGAAGCCGCTCCGGCGCACACTTCCGAGGGCAAACCCACGGACATCGCAGAATACATCGACCACACCTACCTCAAGCCGGAGGCCAGCGTCTCCGACATTCTGCGCATCTGCGACGAGGCCAAGGCGCTGCACACCGCCAGCGTCTGCGTCAATCCGTCCTACATCGAGCTGGTCGCGCGCGAGCTGGCCGGAACGGACGTGACGCCCTGCTGCGTCATCGCCTTCCCGTTCGGCACCTGCACGCCCGAGGCCAAGGCCTTTGAGGCGGCCGACGCCGCCAGCAAGGGCGCGCGCGAGATCGACATGGTCATCAACGTCGGCGCGATCAAGTCCGGCGACTGGAAGCTCGTCAAGCGCGACATTGAGGGCGTCGTGAACGCCGTGCGCGGCCGCGCGGGCGTCAAGGTCATCATCGAGGCCTGCCTGCTGACCGACGAGGAAAAGGTCAAGGCCTGCACCTGCGCGAAGCTGGCCGGCGCCGCCTTCGTCAAGACCTCCACGGGCTATTCCACCGGCGGCGCGACCGTCGAGGACATCCGCCTCATGCGCGCAACGGTCGGCCCCGAGCTGGGCGTCAAGGCCTCCGGCGGCGTGCGCACCTATGAGGACGCGATCGCCATGATCGAGGCCGGCGCAAGCCGCATCGGCGCCTCCGCCACCGCCAAGATCATTGCGGGCGCAAAAAAATAAAAAATCTGCAAAACAGGGATTGACAAATTCCGCCTTCTGTGCTTAAATATAGAAAACCGTTGATGATGTGGAAGTACATTCGATTCCGAAATCTCAGAGAGCCGCCGTTGGTGCGAGCGCGGTATGGACGATCGTTTGGAATGGGCATCGGAGGGCGAGCCGAAATTCAGTAGGCAAGCCGGAGTCGACACTCCGTTAGCAAGTGTCAGCGCATATCAGTGCGCGTTAAGTGGCTGCAATGCAGCAAGCCGGGTGGCACCGCAGGAATGACTTTCACTCCTGTCCCAGCAAAGGAACTGGGACAGGAGTTTTTTATATCCTCTCCCAAAGAATTTGAAAGGAGAACAACAACATGGAAATCCCGTACAAGATCTATCTGGAAGAATCGGAGATGCCGAAGGCATGGTACAACGTCCGCGCGGACATGAAAAACAAGCCCGCTCCCCTGCTCAACCCCGGAACCGGCAAGCCCATGACGCTTGAAGAGCTCAGCGGCGTGTTCTGCCGCGAGCTGGCCGAGCAGGAGCTGAACAACACGACGCCGTTCATCCCCATTCCCGACGAGATCCGTAATTTTTATAAAATGTTCCGCCCGTCGCCGCTGGTGCGCGCCTATTGTCTGGAAAAGAAGCTCGGCACGCCGGCGCACATCTATTATAAGTTCGAGGGCAACAACACCTCCGGCAGTCACAAGCTCAACTCCGCCATTGCGCAGGCCTATTATGCAAAGAAGCAGGGTCTCAAGGGCGTGACGACCGAGACGGGCGCAGGCCAGTGGGGCACGGCGCTTTCCATGGCGTGCAGCTATTTTGATCTGGACTGCAAGGTCTTCATGGTCAAGGTGTCCTACGAGCAGAAGCCCTTCCGCCGCGAGGTCATGCGCACCTACGGCGCGAGCGTGACCCCGTCGCCGTCGATGGAGACGGAGGTCGGCCGCAGGATCAACGCTGAATTCCCCGGCACGACCGGCTCGCTCGGCTGCGCCATCTCCGAGGCGGTCGAAACGGCCGTTTCCCACGAGGGCTATCGCTATGTGCTCGGCTCGGTGCTCTCGCAGGTGCTGCTGCATCAGAGCGTGATCGGTCTGGAGACCAAGACCGCGCTCGATAAATACGGCATCAAGCCCGACATCATCATCGGCTGCGCGGGCGGCGGCAGCAACCTCGGCGGCCTGATCGCCCCGTTCGTCGGCGAAAAGCTGCGCGGCGAATCCGATGTGCGCATCATCGCGGTCGAGCCGGCCTCCTGCCCGAGTCTGACGCGCGGCAAATATGCCTATGACTTCTGCGACACCGGCTGCGTCTGCCCGCTCGCGAAGATGTATACCCTCGGCAGCTCCTTCATCCCGTCAGCCAACCACGCGGGCGGCCTGCGCTATCACGGCATGAGCAGCATCGTCTCCCAGCTCTATGACGACGGCTATCTTGAGGCCACAAGCGTTGAGCAGACGAAGGTCTTCGAGGCCGCAGAGCAATTTGCGCGCGTCGAGGGCATCCTGCCCGCGCCGGAGAGCAGCCACGCCATCCGCGTCGCGATCGACGAAGCGCTCAAGTGCAAGGAGACCGGCGAGGAAAAGAACATCGTCTTCGGTCTGACCGGAACGGGCTATTTCGACCTCGTCGCCTATCAGAGGTTCAACGACGGCGAAATGACCGACCGCATCCCCACCGACGAGGAGATTGCCGCAAGTCTGGCAAAGCTCCCGCAGGTCAACGGATAAACAATCGACAAACGACACGCCCTCTTGGCTCAAGAGGGCGTGTCGTTTCCAAACTGTCAAAAAAAGTCCGGAACCGTCAAAATCAGGCAACAAATAAAAAACGTTTTACGGATTCCAAAGATTGGATTTTGCGTTCCGTATTTTTAATCAAGCCTACCGATCCTGTCATTGCGAGGAGGGCGCGTGCGCCCGACGCGGCAATCTTTAACGATGCAATTTGTCATTCTGTAACGAAATATGGTTGCGCGTAACGAAACAGAACCTTGAAATAAAGAAAGAAGAAGCGAACTGACGCAGCGAATCCATGTTTTTCTGTAATAGGGATTCCTTCTTGTTTCGTGTTCCCGTGCTTCGCCACGGGATGTCACGCCTTTGGCTTTAAGATTGCCACGTCGCTGCGCTCCTCGCAATGACACGAAATTGGAGCGGTTTTGTTTGGAAAACAGACGTTTTTCGTTTTTGCGGTTATTTTTTGCGCGGTGCTGCTCTGCACCGCTTTTCAAACGTTTCGTTCCGGAAATTGTTCCGTTTCCCCGCAAAACCCACCAGATTTGTCATTGCGAGGAGGGCGCGTGCGCCCGACGCGGCAATCTTTGACGGAACGATTTGCCATCCGGGAACGAACTATGGTTGAGCGGAACGAAACAGAACCTTGAAATAAAGAAAGAAGAAGCGAACTGACGCAGCGAATCCATGTTTTTCTGTGATAGGGATTCCTTCTTGTTTCGTGCTCCCGTGCTTCGCCACGGGATGCCATACCTCAAACTCTAAGATTGCCACGGCCGCGCTGCGGCCTCGCAATGACACGAAAATTGGGACGGTTTTGGGGTAAAATAGCTTGCCTCGAAGGTTTTTGACACACAGCAGCGCCCCCGGGACTCAAACGAGTTCCGGGGGCAATTTTGCGGCTGAATAGCAAAAACTCCGCCGGATCGTCGGCGAAGTGCAAGAAACAGAAAAGCCGGTGTGAATGGATTTCACACCGGCTTTTGGCAAAAACGTTATTTTGGTCGAAACCTGTCGCGAGAGGCAATTTCGGTTCAGAGGGGTGCCTCCTCCGGAAAAGGGGAGTAATTTCTCGATTTAGGGGAGATGTGGTTTTTACCGACTGCATACCCGCGGGAGTAAAGCAAGTGTTCCAACCGTGCCGACAAACCGGAAGCAATCAAAGGCAAATTTCGCAATACCTGCAAATATGACGCTGCCCCCGATAATCTTCCTCCTCGGTTATCGCTGTCTTTTGCATACCGCATTTCTCCATGACACGAAGACTCGCCGTGTTTTCGGAGAAGTAACCGGCGGTGACCTTCCGGAATCCCATTTTACGCAATTCTGCAATGATTGCATGTACGGCCTCTGTGGCATAGCCGTGTCCCTGATACTGCGGATGAATCACATATCCGATTTCTATTTCATCGTCCTCAATCCCGCAATCGTTGACAAAGCCGATCATTTTATCGTTCATGTATATGCCGTACTCCAAATGCTTCGTATCGCTGGGCTGGCTGAAACCGATCAATTTCCTTGCCAGCTCTTCCGCGCGGCTCCGGGATGCCATTTCCGGTACCATAAAAGCGCTCGTGACCTCCGGATTTGTCAGCAGATCAACCAAGAAATCAACGTCTTGTTCGGAGTACGGCCTTAAGATGAGCCGCTCGGTTTTGATTTGCGGTTTTTTCTTGATGGGCAATTCCATGAATATCCCTCCACAACGTTCGATTTATCGAAATCATTTCTCTGTAAATAACAAAAAACCCACCGTAATTCTCTTGAAATTACGGCGGGTTTTGGTGCGCGAGGCGGGACTTGAACCCGCACGTCCGGAGTGGACACTAGAACCTGAATCTAGCGAGTCTACCAATTCCACCACTCGCGCATATCGATCAGCATCGATTGCTCAGATATCATACCACAGAGTTCCATGTTTGTCAATCCTTTTTTTCAATCCCACAAATTTTTTCTTGGGAAGAGGGAAATGGGACTTGTGCGCGGCGCAGGTTTTGTGTATGATATAAAAAAACACGCCGCAACGGCATGAGGCAAGGGGAGAGAAACATGAAAAAGATCCTGACGGGGATGCTGCTTGCGGCACTGCTGCTGAGCGGCTGCTCCGGCTGCGCAAAAAAATCCGCCGAGGCGGCTTCCGTGCCTCCGACGCGCGTGCAGATCGGCGTCGTGCTGATCGATGCGGAGGACGCGGCAGCATCTGAGGCGCAGCGCGAGGGCGTGGAGCAGGCGCTCGAGTCACTCGGTATGCAGGATACGCAGGTCGTCTGGCGCTTCGAAGCCGGAGAGGAGCAGGAGCTGCTGGAGGCGCTTCAGGATTGCGTGGACGCAGGGTGTAATTTGATTTTTACGAATCCGCACACCGGCCGTCAGCGCCCTGTGGAGCAGGCGGCGCAGAGCAATCCGGAAACGGAATTCGTCGCCGTTGGCGGCGATACGGCGAAGACCTCGGGGCTTGCGAACCTGCATAACGTGTCGCCACGGCTGTTTGAGGCGCAGTACGTTGCCGGGATCGCGGCCGGCCTGAAGCTTCAGGAGCTGGCCGGGAACGGTGAGCTGGATGGCGGCGATGCGGAGGAGGACGTGTCACGGCTGGGCTATGTGGCTGCCTTCCCCAATGCGGAGGCGATCTCCGCCTACACGGCATATTTTCTCGGCGCGCGCTCAGTCTGCGAGGAGCTTACCATGACGGTGCGCTACCTCAACGCGTGGCAGAGTGACACGGCGGAGTATGAGGCGGCGAACGCGCTGCTCGATGCGGGCTGCGTTGTGCTCGGGAGCGACGCGGCGGCGTCCGGTGTTGCGCTGGCCTGCAGCGAGCGGCGTGAGGACGGCGCAAACGTCTTCTGCGCTGCGGATCTGAACGCGGCGCAGGCGAAGTGGCCGTCGGTCTATGCGGAGCTGATCGATGCCTTCCGGACGGGCAAGACGCTGCCGACTGACTGCTCGGCCGGCTTTGACCGGGATGCGGTCGGGCTGACGCAGACGGGGGATGCGGCGGCGGTCGGAACGGCTGACGCGCAGAAGACGGCAATCGACGGGCTGAAGGACGGCTCCTTGCAGATTTTTGCGACGGATGCGTTCACGGTCGACGGCAAGACGGCAGCGTCCGCATTCGTGACGGATACTGACGGCGACCTGATCGCCGATCAGGACGAGGCAATCTACGACGGGGCATTCCACGAGTGCGTGTTCCGCTCCGCGCCTTATTTCACGCTTCATATTGACGGCATCACGGAGGCGTTTAACTGATCCGACGCCCGATCGGAAATGCCGCCATTAATGGGAGCGTTTCACAGTTTGCGGGCTTGCAAAAAGGACGAAAATCAAGTATAATCATTTTGTATGCACAAACTCATCGAATGAACACCGCGTAGTTGGCGAACAGCGCCAGAACCGGAATAGCCGTGCCGACGAGGAGCTGCGGGATGGAGTGACGGCCGAGCTTCTTGCTCGACCAATAGATCGGCGTCAGCAGCAGATAGCCCAGCATAAACCACGGACTGATGAAGAGCGAGAGCATCGCGTTCGGACCGGAGCAGCCGCAGGCGTGGCCGCTGGCCTTGAAATGAAGGAGCGTGCAAAGCGCCAGCAGCGTGCCGGAGCAGAGATACGTGCCGAAGAGAACGCATTCCGTCGGCGTGCCGCCGAAAAGCAGCCCGGTCAGGAAGCCGCCGAGATAGCCGACGATCGAGAGCGCGATTGCAAGATTCCGCTGACCGTCGCGTCCCTTGCGGCGCAGTGCCGGGATGACCGCGGAAATCGGATAGGCCAAAACCGGCAGAACAGAAAGATAGCCGAGCGCCAGAACAAAATGCAGCGGCGAGGCGAAGCTGTTCGGAACAAGCACATATAAAAGCGTGCACAGCAGCGCTGCGAAGATCGGAGCGGTGGTGATGACGCGGATCGCTTTGGCACAGTATTTTTTCAAATTGTTCATCATGGGAAATCCCCTCCTTGCAGCCGTAGCTTAGCACAGTTTTCGGCTCGTGTCACGCTACCGGTGCGAGCGAACGCTCCACCGGGCGCAGACCGCCGTTCTACGGCAGCGAGAAATCGGCTCTACTGTGAGTAGAGTCCAATAAAATCAAGGCTTCGCGGCACGTTTGCCGCGACGGGAGGGGGAGAAGCCCCTCGGCGGAGAGCCATCGGGAAGGAGCAGCGTAATATGACTGAAGAATTCGACCGGCAGCGCGCGGTCGAACCCCGGAGCGAGGAACAGCTCCGTATGCAGATTGCGGAAAACATCGCCTATTATCGCAAGCAGAACGGCGACACCCAAGCCGAGCTTGCGGAAAAGCTGAACTACTCGGACAAGTCCGTCTCAAAATGGGAGCGCGGCGACGGCACGCCTGACATTTACATTTTAGCCAAAATCGCCGCATTTTATAAGATCACCGTGCAGGATCTTCTGCGCGAGAAAAAGGTGCCGAAGGCGAGCATCCGCCGCATCCTGATCTACCTGCTGTCCATCGGCCTGGCCTGGCTGGTCATGACAGTCGTGTTCTGCCTGTCTCAGATCACGGGGGTCCTGGAGCATTCGTCGTGGCTTCTGTTCATCTATGCCATCCCGATCAGCGGCATCATCAGCGTGGTCTATTGCGCCATGTGGTGGAACCACCTGCTGCAGGCGCTGTCCTCGTCGCTGATCGTCTGGGGCGTCGGGCTGAGCATCGTGCTGAGCATTCCGTTCCGGTCGATCCTGTTTTCGCTCATCATCTGCGCCGTGCTGCAAATCCTGCTCATTCTCTATTTTATCCTGATCCACCAATCCCACAGCAACGCCAAATAGGGGAAGCCTCTGAGGTAAGCGCGGCCACATGGCTGCACAGTGAAATTCGGCCTCGCTGGCCGCACCGGCAATTTAACAATTTAATCAGAGGTGCCCTAAAGAGAGATTCCCGAAAGAAAAGAGGTCTGCAAAATGGATGCGTCGTTGATGGAAACCTACACCGCCATTCTCCGCGAGGAGCTGATCCCGGCCATGGGCTGCACCGAGCCGATCGCGATCGCGCTCTGCGCGGCGAAGCTGCGCAGCCTGCTCGGCCGTGAGCCGGAGCAAATCACGGCGGCTCTGAGCGGAAACATCATCAAAAACGTGAAGAGCGTTGTCGTGCCGAACACGGACGGCCGCAAGGGCATCCGACCGGCGATTGCCGCCGGGATGGTTGCGGGCGACCCGGATGCGGGACTGCTGGTCATTGCCTCCCTGCCGCATGAACGCCTGCCCGAGCTGGATGCGTTTCTGGAGCGAACGCCGGTCGAGGTGCGCTGCTCCGGCTCGCCCTGCAAGCTGGACATCGACCTGACCGCAACGGCCGGAGCGCATCATGCGCGCGTGCGCATCGCCGGTCAGCACACCAATATCATTTATCTGGAGCATGACGGCGAGATCCTGCGCGATGAGCCGCTCCCGCAGACGGCCGAGGAGCGCGGCGCGGATCGCAGCGCGCTGAACGTCGAGGACATCCTGCATTACGCGGACGAGACGCCGCTTGAGGCCGTTGCGCCGCTTCTGGAGCGGCAGATTGCCTATAATTCCGCCATTGCCCGCGAGGGGCTGTCGGGCGCATGGGGCGCGCAGATCGGGCGCATCCTGCTCGAGGATTACGGCGACGACGTCAAGCAGCGGGCAAAGGCCTATGCCGCCGCCGGGTCGGATGCGCGCATGAGCGGCTGCGAAAAGCCGGTCGTGATCCTCTCCGGCTCGGGCAATCAGGGCATCACGGCCTGTATGCCCGTCGTGGTCTATGCCGAGCATATCGGCGCGACGCGCGAGCAGCTGCATCGAGCGCTGTTGGTCAGCAACCTCATCACGGTCCATCAGAAGCGCGGCATCGGCCGTCTGTCGGCCTATTGCGGGGCGATTTCGGCGGGGGTCGGCGCGGGAGCGGGCATCTGCTATCTGCTCGGCGGCGGCTATGAGGCCGTGGCGCACACGGTCGTCAACGCCGTAGCGATCCTCTCGGGCACGATCTGCGACGGCGCGAAGCCGTCCTGCGCGGCCAAGATCGCCGCTGCGGTCGACGCCGGGATATTGGGCTACCGGATGTACCTGCACCACCGCGAATTCTGCCGCGGCGAGGGCATCGTCGGCAGCTCGGTCGACGCAACGATCGCAAACGTCGGCGTGCTGGCGCAGCAGGGAATGCGCCAGACCGACGCCACGATCATGGAGATCATGCAGGAATGACCGCCTATAGGAAAATTTCATCGCGCCCCCGCACGTACAGACGGCGGAGGCGCGATTTTTATGCGCGTTCAAAAAACATTTGTACGCCGGACATATTTTCGTAATATTCCGGTTTTATGATGATTGCATCAAGATGAAGCTAAGGAGCGACAGTCATGAACGAGAATCCTTTTGATTATGGAATGAACGAAAACGGGCAGGAGACGGCGCAGACCGTCCCGCAGAACGAGAACACCGAGCCGCAGCGGGCGGCCTTTGAGCAGTCCGTGAAGCAGGCCGAGCCGCAGACTTACGCCGGGGAACAGGCGCGGACTCAAGAGGCTCCGCAGGCGCAGGCCTACGGCGCCCCACAGATGCAGGCGCCCGGCGTGCAGCAGGAGCGGGCAAACGAGCAGACCCCGCGCGCTGCCGCGCAGGAGCAGCCGCAGACCCTCCATGCGCAGGCCAATCAGCCGATGCAGCAGCAGGCGGGCGAGCAGTATTACAGACCGGCACAGCCGTTCTGTCAGCAGCCGGACTACGGTCGGCAGAGCAGCCCGTGCTACACGCCGTACAGCAGCTACCCGAATTACGGCGGCTATGCGGCGCAGACGCCGCCCGCACCGCCCGTTCCGCCCCGCGCCGCTGCCCCGGCCGGTGCGCCGAAGCAGCCGAAGCGCGCCAAGAAGCACAACGGTCTTGGCGTGAAGATCGCCGTGCTTGCCCTGTGCTGCGCGCTGATCGGCAGCCTTGCAGGCGGCGCGATCGTCGGCGCGGTGCTGCATAAGGACGAGCAGCAGCCCGCCTCGACCGGTCAGTCCGTCAGCAGCTCCTCGTCGCACACGCAGGCCACGAAGGTCAATTCCGACGGCAGCCTGATGACGCCGTCTCAGATCTACGAGGCCAACGTCCCGGCAATCGTCGGCATTGCGAACGAGAGCACCAGCTATAACATTTTCGGTCAGGTCTCCGAGACTGCCAGCAGCGGCACGGGCTTCATCATCAGCTCCGACGGCGAGATCCTGACGAACTACCATGTGGTGGAAAATGCGAAGAGCCTGACCGTCACCACGAGCGACGGCACCCAATATGACGCGACGGTCGTCGGCTATGAGGCTGACAGCGACGTCGCCCTGCTGAAGATCGACGCGACCGACCTGCCCACCGTCAGTCTCGGAAGCTCCAATGAGCTGGGCGTGGGCGATCAGGTCGCCGCGATCGGCAATCCGCTCGGTGAGCTGACCTACTCTCTGACGGTCGGCTATGTCAGCGCGAAGGATCGCGCGGTCAATACCGACGGCTCGCCGATCAACATGATGCAGATCGACGCGGCCATCAACCCCGGCAACTCCGGCGGCCCGCTGTTCAACATGTACGGCGAGGTCGTGGGCATCACGACGGCAAAGTATTCCGGCTCGACCATTGAGGGCATCGGCTTCGCCATCCCGATCAACGACGTGCTGGATATTCTCGACGACCTGCGCCAGAACGGCACGGTTGTAGACCGCGCCTACCTCGGCATCATGGCCGACACCACCTCCACCGACGGCGCGCGCATTGCGAGCGTTGAGGACGGCTCGGCGGCTGCGAAGGCCGGCCTGCAGGCCGAGGACGTGATCGTCGCGATTGGCGATACCAAGATCACGAGCTATACCGATCTTTCCCGTGAGCTGAAGCACTATCGTGCAGGAGATACGGTGGAATTTACCGTGCAGCGCAGCGGGCAGACGGTCACCGTGACCGTGACCTTCGACGCCAAGCCGACCGACACGTCGAGCGAGGCCTCGCAGGAGACGCAGGAGACCCAGCCGGAGGGCGGCTGGAATCCCTGGAACATCTTCCCGGAAAATCCGTAAGCCTCTTTTCCAAACAGGGCGCGACCCGAGCGGCTGCGCCCTGTTTTTCTGCAAAATCGGGGATTCTCGAAAATTAGCCTTTACTTATTGCCAATTTTCGGTTATACTTATGCAGGAAAAATCTGTAATGGAGAAACGGCTATGATCGAATTTGAAGAATATAAAGCAAAATTGAACGAGCTGAAGCCCAGGCTGGTCGAGCTGAAGGCGGCCTTCCTGCCGCAGAGCGTGCTCGACGAGCTGGAGCGTCTGCACGCAATGGCAGAGGCGCCGGGCTTCTGGGACGACCCCGCGCGCTCGCAGAAGGCCGTGATGCGCACGAAGTCGCTCGAAAGCAAGCGCGACAAATACGCACACATGACCGCCGCATGGGACGACCTGATGACCATCTGCGAGATGGCGCTCGAGGAGAACGACGACTCCATGCTCGACGAGCTGAAGCACGGCTACGACGCGCTGGAAAAGGATATGGAGGAGGCGCGGCTGGAGACGCTGCTCAAGGGCGAATACGACGGCAACAACGCCATCGTGTCCTTTCAGGCCGGTGCGGGCGGCACGGAAGCGCAGGACTGGGCGCAGATGCTTTATCGCATGTATACCCGCTGGGTCGAGTCGCACGGCCTGACCTATAAAATTCTGGACTACCTCGACGGCGACGAGGCCGGGATCAAATCCGCCAGCATCCTCGTCGAGGGCGAGAACGCCTACGGCTTCCTCAAGAGCGAGAACGGCGTGCACCGTCTGGTGCGTGTTTCGCCGTTTGACGCGAACGCGCGGCGGCAGACCTCGTTCGCCGCGGTCGAGGTCATTCCGGAGATCGCGGACGATTCCAAGGACGTCGAGATCCGTCCGGAGGACATTGAGATGCAGGTCTACCGCTCGTCCGGCGCGGGCGGCCAGCACATCAACAAGACCTCCTCGGCCGTGCGCCTGATCCACAAGCCGACGGGCATCGTCGTCGCCTGCCAGACGCAGCGCGACCAGTTTCAGAACAAGGAGACCTGTATGCGGATGCTGCGCTCGAAGCTGATCGAGATCAAGGAGCGCGAGCACCTGGACAAGATCTCCGACATCAAGGGCGCGCAGATGAAGATCGAGTGGGGCAGCCAGATCCGCAACTATGTGTTCATGCCCTATACGCTCGTGAAGGACACCCGCACGGGCTATGAATCCACGAACATCAACGCGGTCATGGACGGGAATCTCGACGGCTTTATCAACGCCTATCTGACCTGCGCCGCCACGAACACATGGGTGACAAAATGAAAAAGACTTTTTTCTAAAAAAGTCTTGAAAAACAGCGCGATTTGTGCTAAAATTAATATTACTGCTTGAAGCTTCGTTCATTTGAACTTGAATTCGGCCCGCCGCCAGCCGTAAGCGCGGCAATTTTGGGAGGTTTACTATGTCTGCACTTCAAATCGTCCTTCTGGTTGCCCAGTTGATTTCCTGTGTCGTCCTGACGCTTGCCGTGATGTTCCAGTCCAGCAAGGAGGACGGCCTCAGCGCCCTGACCGGCGGCAATTCCGAGAATTACTTCAGCAAGAGCGGCGCAACGCTCGATGCCAAGCTGCAAAGCGCGACCAAGTGGATCGCAGCGGCCTTTGTGCTGCTGACGCTGGTCAACGCCCTGCTGCTCAAGTAAGAAGCATTCAAAACGTGCGCATCAAGCGATCTTGATGCGCACGTTTTCCGTTGAACTGTTGCATTTCGGAGGAAGTATCATGAAAAACAGTGGGATCATTCGCCGTGTCGACGAGCTGGGGCGCATCGTGCTGCCCATTGAGCTGCGGCGGATGCTGGATATTTCGGAGCATGACCCGGTGGAGATTTCTGTCGAGGGCGACCGGATCATCCTGCACAAGCACCAGCTGACCTGCCTGTTCTGCGGCAATGCGGACGGGCTGATCGAATTCGGCGGCAAGCGCGTCTGCCGCGGCTGCATTGCGGCTCTGTGCGAGGCCGACGCCTGAACGCGGGCGGCTCAGCGCTCCAGCCCGAGCGCCAGAATGCCCAGATTTTTGGCGTAGATCGACGGAAAATCCGTGATCGGCAGAGGGTTCACGCCCAGCCCGACCTCGACCGTGTAGGCCGGACGGTTGAACTCCTGAAGAAACCAGTCCTTATAGCCCGCGAAGGAGGCTTGAAACGCCGGGTCACGCAGGGCATAGCCGCTGACGAGGGCGAATTCCTCGCCGATGAGCTGCGCGCCGGCCGGCGCAAAGTCCAGAAATTTCCAATAGATCTCCTCGCCCTGACTGTGATAGGAGAGCGTCAGGCGTGGATTGACCTGCCGCGTCAGCGCCGCCATTGCGCGCGACTCGGGCTGATCGAGCGGCGCTTCGCCGACAAAATCCCGCGGTGCGGGGCCGTCAAAGCCCTGCGCCGCTTTGATTTTTTTCGCCTGCTCCCACTCGGCCGGGTAGTTCAGGTTCAGATCGACGCCGCTCAGATTGGCCTTCCAGCCGTCCGGGAAGCGGATGGCGGGGTAATATGCCGCGATCAGCTCGGCGGTTCTGTAAAACAGGTCGTCGGGGCGGAGCGCGCCCGTGACGAGGTCAACGCCGTCCGGATTGACCATGGGCACGAGGTAGAGCTGCGTCCGCCGGAACAGCGCGCGTGCGTCGCGGCCGAAGATCGTGCCGCCGCCGGAAACGGCGTCGGCGTACTGCTCCAAAAAGTGCAGCAGGATCGGCGTCGTGATCCATTCGTTGGCGTGGTGGCTGGCGTTATAGAGCACGGAGCGCGGCCCCTGCCCGAATTTCAGCAGCGTGACGGGCTTCCCACGCAGTGTGACGGCGATCGGGCGGCTGCTGATTGCCGGGTAGCGCGCCGTCAGACCGCGCACGCACAGCGCCAGCAGCTCCGAGGAGAACGGTACGTCCGTCGGCACGACCGGAAAGCCGAACGGAACCGTCAAGGTCTGCCCGATGCGCAGCCGACTCGCATCGACGCCCGAATTTGCCGTCTCAATGGCGCGGACGCGCGTCCCGTAGCGCCTTGCCAGCGTCCAGAGCGTGTCGCCGCGCTGCACGCGATGACGTTCATAGCCCAAGAGCAGCGGCAGCAGCCGTTTCTCGGTCGTCTCGTCGGTCTGCCCGGTCTGCGGCAGGCCGTTCTCCCGCTGAAAATCCGCGAGCGTCGCAGCCCCGGCGCGCCGCAGCGCCAAATTCACCAATTGCTCCGTCATTGCACACACCCCTTCGGAAAACTCTATTCCGAAGGGGTGTTGAATATTCCGGGATCAGGTGCGGAGCAGCTCGTCCAGATAGGAGTAAGCGGAGAGGAGCTTTTCCAGATGGTAATTCATGACGAGCGTATCCTGCCGGGTGCATTTGCGCCCCTGAATGCCTGCCTCCGGGATGGGCAGACCGAGCGCCAGCAGCTTGGCGCCGTTCTCCAGCGAGAGGTCGCCCAGACTGTCCATGCCGCAGATGGCCTCCAGCTCCTGCGTCATGCGTTCGGCAAGCCGGAAGCAGCCGCGCAAAAGTGCCTCGTCGTCGCCCCTGCGGTGCAGGATGCGCTGGCTGTGGTACAGCTCCAGCTCGTGGTCGAGCTGCCGCAGCAGTGTGATTTCCCGTTGAAGATCGGGGAAGCATTCGCGCACCACGACCTGCGCCAGATCGTCCGCGATGGTCTGCCGCAGCCGGTGCAGCATCCCGACGATGCGGCGGCGGTTGTTATAGGGGCGGATCGCGATATTGATGACGAGCGCCGTGGCCAGACCAATCGCCGTGCAGAGCAGCCGCTGCACCGAGTCACCGACAAGGTTTTCCGTCGGGATCAGGCTGGCCGAGAGAAAGATCACGCAGGCTAGCGAGGCGGCGTAGTCCATGTGCAGATTATGCAGCAGCAGGAGCAGGAGCAGCGCGCCCAGCCCGGCGGCCCAGAAGGGCGCGGGGGGCGGGAACAGCAGGCCGCAGGCATAGCCGAGCAGCGTGCCGCAGAACACGCCCGTGAGCTGGACAAGCCCTTGCCGCAGCGCCTTGCTGAGCGTGGTCTCCATGGCGATCAGCGCGCCGAACCCGGCGTAAAAGAGCGATAGCTCGGTCTGCGTGAGCAAATGCGCGATGAGCACGGCGATTGCGACGGCCAGCGCGGTCTTGAGCATACGCGGGCCGGGGTAGAGACGGTTCATATGCGCCCTCCTTTTGGTTCTCTTATCAGCATATCAAAAAAATCGGACTTTTCCAAGTCCCGTGCTTTACTTTTGCGGCGAAAACGCGTAAAATAGTGCCCGAGGTGAGCAGAATGACAATTCGTGACGCAAGGCGGTCGGATGTTCCGGCCATGCTGGCGATCTATGCGCCGTTCGTGGAGCACACGGCGGTCAGCTTTGAATATGACGTACCGACAGAGGCGGAATTTGCGCGGCGGCTGGAGGAGCATCAGGCGGCCTTTCCGTGGCTCGTCTGTGAGGAGAACGGAAGGGTCATGGGCTACGCCTACGCCGGGCGCGCCTTCGAGCGCGCGGCCTATGGCTGGAATGCCGAGATCTCGTGCTATCTTGCGCCGGAGCTTCGCGGCAGGGGCGTCGGGCGCAGGCTCTATGCGCGCATCGAGGAAATTCTGACACGGCTGGGCTACTACAAGCTCTTCGCCGTGGTGACCTCGGCGAACGCACCGTCCGTGGCCTTCCACCGCGCGCTGGGCTTTCGGGACGCGGCGTGCTTCCGCAATGTCGGCTATAAGCAGGGAGGCTGGTACGACGTGCTCTGGCTGGAAAAGGCGCTCTGCGACCGCCCCGAGCCGCAGTGTCTCCCGCAGAATTACGAAAAATAAGCAAAAGGCTTCTTCCGTTTTGGAAGAAGTCTGTCAGCGTGTCAAAAAATATTTTTTGACACGCTGACAGACTGCAAAAATGTTCGAAAGACAAGCAACTCGCGACCGTCGGCGTACATAAGTACGGTAGGTCGCGAGTTGTGCAGTAAGTCAAAATTCTTGCAAAGCAAGCTGTTTTCGCGCCAAAATATTTGAAATACGACTGTGACTTATAATTGTTTCAATCCTGCCAAATGTCTGATATTTGTTGACTGATTTTGACGGTTTCGGACTTTTTTGACAGTCTGAAAGGCTTCTTCCGTTTTGGAAGAAGCCTTTTTTAAATCAGTCCGAAGTGCGTCAGGGCGCGGGCGAGGCCGTCGTCGTCGCAATCCGGGGCGACGTAGTCGGCGGCGGCCAGCGCGTCGGGCGTTCCGTTGGCCATAGCCACGCCGATCCCGGCTGCGCGGAGCATCTCCACGTCGTTCTCCGAATCGCCGAAGGCGATCGCCTCCTGCGCGGTCAGGCCGCAGCGCGCCAGAACGCCGAGCATGGCGTTGCGCTTGCCGCCCTCGACGGAGATCACGTCGTGTCCGCAGGGAAACCACTGCGTCGTGCGGCTGTGCGGCGCGAGCAGGAGCGCCTGCTCCAGCTCGGCCTTCGGAACAAAGAGCACGATCTTATAAATCGGTTTTTGGAGCATCGGGCGCAGGTCGCCGAGCGTGGGCGGCCGCGTGTGGATGGACACCATGGCGGCCTCGACGTCCGCGTCAAGGCGGTTGAGCAGGCTCTGCTCGGCGCTGACCATCCAGCAGGCCGCGCCCGTGCGCTCGACCCAGTCGAGCAGCGCCGCCGCGTCGCCGGGATCGAGGGGCGTGCCGTAGAGCAGCTTGCCGTCGGCGCTGTAGGCGTCCTGCCCGTTGTTGGTCAGGTAGCCGTCAAAGGCGATGCCGTCGAGCAGGTGCTCCGAGGCGATCTCGAATTTTGAGCGCCCGGTTGCAACGAAGCATTGCACGCCGTTTTCCCGCAGGCGGGCGATGGCGGCGCGGGCAGAGGGAGGGTAGACCTTGGTTTTCAAAGAGACGAGTGTCCCGTCGATGTCGAAAAATGCGGCTTTGATCTTTGTCATAAGGTGGGAAAGCTCCTTAGCTTGCCGTGATTTGAATTTTATCGTCGGCGGCGGTCAGCGCGATCTGCGAAATGGGAGCCTCGAAGCTGTCGATGATCTTCTCGGCGACGCCGTCCTCGATCTCGCGCTGGATCGTGCGGCGCAGGTTGCGCGCGCCGTAGGTCACGGAGTAGGACGTCTTGACCAGCCGGTCGATCACGCTCTCGTCCCAGCGCAGCGCGACGCCGTGCTCCTCGAGGTTCTCGCGCAGCTCGCCGAGCATGATGCCCGCGATGCTGCGGAAATTCTCCTCGGAGAGGCGGTTGAAGCAGATGATCTCGTCGACGCGGTTCAGGAATTCCGGGCGCAGGAACTCGCTCAGCGCCTTCATGGCCTTGTCCTTGCTCTGCTCGGAGAGGCTGCGGCCAAAGCCGACGGAGCCGTCGCGGCGGTCGGAGCCGGCGTTGGAGGTCATGACGATGACCGTGTTCTCAAAATTGACCACGCGCCCCTGCGCGTCGGTGATGCGTCCGTCGTCGAGAATTTGCAGCAGGATGTTCAGCACGTCCGGATGCGCCTTTTCCAGCTCGTCGAAGAGGACGACGGAATAGGGCTTGCGGCGGATCTTCTCGGTGAGCTGCCCGGCTTCGTCATAGCCGACGTAGCCCGGAGGCGAGCCGATGAGCTTCGAGACGGAGTGGCGCTCCATGTATTCTGACATATCCAGCCGCACGAGGGAATCGACCGAGTCGAACAGCTCGTCGGCCAGACGCTTGACCAGCTCGGTCTTGCCGACGCCGGTCGAGCCGACGAAGATGAACGAGACGGGGTGGCGCTTCGTGCCGATGCCGACGCGGTTGCGGCGGATGGCGGCGGTGACGGCCCGAATGGCCTCGTCCTGTCCGATGATGTGCTTTTTCAGCCGCTCGGGCAGGTCGCGGAGCTGCTCGTATTCCTGCGCGCGGATCTTGCTGGCCGGGATCTTCGTCCAAAGCTCGATGATGCGCGCCAGATGCTCCACGGTCAGCGTGGGGGCGGGGATGGCCTCGAGCGCTGCGATCTCGCCGTCGAGACGGCAGATGTTGCTGCGAAGGGTCGCCAGACGCTCAAAATCGGGGTGCTCGGTGTCCTCGCTGAGTATTTTTTCCTCGAGCTGATAGTCCGCGCGCTCCTTGCGCTTCTCGGCAAGGTCGGAGATGGACTTTGTGTGCAGATTCAGGTTGGAGCAGGCCTCGTCGAGCAGGTCGATGGCCTTGTCGGGCAGGAAGCGGTCGGTGATATAGCGCTCGGAGAGAATGACCGCCTGCCGCGCGATCTCCGGCGTGACCCGCACGCCGTGGAACAGCTCGTAATAATGCGCGATGCCGCGAATGATGGCCACGGCCTCCTCGATGCTCGGCTCGGCGACCGTCACGGGCTGGAAGCGGCGCTCGAGCGCAGAGTCCTTTTCGATATATTTGCGGTATTCGGCGAAGGTGGTTGCGCCGATGACCTGGATCTCGCCGCGCGAGAGCGCGGGCTTGAGGATGTTCGCCGCGCTCATCGAGCCTTCGGCGTCGCCCGCACCGACGAGGTTATGCACCTCGTCGATCACGAGAATGATGTTGCCGCACTCCTTGACCTCGGTGATGAGGCTCTTCATGCGCCCCTCAAACTGGCCGCGGAACTGCGTCCCGGCGACGAGGGCGGTCAGGTCGAGCAGATAGACCTCCTTGTCGCGCAGCTTGAAAGGGACGTCCCCGGCGGCGATGCGCTGGGCAAGCCCCTCGGCGATGGCCGTCTTGCCGACGCCCGGCTCGCCGATCAGGCAGGGATTGTTTTTCTGGCGGCGGTTGAGGATCTGCACGACGCGCTCGGTCTCGACCTCGCGGCCGATGATGCGGTCGAGCTGATTTTCCCGCGCCTTTGCAGTCAGATTCAGGCAGTAATGATCCAAAAACTTGCGTTTTTTGGGCGCCTTCGGCTTATCGGACGGCGCAGAGGGCGCGTCCTTCTTCGGCTCGTCCGTCTGGCTGAGCTCGTTGCCGAGGCCGCCGAACAGGCGGTTCATATGCGGGAAGGTCGCCGTGCGGCTGCCGATGTCCTCGCCGTCCTCGTCCTCGGGCTGGATGAGCTGGTTCATCTCGCTGTTCAGGCTGTCGAGATCCTCGTCGGTGATGCCCATCCGTTCGACGATCTCGTCGACCTGCTTGATGCCAAGCTCCTTGGCGCATTTCAGGCAAAGCCCCTCGTTGGTGCTCTTGCCGTTTTCCACTTTGGTGATAAAGATCACAGCCACGTTCTTTTTGCAGCGGCTGCACAGGGTCGGTTTCATGGAGTTCCTCCTTCGCTTGGAAATTCAGGGGTTAAACGGCTGCGCCTCGCCGGTTCGCACGGCGTAGGCCACGCCGTCGTCGCGCATCAGCACGAGACGGCTGCCGGAATGTTCGGCTTCAAGGGTGACGCGGAGCTGCTTGTCGAAAACGGTCAGCCTCCGCTCGGTCAAAACGGCGGTGTAGCTCCCGGCGCTTGAGAGCGACAGGGGCGCACCGTCCAGCGCGGCCTCGGCCAGCACGGCGCCGGTTCGGTCGAAGCGCAGCAGCGAGCAGGCCGTTCCAGCGGAGAACGGCTCGGTCAGGACGCTGACGCCGTCCTCCGAAAAGCTCCAGCGCAGCAGGCGGCCGCCGTCGGGAGCGTAGCTGCCGAGCAGCGCGCCGTCCGCAGAGAGAAAATAGAGCGTGCGTTCCCCAACGGCGCAGAGCGTCCCGTCGGAGAGAAAGGCCAGATCGCAGAGCACCTCCGCGCCGAGCGGCAGACGGAAAACGACCTCTTCCTTGCCCGTGCGATAAAGCTCGACCGCGCTCTCAAACGCGGCGTCGGCCTCGCCGGCCGTCGCGGCGGCCAGCAGCGCGCCGTCCGGGGAGAGCGCGCAGGCGCTGAGATACTGCGTGTTGGAATTGCGCCGGTAGCGCAGCGTGCCGGTTCGGTCATAGACCTCCAGCACGGCGAGGCAGTCCGCACCCGCGCGGAGCAGGGCGGCGTCGCCGTCGGCGGTCAGCGCGGCGTCATAGACGGCCGTGTCGACCGGGAGCGTGGCGGCGGTCTTGCCGTCGTCGCGCAGGAGCAGGGCGCACGGGCCGCCGACGTCATAGGCCAGCGCGAAGCGGCCGTTCGTCAGAAGGGCAGGCTCTGCCAGACTGCCGGAGCGCTCGGCGGCGGCAGTGCCGTCGGCGTTGAAGAGGCGCAGACCGGCCGGGTCTGCGACGGCGAGCGTCTGACCCAGCAGAGCGGCGGTGCACGGCTCATCGGCGTCGAACACGATCGTGTCCGAGCCGGTGGCGCGGCGCTTCGCGCCATCCAGGGCGTTTGTGTTCAGCAGCAGGAAGGCCGCGAACAGGCCGATCACGAGCACGACCAGCCCGAGAAAGAGCGGCAGCAGTCTGCGCGGCGAGACGGCGCTATTCGACATGGAAGGCCACCTCCCCGTCGTCGTACCAGAGCTGCGTCATGGCAAGCCCGGCAGCCGGAACGGTCGGCCCGGCCGCCGTGCGGCGTCCCTCGGCCAGAATACGGGGGATGTCCTGCGGACGGAGCTTGCCCTCGGCGGCATAGACGGCCGTGCCGGTCATGGCGCGCGCCATGTTATAGAGAAATCCGTTCGCGCAGATGCGGAAGAGCAGCAGGTCGCCGCGGCGCTCCACCTGAAAATGGTGGACGGTGCGGACGGTGGATTTGACCTCCGTGCCGACCGAGCGGACGGCAGCGAAATCATGCGTGCCGACGAACTGATCGGCGGCGGCCTGTAGGATCGTTTCGTCGAGATGCTTGGGGTAGAACCATGCGCGGTTTACATAAAACGGGTCGCGCATGGGGGAATTGTAGATTTGGTAGGTGTATTCCTTTTTGACGCACGAGCCGATGGCGTTGAAGCGCTCGGGCACCTCACGCGCGTCATAGACGGCAATGTCCATGGGCAGGTGGGTATTCAGCGCGTAGGGGATGCGTTCGGTGGGAATGCGGGAATCCGTGCGGAAATTGGCGACGTAGACCCGTGCGTGGACGCCTGCGTCCGTGCGGCCGCAGCCGGTCATGTGGATCGGGTGGCCGCAGACCTTCGCGGCGGCCTCCTCGAGCGTCTGCGCAACGGTTCGGGCGTTCCTCTGCACCTGCCAGCCGTGGTAGGCCGAGCCGTCATAGCGCAAAAACAGGGCGATGTTTCGCATTGCTGCACCTCCGAATGGTCAAAGCGTTACAGGCCGAAAATACGCAGCGTGATGATGCCGCCCAGCAGGAGCAAGCCTGCCGCGAATGCAGCGGCGTCGCGCGCCCCGAAGCGGAGTTGGCGCAGCTTGGTGCGCCCCTCGCCGCCGTGGTAGCAGCGGCATTCCATGGCCACGGCCAGCTCGTCGGCGCGGCGGAACGCGCTGACGAACAGCGGCACGAGCACCGGCAGCAGCGCCTTGGCGCGGCGGATCAGGCCGCCCGTCTCAAAATCGGCGCCGCGCGCCTTCTGCGCGGAGATGATCTTGTCTGTTTCTTCGATCAGCGTGGGGATGAAGCGGAGCGCGATGCTCATCATCATGGACAGCTCGTGCACCGGGAATCTGATCTTTTTCAGCGGCGAGAGCAGCGACTCCAGTCCGTCGGTCAGGGAGATCGGCGAGGTCGTGTAGGTCAGCAGGAAGGTGCCGGCAACCAGCATGACGATGCGCAGCACAAGGTAGCACGCGTTGCGCACACCCTCGCGGGTGATCTTGAAGATCCAGAAGCGCACGAGCACCGTGCCGTCGGTGTAAAACAGATTCAGCAGCGCCGTGAACGCGATCAGGATCAGCAGGGGCTTCAGCCCCTTGAAGAGCGCCTTCAGCCGGATGCGCGAGACGGCGACCGCCGTGACCAGAAAGACCAGCGCGACGGCGTAGGAGAAGAATCCCTTGCAAAGGAAGAGCGCGACGATATAGACCATCGTCAGCAGCAGCTTCGTGCGCGGATCCATGCGGTGAATGGGCGTGTTTCCGGGGAAGTACTGCCCGAGCGTGATGTCCTTCAGCATGGGCGGCCTCCCTTCCGGAGCGCCGAGAGCTGACGCAGCGCGTCCTCAAGCGTGTAGGTCGCCGGGTCGACCGGCAGCCCCAGTTCGCGCAGCCGCAGGAAGAGCGACGTGACCTCCGGGACGGTCAGACCGATCGCGCGCAGCCGCTCGGCCTGCGCAAAGACCTCGGCGGGTGTGCCGGAAAGCTCCAGCCGTCCGTGGTTGAGCACAAACAGGCGGTCGGCCAGCCGCGCGACGTCGTCCATGCTGTGGCTGACCATCAGCACGGTCGCGCCGGTGGCGCGGCGGTATTCGGCGATGTTTTTCAGCAGGGAGCGGCAGCCGGCCGGGTCAAGCCCGGCGGTCGGCTCGTCAAAAATGACGACCTCCGGCTCCATGGCGATCACGCCCGCGATGGCCACGCGGCGCTTCTGCCCGCCGGAAAGCTCGAACGGGGAGCTTTCGAGCAGCGCCTCGTCTACCCCGGCAAAGGCGGCGGCACGCAGCACGCGGCGGCGCACCTCGTCCTCGCTCAGACGCATGTTTTTCGGCCCGAAGGCGATGTCGCGGAAGACCGTCTCCTCGAAAAGCTGATATTCCGGGTATTGGAACACCAGCCCGACGCGGAAGCGCGCGGCGTGGGTGGTCTGCTTGTCCTTCCAGATGCTCTCGCCGTCGAGCAGCACGTCGCCCTCGGAGGGCTTGAGCAGACCGTTCAGGTGCTGGATGAGGGTGGATTTTCCGGAGCCGGTGTGGCCGATGATGCCGATCAATTCGCCCTTTTCCACGGAAAAATCCATGTTTTCGACGGCAACGTGCTCAAACGGCGTGCCGACGCTATAGGTGTGACTGAGGTGTTTGACCTCGATAATGGCTGACAACGGGTAATTCCTCCTGCGTGGTCAAGCCTTCGCCCAGCGGCAAAGTGCCTGCGCACATTCTTCTGTGGAGAGCGCGTCAAGGGGCAGGGAAGCACCCTGACGATTCAGCTCATAAAGCAAACGGGTGGTCGCCGGGACGTCCAGCCCGGCGTTTTGCAGCAGCTCGACCTGCGGAAAGACCTCCTTGGGCGTGCCGTCGGCGAGGACGCCGCCCTCGTGCAGCACGATCACGCGCTCGGCGCGGACGGCCTCGGTCATGTGGTGCGTGATGAGCACGACGGTGATGCCCTTCTCGCGGTTGAGCGTCTCGATCGTGCTCAGAACCTCTGCGCGCCCCTGCGGGTCGAGCATGGCGGTCGGCTCGTCGAGGACGATGCACCGCGGCTGCATGGCGATGACGCCGGCAATGGCGACGCGCTGCTTTTGCCCGCCGGAGAGCAGGTGCGGCGCGTGCTCGCGGTATTCGCTCATGCCGACGGCGGCCAGAGCGGCGTCGACGCGGCGGCGAATCTCATCGGGCGGGACGCCCAGATTTTCCGGGGCAAAGGCGACGTCCTCCTCGACGACGTTTGCAACCATTTGGTTGTCCGGGTTTTGGAAGACCATGCCGACCGTGCGGCGGATGTTCAGCAGATCCTCGGTGGAGGTGTCCATGCCGAAGACCCGCACGCTGCCGCCCTCGGGCAGCAGGATCGCGTTCATATGCTTGGCGAGGGTGGATTTCCCGCAGCCGTTGCGGCCGAGCACGGCCACGAAGCTGCCCTCGCGGATATTCAGGCTCAGCCCGTCAAAGACGGGAATGGGCTCGCCGTTCTGCGCGGGGTAGGAGCAGCGCAGACGGTCGATCTCGATGGCGTTGTTTGTCATATTGCGTCCTTTATTTTGTCCAGCGGCCAGATGCGCCGCAGGGGAGCACCAGCCCGGAGTCCGTCACGGGGAGCCCCAGCTCGTCGGCCTCGCTGTGCCCGCCGAAGCGCGGCGTGATGAGGCTGTCGAGCAGGCAGGTCAGAACCGACGGGGCAAGCCCGGTGGTGTAGGAATTGATGAGGAAGAACAGCGGCTCGTCAGACAGCACGCCGCTCACGAGCTGCAAAAACGGGAACAGGTCCTTTTCCAGCTTCCAGATCTCGCCGGACGGGCCGCGCCCGTAGGACGGCGGATCCATAATGACGGCGTCATAGCGGCGGCCGCGCTTGATCTCGCGCTCGACGAATTTCGCGCAGTCGTCGACGATCCAGCGGATCGGCGCGTCACTCAGGCCGGAGGATGCGGCGTTCTCGCGCGCCCACGCGACCATGCCGCGCGCGGCGTCCACATGGCAGACGCTCGCCCCGGCCGACGCTGCGGCCAGCGTGGCCGCGCCGGTATAGGCGAAGAGGTTCAGAACGGAGATCGGCCGCCCGGCGGAGCGGATCTTTTCGCCGATAAAATCCCAGTTGGCCGCCTGCTCGGGGAAGACGCCCGTGTGCTTGAAATTCATGGGCTTGACGTTGAACGTCAGCTCGCGATAGCGCACCTGCCAGCGCTCGGGCAGGCGGTTTTTTGACCAATGGCCGCCGCCGGTCTCCGAGCGGGAATAGCGGGCGTCAAAGCTGCGCCAGCGCGGGTCGAGCTTGGGCGTGCGCCAGATCACCTGCGGGTCGGGGCGAACAAGAAAATAGCGCCCCCAGCGCTCCAGCTTCTCGCCGTCGGAGGTGTCGAGCACCTCGTAGTCCTGCCATTGGTCTGCTTTCCACATAATTCAGAGTCTCTTTCTAACGATATTATAATAATGTATGTGCTCAAAGCCCCAGCCGCAGACGGCGCAGCCATTCGGCCTCCGTGGGCGGCAGCGCCGCGTGCTCCGGCGCCTCGGTGGTCGGCTCGGTCGGCTCCGGCTCGTCGGTCGGGTCGGTCGGTTCGGTCGGCTCGCCGGAGTGCACGTGACACATGTTCGAGTCGGTCGGGTCATAGATATATTCCGAGTCCGGCTGCATCTCAAAGTTGTTGTCCTTGACGATCAGGCCGACCTGCGAGATCGTGTTCCCGGCGGCCTCGCGGCAGGCATCGGTGGCATATTTGCCCGATGCGCCGCAGATGTCCACCAGAACATGGCAGGTGCATTTTTCCGTCGGGGCGTCCTCGTAGAACAGGTTCACGCTGCTGACGCGGTCGCTGCCGTCGCGGATGTCCTTTTCGCAGGCCTCGGTGGCCAGCTTGCCGCAGTCGTCGCAGATGGAATAATAGCCGACACCGTCGGGCTGATAGAAGGTCGCGCCCTCGAGCGACTCGTGCAGGGGCTTCATGACCTGATTCCACATCGTGATGGCCGGGTTCTGCCACGTGCTCGAGAGAATGATCTGCTCCGGCTCGTCATAGCCGCACCAGACCACGGCGGTGTAGTACGGCGTGTAGCCGGCAAACCAGCGCGTCTGGTTGTTGCCGGAGGTGCCGGTCTTGCCGGCGACGTCCATGCCGCTCATATACGCGCCGCTGGCAAGACCGTAGTTGACGGTGCTGCGCAGCATATAGTTGGTATAGTACGCCGCCTTGGCGCCGATGGCGGTGTGCGTCTCCTGCGTGTTATCCAGAACGACGTTGCCCTCGCTGTCCTCCACGCGGGAATAGCTCCGCGCCTCGCGGAACACGCCGTTGTTCGGGAAGGTTGCGTAGGCCTGCGTCATCTCGCGCACGGTCAGACCGTAGGTCAGCTCGCCCAGCGCCAGCGGGGCATAGGCAATGTCGCTGTATTCCTGCCCGCCGATCGTCACGGAGTCGACCAGCGTGGTGAAGCCGAGCTTCTGCGTCATGAAATTATAGCTGTTTTCCAGTCCGAGCCGGTCGAGCGTCTTGACCGAGATCGTGTTCAGCGAGCTGGTCAGGCCACGCAGCACGAGGCACTGGCCGCTGTAGTAGCGGGAGTTGTTCTGAGGCCAGTTGTCGAACAGCGGCGAGTCGGAGAGGGAGGTCGCGGGCGTGACGACGCCGGCGTCGAGCGCCGGGGCGTAGACCGAGACGGGCTTGATGGCCGAGCCGGTCGGCAGCGCCGCCTCCGCGCGGTTATAGGTCAGACTGCCGTTCTTCTCGCCGACGCCGCCGCGGATGGCGATCAGGTCGCCCGTGGCGTTGTCGACGATGGCGATGGCAGACTGCATCTGCTGGGCGCTGACGGTTCCGGGGACGTTGTTGACGTCGCCGTAGACCCGGTCGACCAGATTCTGGATGTCGGGATTGATCGTGGCATAGATGCGGTAGCCGCCGGTCAGCAGCTTGCGCTCGGCCGCCTGCGCGCTGAGGTCAAAGGCCTCCTGGAAGTCCTCGACCACGTCGCGGTAGACCGTGTCGACAAAGTAGGAATAGCCCTCCGAGTCGTCCACGGAGAAGTTCTGCACGCCGCATTCCGGACAGAGGTAGGCGTTCTCCTCGTGCACATACGTGCTGCGCGGGCCGGTGAAGCCGCACGAGCCGCAGGTGTATTCCTTCTCGTCATAGCGGCCGTTGTGGAAGAGCATTTCCTCGCCCTCGGCCGCAGCGAGGTCGGCCTCGGTCTTGATGTAGCCCTGCTTGTACATTTCCTCGAGGATGGTCGTCTGACGCTTGCGGTTGTTGTTGGGGAAATAGTACGGATCATAGAGCGACGGGTTGTTCGTGATGCCGACGATGCAGGCACATTCGGCCGTCGACAGCTCGCTGACGTCCTTGCCGAAGTAGACCTGCGCCGCGCTCTGCACGCCGTAGCAACCCTGGCCGAGGTAGATCGTGTTCAGATACCATTCCATGATCTCCTCCTTGGTATAGCGCTTTTCCACGGCAAGGGCGCGGAAGATCTCCTGCACCTTGCGGTTGACGGTCACGCTGTCCTCCTTGGAGAGGTTCTTGATGAGCTGCTGGGTGATGGTCGACGCGCCGAAGGACGAGTCGCCGCCGACGAAGTTCCGCACGGCCGAGACGGTGCGCAGCCAGTCGACGCCGTCGTGCTCGCGGAAGCGCTTGTCCTCAATGGCGATCGCGGCGTTGACAAGATCCTGCGGGATCTCGTCATAGCTGACCCAGACGCGGTTCTGCGTGGCATAGAGTTGCTGCAGCTCCTTGGCCTCGCCCGTTGTCGGATCGAGGTAATAGATAAAGGAGGTCTGATCGAGCGAGATGTTATCCAGCTCCAGAGAGGCGGCGTAGTCCTCGGCCTTGGGGATGACGTCGGTTTTGAGATAGTCCGAGAACTGATTCATGAAGATCGACCCGGCGATCACGGCGATCACGGCGACCGTCCCGGCGGCGACCAGCGCCCAGAGGCAGATTTGCCCAAGCACATGCAGGACGATCTGAACGACGCGCCATGCGCGGCTGGGACGCTTCGCGGACAGTTGGTTGTTGTCTGGCATAGAATTGAACCTCGCTTTCTGTAATCGGCGTCCGGAGCGCCGGAAAAACGCAGATGCATATGCGGCGGAGATGTGCATTACCCATTCTCCCTATTTAATAATTATATCACGTCTGTCAAATCCTTATAAAATTTTTTTCCGTTGGATTTTTTACGGAATTCCTGGAAAATGAGGAGGAAAAACGCCTGAAAAGTGCCGTTTCCTTCCGTCTGGAGCAAAAGCGGGCGCGTGAGGCAAATCCGGGAAGATTTCTCGCCCGATTTCCACTTGATTTTCGCGGAAAATCGGTTAAAATAAAAGGGAAGAAAACAGCGGGAGGGCAACACAATGGATCAGGACTTCGGACGCGACGTGATCTCCATCACGAACGAGGAAGGCGAGGAATTTGAGCTGGAGGTGCTGTCCTCCGTGACCTACAAGGGCGCGGAATATCTTGCGCTCACCCCGGCCGATGCCGACGAAGACACCGACGAGCTGGAGGTCAACATTCTCAAGACCGCGACGGATGAGCACGGTGAGCCGATCCTGGTCGTCGTCGACGACAATGAGGAGCTGGAGACCGTTTATGACCTTCTGATGGAGAACCTCTATGATGAGGATGAGGACGATGCTGACGAGGATGCCGACTCGGAGGATTAATTTTTAATTCTTAAATTTTAACGGTTTCGGCCGTTTGTGACCGTCTGAACCTCCCTGCTTGGTGCGTGATAGCCTCTTTTAGACCCACATTTTTGATAAGGGACGCCGGAACTTCTGTCTCGGCGTGCAGGCCTCCCGTTCCGGCTGTGACCGAGAATGGACGTTGGAAGCTGAAAAGAGGCGGAGAGGCGACCCACCTGCCGAATCGTGCAGGTTATAAATGGGGCTACACGGCTATAGCGGGGAGCCAGCATAAGGCTTGGCTTTTGTACCGAAAATTCAAAAAAATCGCAGCAAACAGGCTCGTTTGCCGCGATTTTTTTGCGCCTGACCTTCCGCCTTGTATGCAGCGGCGGAATTTTTTCGCTTTTTCACACTTTTTGCTTGCAACTTCATGCGTTCCTTTGTATAATAGACCAAGTTATACGTTCTGTATAATCCGAAAAACGTATGAAAGAGGTATGTTCAAAATGAGCGCTTCCCGTGAAAGAAAAAAGCGCGTTGAGGTAGAGCAGTCTCCCGCAGCGCCGAAGACAAAGAAAAAGCTTTCCCAAGGCTGGGTCTATGCCATTGTGGTCATCGCCGTGACGGTTCTGGTTTTCGGCGGCATGTTTGCGTACCGTGCAGCGGAGCGCAACGCGACCGTCCTGACGGTCGGCGACTATGACCTCTCCGTGAAGAATTTCAACTATTATTACGCCACGCTGGTCAACAACATCAGCGGCTATAAGTCCTATCTGGGCATCGACGGCTCCGTCGCGCTCGACGAGCAGAAGATCTCGACCGAGAGCGTGGGCTATCTGGGGCTGTTTGGCCTCAGCACGGACTATCTGAGCAATGTCAAAAACGACGGAACGACCTATGACGCAACATGGGCCGACCTGCTGGTCGACGTCGCGCAGAAGAATGCGACCTCCGCGCTTGCCGTCTATCAGGAGGCAAAGAAGGCCGGCTATGAGCTGGACGACGAGACAAAGGCCGACATCGAAGAGGAGATCGAGACCTTCAAGGGCTACGCGAAGAACAACGAGCTGAGCCTGAACGATTTCCTTGCCCGCGTCTACGGCGAGGGCTGCAACGAGAAGAGCTACCGCGAGTATCTCGAGATCACGCATATCGCCAGCGCCTATCCGAACTCCCTGACCTATTCCGACGAGGAGCTTGATGCGCGCTATGCCGAAAGTCCGGAGACCTTTGACAAGGCCACCTATTATCTCTACACCGTGAACGCCTCGGATTATGTCGAATCCACGACCGACGAGGAAGGCACGACCAGCACGCCGGAGCCGACCGACACCGAGCGCGACAAGGCCAAGGAGGCCGCCGAGGCCTTCGCCGAAAAGTTTGACGAGGCTGACGAGAAAGTCAAGGCCAACGCCGACCAGACGCAGGAGACCGTGAAGAGCTCCTCGACCGAGGATGCCGCGAAGTGGCTGTTCGAGACGGCAAAGGCCGGCGACGTGAAGCTCTTCGCCAGCGAGGACGGCAACACCTATTACGTCCTGAAGCTGATCGACAAGGCCGATTACGACACCTTTGATCTGCTCTACTTCTCCATGGATAAGCCCTCCGAGGGCAACACGTCCGACGACGCCGAGTCCGAGACTGCCGAGGTCTCCACCGCGAAGAAGGTCGAGATCTACGAGAACTCCCTGAAGGAGGACGGCTCTCAGGAGAACTTTGCGAAGCTGATGCTCGACAACAACGCCGAGGCCAGCACCGAGCCGGTCGAGGCCATGGGCCGCGCTTCCCTTGCCAGCATGGATCGCGAGATCCTGAAGTGGGGCGCCTTTGAGACCCGCAAGGCCGGAGACTGGAAGAAGTTTGAGACCGACAGCAAGATCTACTTCGTCTATTACGTCGGCACGAACGCGCACACCCTGCGCTATTACAATGTGACCAACCAGCTCCGCACCGACTGGTACAACGGCGTGACCGAGGCGGCTCAGGCGGCCAACGGCTTCGACCTTGACAAGGCCATGAAGGCGGACATCGGCCGCATCCTCGGCACGAGCAACTGATCCGAGGATGGAGCAGCCGTTTCAGCGTGAGCAGACGCTGCTCGGGCGCGCGGCGATGGAGCGCCTCGCGCGGGCGCACGTCATGGTCGTCGGGATCGGCGGCGTGGGCAGCTATGCCGCCGAGGGGCTTGCGCGAGCCGGCGTCGGCGCGCTGACGCTGGTGGACAGCGATACGGTCGGCGTGACCAACCTGAACCGCCAGCTCTGCGCGCTGCATTCGACCCTCGGCCGGAACAAGGCCGAGGTCATGGCCGAGCGCATCCGGGATATTTCGCCCGATTGCCGCGTGACCGCGCTCGCCGCGCATTATGACGAGGCGCATAAGGAACGCTTCTTTTCCGAGCCGCTCGACTACATCGTCGACGCGATCGACCTGGTCTCCTGCAAGCTCAGCCTGATCTGCACGGCGCAGGAGCGCGGCGTTCCGATCATCAGCGCCATGGGCACGGGCAACAAGCTCGATCCCATGCAGTTCTGCGTGACGGACATTTATAAAACGAGCGGCTGCCATCTGGCGCGCATCCTGCGCCGGGAGCTGCGCGCACGCGGCGTGAGGCGTCACACCGTGCTCTACAGTCAGGAGCTTCCGCTCCCGCAGCTTGAGCAGGGTGAGACGCCGCCTCCGGGCCGCCGAGCCGTTCCCGGCTCGGTCTCATGGGTGCCGTCCTGCGCGGGTCTGATGCTCGCGGGATACGTCGTTCAGACGCTGATCCGCGTGCAAGAGCCGTGAATTTCGGCAGAATACACAAAAGCGTGAAAATGACGGTATATGGTCATTTTCGGCCATATACAGGATGCGTAAAGCGATGAAAAAACTGCTGGAAAAAGTAAAAATCGTTGAAATTCACAAAAAATTCAAAACAAAATGCTACAGGGACTTTCCCTGTAGCATTTTTTGTTCTTTTGTGCTATGATTAAGTTATCCTGACTAGGCTCATTGCGCCCTTTGGCAGAGTCTACAAAATTTCAAGGAGGAAAAGACATGAGGAACCATCTCAAGAGATCCCTTGCCATGCTGCTCGTCGTGGTAATGGTTCTCGCAATGCTTCCGACCATCGCGTTTGCGGCGGGCGAGAGCTATCCCATCACAAAGCTAGATGCGATTCCCGCAGACGGACAGGCCGTTGTGATTTACAGCGCCTCCGCCTCCGGCATATTCGCAGGCAGCGCCGACGGCGGCTCCATCGGTGCAATTGCGGCTGAAGACCTGCGCGCAGGAGAGGGCGCCGGCGTCTATAAGCTGACGAAAAACGCCGACGGCACCTATTACATCACCTGCGGCGGCAAATATCTCGCCACCGACTCCGCTGAGAAGCTGTCCCTGCAGGACACTGCCATCACGGGCACGAAGTGGAACATCCGCGAGGTCGCCGAGTTCGGCGGCTATTCGATCTCCAACGCCGAGGTGAAGTACAACGGCAAGTATGAGATCTACATCGAGTACTACAACTCCTTCAAGGCGTGGACGCTCGGCAAGGAAAACAAGGTCACCGAGATCTACACCCTGCAGTTCTGGGCGATCGACGAGGCCACGGCCGATCCCAACGGCGACGGCTATATCGGCACCAAGGCTGAATCCGGCGACCTGCCCGTCTCCGGCTCGCAGTATGTCGTTTATAATGAATACGGCGCTGCCTGCTTCGGTATGCAGTCCGACGACGCGGTCGCCCCGTCCATCAACCCGGTCGCCTCTGCTATGGATGCGAACGGCAAGCTGGTCCCCGGCAACGGCGCTTCCATCTTCACCGTGACCGAGGCCGGCGGCTACTACACCTTCGCCGTCAACCAGAACGGCACGACGAAGTACCTGAGCTGCTCGAAGAACGAGACGGTCGACGGAAAGATTTCCAACGCCGAGACGCTCTTCTTCGAAGAGACGCAGAGCGACTACACCCTCTGGAGACTCGAGAAGTGCACCGGCGGCTACATCATGTATAACAAGATCGCCAAGTACGGCAGCAACTCCGTCTGCATTGAGTATTTCAGCAACGCGTTCAGCGGCTGGACCTTCAACGGCTCGACCAACCTGTTCGCCATGAAGTTCGTCCCCGTGACCGATCCCTACGGCCTCGGCTTCGTCCTCAACCCGTCCGTCGCCATCACCGCCGGTGATGCGAACCTCGGCGTGGACTACACCTTCTCCTTCGTCGTCGACGAGCTGACCAAGCTCACCGACCTCAAGGCGAGCTTCAGCGTCGACGGCGGCGCTGCGAAGGACGTCTCCTACACCGAGCTGGGCGACCAGAAGTACTCCGTCACCATCCCGAGCGCGGAGCTTGCCGGCAAGTCCTCCCTGACCGTCACGGTCAACGCGAAGAACGAGCACGGCATGGAATACGGCAAAACCGCGACGGTCGCGATCAACGACGAGCCGATGATCGTCTCCGTCTCTCCGCTGCCCAATGCGGCGACCAAGGACGACAAGCAGCCTGAGATCGCTGCCGTGATCGCCAACTGCGGCGCGAACCCGACGGTCGTCATGACGGTCGACGGCGTTGCCGTGCAGCCCACCGTGACCGACAGCAAGGTCAGCTACAAGTCCGCCGATAAGATGACCGACGACCGCCACACCGTCGCCCTCACGATCACCCGTGCAGACGGCAAGGTCGCGGAGATGACCTGGTCGTTCTTCGTCGGCGAAGAGGGCATGAGCCTCTACTTCGGTCAGATCCACTCCCACACGGCGGAGTATTCCGACGGCGCCGGTACGCTGGAGGATGCTTATGAGCACGCCATGGAGGCAAAGGACGTGGACTTCCTGATCGTCACCGACCACTCCAACTATTTCGACACCACCAACAGCGCCACCACCTCCAGCTACTATGATCTGAGCAGCCTGACCAAGATCGGCTCGACGACCAAGTGGGAAGAGGCGAAGGCGACCGCAGCCGAGTACAACGCGAAGTCCACCGACTTCATCGCGGCTTACGGCTACGAGATGACGTGGTCCGGCGGCCCCGGCCACACCAACACCTTCAATACCTACGGCCCGGTCTCCCGTAACAACGCCAAGCTGAACGAGAAGACCAACAGCTATGCCGGTATGCACCTGTATAACGACCTGATGGTCAACGCGGACAAGGGTCTCGACGTTGACGGCAAGCCGGTTGCCGAGGGTGTGAAGACCAAGGCCATTGACGACGCTCCGGTCGTCTCCCAGTTCAACCACCCCGGTGTGACCTTCGGCACGTTCGATACCTATGCCGGCTATACGCCTGCCCGTGACGCCATCCTCAACCTGATTGAGGTCGGCAACGGCGAGGGCGCCGTCGGCGGCTCCTCCTACTGGCCGAGCTATTCGGAATACGACATCTGCCTTGCCAAGGGCTGGCACGTCGCTCCGACCAACAACCAGGATAACCACAAGGGCAAGTGGGGCGATGCCAACACCTGCCGCGACGTCATCGTGACCGATAACTTCACGGAGGCCGGCCTGTATAAGGCCATGGCGAACCGTCAGGTTTACGCGACCGAGGACCAGAACCTCCGCATCTACTACTACCTGAACGACAGCATCATGGGCTCCATCATCGACACCGCTGATTCCACGGTCGATACGGTCCACATCACCGCCAGCATCTCCGACCCCGACAACGAAACGCTCGGCACGGTCGAGATCATCGGCGCGAACGGCATCTCCCTGAAGTCCTATGAGGCCACCGGCGCGACCTTCGAGCTGGACGAGACCCTCAAGAACACCGAGCCGTATTACTACATCAAGGTCACACAGGCCGACGGCGACATCGCGGTCACCGCTCCTGTCTGGGTCGGCAACGCCACCCCGATCACCTGCGACCTCAAGAACGACGTTGCTCTGTCCGTCGAGGGCGAGGCTCAGAACCTGACCTCCGTCCTGAACAACGAGGCGACCGAGAACTACGAAGTCAAGAAGGCTGCGTTCTATGTCCTGAGCGACGGCGTCTATGACAAGATCGAGACCGTCCTCTTCAACAACACGCTGGAAGGCACGACCGTCGCTGCGGGCACCGCCAGAACGACCACCGTCTCCTGGACTCCGGCCAGCAAGTACGTCGGCAAGTATGTCACCGTCCTTGTTGAGTACGCCGGCACCTACAACGGCAAGTCCTTCAAGTGCCAGGCAACCATGAAGCTCTACGTCCACTCTCAGAATATGGAGCGCGTCGCCGTCGACTACGGCCACGACAACTACTACATCTCCGGCGACTACGCAGGCTCGGCGGGCAACTTCATCGAGTTCTGCGCGAACAACAACGTCAAGTGCGAGTACATCCTCGAGGGTCAGTTCACCAAGGAGACCCTGAGCAAGTACACCACACTTGTCATCACCGTCAACTATCGCCGCAACACGGCGAAGGCCAAGGATTACACCGACGAAGAGATCGCTGCCCTGAAGGACTTCATGGCCAACGGCGGCAAGCTCATCATCTGCTCCAAGTCCGACCGCGACAACAAGTTCGACAACTGCGCGGAGAACACCAACAAGCTCCTCGAGGCGATCGGCGCGCACAGCCGCATTGCCAACGGCATCATTGTTGATAACGAGCTGAAGGCCAACGAGGCATACCGTATCTACTTCTCCGATAAGGCCTGCTTCAACACCGAGCACCGCTTCACCAAGGGCGCCTACACCTCCTCCAACGCGTTCGGCACCAAGCCCGCAGCCGACAACCAGACCGGCTTCCAGGTCTACAACGGCGCTCCGGTTCTCATCATGGACGGCTGCGAGGGCATCGGTGCGGGCAAGGTTCAGACGCTGGTTCGCGGCTTCCAGAGCACCTGGGCGACCCACTATGACGGCTACTTCGACGGCGGCTCCTTCGTCCCGGATTACGAGAACAAGGATCAGGTCGTTGTCGAAAAGGATAACGTCAACATCATGACCTACGAAGACACCGCTGCCGGCGGCTGGATCATCACCTCCGGCGTGACCTTCTTCTCCAACTACGACATCAAGAGCGATCAGGATTACGCCAACCGCTTCATCCTCCAGAACATCCTGCGTGAGCTGACGCACATGGAGGACGGCGACGTCGTCACCCCGATCAACGAGGTCAAGAACAAGACCGAGGGCGAATACACCATCGAGGGCTTCGTGACCTCCAATGCTTCCGGCTACGACAAGGACACCGCGTTCTTCGACTGCATCTATGTGCAGGATAAGAACGGCAACGGCCTGAACGTCTTCCCGGTCGCCGGCAACTTTGCCGTCGGCATGAACGTCCGCTGCCACGGCGGCGTGACCTTCTACTGCGGCGAGATCGAGCTGAACCTCAGCACGGACTACAACGGCTCCATCCGCATCATCTCCGACGAGATCAACAAGATCCAGCCCGCGGCGGTCGACTGCGCGACGGCAATGTCCGACGCGGCGATCGGCAACCTGATGAAGGTCACCGGCATCGTCACCGACATCCACAAGACCGAGGGCGTCATCGACAAGATCACGGTTCGCGACAACTCCGGCGAGGCCTGCCTCTTCATCAACGGCTATATCACGAAGGACTACACCGGGCTGGATGAGCTGGCCGTCGGCATGAAGATCGAGGGCACCGGCATCGGCTCCCGCGACGTCGATGAGACCAGCGTTGAGCAGAAGATCTTCGCGCGTCTGCGTGTCCGCGACCGTTCCGAGATCAAGATCCTCAGCACAGAAGCCGAGATCACCGATGTCTTCACCGATCTCAGCCCGAACGCATGGTATCTGGCAGCCGTCAAGAACGCCTATGAGAAGGGCCTCCTGAACGGTGTCGGAGACAACAAGTTCGATCCGAACGGCACGCTCAGCCGTGCAATGGTCGCGACGGTTCTCTACCGTATGGCCGGTTCGCCCGCTGTTGATTCCACCAGCCCGTTCACGGATGTTCCGGCCGGCAAGTGGTACAGCAACGCGGTCGCATGGGCTGCCGCGAACGGCGTCGTCAAGGGTACCTCCGCGACGACCTTTGATCCGGACGCTGACGTGACCCGTGAGCAGATGACCACCATGCTCGTCCGTTATGCCGAGAACGTCCAGAAGCTCGACGTCACCCCGAAGGGCGACCTCAGCGGCTTCCCGGATGGCGGAGACGTGACCTACTATGCGCGCAATGCCATGACGTGGTGCGTCGATAACGGCATCATCAACGGCATCGACGGCCGTATCGCTCCGAAGAACACGGCGACCCGTGCGGAGTTTGCGACCATCATCATGCGTCTGCAGAACGTGATCGCCTGATCACGAGCGAATCACAAAGCAAAGGGTGCAGGGATTTTCCCTGCACCCTTTCTCTTTGCGCGCTGCGGCGCGTCATCTTTCCAAAATCAAAGAATGCGCGTTTCCTGCGATGCAAAGCCTCATGCTTTCTGGAATGCCGTAAATTGCAAAAGGCATGGGATCGGCACACGCTGTGGTGTGCCGATCCCATGCTGCATGTCGCTTGTGCTTCGCGGAGCGCCGCCCGGAGGGCGAGCGCTTTGCTCAGCCGGCAAACTGGCTGTTGTAGAGCGTTGCGTAGAAGCCGTTCCTTGCCAGCAGCTCGGCATGATTGCCCTTTTCGATGATGTGCCCGTCCTTCATAACCAGAATTACGTCGGCCTCGCGGACGGTCGAAAGGCGGTGCGCGACGATGAAGGATGTCCGCCCGGCCATCATTTTGGCAAACGCGGCCTGAATTTTCAGCTCCGTGCGCGTGTCGATCGACGAGGTCGCCTCGTCGAGGATCAGCATCGGCGGCAGGCAGAGCATGGCGCGCGCAATGCAGATCAGCTGGCGCTGTCCGGCCGACAGGTCGTTTTCGCGAATGACCGTGTCGTAGCCCTGAGGCAGACGCCGGATGAACGAATGCGCATACGCTGCCTTCGCGGCAGCCTCGATCTCGGCGTCCGTGGCGTCCGGCTTGCCATAGGTGATGTTTTCGCGGACGGTCGCGGTCGCCAGCCATGTGTCCTGAAGCACCATGCCGTACCGGCCGCGCAGATCGTGACGCGTTATGCGGCGGATGTCTGCGCCGTCGACGGAGATCGCGCCGCTGTCCACGTCGTAAAACCGCATCAGCAGGTTAATGAGCGTGGTCTTGCCGCAGCCCGTCGGGCCGACGATGGCGATGCGCTGGCCGGGGCGAACGTCCAGCGAGAAGTCCGAGATCAGCGGGCGCTCCGGCACATAGCGGAAGCAGACCTTGTCGAGCCGAACCGCGCCGCGCGCCTCCGGGCTGACGGGGTCGGCGCAGTCGGGCTGCTCGTCGGGCAGATCGAGCAGCTCAAAGACGCGGTCGGCGCATGTGAGCGCGTTTTGCAGCTCGGTCACGACGCCGCTGATCTCGTTGAACGGCTTGGCATACTGCGAGGCGTAGCTCAGAAACACGCTGACCTGTCCGACGGAGATGCCTCCGGCGATCGCGTTGAGCGCGCTGATGAGCGTGACCACGGCATAGACGAGGTTATTTGCCAGCCGTGTGGTCGGATTTGTCAGGCTTGAGAAGAAGGTCGCGCTTAGGGAGGCCTTTTCCAAGCGATCGTTGACGGCGTCAAAATCGGCAAGAGCGGCCGCCTCATGACCGAAGGCGCGCACAACGCGCTGCCCCTCGATCAGCTCGTTGATGAGCGCGGTCTGCTCACCGCGGATGCGCGCCTGCGCGCGAAAGAAGCGGCTCGTGCGTGAGGTGATATATTTCGCAATGAAGATCGAAAGCGGCGTCAGCAGACAGACGGCCAGCGCGATCCTCCAATTCAGCACGAGCATCACGACCAGCGTGGCCAGAACGGTCAGAACGCCGGTGAACAGCTGCGTGAAGCCCATGAGCAGGCCGTCGGCGAAGGCCTCAACATCTGCCACGGTGCGGCTGACGGTGTCGCCGGTCGGATGCGTGTCGAGGTAGGACAGGGGAAGGCGGTTGAGCTTGCTGCTGATGCGGCTGCGCAGGTCGCGGCTGACGGAGAAGGTGATGCGGTTGTTGCAGCGCGCCAGCATATCCTGCGCGAGCGCGCCGAGCAGGGCAATGAGCGCGATGGCCGCGACGGCCAGCGCCACGGCATCGAGGTCGACGCGTCCCTTGCCGACCATGGCGTCGATGGCCCGGCCGCTGAAGATCGGAATCAGCAGCTGCGATGCGACGCTTGCCAGCGCCAGCAGCAGACTGCCGACGACCGTGAAGCGGTAGGGCCGGATGAGCAACAAAACGCGGCGAACGGTATGCTTTTTCATGCTTCTGCCTCCGTTTTGAACTGGGATTCGTAGATCTCGCGGTAAATTTCGCAGGTTTTCAGCAGCTCCCCGTGCGTTCCGTTGCCGATCAGACGGCCGTCGTCGAGCACGAGAATGCGGTCGGCGTGCAGCATCGAGCCTGCACGCTGACTGACAAGGAAGACCGTCGTTTCGGCCGGGAGCGCCTTGAGCGAGTGGCGCAGCGCGGCCTCCGTGGCATAGTCGAGCGCCGAGGCGCTGTCGTCCAGAATGAGAATGTCCGCGCCGGTCAGCAGCGTCCGCGCGATGGTCAGGCGCTGCTTCTGGCCGCCGGAGAAATTCGCGCCGCCCTGCTCGACCGGCTCGTCCAGCCCCTTGGGCTTCTGCCGGACGAAGTCGGCGGCCTGCGCCTGTGCGAGCGCGTGCCAAAGCTCGTCGTCCGTGGCGTCCGGCTTGCCCCAGAGCAGATTCGAACGGATCGTCCCGGTGAACAGACGCGGCTTTTGGTCGACGATGGCGACGGAGCGGAGCAGCGTCTGCCGGGAGTAGCTTTGGATCGGCTCGCCGTTGAGCTCGACTGTGCCGGAGGTCGCGTCATAAAAGCGCGCGATGAGCTGCACAAGCGAGGATTTGCCGCTGCCCGTGCCGCCGATGATGCCGACGGTCTCGCCTCGCCGCACCGAAAAGCTCAGGTCGCTCAGCGACTCCGCGCCCGCGTCGGCATAGCGCAGACTGACGTGGTCAAACCGCACGGCCTCGTCCGTCGCTGCGGCGCTGCCGCCGTCCGCGAAGGCCATGGAGCTGTCGGTGTCGAGCACCTGCCCGATGCGCCCCATGCAGGAGACGGATTTGCTGAGCTGCACGATCAGATTCGCGAGCTTGACCAGCTCGACAAGGATCTGGCCGATATAATTGATGAGCGCGATTACGTTGCCGGTCAGCAGCACGCCGCTGTTGACCTTGCCTGCGCCGAACCAGAGAATGAGCAGGATGCCGCCGTTGATGACGACGTAGGTCAGCGGGTTGAGCAGCGCCGAGACGCGGCCAACGCGCACCTGCGCATCAAGCAGGGCGGTGTTCGCACCGACGAACTGCGCGTGCTGCCGCTGTTCGCGGCCGAAGGCGCGGATCACGCGCACGCCGTTCAGGCTTTCGCGCGTCTGATCGGTCACGCCGTCGAGCTTCTGCTGCACGCGGCGGTACATCGGCGAGGTGATGCGCATGATGCCGAACACGATTACGAACAGCACGGCGATCACGCCGACAAACACCAGCGCAATCCTTGCGTTGATCGTGAAGGCGAGAAACATCGAGCCGAACACAATGAACGGGCTGCGCAGGAACAGCCGCAAAAAGAGATTCGTGCCGTTCTGCACCTGATTGACGTCGCTCGTCATACGCGTGATGAGCGTCGAAGCGCCGAAGCGATCCAGCTCGGTGAAGCTGAAATGCTGGATGCGGTCGATCAGCTCATGCCGCAGGCCGCTGGCAGTCCCGACGGCGGCGCGCGCGGCGAAATACTGCGCCACAAAGGTGCAGAGCAGGCCGAGAACGGCCATGCCGATCATCAGGGCAAAGCGCGTGAGCACATAGCGCCGGTCATGGCTGTAGATGCCGACGTCGATGATCTTCGCCACGATCAACGGAACGACGAGGTCGAAGCACGCCTCAAGCATTTTGAAAAGCGGTGCAAGGAGCGCCTCAAGCCGAAATTTTTTCAAATAGGGCAGCAGATGCCGCATGGGATCTCCTCCTTGTTGATGAGTTCAAAGCTTTTTATAGTATAGCACGCCGGGAAACGATTGACTAATATATGAAAAATGGTATAATTATATAAAAAAGATATTGGAGGGACGCGCAATGGAGCTGCGCCAGCTGCACTATTTTGTCACCGTTGTGGAGGAGAAAACCGTCACGGCGGCGGCCGAGAAATTAAATATGACCCAGCCGCCGCTGACGATGCAGCTCCATGCGCTCGAGCGGGAGCTGGACTGCGCGCTCTTCCGGCGCGAGGGGCGGCGGCTGACGCTGACCGACGCCGGGCAGCACCTCTATCGCCGCGCGGTCGAGCTCCTTGCCATGTGTGACAACATGCGGCAGGAGTTGACGGCCTTTCGCAGCGGCGCGCTCGGCACGCTGCGCATCGGCGTGATCTCGTCCGTGCAGGGAACGCTGTTTGCCGATTGGATGCGCGCCTATCACGCGCGCTATCCGGACGTGCGCATCTCCGTCAGCAGCGCCAACACCTACCAGCTGCTCTCCGCGCTGCAAAACCGCCAGATTGACATGGCGATCATTCGCACGCCCTTTGCCGCCGACGGGCTGGACGTGTCGTTTCTGAAGGAGGAGCAGATCCAGGCTGTCGGCGTCGAGCGATTTTTTGAGGGGTTTTCCGGTGAAGCGGCGTCGCTGCACGAGCTGGCACAGACGCCGCTGATCGTCTATCGACGCTGGCGGCGCATCATTCTCTCGGCCTTTGAGGCGGCCGGGGTCAGGCCGAACATCCTCTGCGTCAACGACGACGCCCGTATGACGCTGCTGCTGACGATGCAGGGCTTGGGCGTCGGCCTGCTGCATCCCTCGGCGCTCCCGGCGCGGCGCGAGCCGACTATGCGTGTGCTGCCGCTGCCCGAGCCGCTGCTCGCCTCAAGGATCGCGCTGGTCTGCGCGAACCGCCGCGCGCTGCCCGAGCCTGCGGCACTGTTCTGGCGCCTGGCACAGGAGCTGACCGATGCGGGCTGAGCGCAGCAAAACGCGGAGCCGGGGAAAAACCCTAGCTCCGCGTTTTTTCGGTTTGATACGGTCATAGCGTGCCGGCGCGCGCCGCACGGGGCGCATACTGCGCCTTGCGCTTTTTCACGCAGTAAAAATAGGCCGGGAAGAGGAAACAATCGGCCATGACCCAAGCCGCCGGGCTGGCGTAGCAGACGCCCGTGAAGCCCAGCACGGGCACAAGGCCGAGCGCCACGATGCCGCGCGCGACCATCTCGGAGATGCCGGCGATCACGGCCAGATTGGAATAGCCGAGCCCCTGGATCGTGAAGCGCAGCAGGTTCACGAACAGCAGCGGGATATAGAAGGCCGCGTTGATGACGAGCAGCTGGCGCGCCATGGGCAGGATCTGCCCGGCCGCAGCGGCCTCGTCGGAGTTGAGAAAGAGACCGGACAGCGGCGCCGCGCCGAAATAGAGCACGATCAGGGCAACGACGGAATAGATCGAGCCGAGCAGCGCGCAGGTCTTGACGCCCGCGTTCACGCGGTCGAGCTTGCCCGCGCCGAGGTTCTGCCCGGCGTAGGTCGTGGCCGTCGCGCCGATGGCGTCGAAGGGGACGGCAAACAGCCCCGTAACCTTGCTGGAGGCGGTCGTTGCGGCCATGGCTGCAGCACCCAGCCCGTTGACGGCGGTTTGCAGCAGAATGGTGCCGATGGCCGTGATGCTGTATTGCAGCCCCATGGGCAGCCCCATGAACAGCAGCCGCACGGCATAGAGCTTGCGCGCCTTGAGATCGTCGCGGCTCAGCCGCAGGATTGGGAATTTTTTTGCCATATAGACCAAACACAGCAGACCGGAGATGAGCTGGCTGATGAGTGTCGCCCAGCCCGCACCCGCCACGCCCATTTTGAGTGTCACAACAAAGAGCAGGTCGAGGGCAACATTCAGCAGGCTCGAGAAGATCAGAAACAGCAGCGGTGTGCGGCTGTCGCCGAGGGAGCGGAGAATGCCGGAGAGCGTGTTATAGAGCATCGTGGCCGGGATGCCGAGGAAGATCAGAAAAATATAGTCATAAGCATAGGAAAACGTGTCCTCGGGCGTGTTCATCGCGGTCAGGATCCAGCGGCAGCCGAGCGTCGTGAGCAGGGTCATGACGAGGGCGATCAGGCTGCCCAGCCAGACCATGTTGCCGACGAAGCGGCGCAGACCGTCCTCGTCGCGTTCGCCGAATTTCTGCGCCACGGGGATGGCAAAGCCCGAGCAGATGCCCGTGCAGAGGCCGATGATCAGGAAGCTGATCGAGCCGGTCGAGCCGACGCCGGCAAGCGCCTCGACGCCGAGCGATTTGCCGACGACAACGGTGTCGACCATGGAATAGAACTGCTGAAACAGCAGCCCCAGCAGCAGGGGCAGAATGAACGACAGCAGGATCGGCAGCGGGCGGCCGACAGTCATATCGCGTTCCTTGGACATATGGAAAACGCCTCGCTTTCTCAAAAAATCGAAGTTCAGATTTCACCTGAGCGCACAATACTAGCACCAAAAGCTGCACTTGTCAACTGCCGACGCGGCTTATTCACGGAAAGTTCAGATTTTCCGCGCGATGAGCGCCAAAGCATCCATTAAAATGATAGAATCAGACAACTTTTACTTGACAGAAGCACGAAATTCGGTATCCTAACCATATAGAAATGCAAAAGAGGAGGAAATCAAAATGGAAGAACCCCTGTTTTCTGCAAGGCTGCCCGTCGGAGCTGAGCCGCGGCAGTGCGTGCGGCTGCTGTTGCTGCACCGCTCGGCCGTGGTCGCCTATGTGTATGCCGCCGTATTTGGCACGGCCGCCGTGCTGCTCTGCTGGGCGGGTATGCCGAAAATTGCGCTGATCTATCTGCTGACCGTTCTGCTGATGCTCGGAATCCATTTGCGAAACCGCGAGCGCGGCGTGAAGGAGCTGCGCGTGGAGCCGGAAAAGGTGCTGCATTTTTACCCGGACTATTTCACGCTGGAAACCCCTGCGCTGAACACGATGAACCGCGCGCCCTATTCCGAGGTGGATGCCATCCGCGTCTGCGGCGACACGGTCGGGATTCAGATAAGAAAGCGCCACCTGGCTCTGATGAACCGGAACACCGCGACCGGCGTCGCGCCGGAGGAGCTGGTCGCGCGGCTGCATCAGCTTGCGCCGCAGGAGAAGCTCTGCGTCGCGGGAAAGCCGAACGCATGGTCGGTCTGGATCGCCCCGACCGTCACGGCCGCGGGGATCGTCCTGCTGATGCTGCTGGCATGGTGGATGGGCAGCTCGCCCTCCGTTTCGCGGCCCTTATGAATCGAAACAAGAAGCCTCCCGGCTGTGAAACCGGGAGGCCTTTTTATATGGAGAGATCAGAAGATCGCAACGACTGCGCCGTTATAGGTGTCGCTGATGTACTGCTTGACGGCGTCGGACTGCAGAGCCTTGACGAGCGCCTGGATCTTGGCGCTGTTTTCGTCACCGGAGCGAACCGCGATGACGTTGGCATAGGTCTGGGCGGCGTCGCCGGAGGCGTCCTCGGTGGCCAGCGCGTCCTCAATGTGCAGCCCGGCGGCCAGCGCGTAGTTGCCGTTGATAACGGCCAGCGTGCCGGCGTCGCTGTTCTGGAGCTGTGCGGGAACGGTCTCGGCCTGCACGGCGGTGACGTTGTAGCCATGATCGTCAACGATGTCGAGCGTGGTCACGCCGTCGGTCGCGTTCGCGCCGTCGGCAAGGGTGATGAGACCCTCCTGCGCGAGCAGGAGCAGGGCGCGCGTCTCGTTGCTGTCGTCGGCCGGAACAATGATGGTCGCGCCCTCCTTGACCTGATCCAGCGAGGTCACGCCGTTGCCGTAGAGGCCGAACGGCTCATAGTGAATCTTCGCGGCAACGACCAGATCGGTGCCGTTGGAGGCGTTGTAGCTGTTGAGATAGGGGGTGTGCTGGAAGTAGTTGGCGTCGAGCTCGCCGTCGGCAAGCGCCTTGTTCGGAAGGATGTAATCGTCATAGACGACGACCTTCAGCTCGTAGCCCTCGGCGGCCAGCGTGTCCTTGACCTGCTCGAGGATCTCGGCGTGCGGGGTGGAGGAGGCGCCGACGGTGATGACCTTGTCGTCGGCAGCGGTGGAGGCGGCATTGCCGTCGGCGTTTTCGGTGGTCTGAGTCTTGGAGCCGCAGCCCGCGATGCAGGCGCACAGCAGCGCAAGAGAGAGAACAAGAGCAATCAGCTTTTTCATGTTTTTTATCTCCTTTTATAATAATAAATTTTTATTTGACGATACGCTTATCGGTTTTGTGCGCGATGAGCGTACCGACCTCTTGAATGATCTGCACGATCACGACCGTGAGGATCACGCAGAGCCAGACAATGTCGTAATTCGAGCGTTGGTGGCCGTAGATAATGGCAATCTGGCCGAGACCGGTGCCGCCGATCGTGGCGGCCATGGCGGAATAGCCGAGGATCGTGACCGTGGAGATCACGGCGCCGATGATGAGCGAGGGCTTTGCCTCCGGAATCAGGACGCGCGTGATGATCTTGAAATTGGGTGTGCCCATGGCCTGTGCGGCCTCGATCACGCCGTGGCTGACCTCCTTGATCGAGGATTCGACCATGCGCGCGACATAGGGCGCGGCAGCGATGATGAGCATGACGATCATGGCCTTGTTGCCCATACTCGTGCCGACGATGGCCTTGGCGACCGGCAGCATTGCGACCATCAGGATGATGAAGGGAATCGAGCGGAAGATGTTCACGATGAAGCCGAGCACGCGGTTGACCAGGCGGTTCGGGTGGATGCCGTCCTTATCGGTGATGCAGAGAATCACGCCGATCGGAAGGCCGATGCCATAGGCGATCAGGGTCGAAAGAAGGGTCATATATACGGTTTCCCAGATACCGAGCTGGATGATACCGTTGTCCCAAAGCTGCTTCAGCATATCAGAAACCATTTATTTCGCCTCCTTTTTAAATTGAATGCCGTTCGACTCAAGCCACGTATAAATCTTCTCGCGCTGGCGCGGGTCGGGCGGAAGCTCTAAAATCATGTGGCCGTAGGCCGCGCCGTCGATGTTTCGCGTGTCGGCGAAGAGAATGTTGACGGGCGCCTGACAGGCAAGCACAAGATTGGAGATCATGGGAAGACCGGAGGCGTTGCCGTCAAAGACGATGCGAAGCTGCTTGCCGCCGGTGAACTGCTCGGTCGGATGCCCCTCCGGGAGGATCAGCTCCTGCGCGATCCGGCTCTGCGGGCTTGTGAAAACCTCGCTGACCTTGCCGATCTCGACGATGTGGCTCTTGTCGATGACGGCCACGCGGTCGCAGATCTGGTCGATCACACGCATTTCATGGGTGATGATGACGATCGTCACGCCCAGCTTGCGGTTGATGTCCTTCAGAAGCTCAAGAATCGCGCGCGTCGTGTTCGGGTCGAGCGCGGAGGTCGCCTCGTCGCAGAGCAGATAGTGCGGCTCGGTGGCGAGGGCGCGGGCAATGGCCACGCGCTGCTTCTGACCGCCGGAGAGCTGCGCCGGATAGCTCTTGGCACGGTCGCTCAGGCCGACCAGCTCGAGAAGCTCCGCGGCGCGGCGCTCGGCCTTTGCCCGCGGCACGCCCGCAAGCTCCAGCGGGAAGCAGATGTTTTTCAGCACGTTGCGCTGCTCAAGCAGGTTGAAGCCCTGGAAGATCATGCCGATCGAGCGGCGCGTCCGCAGAAGCTCCCTGCGCGAGAGGGTCATGAGATCCCTGCCGTCAACGAGCACCTGACCCCGCGTCGGCTTCTCCAGCAGGTTGATGCAGCGCACGAGCGTGCTCTTGCCTGCGCCGGACAGGCCGATGATGCCGAAGATCTCGCCGTCCTCAATGGTCAGGTCAATGCCGTCCAGGGCAACGATGGTCTGGTCGGCGGTGTGGAAGGTCTTATTGACGTTTTTCAGCTCGATCATTCGATTGCCTCCAAGCATATGGACAGTTTTAAGGAAGCTCTGATTCAATCGCAAGAGTGGTCAGCGAGGGATTTTGTTCCAAATTGAGGTTTGGAAATCGCAGGAATCCTTTACGTATTTCAAGATTTTCAAACCGATAAGTTGGGACGAAAGACCCGCTGAGCGCCGCAGCCGATTTATTCAGAGGTTCCTTAATTTTGCGATGCGTTCGCATAAGAAAAGTCGGGAAACGAGCAGCTCGTTTCCCGACTGAAAATCATGATACTTTCAGAAACAAGACCGCTCAGAATGGGCATGGCAACGCATGCACATGGACATCTCCATGCACATCATCATGTTCATCATGCGGTTGAAGCCGTTTGCCATTTTGAAGGTCTCCTTTCCTCAACGATGGTTCGATTATAGCGGCTGTATGCGCGTTTGTCAACATAAAAATTCAGAAAAGATGAAAAAATTTCAAATGAGGGGTATGAAAAAACGGAAATACAGGATTCCATTTTTCGCAATTTTGTGCTATAATTCTCTCAATAAATGCAAAAAGGGGGCACCGCGAATGAATTTTCAGCACATGCGCTATGCCGTTGTGATCGCGGAGACCAAATCGATCAATAAGGCGGCCGAGCTGCTCTATGTCGGCCAGCCGACGCTGAGCCGCGCCATCAAGGAGCTGGAGGCCAACGTCGGCATTACGATCTTTGACCGCAGCGCCAAGGGCATGTTCCTCACGCCCGACGGCGAGATCTTCGTGCGCTATGCGAAGTCCGTTTTGCAGCAGGTCGAGAACATCGAAAATCTCTTCAAAAACCGCGACGCCGGGCGCAAGCGCTTCTCCGTGTCCGTGCCGCGCGCGAGCTATATCGCCGAGGCCTTCGCGCGGTTTTCCCGCGAGCTGGGCAGCGACGGCGAGGCGGAGCTGTTTTACTGCGAGACCGGCGCGATGCAGACCCTGCGCAACCTGCTGCAGGAGGACTATAAGCTCGGCATTCTGCGCTACGCCGAGCAATACGACCGCTCCTATAAATCCATGATGGAGGAGAAGGGGCTGGCCTATGAGCTGGTGACGGAGTTCCGCTATGTGCTGCTGATGAGCGCGGAAGGCCCGCTGGCACGGAAGGCGCGGATTGCGGCCGGGGATCTTAGCGATTTGATCGAGATCGCCCACGCTGACCCCTATGTGCCCTCGATCCCGACGGCCGAGGTGCGCCGCGCGGAGCTTCAGGAGGACGTGCGCCGCCGCATCTATGTCTTTGAGCGCGCCAGCCAGTTTGAGCTGCTGTCGCAGAATCCGCAGACCTTTATGTGGGTCTCACCCGTGCCGAAGCGGCTGCTCGAGCGCTACGGGCTGGTGCAGCGCGCGTGCGGGGGAAACGAGCGCGTCTATAAGGACGTGCTGGTGCACCGCAGGGACTATTCCTTCAGCGAGCTGGACCGTCAGTTTATCGAACAGCTCGTGGCGGCGAAGCGCGAGATCATCGCAGCAGCCGGAAGCTGAAAATTTGAATGTTCTGTGAATAAACGCCCCAAAAAATTCAAAAAACGGCGGTGTTTCCGAAAAAATCCGGGGTATTGCTGCCTTTCGGTTGAGGAATTATCGATAAATAAAATACCCATATGCAAAAAAGGCAATTCCCAAGCGGAAAACAGCGTGCTATCATAGAATCATAAAAAATAAACAACTGGAGGTATTCTGAAATGGCAAGATTTACACTTCCCCGTGATCTCTATCATGGCAAGGGCGCTCTTGAGGCGCTGAAGACGTTCAAGGGCAAGAGAGCGATCATCTGCGTGGGCGGCGGCTCCATGAAGCGCTTCGGCTTCCTGGACAGAGCCGAGGCATACCTGAAGGAAGCCGGGATGGAAGTCAAGATTTTTGACGGCATCGAGCCGGATCCCTCCGTTGACACCGTGATGCGCGGCGCGCAGGTCATGATCGACTATCAGCCGGATTGGATCGTCGCCATCGGCGGCGGCTCTCCCATCGACGCTGCCAAGGCAATGTGGATCAAGTACGAATATCCGGACTGCACCTTTGAGGATATGTGCAAGGTGTTTGGCATCCCCGAGCTGCGCAAGAAGGCGCATTTCTGCGCCGTCTCCTCGACCTCCGGCACGGCCACCGAGGTCACTGCATTCTCCATCATCACGGATTATCAGAAGGGCATCAAATACCCGATCGCCGACTTCGAGATCACCCCGGACGTCGCCATCGTCGACCCCGAGCTGGCTGAGACAATGCCTAAGAAGCTCGTCGCGCACACCGGTATGGATGCGATGACCCACGCGATCGAGGCCTATGTCTCCACCGCGAACTGCAACTACACCGATCCGCTGGCCATCCACGCCATTGAGATGATCATGAAGGATCTCGTTCCCTCCTACAACGGCGATATGGCCGCCCGCGATCGGATGCACGACGCGCAGTGCCTGGCCGGTATGGCGTTCTCGAACGCACTGCTCGGCATCGTCCACTCCATGGCGCATAAGACCGGCGCGATCTTCGCCGACTACGGCGCACATATCATCCACGGCGCGGCGAACGCCATGTACCTGCCGAAGGTCATTGCTTTCAACGCGAAGGATGAGACGGCCAAGAAGCGCTACGGCGTGATCGTCGACTACATGGGCATCTGCGACAAGAGCGCCTCCGACGACGAGAAGATCAAGGCTCTCATCGCCTACCTGCGCAAGATGAACGACGAGCTGAACATCCCGCACTGCATCAAGCACTACGGCGCCGACAGCTATCCCTGCGAGCAGGGCTTCGTCCCCGAGGACGTCTTCCTTGCCCGCGTCCACGACATCGCGGTCAACGCGCTGGCCGATGCCTGCACCGGCTCGAACCCGCGTCAGCCGTCCGTCGAGGAGATGGAAAAGCTGCTCAAGTGCTGCTACTACGACACCGAGGTCGACTTCTGACCGATCGAAACAACTGCATTCATCACTGTAACGGCAGCAGCGCTTGCCGCTGAACCGTGACGCTTTTGCGGCGGCTGCCGGTTTTTACCGGCGGTCGCCGTTTTTTATGAGACATAGGGAACCTCTGAATCAATCGGCAGCGGCGTTCAGCGGGTCTTTTGCCCCAGCTTATCGGTTTGAAAATCATGGGAATCTCTGAATCAATCGGCAGCGGCGTTCAGCGGGTCTTTTGCCCCAGCTGATCGGTTTGAAAATCTTGAAATACACAAAGTATTCCTGCGATTTCCAAACCTCAATTTGGAACAAAATCCCTCGCTGACCACTCTTGCGATTGAATCAGAGCTTCCATAGGAGGAAATTATAGGCTTTGGAATTGTTACGCGATAAAAACGGGTTGACAGAAGACGAATTTTTAGTACAATATAAAAAGAAACAATACGAAAAACCCAGCCTGACGGCGGATATTGTCGTTTTGGCAAAGGACGCCGCGGGCACATGGGTGCTGCTCATCCGCCGCAAGGGACATCCGTTCCTCGGGCATTGGGCGCTGCCGGGCGGCTTTGCCAACCCGAACGAGCCGCTCGAGCAGACGGCGCGCCGTGAGCTGCTTGAGGAGACGGGCATCGGGCACGAGCAGATGCAGCTCGTCGGCCTGTTCAGCCGTCCGGGGCGCGACCCGCGCGGCTGGGTGGTTTCGGCGGCCTACGCCGCGTCGGTCGATCGCGCGGCCACACGCGTTCGGGCCGGAGACGACGCAGGTGCGGCGCAATGGTTCCGCGTTTCCCCTGAGGCCGACGGCCTCGGGCTTCCGCCGCTGGCGTTTGACCATGAGGAGATCCTGCGCCGTGCGCTCTGCACGCGCTGATTCAACATCCGGGAAGGAGATAAAAAATGTATCAAATCGTCCACAAAAAGGTTCTGAACCCGACCGTGACGCAGATGGAGATCCATGCGCCGCTCGTTGCCAAAAAGGCGAAGCCCGGCCAGTTCATCATCCTGCGCGTCAACGAGGAGGGCGAGCGCATTCCGCTGACCGTTGCCGGCTGCAACGTCGAGGAAGGAACGGTCAAGATCATCTTCCAGATCGTCGGCGCGACGACCGCGCTGCTGAACCACAAGCAGGAGGGAGAATTTATTCAGGACTTCGTCGGCCCGCTGGGCGTCGCGACCCACACCGACGGCATCAAAAAGGTCTGCATCGTCGGCGGCGGCGTCGGCTGCGCGATCGCCATGCCGATCGCCGAGGAATTTCACCGCCTCGGCGCGGACGTGACGAGCATCGTCGGCTTCCGCAGCAAGGACATCGTCATTCTGGAGGACGAATTCAAGGCCTATTCCGACCGAACCATCCTTATGACCGACGACGGGAGCTACGGCCGGCACGGCAACGTCACCGTGCCGCTCAAGGAGCTGCTTGAGGCAGGGGAGCGCTTCGATATGATCATCACGATCGGCCCGCTGATCATGATGAAATTTGTCGTCGCCACGGCCAAGCCCTTCGGCGTGCCGGTCACGGTCTCAATGAACCCGATCATGATCGACGGCACGGGCATGTGCGGCGGCTGCCGCCTGACGCTGAATCAGGACGGCAAGCGCGTGACGAAGTTTGCCTGCGTCGACGGCCCGGATTTCGACGGCTATGAGGTCGATTTCGACGAGGCCATGAGCCGCGGCAGAATGTACAACGCGTTCGAGCGCAAGGCCTACGAAGAAACCTGCAATCTGCTCAAGCAGGGCTAAGGAGGGAACGGTTATGGCGATCAATCCGAAAAAGCACGAAATGCCGACGCAGGAGCCGTCTGTCCGTGCGAGAAATTTCAAGGAAGTGGCGTTGGGCTACCCGGCTGAGATCGCAGTCGAGGAGGCAAAGCGCTGCCTGAACTGCAAGAACCGCCCGTGCGTCTCCGGCTGCCCGGTCAATATCTCCATCCCGGAATTCATTTCCAAGATCAAGAGCGAGGATTTTGAGGGCGCGTATCAGATCATCACGCAATCCTCCTCGCTTCCGGCGGTCTGCGGCCGCGTCTGCCCGCAGGAGTCGCAGTGCGAGAGCAAGTGTACCCTCGGCATCAAGTTCGAGCCGGTCGGCATCGGCCGTCTGGAGCGCTTCGTTGCCGACTGGCACAACGAGAACGCCAAGGAGCTGCCGAAGAAGCCCGCGTCCAACGGCCACCGCGTCGCCGTGGTCGGCTCGGGCCCGTCCGGCCTGACCTGCGCGGGCGATCTGGCCAAGAAGGGCTATCAGGTCACGGTTTTTGAGGCGCTGCACACCGCCGGCGGCGTGCTGGTCTACGGCATTCCGGAATTCCGTCTGCCGAAGTCCATCGTCGCCAAGGAGGTCGAGACGCTCAAGGCGCTGGGCGTCGACGTCGAGACGAACGTCGTCATCGGCAAGACCCTGACGATCGACGAGCTGTTCGAGGACGGCTATGAGGCCGTGTTCGTCGGCTCGGGCGCTGGCCTGCCCAACTTCATGGGCATCCCCGGCGAGAGCCTGAAGGGCGTCTATTCCGCCAACGAATTCCTGACCCGCAGCAACCTCATGAAGGCCTACCGCGACGATCCCGTCACGCCGATCATGAAGGGCGGCAGGGTCGCCGTCGTCGGCGGCGGCAACGTCGCCATGGACGCTGCGAGAACCGCTCTGCGCCTCGGCGCGGAGAAGGTCTACATCGTCTACCGCCGCTCCATGGAGGAGCTGCCCGCGCGTCGCGAGGAGGTCGAGCACGCCGAGGAGGAGGGCGTCGATTTCCGCCTGCTCAATAACCCGGTCGAAATTCTGGGCTATCAGAATCCGGACGACCCGCGCGACCCGAAGAACGGCTTCGTCACCGGGATGCGCTGCATCCGCATGGAGCTGGGCGAGCCGGATGCCAAGGGCAGACGCCGCCCGGTGCCGATCCCCGGCAGCGAATTCGAGCTGGACGTCGACACCGTTGTCATCTCCATCGGTACGTCGCCGAACCCGCTCATCAAGTCCACCACCAAGGGACTTGAGGTCAACGCGCGCGGCGGCATCATCGTCAACGAGGACGGCCTGACCTCCCGCGAGGGCGTCTATGCCGGCGGCGACGCCGTGACCGGCGCTGCGACCGTCATCTCCGCCATGGGCGCGGGCAAGACCGCCGCAAGAGCGATCGACGCGCACCTGAGCGCAAAATAAACAAATCGGAACGGCAAGGCGGGCGCATTCCTGCAACCATAAGTGTCGATCGGGAGTGCGCCCGCTTCGCCTGCCTGCATTTATTGAACAAAAATTATCGATAGCTGCATTACCGATATGTGAAAGAGGCAATTCCCAAATCTGCACTTTGCGTGTAGAATAGAACGGTAATTGATTCTGGAGGTATGATTGTGGAGCATAAGGAGATTTCCCGCGCAACACTGGGCAGACTGCCGATCTATCTGGATTATCTGAAGACCCTTCCGGGAGCCGTGACGCACATCTCCGCCACGGCGATCGCCAAGGCGCTGCATCTTGGCGAGGTGCAGGTGCGCAAGGATCTCGGGGCGGTCAGCGGAGCCGGTCGACCGAAGGTCGGCTATTCGGTGGCGGAGCTGACGGGCTGCCTGCAGCGGCTGCTCTCGGAGGGCAGCGGCTCGGCGGTGATCGTCGGCGCCGGTCGGCTGGGGCGCGCGCTGCTGGATTATTCCGGCTTTGCCGATTACGGCCTGTCCATTGTCGCCGCGTTTGACCGCGCACTGCATGAGCCGATGGCCTCTACGGCGGGCAAACCGATCCTGCCGATGGAGCGGCTTGAGGAATACTGCGCGACGCACCCCGTCAAGATCGGCGTCATCACCGTCCCGGCAGCCGACGCGCAGTCGGTGGCCGATCGGCTCTACCGCAACGGCATCCGTGCGTTCTGGTGCTTTGCGCCCGTGCGCATGAGCCTGCCGGAGGACGCCGTGGCGCAGTATGAAAACATGGCGCTGTCGCTGGCGCATCTGAATATGCAGCTCCAGCCGGAGCATACCTGAGTCGGGGGAGAACGGATGGAGCTGGATCGTATCATCGCATTAAGCAATACCGTCACGGTCTACCGTGACGGCGACCGCTGTGTAAAGGTGTTTGATGCAAGCCATTCCGCTGCCGACGTTTTGCAGGAGGCGCTGCATCAGGCCGTTGCCGTGGAGGCCGGACTGCCTGTTCCACCCGTGCTTGAGGTCACGGCGCTGAACGGGCGCTGGGCGCTTGCTTCGCAGCTGATCCGCGGCGAGACCCTGCGGCAGTACATTCAAAAAAACCCGCAAAAGCGTGAGGAGGGACTTCGGCTGCTGGTGCGGCTGCAGCTCCTCGTGCTGGAAAAGACCGCGTCGTGTCTGCCGCGCTGCAAGGAGCAGCTTGCCCGGAGCATCGAGCGCGCACCGCTGCCGGAGCATGTGCGCAGCAACCTGCGCACGCGGATCTGCAGCGTGCCGGACGGCGACCGCTTGTGCCACGGCTCGCTCGACCCGGCGAACATCATCCTGACGCCGGAGGGCGAGGCGTCGATCCTCGGGTGGGCAAACGCCAGCCGGGGTTGCCCGGAGGCCGACGCCGCCTGCACGGCGCTTCGCCTGCGCCTGCAGGGAACCGATCCCGAGCAATATCTGCGCCTGTTCGGGCAGCAGAGCGGGCATTCCCGCGAAGAGATCAACGCATGGCTGCCGCTGGTGGCTGCCGCACTGACGGTGGGCAGCACCGAGGCACAGCGCGAGATACTAAAACCCTATATGAATTATTAAAGTTAAAAAAAGGAGAAAAACATGAAGGTCACAGTTTGCATCGGCTCTTCCTGCCATCTTAAGGGCTCGCGTCAGGTCGTGGAGCAGCTTCAGGAGCTGATCCGCAAGAACGGACTGGAAGACAAGGTCGAGCTTGCCGGCACGTTCTGCATGGGCAGATGCCAGGAGGGCGTCTGCGTCACCGTAGACGATGCCTTCCACTCGGTCTCGCCGGAGCGCGTTCCGGCATTTTTCAACGAGTACATCTTAGGAACCTCTGAATAAATCGGCAGCGGCGCTCAGCGGGTCTTTCGTCCCAACTTGTCGGTTTGAAAATCTTGAAATACACAAAGTATTCCTGCGATTTCCAAACCTTAATTTGGAACAAAATACCTCGCTGACCACTCTTGCGATTTAATCAGAGCTTCCCTTAAACACAGTCCGCGCATAAAGCCAAAATATCCGCAAGCAGAAATAAGGAGCGTTCCATGCATAAGTTTGATACCAAGGTCCAGCATTTGAAGTATAAGGTCCTGCGCGAGGTCGCGCGCTGCGCGTGGGAGGGCAATCTTCAGGAGAAGCTCTTCGACATCCCGAAGATAATCGTTCCCGGCAACAAGCCGACCATGCGCTGCTGCGTCTATAAAGAGCGTGCGATCCTTGCCGACCGCGTGAAGCTCGCGATGGGCGGCGACAAGAGCAATCCCAACGTCATTGAGGTCATCGAGACGGCCTGCGACGAGTGCCCGATGGGCGGCTACGAGGTCACGAATGCCTGCCGCGGCTGTCTGGCGCACCGCTGCGAGGATGCCTGCCGCAGAAAGGCCATCACCTTCGACCATTTCCACGTTGCGCACATTGACAAGAGCCTCTGCATCGACTGCGGCGCCTGCTCGCGCGTCTGTCCCTTTACCGCGATCGTTAACCGCCAGCGCCCCTGCCAGAGCGCCTGCAAGGTCAAGGCCGTCCTGATGAACGACAGCAAGGCTGCGATCGACAACAGCAAGTGCACCGCCTGCGGCGCCTGCGTCTATCAGTGCCCGTTCGGTGCGATCTCGGACAAGAGCTACATCCTCAAGGCCATCGACCTCATCAAGAAGAGCGAAAACAACACAAAGTACAAGGTCTACGCGGTCGTGGCGCCGTCGATCTCCAGCCAGTTCGTCTATGCCGCGCTGGGTCAGGTCGTCAGCGGGCTGAAAAAGCTCGGCTTCTACACCGTCGTTGAGGCGGCGCTGGGCGCGGATATGGTTGCTTATGCCGAGGCGTCCGAGCTTGCCGAGAAGGGCTTCCTGACCAGCTCCTGCTGCCCTGCCTTCGTGACGTATATCGAAAAATCCTTCCCGGCGCTGAAGGATTACGTCTCGCACAATCTCTCGCCAATGGCCGCGATCTCGCGCTATCTCAAGGAGCGCGAGCCGTCCTGCAAGGTCGTTTTCATCGGGCCGTGCACGGCGAAAAAGGCCGAAATTCAAAAGGAGTCCGTGAAGCCCTATATCGACGTCGCCATGACCTTCGAGGAGCTTCAGGCGATCTTCGACAGCCGCGATCTGGACATTACGACGCTGCCCGAGGACTGCCTGGACAATGCGTCCTATTTCGGTCGCATCTTTGCGCGCTGCGGCGGCCTCTCCGACGCCGTTGCCGAGGCGCTCAAGGAACAGGGACGCGAGGATTTCGAGCTGAAGGCGACGGCCTGCGACGGCATTGAGGAATGCCGCATGGCGCTCTTCAAGAAGAGCAAGAATCTGCTCGACGCGAACTTTATCGAGGGCATGGCCTGCGTCGGCGGCTGTATCGGCGGCGCCGGCTGCCTGACCCACGGCGCGAAGAACAAGGCCGAGGTCGACAAATACGGCCGCGAGGCTCATGAAAAAACCATCAAGGACGCGATTTCCGTACTGAAATAATTTGAAAGGGAGAAACCGATATGCCGGATTGTTTGACGCTTAAAAAATCAAACTGCAAGAATTGCTACAAGTGCATTCGGCACTGCCCCGTGAAATCCATCCGCTTTTCGGCCAATCAGGCGCATATCATCGCCGAGGACTGCATCCTCTGCGGCCAGTGCTTCGTCGTCTGTCCGCAGAACGCCAAGCAGATCGTCGACGAGACGGAGAAGGCAAAGGTCTTTTTGCTCAGCGGCTCGCCGGTCTATGTCAGCCTTGCGCCCTCCTTCGCCGCAAACTATGCGGGCGTCGGCATCAACGGGATGCGCAAGGCGCTCAAGCGGCTCGGCTTTGCCGACGTGGAGGAGACGGCCATCGGCGCAACAATGGTCAAGCGCGAATATGAGCGCATCCTCCGCGAGGAGCAGCCGGACGTGCTGATCTCGTCGTGCTGCCACTCCCTGAACCTGCTGGTTCAGAAGTATTTTCCGGGCGCGCTGCCGTTCCTTGCGAATGTGCAGTCGCCCATGCAGGCGCACTGCGCCGACATCAAGCGCCGCCATCCGGAGGCCAAGACCGTTTTCGTCGGCCCGTGCGTGGCAAAAAAGGACGAGGCGTGGTATTATTCCGGCATGGTCGACGCCGTGCTGACCTTTGAGGAGCTGACGAAGTGGCTCGAGACCGAGCACATCGAGCTGGAGCCGGATCCCGAGCAGAACGCCGAGAGCCGCGCGCGTCTGTTCCCGACGACCGGCGGCGTGCTCAAGACCATGACCGACCGGCCGGACGGCTATACCTACCTCGCGGTCGACGGCGTGGAGAACTGCATCTCCGCGCTGCGCGAGATCGAGGAGGGCAAGGTGCACCGCTGCTTTTTGGAGCTTTCGGTCTGCTCGGGCAGCTGCATCGCAGGGCCGGTCATGGAAAAATACCACCATTCAACGGTCAGCGACTTCCTGAAGGTCACGGAATATGCCGGGGAGCGCGATTTCCCGGTCGAGCAGCCGGAGCTGATCGGCAAGCACTTCACGGTGATCGAGCGCCACGCACGCATCCCCGGCGAGGACGAGATCCGTGCGACGCTGCGCCGCATGGGCAAGACCAAGCCCTCCGACGAGCTGAACTGCGGCTCCTGCGGCTATCCGAGCTGCCGCGACAAGGCCATTGCCGTCTGTCAGGGCAAGGCGGAGATCTCCATGTGCCTGCCCTATCTCAAGGACAAGGCCGAGAGCTTTTCGGATAATATCGTCCGCAACACGCCGAACGGCCTGCTGCTGCTCAACGAGCAGCTCGAGGTGCAGCAGATCAACCGCGCCGCGCTGCGCATGATGAATCTGCGCGCCGAAACGGATGTGCTCGGCGAGAGCGTCGTGCGCGTGATGGATCCGAACGACTTCCTGACCGTGCTGGACAGCGGCCGCCCGATCCACGACAAGCGCTGCTATCTGGCTGAATACGACCGCTACGTCGACGAGACGGTCATTTATGACCGCGAGTATCACCTGCTCATCTGTATCCTGCGCGATGTGACGCAGGAGGAGACCATACGCAGTCAGAAGGAGAGTCTCAGCCACCAGACGGCCGAGATCGCCGACCGCGTGGTCGACAAGCAGATGCGCATCGTGCAGGAGATCGCCTCGCTGCTCGGCGAGACGGCGGCGGAGACGAAAATCGCGCTCTACAAGCTGAAGGAGTCGATCAAGGATGAATAATCTCTGCGAAGAGATCGGCTGGAAGAGCATCAACCACGCCGGCGAGCAGCTCTGCGGCGACCATGTGGATCTGATCGAGCAGGGCGAGAATTCGTCTGTGCTGGTGCTTGCGGACGGCTTGGGAAGCGGCGTGAAGGCCAGCATTCTCTCCACGCTGACCGCGAAGATCATCTCGACCATGATGGCCGAGAATGTGCCGCTGGACGAATGCGTCAAGACGATCGCCGCGACCCTGCCGATCTGCTCCGAGCGCGGCGTGGCCTATTCGACCTTCACGGTCATCCACCTGAAAAATCACAGTACGGCCGAGCTGATCCAGTATGACAACCCGAGTGTCATTCTGATCCGCGACAACGAGCCGTACAGCTATCCGACGCAGGAGCTGAACATCAGCGGCAAAAAAATTCTCCGTTCCGAGCTTTCCCTGCAGGAAAACGACGTGCTCATCGCCATGAGCGACGGCTGCCCGCACGCCGGGATCGGCCGGTCGTATAACTTCGGCTGGCGGCAGGAGGAGATCGCCGCGTTTATGAAGGTGCTCACCGCCGTTGGCTATTCGGCCAAGACGCTTGCAACCATGCTCGTCGACGAGTGCGACCGGCTCTACGGCGGTCAGCCCGGCGACGACGCCACGGCCTGCGTGGTCAAGGTGCGCAGGCGCGCGCCGACGAACATTCTGTTCGGCCCGCCGCGCAACCGCGACGACGCCGACCGCATGATGGCGCTGTTTTTCTCCAAGGAGGGCAAGCATATCATCTGCGGCGGCACGACCTCGTCCATCGCCGCGAAATATCTCGGCAAGCCCCTGCGGCCGACGCTGGCCTTTGAGGCCTCCGACGTGCCGCCCATTGCCGAGCTGGAGGGCGTTGACCTCGTCACCGAGGGTGTCATCACGATGAACAAGGTCGTCGAATATGCCAAGGACATGCTCGGGCAGAACGAGCGCCACGAGGAATGGAGCTTCGGGCGCGATGGCGCGTCCATGATCTGCCGCCTGCTGTTTGAGGAGGCGACGGACATCAACTTCTGCGTCGGCCGCGCGGTCAACCCGGCGCATCAGAACCCCGATCTTCCGATCAATTTCAACATCAAAATGAATCTGGTCGAGGAGCTCTCCGCCTGCCTGAAAAAAATGGGCAAGCGCGTGAAGGTGAGCTACTTTTGATTCCCTGACGCCGTCTCAAACTTGAGACGGCGTTCTTTTTTGCAAAAATATGAAATAAATCTTGTATTTTTGCGGCGTGTGGAGTATAATAATTGGAAATTATCGATCTCGTCCGAGACGATACCATCATTTAAAAAAGGAGGATGTCAAAATGCAGAGATGTTATATCCCGTCGGGATACAAAAACCCGCTTTCTGTCTATGAGACGCAGTGTGCCATTGAGTACATCAAGCATAATTTCCAGAAAAACCTTTGCCGTGCATTGAATCTGCTGCGCGTGTCTGCGCCGTTGTTTGTCGAGGAGGCTTCCGGCCTGAATGATAATTTGAACGGCTACGAGCGCCCCGTCTCGTTTGACATTCCCGATGTCGGCGCGGAGGCGCAGGTGGTGCATTCCCTCGCAAAGTGGAAGCGCTATGCCCTCGGCCGCTATGAGATCCGCCCGGGCAAGGGGCTGGTCACCGATATGAACGCGATCCGGCGCGACGAGGTCGTGGACAATCTGCACTCGGTCTATGTCGACCAGTGGGACTGGGAGAAGGTCATCACGCGCGAGACGCGCAACGTCGGCACGCTGTGCCAGACGGTGCAGCGCATCGTCAACGCGATCTATGTCACCGGCGAGACGCTGAAGATCGAATTCCCGCAGATCAGCACCCATGTGCCGCGCGAGGTCGTTTTCGTCACGACGCAGGAGCTGGAGGATATGTTCCCCGACCTGCACACCGCGCAGGAGAAGGAGACCGCCTTCCACCGGCAGCACAAGGACAAGGCTGTGTTCCTGATGCAGATCGGTAAGAAGCTGCGCTCCGGCAAGCCGCACGACGGCCGCGCCCCGGACTACGACGATTGGGAGCTGAACGGCGACATCCTGTTCTGGAACGAGGTGCTCGACCGCTCGTTCGAGGTGTCCTCCATGGGCATCCGCGTCGATGCCGAGTCGCTTGACCGCCAGCTCACCGAGGCCGGCTGCGACGATCGCCGCAGACTGCCGTTCCACAGGGCGCTGCTCGCCGGCGAGCTTCCGCTGACCATCGGCGGCGGCATCGGCCAGAGCCGTCTGTGTATGCTGCTGCTGGGCTGCTGCCACATCGGCGAGGTGCAGTCGAGCCTCTGGGATCAGGAAACCGTGGCAGCCTGCCGGGATGCCGGCGTCATGCTGCTTTAAAAAGTGAGGAGAGAATATGGAATTGATTTCCGTTCGAGAACTGTTCAAAAACACCGCCGCCTATGCCGGCAAGACCGTTGAGGTCGGCGGCTGGGTGCGCTCCGTGCGTGCCTCGAAGAGCTTCGGCTTCATCGTGGTCAACGACGGCACGTTTTTCACGCCGCTTCAGGTCGTTTATCACGACAATATGGAGAATTTTGCGGAGATTTCCAAGCTGAACGTCGGCGCTGCCATCCTTGTCCGGGGCACGCTCGTCGAGACGCCCGAGGCCAAGCAGCCCTTCGAGGTGCAGGCCGAGACCGTCACGGTCGAGGGCGCGTCCACGCCGGATTATCCGCTGCAAAAGAAGCGCCATACCGTCGAATTTCTGCGCACCATGACGCATCTGCGCCCGCGCACGAATCTGTTTCAGGCGGTCTTCCGCGTGCGCAGCCTGGCGGCCTACGCGATCCACAGCTTCTTCATGGAGCGCGGCTTCGTCTATGTCCACACGCCGCTCATCACCGGCTCGGACTGCGAGGGCGCGGGCGAGATGTTCCAGGTGACCACGCTGGATCTTGACAACGTGCCCCGCACCGGGGACGGCAAGGTCGACTACAGCAAGGATTTCTTCGGCAAGCCGACGAATCTGACCGTCTCCGGCCAGCTCAACGGCGAGACCTTCGCCATGGCCTTCCGCAATATCTATACCTTCGGCCCGACCTTCCGCGCCGAAAACTCCAACACCACGCGCCATGCGGCCGAGTTCTGGATGATCGAGCCGGAGATCGCCTTTGCGGACCTCAAGGACGATATGCGCCTTGCCGAGGATATGCTCAAGTATATCATCGCCTATGTGCTCGAGCAGGCGCCCGAGGAGATGCAGTTCTTCAACCAGTTTGTCGACAAGGGACTGCTCGAGCGGCTCAACCACGTGCTGACGTCCAATTTCGGCCATGTGACCTACACCGAGGCGATCGAGCTGCTCGAGAAGCACAACGATCAGTTTGAATATCCCGTGCACTGGGGCAGCGACCTGCAAACCGAGCACGAGCGCTATCTGACCGAGGTCGTTTTCAAGCGCCCGGTCTTCGTCACGGACTATCCCAAGGAGATCAAGGCGTTTTATATGAAGCTCAACCCGGACGGCAAGACCGTCGCGGCGATGGACTGCCTTGTGCCCGGCATCGGCGAGATCATCGGCGGCAGCCAGCGCGAGGACGACTATGAGACGCTGCGCGGCCGGATGCAGGAGCTGGGTCTGAAGGAGGAGGACTACGCCTTCTACCTCGACCTGCGCAAGTATGGCTCGGCGCGCCACGCGGGCTTTGGCCTCGGCTTTGAGCGCTGCGTGATGTATCTGACCGGCGTCAGCAACATCCGCGACGTGCTGCCCTTCCCGCGTACCGTCGGCACCTGCGAGCTGTGATCGGTGTTCGACGGGCATAAAAGGCTGCATAGGCTTTGCAATGATATTCAGTCTTCGGCTGAATGATATATGCTGACGCATATGATATACGGCCGGATGGCCGCATGATATAGCACCCAAAGGGGCGCTATATCGGTGTCGCTCCGCGACAAATTCAAATATCTCGGTTATAAAAATGGTAGGTTTTTCATAAAACCTACCATTTTCCGTGTCATTGCGAGGAGCAAAGCGACGCGGCAATCTTAAAGTTGAAGGCATGGCATCCCGGAACGAAGTACGGAAGCACGTTACTTCTGCGGCGCCGACTGCCGTCCCGGTATCTCCCGAAAAAGGTCGAGGGCTACAGCCAAAGCTGTAGCCCTCTTTTTGTGTGTGAAAATGGGGAAAATAAGAGGAAAGATCAGGGATACCGCAATGCGGCCGGCCGCCGTACGCGGCGCGGTTTTTCGCAAGGACGCCATAGCCGGTACGCGAGCCTTGCCGATTGACCGGCGCCGAATGCGTCGGACGGGCGGATCGGAGCACCCCGGAGAGAAGTTCAGGAGGTGCGGAACGCTCAGCCCGCGTTGGCCAGCGCTGCGCCGAGCGCCTCGCAGGCGGCGACGGCGTCGCCGTCAGGCGCTTCGTTGCAGATCACGCTGTCGCAGACGAGCCTTGCGCCGTCAGCGCGGCAGGTGTCCTCCCAGGTGCGCATCCATTCGCCGTCGCCCCAGCCGTAAGAGCCGAACAGGGCGATGCTTTTGCCGTTCAGGGACGGCTCACAGGCGCTGAACACAGGCGCGAATTCGCCGTCCTCCAGCTCCTCTGCGCCCATCGCGGGGCAGCCGAAGGCGACTGCGTCGAGGCTGCTCAGCAGAGCCGGATCAAAGTCCGAGGCGGTCATCAGGCTGACCTCGGCACCGGCCTTCCTTGCGCCGTCGGAAACGGCTGCGGCCATGGCCTCGGTGTTGCCCGTGCCGCTCCAATAAACGATTGCAAGCTTGCTCATGATAAGATTCCTTTCTGGTTTTGATTTTTTTCGCTCACAATGAGCTTGGAAAAGCACTTGTGCTTTTGATAAGCGTTTTGATAGCTCCGCGTGCACTTTTGATAGCGCGCGAAGACGCGCTGCGCGGCGTCGGTGTCGCCGTAGACCTTCCATGTGCCGACACAACGGGCGTTCTGTGCACGGTGGAGGATAAAGCCCTCGACGTCCTCCGGCGGATAGCCCAGAAACAGACCGATCTCATGCGGAAAGGCGTCCTCGGTTTGCAGCCGGTGCACCAGCTCCGTGACGCAGAGCGCCGGGTCGCCGATCGGATAGTGCCGCTTGGCCAGCAGCGCGGCCGCCTGCGCCTGCGCGAGGTCGCGGCGCAGCCGCGACGGGCGGTAAAGATACAGCAGCATCCGTCCGTTCTCGATGCGCATGGGCAGCAGACACAGCCCCTTGGGCACGAGCTGGGCGTTATAGCGGCGAATGCTTTCCCGAAGCCGTGCCAAATCGTCGACCGGGCAGGTGAACAGACTCCCTGTCTTCAGGTCGGCGAGCGTCGGGGCGCATTGCGCGATCAGCAGCTCCTCAGACATGCGGGCGCTCCCGATTGCGAGGCCATGCGGAGCAGTCGGCGCTTGATGACGGCCGAGGCCGCGACCCAAGCCAGCGGAACTGCGGCAGACAATACCAATTCAAGATCCATAGATGTGCTCCTTTCTCTGAAAAGCGGTGGATCCCTTTCATTTTCCCGGCGCGGAACAAACAACAGGGGCGCGTCCCTGTGAGCGCGTAAGCGCAAGGTGCGGCGGCTCGGAAGACCGGCCGCATCCCTGTTCCCTGCGCGCGGCACTCTGAAGGAAGACCTGAAGCGGAGCGTTCCGGCAGAGCTTCAGGCTTTCCCTTCAGCTAGTTTTTCCGCGCCGGAGGAGGTTCATACGGGTTAGCAAATGCTAACTGTGAGAGGGATTTTTCGGTTAGCATTTGCTAACCGTGATTATCATACCAGATAAGGGGGATTTTGTCAAGCAGAAAAAATTTAAGGAACCCTTGAATCAATCGGCAGCGGCGTTCAGCGGGTCTTTTGCCCCAACTGATCGGTTTAAAAATCTTGAAATACGTAAAGGGTTCCTGCAATTTTCAAACCTCAATCTGGAACAAGATCCCTCACTGACCGCTTTTACGATTTCATCAGAGGTTCCCTTGACATTGTATGAAGGAAATACTATTATATTGTCTGATTTCGGACAAAAAAGGAGCGGAGAACATGGAGAAATATGCCACACAGGCGCTGGCGCGTTTGAACGGATTGCTCAGCCAAACGGAAGCGCTGTATCATCGGCTCGCGCGGCAGCTCGGCCTTGCGGACAGCGCCATGCGCGTGCTCTATATACTCCTGGAAGCGGATTCGCCCTGCGCGCTGACATGGCTTTGCGCATGCAGCGGCATGAGCCGGCAGACCGTGCATACCACGCTGCACGGCCTGGAGCGCGAGGGCTTTTTGACGCTTTCCCTGCGCGACGGGAAGAATAAGGAGGTTCGCCTGACGCAGGAGGGGAAGGCGCTTGCCGCGCGCACAGCCGGTCGCCTTATGCAGATGGAAAATGAGGTGCTGGCCTCGTGGGACGAGCGTGACGTCGAGACTTATCTTGCGCTGACGGAGCGCTTTCTCCGCGATTTGCAGCAAAAGGGGCAAGACAGATGAAAATTCAGCTTTCGGATCATTTTTCCTATTCCAGACTGCTGCGCTTCACACTGCCGTCGATCGTGATGATGATCTTCACATCGATCTACGGCGTCGTGGACGGCTTCTTCGTGTCGAACTACGTCGGGAAAACGCCGTTTACCGCCGTCAACTTCATTATGCCGCTGCTGATGATCCTCGGCTGCATCGGCTTCATGTTCGGAACGGGCGGCGCGGCGCTCGTCGCCATGAAAATGGGCGAGGGCGAGAACGGGGAGGCCAATCGGATCTTTTCGATGAACGTCTGGGTCTCGGCCGGAATGGCCGTGGTGATTGCGGCCTTTGGCATCCTTTTTCTGCGCCCGCTGGCGCGCCTGATGGGCGCGGAGGGGCGGATGCTGGACGACTGCGTGGTCTATGGCCGGATCGTCCTCGCGGCGCTGCCATTTTATGTGCTGCAATATGAATTCCAGTGCCTCTTCGCGACGGCCGAAAAGCCCAAGCTCGGGCTTTTCGTTACGGTCGCGGCGGGCGTGACGAATATGGTGCTCGACGCGGTTTTCGTGGCGGTATTTTCGTGGGGACTGGTCGGCGCGGCGGCTGCGACGGCGTTCAGCCAGCTGGTCGGCGGTGTGCTCCCGCTGATCTATTTCGGCCGGAAGAATTCGAGCCGACTGCGCCTCGGACGGCTGCATTTTGACGGCCGGGCGCTGCGCAAAACGCTCACGAACGGCTCGTCGGAGTTTATGAGCAACGTCTCCATGTCGCTCGTAGGTATGCTCTATAACCTCCAGCTCATGGCGTATGCCGGAGAGAACGGCATCGCGGCCTATGGCGTTTTGATGTACGTCAACATGATCTTTCTGGCGATCTTCATCGGCTATTCCGTCGGCGTCGCGCCCGTGGTCGGCTTTCATTTCGGCGCAAAAAACCACAGGGAGCTGCACGGCCTGCTGCGCAAGAGCCTGCTGCTGATCGCCGCGACGGCAGTGCTGATGTTTGCCGCCGGACAGGCGCTCGGTGAGCCGCTCTCGCGGATCTTCGTCGGCTATGACGCCGGACTGCTCGCGATCACGGAGCACGCCTTCGCGCTGTTTTCGTTCTCCTTTCTGTTCTGCGGCTTTTCGATCTTCGGCTCGTCCTTTTTCACGGCGCTCAACGACGGCCTGACCTCGGCGCTGGTCTCCTTGCTGCGGACGATGGTGTTTCAGGTCGCGGCCGTCCTGCTGCTGCCGCTGCTCTGGGGGATCGACGGCGTCTGGCTGTCGATCGTCGTCGCCGAGGCGCTCTCCGTCGCCGCAACGGCCGTCTTCCTGCTCGTCAAGCGCAAAAGATACGGATACTGAACGGAACAATCATAAAAATACAACAGCACGCCCCCGGCAGGCAAAAAGCTTACCGGGGGCGTGTTTGATCAGCCGTTGGATTTGCAAAGCTCCTCAAGGTAGGGGAGCAGCTCGTCGGCGGCGGTGTTATAGATGTTGTTCAGCACGATGACGTCCTGAATGCCCTTGTCGCGCACAAGCGCCTCCAGCGAGGGATCGGCGATGCCCGCCCACTCGCAATAGCTCTTGTAGTAGCGGAAATCGACCAGATAGATATGCTCATAGTGATCCACGAGGAAGGGCAGGAAGGCGTTGCCGTAGGAATCCTTGACCAGCACCACGGACGAGCCGTCATGGATCTCGGGGTTATGCGCGTAGCTATAGGGCTGATCACCGGCCGTGAAGGTGGAATACAGCGCGGATTTGTCGTAATCCGAGACGTCAAAGACAATGTTCCAATCATACTCGGTATAGGTGCCGTCGTGATTGGACATATAGGTCTTCATCAGGTTCGTGCCGTTCGGGATATAGGCCGTGATCGTGTCGGGGTTCGAGCCAAGCTCCTCAGACTGGTTGCTGCCGGAATAGAACGTGCCGAGATAGTCCGGGAAGGTGTAGGTCTTGAAGCTCGAGAGCGCGTGCGGCTCGATGCCCTTGGCCTTGCAGAAGTCGGTGTAGGCGTAGTAAGCGCCGAGCGCCGTCCAGTGATGGTCGGTGTGGAAATAGATGTATTCGGCGTTATGCGCCCGCAGGGTCTCGAAAACGGAGACGGTCTTCACGTTTTCGTCCATGTTGGCGTACATCCAGTTGATGGCCTCCTCCTCGTCACTGCTGCCGGTCTGCTCGATGACGGATTTGTCCAGCATGACGCCGGCCGAGATCGGCGCGATCAGGGAATAGACGTTGGCCGTGCCCTTGAGCGAGTCGGCCAGCGAATTGATCGCGAGGCAATAGCGCGCGGAGTTCTTCTGACCGAAGTAATACAGGCCGAAGCCCTGATGATCGGCAATGTAGATGCTGCCGACCTGCTCCAGCGGCGCCTTGATCGTGCCGTCGGGGAGCGTTTCCTGCGTGGACTCCGTGGGCTGGTCGGTCGCCTCGGTCTGCTTGACCAGCTCCTCGAGATCCTGCGTGCCGGTCGGGATCGTCTCGGCGACCTGATTCTGATTGCCGGAGAGCTGCGTGCCGCGGATGCCGTAGGCATTCTTGAGGCGCTGCTCCGCGCCGATCATCGACTCGCGCAGGGGATAGGTGTCGGCGTACCATTTGTCCAGGCCGGAGAAGAAGCTGCCGTCCCAGAAGGAGCTCCAGGTCAGCTTCGGGAACTTCGTCAGCTCGCGCTTTTCCAGCGTGGAGGTGCTCGGCCGGGCGAACCAGAGCAGCCCGATGAGCGAGAGCAGCAGCAGAACGCCGAAGAAAACGGTGACCTTGATGCCAGTGACGCGGTTATTCCAGCGGCGACGCTTTTGCTGCTGCCGCCGTTTTGCTTGATCTTGTTCTTGCATAGGTGAGCACCTCCCGATCAGAACTGGAAGTAGAGGAACGGATTATAGCTGTCGCCCGCGAGCGCCATGGCCGAGAGCACCAGCAGGAGCACCGGACAGGCGACGTTCCAGACCGCGTCGATCCAGCGGAAGACCGTGCTGCGCTGGCTGAGATTCCCGAGCATATTGCGCAGGAGCTTGCCCAGCGGCGTGACGGCGATGCAGCAGAACAGCAGGAACCAGAGGTTGTTCTTGAAGAGCAGCCCCGTGGCGAGGCTCGTGAAGCCGTTGCCGTTCCCGCCGAAAAGACCCTTGAGCGCCGTGCCGAGCAGGGACATGGATTCAAATTTGAACAGAATCCAGCCGAAGAACACGACCAGCAGGACGCCCACGCGGCGCAGCGCCGCCGGAGTGCGCTCGAGGGTATGGCGCAGAGGGTATTTCTCGAGCAGCAGGAAGACGAACCAGTAAAGCCCCCAGAGGACGTAGTTCCAGCTTGCGCCGTGCCACATGCCCGTCAGCGCCCAGACGACAAACATATTGAAGACCTGCCGCCCCGTGCCCTTGCGGTTGCCGCCGAGGGGGATGTAAACATAGTCGCGGAAGAAGGTGCTCAGCGAGATATGCCACCGCCGCCAGAAATCCGTCACGGAATCGGCGACGTAGGGATAGTTGAAGTTTTCCTTATAATGAAAGCCGCACATCAGACCCATGCCGATGGCCATGTCGGAATAGGCCGAAAAATCGAGGTAGATCTGAAACATATAGGCAAGGCAGCCCAGCCACACACCGGCAGCGGGCACGGCGGCGAGCGCGGCCTTGTCCGTCAGCAGGAGCTGGTCGGCAATGGCGGCGCAGCCGTTGGCCAGAATGGCCTTCTTCGCGAGGCCGACGGCAAAGCGCGTGATGCCGGCGCTCAGGTCGGCGTTGCGGACGCGGCGGTGCAGAATGTCCTCGTTGACGTCCTGATAGCGCACGATCGGCCCGGCGATGCACTGGTGGAACAGGCTGGCATAGAGCAGCAGCAGCCAGTATTTTCTCTGCGGCTCGACCTCGCCGCGGTAAACGTCGACCACATACGACAGCAGCTGGAAGGAATAGAACGAGATGCCGATCGGCAGCGTGATGGACGGGATGACCTTCGGCCAGCCGGTCAGCGCCTTGAGGTTGCCGAGCAGGAAGCCGGTGTATTTGAAGACACCGAGGATGATCAGCACCAGCGCAACGCCGACGATCATCCAGAGCTTTTTCTGCGATTTGCCGTAGGCCGCGCCGATGCGCAGCGCGGTGAACCAGCAGATGCCGACCATGCCGAGCAGCAGGAGCAGGTAGCGCGGCCCTGCCCACGCATAGAACACGAGGGAGAAGACGAGCATGACAATGTTCTTGCGGCGAATGTCCGGCATGAGTGCCTGCGTGACATAGTTCGCAGAGAAGAACAGAAACACGAACAGGAGGCTGGAAAATACCACGGAGTGTTCTCCTTTCTTTCTCCGACGGGAGGAGGTGTGCATAATCGCAGATATTATAGCATCTTTTGTCGGACAGCGCAAGCCGTTTGCGCGCGGGATTCAACGGCGGCCGACGGATTTTTTTGCGCCCTGCCGTTTCCGGTTGTTTTTTGTCGGATTTTGTGATAAAATGAACCCAAAGCACCCGGTCGGGGCAGACCGGGTGCAAACGAATGATGAAAGAGGAGCTGATACCATGTCCAAACGGGTTATGTCGGTTCTGCTGCTGCTTGCAATGCTTTGCAGCGTGTTCTCCGGCCTGACCGTCAGCGCTGCGGCCGCAGAGCCGACCAGTGCAGCGGAGGTCGTCTATCGCAAAAACGGAGACTACGTCTACAACTGGGGCAAGCGCGACACCACCGCGACCTTCCTGACCACCTATGCCGCGTCTTATTACACCGGCAGCTATTCCTTCGACGTGCTGTCGAAAAAGAGCGGCTCGCAGGCGACCGGCGCCAAGGCCATCTATGACAGTGACCTCGGCAAGGCGCTGCACACCATGCTGGCCGCCAAGCAGACCAGCACGACAAGCTATAACGGAACAAAAGAATTGTATCGTTATACGGATTGCCAGCAGAATGCCGACAAGATCTCCTCGTTCTATTCCGGCAAGGCCATCGGCCCGGGCTGGGGCGAGGGCGAGGATTGGAACCGCGAGCACACCTGGCCGAACAGCAAGGGTCTGAACGGCGCGGACGAGAACGACATCATGATGCTGCGTCCGACGGCGGTCTCCGAGAATTCCAACCGCGGCAACGATGCCTACGGCGAGGGCAGGGGCTTTTACGATCCGAACGAGTTCAAAAAGCAGCTCCACGGCGACGTGGCGCGCCTGATGCTGCAGCATCTCATCCGCTGGGGCAACACCAACAAGTTCTACGGCAGCGGCGGCGTGCTGGAAAACCGTGCGCTGCTGCTCAAGTGGCTCAAGGAAGACCCGGTCGACACTTGGGAGATGGGGCGCAACGACGCCGTGCAGTCGATCACGGGCGTGCGCAACGTATTCGTCGACTATCCCGAGCTGGCCTTCCGGCTGCTGGGCGAGGAAGTCCCGGCGAACTATCCCACGCCGTCCTCCGGCAATTCGTCCGCCTGCGACCACGTCTGGGACGCGGGCAAGGTCACGACCGAGCCGACCTGCACCGAGGCGGGCGTCAAGACCTACACCTGCTCGAAGTGCGGCAACACCAAGACCGAGGAGCTTCCGGCTCTGGGTCATATCGACGAAAATAAGGACGAGCTCTGCGACCGCTGCGGCGCGAAGCTGGGCGAGGATCCGAAGCCGACCGGCAACAAGTACGTCAAGGCCGCTTCTCTGAAGGACGGCGACGAGGTCGTGCTCTTCAACCCGGCGCAGGGCATGGCGCTCTCCGAGGAGATCGTTGCGACCTATTATAAGGTTGGCACGGCGGTCACCCCGACCGACGGCGTGCTCGAGACCTCGGACACCGCCATCGTCTGGACGGTCGCGGCCGACGGGACGGGCTTCAACCTCATCAACGACGAGGGCAAGAAGCTGTCCATCGAGGGCACGTTCAGCAGCATCCCCTACGACAAGGAAAATGACGCCTGGACGGTTCAGACGGCTGCCACGGCCGGCTGCGTCTACGTCGTGAACGAAAACGGCAAGTACATCAGCTGGTCGAGCAAGGGCAACTTTGCGGCCTACACCTTTGACGCCACCAAGGAAGCCGACTATGCCCTTGAGCTTTATGTCAAGACCGCTGATGCGCCCCATGTCCACACCTGGGACGAGGGCAAGGTCACGACCGAGCCGACCTGCACGAAGGCGGGCGTGAAGACCTACACCTGCACGGTCTGCAAGGAAACCAAGACCGAGGC
>OIXH01000142.1_pt1 | contig 91664 bp, 90 predicted proteins | sample 1587741 | NCBI WGS metagenome assembly OIXH01 (sample SAMEA3888916, study PRJEB22519) | human gut metagenome | biome: human gut; feature: human-associated habitat; material: faeces | place: Denmark | collected 2011 | reverse complement strand
TATGTAGTAATTTTATGTTATGTATCGTGTTACACACTAATATTATGGTATATATCACCTTATACACTGAGCTTACATTGTAATACGTATCGTATCACACGTTAACTTATTATGTTATGTGTTAATATTATGTTACGCGTTAATATTATATTGTAATATGTATCATGTTGCGCATTAACTTATAACGTAGTTATATTGTGTCACACAACAACCTGTACCCAATCATGTCCCCGGTATGCACAAACAGGGAAAGTACCCCCGTACATTAACAGTAAAAGTCAAAATTTGTATAACTATCAAATACTTTATATTATGTCGATACTAATATTTATACTACAAGTAATTACTTACGTACTGATTACTGGCTTATTTGTATGTGTAATGGTTGTTGTGTTTACTAATAATAAACACATAGTAAATAATGTAACTTGTCTTATGTTACCTTTACTGTTATTAATTGCAATAGTACTTAGTATACTCTCATTTATTAACTAATAATATCATAGCTATGGTAAACAAAATCAATTTGACAAAGTACTGTATTAAGCGTATAAATGCGCTACAATACATGTTAGATACTCAACCACTGAGTATTGAAGACCGTGAGAAAGTTAAAGCTAAAATGACAGAATTAGCCTTAAAGACACTGTAATTAATTAGTAAGGTAAGTAGTATCCTAAGTGGTATTATTTATCTTACTGGTGTACCTAATCAAGCACCTGATTTGCAGAAATAGCGAAATAACTAATCATTAAATATATATCATATGAATTATCGAGTTAATCACATTGAAATGCGTGTAGTTGAGCAGGGTAAACGAAACGCAGGTAGGGAATATGCAATATTACGTATGTATCCTGAGAATGATTTTTGGTCATCTGGTCGTGACCGCGTAACTTATGTTATGTTCTTTAATCCTGACCAAACCAAACAAGTGGCTATGTTAAAGGACTGTATTGCTAAAGGAAATTATGATGAATTACCACCTTTTGCAGGTAAAACTGTAATTGTTGAGGATTTACCTAATTTCTATCGTTATCAGACTGATATTAATGGTAACATTAACCCTAATGCAGTTATATCAGACATGAATGGTATACCTATTGTGTACAATTCAATGAAGGTATTTGTACCTTTATCTGTTGATGGTAATGCAAAGGATGATGCACGTACTTTAGCACTAAGAATTATGCGTAATACTTGTCGTTTAGCAGTCAATGAAACTGCTGAAATGAATGATTTTACAGCACCGCAACAGCCTGTAAATCAGCAAGTTACACAACCAAATGGTATGGTAAATAATGGGGTAAATAATGTGTCCAATACCCCTTCACCCCAAAATCAGAACCCATTTGCTTAACCAAATGAAGCGTCGTAATAATATATGGCGCTTCATACTTTTTAACAAAACTCATTCCCTAGAACTCATTAATATAATTCCTATGACAGATAAAATATAAAACTAATTTTGTCTATCGCAATAATACATATACTATAGTTTCTTTATACTTTTCTTATTTTCGCTTTCCGCATAACAGTCCAATAAACTTAGTATATGTATATAAAGTAGCTTGTTAGTGATAATAGGCTACTTACTTTTTCCATGATATCCTTATATAATCAATATATAAGCTTAAAATTTAAAGATAAACATATAAAAAACTCAATAACTTTCCAAGACATTGAGGACACCAGTTTCTTTACTATAAAATGCGCGCAAACTACCAAAAGGTGTGAGTTGCTGCTTGTAAAGTTTTAGGTGTAAAATGCAATAATATACTAACATATTGACAACTGATTATTGTTTCAAAAACTTAGTATATTAACATTTATGGACTACCAATCAATTATAATTAACATTAGTATTAACCAGGTTTATTTCTTTATTTTTTTTGTTCTAGACGCTTGTGTATTTTATAGTTATTAATTTTGACAAGATTGGTAGTCCTTTTTTTCACACTTATTTTCCGTGTAAGTGACTCTGTGGGTTATGCCACATTTCAAATTATTTACTAACAACTTACTCTTTATCCTACTAACCTACTATCAAAATAGGTTATGCATGAGTAGTAGCGAGAGTATTTTAGTATTTCTATGTGATACGGAATAAACATAGAAATAGCTCATACTAACTCTATATAATATAGCATACCATATGGGTATTATGTTAAGAGTTGGTATGCCTACCTTAATAAAGCAGCCTTTACGTGGCAAGGTAGATAAGTAGTATTTAATACGAAACTAATGCTTTAATTATTATTAATTTTAAACCATTAATCTTATGTAAAATGACCACTATCTCTTACTGTTTAATTACTATTGCTATACTATTACTTGTAGCATCAATTATACTAATTAAACTTCATTACAAACATCGTGAAGTATATTCAGTTAAAAATCGTTGCGCAAATTGTATATATAGCAAAAACTTATATTTGGACAATAATTCATATATGCATGTGTATTGCAAATATAAATCTAAAATAACAAGTCCAGATAATATATGTAAAAAGTATTTATCAAAAACTACTAAAACTAATTAAAATGTTTCAAAAACCAAAAAGAGTAATAGGCATACTTGAAGAAGGTGATATGACCGTTAATGAAATGCCTGAAGATGTTCAACGTATAATTAAAAAATACGCAGTAGAAAATCCATTAATTATTAAAGTAGTGCAAAAGAAGAAAAAAGAACAATTAAGTTACTTTAGTGAATTTCGTACTACAGCTCGTCGTATGGCTAAACAAATTGGTTTAAGTACCAAGCCTAAATCAAAATGGGAATATATGTTAGCATATATTAAACTTACTCAATCATATATGCTAGGTAATATTACTAAAGATGATTTAGCTGTATTACTTAGGGCTAGAAAAGACAGACGTTTACTATCTATACTAGTATCATTTAACTTTACTATTGAAGTATTAGATGTTGCTAGTAAATTGTACTATAACGAATTATAATTATGGGTAAATCAAAGAACGACAGAAAGAACAGAGAGTTTAATAACGAAACTTATCAAAAGAAAAGAAAACATGCAAAACTACAACCATACGACAGAAAAAATAAGTTCAGGCGAGACTACATGTGGTCCGAAATGTCCTAATAAAGGTTGGTGTGATGATTGTACGTATGAACCAAGTGTTGAACAAAAACGTAAAGATACTAAACTAATAGTAAATACTAACAATCGTCAACAAGACGTTATATTAACTGCTAAACAGCAACGTATTATATATCGTTCTTACAAATTACATTATTAATAGTATTTCGCCATTATACTATTATATGTGGTGGTCATCCCTATGTGTATTAATTGATTTTGATACACATAACTTATAAAACTCCTAAATAATATTAACTTAATATTTACATAATATGACAGAAGTAACTAAAAATGCAGCAGAAATAACAAAAGATGCAATTGAAGTAATGATTAATAATGATGAAAAAGAATCTACTACAATTATGGATGATATTGTTAAAGCTGCAATTGAGGAGAATGAAGAAATAATACGTAAACGTAAAATAGATGAAGCGAAGAGTATATTAAGTACTTTTGAGTATTCAATTAAAACTTCACTTAATCGTACTCGTTATTTACGTGCTTATGAAAAACTTTCAGCAGAACTTCTTAAACAAATCACAGAATTAAAAAATAAGTTTATTGAAACAGGTGATGCAAATACAAAGAAGAAAATAACGGAGATACGCAACACCTATAACGCTAAATTAAAAGATCTGAAAGATAAGTTTGATGGAAATTTTGGTGCTGTTGATTGGGGATTCTAATCTTCAATAAAAAAATATAAATAAATATAATATCTTTAAGTAATTATCAAAAAGTTAATACTTTATGTTAATACTTAATTAATATACTCATCACGGATGGTAGCTCCAGTCCCGGCAGTGTGTTAATTTTAATGCCTTAGTGCGAATATATATGATAATTAATGCTTTATGCTACTTGAGAATTATATTTATGATTAGTTTTTTTCTGTTCATCAAGAATGTAAAAAATTAAAGAAATTGACTGTTAGGTCGTTGGATTGGTCGTTAGGACGAGGGTTCGAATCGAATCTAAGGTTCGCTTATATAGAAATATATAATGAAAAAATCGGATGAATTCAGGGAAAGCTAAATAAAAAATGCTCAGAAATGACACTTTTTACATGCCAATCCTGAGCTAAGTTCAGTATACATACTGAAAAAGTGCAGAGACTACTGGAGGAATGGAGTTTCCTTAATAACCAGCTTGAGCGTCCGACATCTTAAGCAACATTATTGCAAGATGATGAGATAGTCCGTAAATAAACAAGTTTTTCCAACTTGTCCTTCGAAAGAAGGTTTCTGTGAGCTAATCTGTGACAATTAGGACAAAGTGTAATTAAATTAGTCATTTCATTTTTACCTCCTTCACAAGCAGGTAATATATGATGAACATCACGCGGTCCTATATTCCATCCACAATTAGCGCAGGGTAATGTTAATAATATATTTTGTAATTTTCTAGTACCATTAATTTCTGTAGCAATTAATTGTCTATAATGTTTATTTTTACATTTTTTAGAACAATATTTCGCTTTAGAATTGATAGATTTAAAAACCGTATTACATATAACACATTTACATTGTTTCAATGGTAAATTTTTAATTCTATCTTTTGATGCACATGATAAACTACAGTATTTAGCATTACCACGATTTAACTCTCTAGTATCCGCCATAAATTCTTTATGACAAAACATACATTCTTTTTTAACAAACATATTAATTTAATTTTATTATATTAATATAACGAATGTGGAACTAAAAAGTTATTATCGTTGTAAAATATTTAGCCCTCATGCTCCACAAAACAACAAACATTATTCGGGGCATACAGGATTTTGACTACGACAACATGAAAACGAATAGGTCAACCCGCCAAATAAATGGCAAAACAATTCCTTATGTAGATTTTACGCTAGCAGCGTAAGATATTACACGTGCTAAATACGAAAGTTAGGGTACTTTATGGCATAGTTATAATGGTAAAACACAACACTGATAAGGTTGAATTGTGGGTTCGAATCCCACTGTCGTACTATAAACTAAAATTCATATCAAATGGAACTAATAAACTGGATACGCTTTGATCATAAGAATGGTAAAAAAGAGCGTGAAGAATTCGTTAAAATGCTTGAACAAGGTAATGACATGCCTAATATAGCACGAATGGCAAAACACTTTAATAAAAGTTATAGTGAAATGCTAGCTATAGTTGAAGCATGGCTTAGTCGTAACAAACAAAAAGAACAGTAGTTTTTAACCAATTAAAATTTTATTATCAAAATGAAAGAATTAGAACAAGGTGTGTACTTAATTACGCACAAAGAAACAAATGAACAGTATCTTATAGTATTATATGGTCTTGCACCATTATTACATGTTAAGACTGCAATAAATTTGACAAAACTTATTTACTTTAATGAAGTAGATTTGTTAGATAATACTGTATTAATTAGTCTTCAACACACAGACTTTGAATGGACAAAATTAACTTCAGTCGGATTTCCTAATTTTACTGAATATATTACTAATCCATTAGATAGTATTCCTAAAAAAATACAGGATTCTATTGTAGAAGACTCACGTAAAGACTGTGATGGAGATATTATAGAATTAATAGCGAATGAATATTATTTAACAAAATCTATTGTAGGAAAAATTATAAATAACGCAAATAAAGAATCCGAATGTGAAAAAGCTTAAATTAAATTATTATAAACATTTAAATTTTATCAAAAAATGACTAAACATTCTTTTAAAAATTTTATTAAAGTAGCATTATGCTGCTTATTTATTTGGTTAATAACTATTGCTTGTAATTCAAAAGACAAGACAACAGAATTAGTTAAACCAAACGATATTGAATTGACACAAGAAGACTCTGTATTTAATAATTCAGCTAAATCAATTATATTTGATGAACAATTAACTACAATAGGTCGTCAAGCTGCATTGGAAAAAGTAAAAATACTAGAAAATTATATTAATACAACTTATGACAATAAGTCTGCATCAGAATTATATGCACAAACACGAGAATCTATTATAAGTAATGCCGGTTGGATGATAGGACTACCACTATGTATATTTGCTATAAGTTTATTTTTGATTATAATTTTCCCATTTGTTATAAATGTTAATGTAGGTTGGCAAGCATGGCATACTATAAGTTATATTTTAATTTCTTTAATATCTATTATATCATTATACTTCTTAATGTCTAATTTACCAGATAGTATAGATATGTTAAGAAATGTTGATAAATACGCAATAGATGAAATTATATGGTCAGTACCAACGAATTAAGATGCTTTGAATTTCAAAAATTCGTAGCTAATAATGACGTAATAAGTGAACATTATACTGAACTATTACCATTATTACGTAAACTAGAAGATGAATATTTAGATTACGTAAATATGGGACATCCTGTATGGTATAAAGGTTCATTTATCGTTAAAAATAGATTGACATTACCACAAATGATTAATAAAGCTAATATAAATCGTACTATTACTTTAAATATAATACAAAATATTAAGTCTTTAAGTGATGAAGAAATAAGAGATATAAATGAACTTATTTATAATTTCTTTAATGAAAGAGTAGTAATGCCACTATACAATGAAGTAGATAACGAATTACCATTTTACTTTTAATTATGCAGTTACCAAGAGTTAAAATACACGATTCATCAAATGGTAAAGATATACCAGAAGATGAAGAAGTATTTGTTATAGGTATCTTGAATGATACAGATAATACTAACCCAAAACAAGTAATAACCGTACGTTGTATTCGCGGTATTAGTCGTGAAGAACGTAAATTAATGAAAATAGGTAAATTAGCTGATTATTATGTAACTATTAATCGAAGTACTATGCAATATAAGGAACAGAAATTAAACTTGTTTCCTGATGAATTAGTATTGCGATCAAGAGTAATGATGCATGGTGATCAATCAGAATTAAATAATTTGCCATTTTGCTGGAAAACAGCATCAGGTAAAATCTATAACAGTCAACAGATTGTTAGATGGTTTTATATGCCTCATAGAATTTAATGAAATTTGAAGGTTATCGTGTTCGTGAGAATTATTAACCTTTACTTTAAAATTTATAATATGGAAGATGCTATTGAACTTGCTAAACAAGGTAACGAAAGAGCAATATCATATCTTTATAAAAAACACTACAAATTAATAAATACTATAATATTAAATATAGTAAAAGATTATGATGTAGCAAATGATTTAACTTCAGAAGTATTTATTAAAGCATTTAAGAATTTAAAAAAGTACTATGTAGATATATCATTCGAGATGTGGTTAAAAACAATAGCAAATAATACCAGTATAGATTTTATCAGAAAAACAAAAAGGTACACTATTGATTCTATGGATAATAATGATTCTACACTTAAGTTATCATACACAGATAACATTACTCCCGAAGATAAAATTATCTATGAAGAAGAATCAAAAATATTACGTAGTGCAATAGATAAATTACCATATTTATACGGTTCTTTAATAAAGATGCGTATATACAATGGCTTTTCATATAAAGAGATTGCAAGACATGCGAATATATCTATAGGATGTGTAAAATCTTATTTATATAAAGCCAAAAAACTATTAATAAAAATTATTAACGAAAAACTAAATCAATTATGACAACAATTATGTATACTATAGGTGTATTGTCATTAATTTTAGTTACTTGTATAATAATAGCTAGACTATGCAAATCAACTAAAATGTTTACAATCGCCTTATTAAGCATTTTGTTTGGCATATTTAGTTATATGATTTACTATTCGTATTTAAATGAAAATGCTAAGGAACCTACACACAGAGTAACTACTGAAGTAGGTAAAACTAGCTGTAATAATATTTTAAAATCCACAGTAATAAACTACATTGAACCTGTTAAAGATATATTTAATATCAGTTGTACGATGTTAAATAGTCATGCAATAGTAAGTAAATGTATCCTATCGGGATTACTGGGTCAGATTTTAGAATATAATACAATAGTAACTAAATCATATCCTATATATGACAACGTGTTATTAACTAATTATAAAGGTATACCACCTAGACTTCCTGATATAAATAATACATCCTAGCATTTATGATTTAATCGGGAGTAAAGAGTACTAGTAATCTAAATAATTAACATATAAAATTATCAAAATTTTAATAAAATAATGGAAAAAATATCTAAATTACCAAGTATGTCAATGACGCAAATACAGAAATTTGCTGATAATATAAAATCATATATTGATGGTACAATTACTATCGATGATACTCGTCGTAAAAACTTCGAGTGTATTTGGCATATTTGTACAGTATTTCAGGCGAATTGTTTCGCTCAAACACTACGAGAATTTTCACAGTTTATTTCATTAAATACTGAATTATTCTCTGAAGAAGAATTGTTACAAGGTGCAAAAGTATTAGGTCTTGAAACAGAAAAGACCAATGATAAACTCCAATTAAAAATTGATTGGTCTAGAGTAGTACCCGAAAATAAAATGTTACCGGAATCTAAATTAAATGATATTAAGGAAGGTTTAGAGCAAGAAATTAAAGAAACACTAAATGCTACAGAAACTAAACCTATATTAGTAAAAGATTTAGATGGTGATGTTAAAGTAACAGAAGGTAAAAATAAGCAAAAAGGTTCAAATCCTATGGCTAAGTATTTACCCGATGTTAACAAATTCACAGAACTATCAGACGTGATTAATGGTATTAAACAAATAACTGATGTAGGAGCACATCCAGCATTAATACTAAAAGCACTAGATATTTTTCGTGAAGGATCCTATAGAGTCTTTAAACGCAAAGAAGATGATACAAAAGCAGAACAGTATAGAAATATGTCCATCACTAAAGCATTTGACAATGTTATACGCTTTGGCGGTAAACGGTCTGAAGCAATAAGTGGTTTTATAGCTACCTGTTTATCTAAGTATGAACTATTTCCTACTATAGTACCATTGCATGCCTATATTAAATCATTAAATAGTAAATTAAGTGATGAAGATATAGCAGCATTAGTAACGCATATTGTAAATCTTGATTGTAAGGATAAAGGCTGCATTAATAATACTAGTTCTGAATTATTCAGATCTGAAATGGAAAGTATGTTTGAATTAGAGAACTTTATTCGTGAAAACGGTGAAGATATACCTCAAAAACGTATCAGGTATAATAACAAAATGATTAGTGATTTATATCCAGTACTTAAGGGTAAAGGTCAACATAAAATCATTGATAAAGACAAATATGCTAGACAGCTTCAAAGTATTATAAATTTATATAATCCTTCAGATAATCGTCTTTCTGTATACGTAGATAAAGCAGATTATTCTAATGGTGAATATCCTAATACGAATAATCCACAATCAGTAGAAAAATCTGAAGAACAAAAAGACGAAAATAAGCCTGTAGAAACAACTGAAACACCACAAGTGGAACAACAATCCACTGAAAAGGAGAAAGTGGCTGAGAAAGCCTCAGAACAAGCGACAGAGGTATCTACAGAGGTTTCTAAGGATACTGATAAAAAGAATACTAAGAAATCTGATAAGAAAAGTAAGAAATAACAATCAATGTTATGAAAACGGTAACAATTCTAGTCTTACCTCTACTAGCCGTGATGGGCTGGTTCATTGGACAGGAAACCATAGGTGAATTCGAACCTAAAAGAATCGAAATTAATTCACCACTAGCTGATAATGTTTTACCAACTAGTATAGACTTCACTAAACCTGTTGGTTCAATTGACATAGACTTTGATATGAAAAATAACAAAGTCAATACACGTGTATTAAGTGATAATGAATTACCACAAATTAACGTAACATATACACCACCGTCAATTGTTAAAAAACAAGTAATTAACCAAATAACAGATACAGTATATGTAATTAAAGTAGATAACTTAAAACCATTATTACCAGTAAATAATAAATTACAGATAAAACCATTTGATGTGAAAGAGATGACTGATACTTACTTACAAGCTTCATTGTAAGTCCTACTATTTATAATGTGTTAAGTATGTTTAATTTTAACGTTAATATAAGACAATTGATAGTAATTATACTACTGTTGTATGGTAGATAATTTGGTTGAAATATCGAGGATTAACAAAAATACCACATGAAAGGATGGGACCGTATTAACTTAGCTCTCTACGGTATATAAATAGGTATAAAGAGTAGTGGATTCGTAGGAGTACATACCACTTAAAACAAGACGAGAAAGTACCGATTAAATTAATTCGATTATATATTACATTTGTACGTAATTATAATGTTAATTTAATGAAAGTGATACAGGATTAGACGATACGGCATACTCCCAAAGAATATGTCAGACAATATAATGATATACTTATATGTTATTCTACACTTTATAACTGAAAAAATATAAGTAAAATGGTATACGAACACATAGCCATGCTGCATTAATAATGAGAACCGACTGGTGATTATAATGAACAGGAATTCGCCAATTAGTACATCAGCAGATAGTACTAATAATGTGTCTTTAGTGATTGTACTAAGCTATCGTATTTTAAAGTACAGGTATCGTTATCAAAATGATGAAAACCATACACGAGCGGCTGATTATCAAAATTCATGAGTTCGAATCTCATGTGATGTACAATATACTGTGAACCGTCTTTGCAGTGTACTATACAGTACGAAACGGGAGTAGACCGTGAAGCGTCTACGAAATACTTACTATCAGGTCCAAACTCATAGTATAGTATTATTTGCTTACTAGTGTTCATACTTAGGTACTTCTGAGGTACACATTGGAATAAGTATTATGAAGGGTATTATAATTTTAAGGGAAACAACAAATATATGAAGCTGAGTGGCTATGTCCATACTAGTGACAGTAGTATACAGGTTAACCGGAGCAGTAGTAGAGACTGTGCATTATGGTAAATAGTGTGCTTCCTGGTATATATTTATTATCTGTGATGATAATTATGCTCTCTTATAGAGGGGTAGTTGATAGAACTTTAAGACTGACGGTGTTTGTTAATTTATGTCAGTATAATTCTATGGAAATTAACTTGCCGATAAGACTGGCGATATAGTCAAATCAACTGATAATTATTCTAGCAAAATAATTAGCTTTATTATTACTCATGTTTACACCTACTTTGAGAGTATATTCTAAACAGGTGATGTCCGGCTATTTTTAGTAACGTTTCTTATTTTTCCGGACCAGAAGCACAATGATTAAAAAACGAAGCGTGGTTATTTAATAACAAGTCGTAGTAGAGATATGAAGGCGAAACAATTGGTGGGTAAACCAATTAAAAAACCATTGGACTTAAATAAGTGGATGTCCCCTGCTAGGTAATAACTGAATGCAGACCACAAACGCAATACAAATGCTTAAAAGCTGAAGCGAAACAGGTATTATAACTAAGCAGTAAAAGTGCGTTACGCAAACCAGCGTAAAAGACGTTATTAATAAGTAATCTTGCTGATAGGTGAAAATCCTAATTTTAAGTCATACTATTACTAATGATCATTAAGTTAGTAATACTACAAATCTAAAGGTACAGTATGGTAAATTTAAATTGTAAGAATATAAAGTTATTGGCAAAGGTAGCTCCTTTGGTAACTATATATTAATTTCTTTATATATTTCTTATTAAGTAAATATAACTTCAGCGACGATAGCTGTCGAACAAGGCGTAGTAATACGTATCATACGAAATAAAAACTAAGTAATTATTAATAACTATATTATTATTTTGACAATAAAATGATAATCAAATGCTAAACATATTATATTTTTATGTAGGAGTTTTAATATAAATCATTAGTATAGTTATTAGTTATTAATATGCATGAGCTGAGACTCCAGCATTGCCAATAGTATGAACAATTTTTATTTCAAAGCATAAACAAAATTAGAAACAACCCTTATAAAATATAATAAACAAATTTTATTCAAATAATATTCATAAGTTAACATATTAACTTTATATTTTTATTAAAAATGTACACATAGCCGAATCTCTTGAATGAGTATCTCCAATAATGAGTAAATAGTAAAGGCAGAAATGTGTTTAACAATTTTTAATTTAGGGTTACACTTTAAACCTATCGGAAGAAATCTATATGTGTCAATATGAAAGTTAGCAGTCGTAGACGCAATAATAACAAGTAATAATTATAGAGGAGTTTGTAGTCTAATAAGACGAGGTAACCGAAACCCATTTCTTTTTTTAATTATCAAATAGTGTAAAATCAATTTAAAATAATATATATGAAACCAGGAACTATGACAGCTCAAGAAATTAACTCGTTGAGCAACGAACAAATTAAGAAAATGCGTGAATTATTCGGTAGCGAACTATTTGTAGTCAAAACTGATAATGCTATGTTAGATTATAATGAGAAAAAGAAACAAGGATGTAGAGAAATTCTTATTTCACCGATAAAGAAATTCTTTATTGAATCTATCTTTGTTAGTAGTATTAGCTTTGTAAAACGACCGAATGATATTGCAATATGTTTCAATGACGATCCTGAATTAACTTTTGGTCGAAATGAAGATTTGACAAAAGCAACAAATGATAATGTCCTTAACGCAATCGAAGAATCTAAGAGTAAAGATTGCTGTAAGATGATTTTCTCAGAACCTGAGAAGTTATTAACTTTAGTTAACTCTTATAATAAGGGTGAAGAAGCAACAATTAATGCAGCTATTAAGTCTTTGACTGAACAGCTTGAGACACTTAACCAGATTAATAAACTAAATCGTGATATTTGCGATAACTTTATTAGTCGAGTAAACGAATAAATCAATAGCATATGAGAGAAGATACAATCAATGCTATTGGTAAAACTGAACTATCGCTATTGGGTATTATGATTGATAACTTTAAATTGTTTGAAGGATCTAAATCAATGATTTTACATAAGGATGGTGCAGTTACTACTGGTGGTAGTAAATCTATGCTATGGTCACGACTATGTAAAGATACTGTTACTGTAGACTTTATGGCAGTTGCTGGCATGTTAGCAGATTGTATCGTTGGCAAAGGTGAAAACAAAAATGAAGAATTATTAAAGCAATTAAATCAAGTAATTGGTGATAATATTAATACTGCTCGTGGGAGGGAAAATATCATCAATACTTTCTTTATTGCTTGTAAAACTAAGCAATTAGTTAGGGATCACCCTACAAATGATTTACCTGATAGTGAAACAGTGCTTAGTTATTTTGAAACTTCAGATGGTCAACGATACTATTTTGAGATGGATAAGGCAAAAAAAGTGTATGTAACTCGTAAAGGTTTTAAGGCTAGTAGTAGATAAAAACATTACGGATTAACAACATACTGTTCATATACGTCGTTTAATTGATTACAATTAACGGCTTATACAAGCCAAGTATTAACTAAAACAAATATTATGAAAATTAAATGACTGAATTGTTTAGGGATGCTTAAACATTTGGTGAAAAGTTACGCTCTTGCGTTAATCGTATTTACATTATCATTATTACCATTAACTTGTTCATCGCCAATTAATGCAACGGTTAATACTAATGTGATAATAAGTAGAATAGATAACCTCAGAAAGCTTAAAAAGCAAACTGAAATGAGAGCAAAAACTCGGACAAAAGTTAATTTATCAGATTTAGCGTTAAGACTGGCAAAGAGAGAGAGCAGTTTAAATTGGAAATTAACTAACTCGATAGGAGCAATTGGTAAGTACCAATTTATGCCAAACACTTTAAAAATGCTTGGTTACAATATTACCACTAAGGATTTTATAAATAATCCTGATATATTCCCAGAAGTAGAGCAAGACTATGCAATGATGAGATTATTAAAGATTAATAGAGCTATCCTGCATAAATATATTGATGAATTTACTGGTAAATATATTCACGGTTATTATATTACTGAGAATGGTTTACTTGGCGCTGCACATTTAGCAGGCGCAGGAAACGTTATTAAGTTCTTAGAAACAGGTTATAATCCTAGTGATAAATATGGTACTAAATTAACTGATTACTTATCGAGTTTTTAAATAAAATCAATACTACAGTATGATATATTATTGTACTGTAGTATTTCATGGCACGTAATTAAAAGTGTGATGTACAGCCAAAAATAATAATGGATGCCAATAGAGTGGATACGTGCCACTAACAAATATTTATTATATTAATTATCAAAATTATTTTTCATATGAATGACAATGATTTGCAAATGTATTTTCTAGAACCTAAAAAGGATTCAGAAACTTGGGATATGTTTAATATACGAGTTAATGAATTTATAAGTAAATATAAAGAAAAAGGATACGATTTAACATTATACAGTAATGTAGAAGTTGAATTTAATTCTGCATATGTTTATTTAATTAAAGAAAAAAGTAAACAACCAATACAAAATGTAACAGGATTTAATATTAATTAAAGTAAACATGAAAATTAATAAAAAAGTAGTAAGAAGTACTAAGTACATCAAGACCGGATAAACAGCATATTTGCAGTATGAGAAGTCCTAAGATAAAAACTAACTGTTTTGTAGGTGTGACCCCTACCTTACTACCATTAACAGGTACTTAGGTTTAGTATTAACTTCAAAAATATTATCAAATGAATAATCAAGTAACAACTAAACCAAAATTAAAAATAACCGCAAATAAATTGATTGAAAAACGTGAATTATTATTAAATGATATTCATGAATATTGGTTACGTATACGAGCAGAGAATGTAGCTTTAAAGACTTATAAACGTAAATTCAAAATGACTGAGTTATACGAACAAATAAAAAATATGGAAAAATCTGTAATAAATACAAAGTGTATGATTCAGGCCATAAATATGGGATTTAAAACTATGGAACAGTTCAGTAATTCTATATATCCTACAATATTTGAATTACAGCAGAAACAAGAACGAATACAACAATTACGTAAAATACCTACCATAAGTCCTGTAGCACGTAAGAAATATGGTAAAAATTTCAATCGTACTGAGCAATTAAGTTTTCGTTTTATACGTCAAGAAATACAAGATTTAGAAAAAGAAGTATTAGAATTGAAGACTAAATTAATAGACTTTAATAATAATGCATCACTTGAATATGAAATGGATAATGATGAACTTGCTTTAGTAGCTTAAATTTATTTAACGGTAGTGCAGGGACGACCTGCTATTGGCAATAGTGATAGTTTAAGCCTATCCCTACCGACTAATAAACTCCTAATATACAAAGATTAAACATAAATTATCAAAATTATGGAAACAAATAATAAGAAAAAAATATATGGCTGGACAACAGAGAACACCAGCATCAAATTTAATGATCAAAAGAAACTAAATGAAATTATCAATAAAGGTTTAAAACATATAATAGATAAAGAAGCAAGAGATGCAATAAATGAAGTATTTGTTACTGGTGAAAATTATTTTGGCGCAGAATTTCGTAGAGATAGTAAAGACCCAAGTAATTGGATTATGAATGGCGCATTGGCTCTTACTGAAAAAGGTAAAAGAATAAGAGATAGAGCTGAACGTAAAGAAGCAAGATATAAAAAGAATTGTCTTAGAAAAGGAGAAAAAGCTATTGAAGCTAGAAAACGTAAAGAAAATAAAATAGCAGAATTACAAAAAGATAATACTAATGGCGAAAATGATTATAAAATAAAGAAATTAACTGTAGACTCTAAATTTAATATTACTATACCTACTAAGAAATTCCCGATATTAGATACTAAGTTTAATATAAATGCTAGTAGAACACCAGATACAATAAGTAAAATAATAATAACAAAATATAAAACAGCTAAAAAAGCTGGTGACAATGGACCAGACAAATGGAAAGAATTAATAGATTTTAAGAAATTTATTAAATCTCGTTCCAAAGTTTTGAATAGTAATAATACTAAACAAAGCACTAATTTAGAAAAAGCAGAGACAATGAATATAAAAGGTAAAACTGTAGTTAATTTCATTGCTCATGAAAAAGCTGTAGTTAATTTCATTGCTCATGAAAAAGATAAGCCAAATCGTGCTAAGAAACGAAATAATATTAAAGCTAAGCAAGAGGAAGAGGCAAATGTTAAAAAACATGAAAGTATTAAACTTTTAGCTGATATGCCGAAACATAAACAAGGTACATGCGTTTATAGTAAACTCCACCGAGAAAAAATACGTAATAAGCGTATAATACGTTATAAAAATAAATTCGGTAAAAGAGAAACAGTAAAATTAGTATCAAAAGTAGTTTCAAATAGTAAAGCAGCTTGATTATGGCATTAGAAATTGGTTTTGTTAACGAAATAATACACATATAATAAAGAATAAGGGCATTTAGAGCGTCTATTTGCCCTTTTCTTATCTCTAGCGATAAATTATATCATTTAATAAAAATAATCGCTTAGAAAGGCTTAAAATAGCTGATAACTGTTTTAAGTCACAAACCATATATAATACAGAAAAATGATAATACGAGGTAAGATTTGTCACGTATTCGATGTTGAAGTATTTCCTAATGTATTTTCGTGTACTATTAAAAATAGTGAAACTAATGAAATAACAACATTCGAAATATCCGAAAGGAAGAACGAAGTAACAGACCTTATCAAATATTTCACAGATAAAAGTAAAATCTTTGTTGGTTATAATAATATTCACTATGATAACCCAATAATTAATTATATAATAGATTATTTCGGTAATAACGAATACAGTGTTAATAGAATGTGTATCTCGTTATTTAATTTATCTAGTATTATAACCGGTAAAGAAGAAGATGATAGTAAATGGTTAAAGTGGAAATATGCTGACTATTTTGACTATTTGGATTTACTTACAATGCTATATTCCAAAGCACTAAGAGTTTCATTAAAATCTATGCAAGTAACTATGATGTATCATAATGTATTAGAGTTTAATGCAAACTGGAATGAAGCTTTACCTTTAGAAAGAATTGACGAAATGATTGCTTATAATATTAATGACGTAGAATCTACTTATAGCTTATTAATGTTATGTAGTGAAGATATAGAGTTACGTTTGGATATAGAAGATAAGCAAGGTATAAAATGTTTAAGTAAAGATGGTGTAGGTATTGGCGTAGAACTCTTAAAGAAAGAGTATATGCGAAGAACAGGTATAGACTGGGAAACACTTAAAAATTTACGTTCACCAGCAGATAGGATACGACTTAAAGATGTTATATTACCAAATATATCATTTAAAAGTAAGATACTACAAGACTTATTAAATGAAATGAAAACATTAACAGTAAGTCCTGGTAGGAATGGATGGAATAAAAAGTTCATATTTCATGATAGGATAATATCAATAGGTGTTGGTGGCCTTCACTCAATTAATAAACCAGAAATAATAATACCTAACGAAAATGAACTATTACTAGATACTGACGCACAAAGTCTATATCCTACACTAATTTTAAAATATAATTTTATACCACCTCATTTAGGTAAAGTTTTTGCTGATATTTACAAAACAGAATACGACGAAAGAGTAGCAGCTAAGAAAGCTGGTAGAAAACTCGAAGATAAAACTAAAAAGTTATTGCTTAATTCTGTTACTGGTAATTATCAGAATCAATATAGTTGGATGTATAGTCCATTCGCAGTAATGCAGATTTATTTTGGTCTGCCTATATAGAAATATATAGAAAAAAATTCCTCTAATTACTGGAACATCCTTTAGTATTATGCGTTTTTAATATAAAAGGACAATCAGTAGCTAAGTTATATAATTATGAAATTATTAGATAAAACTTTAAAATTAGAAAATGATAAATTCAAAATAATTAAATTCGATGAAGACCGCTACGAGAAAAGCAATAGAACTCATCTGTATTATTTAATTCAATGTAAAGAATGCGGTGAAATATTTTCTAGAAAAAAGGACTGCATAAACAATTTTGAAAATTTAAAGTGTAGAAATTGTATTCATAATAGACATGGCAAGTGTTTAAATACACTACTTTATAATGTATTCACACATTATAAGAATAACGCAAAACAAAGAAATATAGAGTGGGATTTATCAGAGGAAGAATTTAAAAATATAATTACACAGTCATGTATATATTGTGGAGAAGAACCCAATATAACGAAAACATCCAGTTATAGAGACAAATATGAAAAAATCACAGGTATTGATAGAGTAGATACCACTAAGGGATATTTTAAAGAAAACTGTGTACCATGTTGTAAAATGTGTAATATTATGAAAAACAAATTTTCTAAAGAAGATTTTATAAATAAAGTTAAGTCTATATATAATAATTATATAAAAAGTTCAACGACTATCTCGAAAGAGAGTACATTACAAGCTATAGGTAATGGAAACGGGGAACTCCTGACTGCTGCTTAAGGTAAAAGGAGAAGATATAGTCTAAACTGCATAGTAATATGCAGCAGTTCATAAGAGAACGTATATGAGAGTAGCGTCTCATATAGAATATTTTGCCGAATGAATGGTCAGCTATTTCTATTAATGTTAGCAGAAATGTTAATAGATATAGGTTGTAGAATAATTCAATATAATACTGATGGTTTATTTTTAGTTTGTCCTAAAAACAAAAAAGAAGAATACGATAAAACTATAAAAGAATTTGAATCCATAAGTAAATTAACTATGGAAACAGATGAATTTAAAGCTATGTATCAGTATGCGATTAATGATTATTTTGCAGTAACAAAGAACGGTAATATTAAAGAAAAAGGTTTGTTTATTACTAAAGTAATATTAGGTAAAGGTTTAACACCAAAAATAATACCTAAAGCAATACAAGCTTATTTTCTTAATAATATACCAGTTAGTAAATTTATAAGAGAGCACACAGATATTAAAGACTTTTTAATGTCTGAAAAAACAGGTAAACAATGGTATGTTGAGTATAAAGGTAAGGAACAACAAAGAACTAATCGCTTCTATGCCTCTACTAATGGTGATAGATTATTCAAATATCAAATAGCTAGCATAGATACATTTGATGAAACAACAAATGAGGATGTAAAGAAAGGTGAAAAATTTAGAATAACTAATATGCTTACTGCTAGTCCAGTAACATTACTAAATAAATTTGATAATAAGCCAATAGAAGAAAGACATATCAATTATAATTACTATATACAAGAATGTATTAAAATAATAGACGAATTGAAACCAAGGCAACTTACCTTATTTTAGTCGTCTATACATTATATAATCAATATAAATATCAAATTAATATGAAAACAGATGAAATATCAGAAATATTAAGTAAATATTTTATTGACGTTGATCCTACTAATTTTAAAATAAATAGTAACTTGAATTCTAAAGAACTAAAAGAAAACGATATATTTATAGGTAGAATCAGTACTACAATAAAATATGCTGGTAAGAAGAAAAGATTAAATAATATGTTAGGCGTATATAAAGTAATACGCAAATATGACGTTAATAAGTTAGAACTTGTTAATCATATAAGTAATACATATAAGACTTCTACCAGCGCTATAAAGATTCTTAATTATGAAATTGATAAAGAAAAAATATTAAATTTCATTGAGAATCTAAACGTTGCCTATGAGAATAATCAAAGGGAAAAGTATCTTGAAGAGTTTAAAGAAAAGTGTTTTGACTTTTCAGAACTCACACCTGAAGAAAAACTAGCTAAAGTTATTGATTCAGGTATAAAGAATATATGGATGGTAGGTCCAGCAGGATGTGGTAAATCTACTATGGCCAGATCTGTTGCTAAATCCTTAAATTTACCATATTTATGTATATCATGTGGTATTGGGACCTCGGCTACTGAATTTATTGGTTATAAGTATCCATCGCGAGAATCTACAAAATTTGCAGAATATTACGCGAAACCATCTGTTATATTGATTGACGAAATGACTGCATTGGATCCATGCGTAGCACAAATATTAAATGCAGCATTAGCTAACGATGAAATTGAGACTACAACAGGATTAGTTCATCGTAACCCAAATTGTATTATAATAGCTACCAGTAATACATTTGGTTTGGGAGCAGATCGTCAATATGTAGCTAATAATCAATTGGATGCCTCTACTATAGACCGTTTTATAGGCGGTATTATAGAGATTGATTATTCATCTTCATACGAAAAAAAATACGATAAAGAAGTAGTAGAATATGTCAATTATCTTAGAGAAATAATAAAAGATAATTCATTACGTCGTATAGCAAGTACTCGTATGATACAAGCAGGACATAAGTTAAAAATGAATTTCTTTAAAGATTGGCGAGAACAACTAATAATAAACTGGTCCAAAAATGAAAAAAATATTGTAAACAAGTTTTTACAAGATAAAGATAATTATCAAGCATTAAAAATCGCATAAATTATTGATATGAAAGATATTATAATTGAAAAGACTTTTGAAAATCTTGATGATTTCTATAAAGCATCTAGTATTGTAACAAATACAGGAAATAAGTTAAAATATGATAAAATAGCTTGTGAAAATGATGCTGGTTTTTTAGGACTAGATTTAGTTAAAATAAAAAAAAGTAAATATTCTTATAGCGAAGGGCTTGATAACCTAAAAGAAATAGAAACAGATGATTGGTTAACTGGTAATCATGTTTATAAATATGATGAATTAGATGGTGATGATATAAACTATGATAGATTACTAGACGGTTTTCCAGCATTAGTAAAAAGAATTAAAAGCAAAAATAACGGTTTTAACAGAATAGTAAATATACATGTCAACATTGCAGAAAATTGCAATGTTTCGTATAAAAATATGTTATATAAAACATATACTACTATTAGAATTATAGATATGCTTGAAAATAAAGGATATAGAGTAGGAGTATATGTATGTGCTATTTCAAGTTATACAGGTAAATATAAAAGTGCAAATGTTGAAAAATTAGATATAAGAATTTGTATTAAAAAACCTGAAGAACCTGTTATAAAACCTTTGTTACTTACTTGTATAAGTCCTTGGTTTTTTAGATATTATATTTTTTGCTACTATAATTCTATATTAGATACAAATATAGAATTAGGCTCTGCTAAGAAATTATCAAAAATATCAGATACAAAAGATATTTATATTGATAATGGTGAATGTTTAACTTATAATTTAGCCAAATTTAAAATTGAAAATATTAAAAACTTATTTAATTTGGAGTATGAATCAGAACATATGCTGAACGCACATTCATAACAAAACGTATGAATGAAAAAATTACGAAGTATAATGCCGATAGGAGTGTTAAAACAATTACACTATAATAAATATTATAAGAGTAGTAATTTTTTATTGGTTTGAATCCAATTATAATTCATATTATTATTATTTTAGTATTACACAACATAGTTTAAGATATTATCATATTTTATAAAATTTTGTATGTGTATTATAGTTATCCTATCTTATTTACTATAAATATGTAAACATATATACTAATATAGTAATAGCTTTGTAAGTAAATCCCACATTCTATGATATGAATAAATAGAATGCTCCGGTTGGTACGGAACAAAGTTCTATTTTCAAATGTTTCCATTACTATCATATTAAGCTTATTTTAACGTTAAAATTAAGTAAGATGCTGATAGAAATAGATACAGATACATTAAAAAGATTGAAGTTATCAGCAAATCAGTTAATTTGTCTTAGATTACTAATGGACAAGAAGAATCAAAAAGAATATCAAAACTTCATTGCTGTTAGCCCAATGACAGAAGCAGAAATAGATAGTCTAAAGACAAAAGAATATATTGTGACAGATGATAACGGTAACATAGAAGTAACAGAGAAATTTACTTCATTATTCGATAAAAATGATTTATTTGATGAATTTTACGATTTATATCCAAAACTTATAATAAGACCTGACGGTACAAAGGATTATTTAAGAATTGATGTAAACAGATGTAGAAGATACTATAATAAAATAGTAGGTAAAAGTAAAACTCGCCATAAACATATTATTGAATGTTTAGAAGCCGAAATAAATTATCGAACACAAACTAACAATATGCGTTATATGAAACGTATGCCTAGGTGGTTATTCAATGAAGAATGGCAAGTAGGTGAAGAATTAATTAATGACGCAAAAAAAGCAGCAAATACAGAAGATACATATGGAAATACAGTCGAATAATTTACTCGAAGTAAAACATATATCTGTAGCTGCAAACGAGATTGTTAGATATATTAAAGATAGACAAACAAAAAAAGTTACATCTTTGGCTACAAGATGGAACAAATTTAATCGTTTGTGTATGGGTGGTATTGAACCAAATGCAATTTATACTATTGCTGGTATAAGTGGTAGTGGTAAATCATCATTTGTTAATACCCTTGAAACTGATTTGATTGATATTAATCCTAATCACAACATCGTAATTCTATCGTTCAATTTTGAAATGATGTCATCAAGACAAGTAGGTAGAAAACTTTCGTATAAATTACGAAAAACCACTTCAGAATTATATAGTTCATCGGAGACTATAAATAATGAAGAAGTTGCAAAAGTAGAATCAGTAGCTAACGACATCAGTAGTTATCCTATTTACTATGTTGACACTCCTGGTACAGTTGAACAAATAGATAGCACTATCAAATATTTTCAGAATACTTTAGCAAAAGATAAATGGTTAGTAATAATACTTGACCACTTACTTTTAACTAAAAACAAAGGTGGTGATAGTGAGCGAATAGTTATTTCTGATTTACAGAAAGTATTTATGCAAGCTAAAAAAGTAGGTAAAACTAGCATTATTCAACTTTCACAGATGAATCGTAATATCGAAGAGAGTGATAGGATTAAAAACCCATCTTTACATTATCCGATGAGGAGTGATTTATCTACTTCAGATAGTATATTTCAAGCTTCAGATTATGTCATTGTAATCCATAGACCTGAGATACTCGGTATAACTGAGTATGGTGTTAAACACTTACCTGTAAAAGATATGGTTTATATGCATTTTCTGAAGAATAGAGAAGGTGATGTTAAAATACTTAGATTTATAAATGATTTAAAGTATAATAATTTAAAAGAACCTCCAGAAGATACTAAAGTAGCTGAATTACCTAAATTAGATTTTAAAGAAAACAATTTAAATTAAAAAGAAATTATGGCTAACGACAAATTCGCATTTAAACTTTCTAATGATGGTGGTAAATATAAAAACTATATTATCGAACGGTTGACAAAACGGTTTCCTTGGTTAACCATAGATGGTATTGATGAACCTGAAACATATTCTGGTGTACAATATGCTGGTCCAGATTCCGTACTTACATTTGGTACATCCAAGTATCATAATGTTTCATGGTCTGATTTATCACTTGATAAAATTAAAGATAAAGGAATTGCAATCTATTCTCCTAATACATGGGGATTGTTCCTTGATCGATTAGAAAATTATGCGAAAAATAACCATCCTCTATATTTCTTATGTGATGAAGAGGATGAGGATAAACTTGGTTATGACTATAAACTCAATGGTCAACCAGTAAAGATTTATGATAATTTTATTCAGATTGGTTCTGACATTATTCCTCGTAAGCAATTTACGAAGAAACCGGAACCGAAGACTACATTCATCATGTCAGTATTGATGAAGACGTATTCATCTCTCTAATAATAACAAAACTTATCATATCATCTCTCTAATAATAACAAAACTTATCAAAACAATGTCAAAATAGTATGATATAGTAAGTATAAACTATATTATATGATAGTATTACCAACAGTAAAATCTAGTCCTAAGTCGAAGAATCCTAAATTCTTAATTTATTTTGGTAAGCCTAAATCTGGTAAAACAACCATAGCTTCTATGTTAGATAATAATTTAATTATTGACTTAGAAAATGGTTCTGAATTTTTAAGTGCATTATCTATACAAGCAAGAACTGTTAATGATTTAGCTGAAATAGCAGAAGCAATTAAAACTAAAAATAAAGAAATTAATGGATATGCTTATAAATATATTACTATAGATAATGGTACAAAACTTGAAGATGTTGCCTTAAGTTACGCAGCAAAATTATATAAAGCAACACCAATGGGTAAAAACTGGGATGGCACAGATGTTCGAGAATTACCTAACGGTAGTGGTTACTATTATTTGAAGAAAGCATTTCAAAAGATAATAGATATATTTAAACCGCTTGCACCTACTTTTATATTAATTTGTCATTGTTCAGATAAATTAATAAATAAAGAAGGTAAAGAATTAAGTGAAATGTCACTTGATCTTACTGGTAAAATTGCTAGATATACTGCTGCCGATGCTGATGCTATAGGTTATGTTTATCGTAATAAAAATCAAACCATCATGAATTTTAATGGTGGTGGTGATTGTATAGTTGAAGCAAGGGCTGACCATTTAAGAGGAAAGGAAATAGTAATAGCTGAATCAGACGAAAATGGAGTTATTACTTCACATTGGGATAAAATATTTTTGACAGATTAATTAATTGATTAAGTTTATGTTTAGTACAAAATTAGCAAACGAAATTGAGAAAGAAGATGTAGCATTTCTCGAAGCAGGAATTCATGAAGATGTTAAGTTTACTAGCGTTAGAGTAAATAAGGGAATTAAAGGAACTTATTTTATTGAATTAACCTTTGAAAAAGATGGTAGAAAATTAGTTCATACTGAATGGGAACCCACAATGGGTCCTAGAACTACTGAAGAAATGCTTAAAAATAAACAAACAAATCAAGTACATCGCATGTTAGATATACTAAAATGTTTTTATGATAAGTCTATTCTTCAATTCGAAGGTGAAACATTTAAGTCGTTTGCAGATTGGGTTAAAATGATGCTTGATAATGCAGATAAGAGCAAATTGTTAAGAATAAAAGTAGTATATAATGATAAAAGATATACCACTTTACCCAATTATACAAAATATACTTGGATTGAACCAATGTCTATACCTACTAATGAATCTAAAATTAGTAAATTATCTATAGATAAATTTGTTAGACCTGAAATTAAGGCTGACGAGGACAATGGTACTGAAAATCCATTTAAAAAGATTGAAATAGCAACTGATATTACTGAAAATAAAAGTGATTTGCCATTTTAATAAATAAAAATAGGGGAGTAGTTTTTACTATTCCCCTTTTAATATATTAAACTATGTATACTACAAAGAATATAATTAATACTGATATAGACTTATCGGAATTTTTCGATAAAGTTTCAGAATATGACGTTTATAAGCGTTATATTGGTGATTTTAGGATTGGTTATATTTATAATAGTCCGTTTAGAAAAGATACTAATCCATCTTTCGGTATATATAGAAGTAATAAAAATGGTAAATTATTATTTAAAGATTATGGTACAGACTATTGTGGAGATTGTATAAAATTTGTACAAATAATTGAAAATCTTAAGTCTTATTATGATGCATATTACTTTATTATGAATAATATTAAACCAAGCACAATAAAAACACAATATGAATATCAAAAACCTATAGAAACAAATATAGGTGTAGTAAGACAAGAGTTTAATGATTTTGATTTATCATTTTGGCAATCTTTCGGTATTACCGTTAATACTTTAAATAAATTTTCAGTAAGTTCAATAAAATATTATCTATGTAACGGACAAGTAAAAGGTATATATAATCCTGACAACCCTATGTATGCATATAAAATATTTGATAAATATAAAATATACAGACCATTTGCTGATAAATTTAGTAAATGGCGTAGTAATTTATCAAATTATGATATACAAGGTTATGAACAATTACCAGATAAAGGTAATCTACTTATAATAACAAAGTCGTTAAAAGACGTAATGACTTTATATGAATTAGGCTATACAGCAGTAGCACCACCAAGTGAATCTGCTACTATACCTGATGAAGTAATTAATGAATTAAGAAAGAGATTTAAAAGAATAGTATTATTTTACGATAGAGATATTGCTGGTATGAAATATACTAGGAAAGTATTTCATAAATTAGGTTTAGATTATATATTTACACCTAAAAAAGCTAAAAGTAAAGATATTAGCGACTATGTAAAATATGTTCTTACTAGAGATAATAATACTATAGAAGTGCAGAACTTTCTCAGACAAAAATTGACAAAATGATTTCAGAATTTATTGAAAATAATGGTATTTATAGACCGTTTCCAAAAGGTAAATTATGTTCTTTAGAAGCAGGAAAAGTATATGATTTGGTACGACCTCCTTTTTCTGCACCGTGTTTAAAAGCAAACGGTGAATTAAGTCTACCGAAGAAAATACGCAATAATGATGAAGAAAAAGAATTTATAGATCATATAATTAAATATGTAAATTCTACAGAAGATCAGAATACTGGCGTATTATTATATGGTAAAAAAGGTACTGGTAAATCAGTAATGGCAAAAATAATGGCTATGAAATCTGAATTACCTATTATAATACCATCAGAGGAAATAGATGGTGATGACCTTATTAAATTCTTTAAGGAAGTTACGCAACCTGTATGTATAGTGTTTGATGAATTCGAAAAGAATTTTGATTCAAAAACATTATTAACATTTTTAGATGGATTACAGAAAACCACTAAGAAGTTAGTAATAATGACTGCAAACAAAATAAATAATATAGACGAAAATATGTTTAACCGATGTTCTCGTATTCGCTATATTAAAAAGTTTGAAGAGACTAATACAGAATTTATAAAAGATATTATCGAAGATTATAATATTAAAGATAATAATGATGAAATTTATAATTTTATTGTTACTAAATTTAATGAGATAAATATTGATAATATCAATGCATTACTTAAAGAACGTTTAATATTCCCAGATTTACCTTTGGATAAACTTATTAAATATCTGAATATAGATATAAAGAAGGAATGAATAAAAAAATACGAAATGCAACCCCATTAACTGTTGATGGTATTAATTTCCGTAGTAAATTAGAAGCATTTACGTATAATAAGCTTATAGAAATAGGTATAATGCCAAAGTATGAGGAGGAAAAATATATCCTCATACCGGCATTTACTTTTCGTAACGAAAAGATTAGACCTATGACATATACACCAGATTTTACTTTTTTTGACAAACAAAATAATTTTCATATAATAGAATGTAAAGGCTTTGCTAATGACGTATTTCCTTTTAAGTGGAAATTATTTAAATACGAACTTTACAAACAATTTAATGACAATTATAATTTACATATAGTAAAAAATCAACGTGAGGTACAGGCATTAATAGATAAATTAAAGTAATATATGAGAAAACAACTTAGTAAATGGATGAATTATATAGATGATGAAACTCCATTATCAGATTTAATAATACCTGGTTCACATGATTGCGGCACATGTAATGACACTAAAGAATGGAATTTATTTGGTAGATTATTTAATTTTACTGGTAGATGTCAAGATAGACATTTTAATATTTATGACCAACTATTAGCAGGTATAAGATACTTAGATATAAGAGTAAGATTAAATAAACATGATACATTAATAAACTGCCATGGTATATGTACTACTGGTTTAACGATAAAAGATATATTTAAACAAGTTAAGCAATATATAACTCATTACCCTACAGAGACAATACTATTATATATTCAACATGAATATGTATTTAAACCTAAATACACTGATGAAATATTAGTAAATAAATTAAATGAAGCAATAATTAGTACAAAATTAAATGAAAACTTAATATTTTGTAGTGAAATACCTAAATTAGGTGATTGTAGGGGTAAAGTGATTTTATATTCACCATGTAAATTTAAATGGGATATACCTACTATGCCTAGTAATGGACAATGGGAATCCTATAAATGTAAGTGTACAAAGAAAGATTTAGAGTATAAAAAGAAAATATTACTTGAATCAGCGAAAGAATCATATAACTCTAAAGTTATGTACGTTAATCAAGTAAATTCTATAGGTTCATTACCAATATTAAGGTTTATACCATATCCATACAGATTTTATAATAAAATAAAAGACTATTTATATAATATTTTTATATTTATGGATATGAAAGGTGTAGTACAATTAGATTTTGCAGTACAAAATAATTTATTATATTATCTTATAAACAGAAATTTTGAAAAATATGCTAAAGATACAAGCACTGAGTGACATACATGGTGATTTAATAGATGTACCAAAATGTGATGTAGTATGCATATGTGGTGACTTTTCACCTTTATTAATACAAAGAGATTATACTCAAATGATGAAGTGGGTATTCTCTGATTTTATTAGTTGGTTAATAAAACTAAATTGTAAAAAAGTATTAATAGTACCGGGTAATCATGATTTCTTTTTTGAAAAAATGATGAATAAACAAATATATGATATAATTGAGAAAGGTACAGATAATAAGGTAAAATTCTTAATTGATGAAGAATACATTTATAAAAATGTAAAATTCTATGGTACACCAATGTGTGAAAGTATATTTGGTAATTGGGCATATTGTGATAGTGTTATAGCTAGAAAATCATATGAAAATATACCATTTGGAACTGATATATTACTTACTCACGAAGCACCATACAATAGTTGTGGTAAAATAGACGACGAAAATAGATTTGGTAGTTTTATTTTATTAGACCAAGTAAGAACTAAAAGTCCTAAATATCATATATTCGGTCATATACATGATGGCAATAGGACAGAAATAGAAGGCAATACAACCTTTATTAATGTTAGTGTAAAAGATGATTCTTATAAAACAGTAAGAAAATCAGTAGAAATATTATATGATAATGAATAAAATAGCATTATTATCTTTGCTACCTACTGCATTTAAAGATTCTATAGGAAATAAGTATATAAATATATATACATTGCCTGTATATGAAAAAGATTATGAAGAATCTTTAATACATGAAGGTAAAGTAAAAGATATAACAGACATAGAATTTAAAAATAATACTTTGTATTTGTATATTTTACTTGATAATTTTGAAGAAGAAATAAAAGCAAGTATTGATAATATAGAAATAATAGGATGAATATAACTATACCTTACTATGAAGATAATACCAGAATATCAAATAGTAGCTTAGGTTGGTTTAAGATTTCACCAAGGTATTTTAAAGATAAATTAGATGGCAAAGTACAAGATGAAAAAGTACCAGCATTTGAAACAGGTACTATGATTCATATGTATATACTACAGCCAGATGAGTTTTGGGATAATTACGTAATATTAGATTACGAAACACCTAAATCTAAAGAACAAAGAATATTCTGTGAAACATACGCACATAGCACAGAATTAGACCATGATTTAAGGCTCTTAGAGGCATTTAATAGTGCATATAGAGCAAATGGTAAGTCAGACAATAAAAAGCTCTCAGAAGCCAAGGAAATAGCCTTAAAATACGAGTCTTATATCAAGTATTTAGATATACAGAATAAGACAGTAATAAGCTATGCAGATCTTACCAGGTTAAGGAACATTTCAGATAGTATCAATAACCACAAAAAAGCAAAAGAATTATTAACAAATATACCATCATTATATGAATCTAATAATGAATTTCATATAAATTGGGACTATAGTGTTAAGGTAGCAGATAATAGCTTTATTTTACCGTGTAAATCATTGTTAGATAGATTAGTAATTAATCATAAAGAAAAATTAATACGATTAATAGATTTAAAAACAACATCAGACATAAGTAATTTTAATATTAAATCTTTTTGGAAATTTGATTATGGTAGACAATTAGCATTCTACAAATTAGCAATAAGATGGTACTTTGAAAACGAATTAAAACTTAATTTTGATGAATATATTATAGAATATTATATAATAGCTATAGAAACTATTAACAACAATGAAATAAGAGTATTTAAAATACACGAAGATATTATAAATAACTCTACGGTAGATATATCACAAATAATGACAGAAATAAATTGGCATATACAAAACAATTTATGGGATCATAGAATAGATTATTATAAAGGTGATGGATCAGAAGTCATCACATTGTATGATAATAAGAGAGAAGTTTAATAAAGCTACATTATTTTTATTACCGTTAATAGCAGGAAATCATAATTCAACTAAATTTACTTTAGTAGATAATATATGTAGAAGTAGAAATAATTCGCCATTTGTAAATGCATATATATCGGATATAAATAAGCCTTACTTAGATAAACATTTATTTATTGTTTACGATAATAACGCTAGTTCGTATAATTACTTATATATGCGTAGATGGTTAAGAACATTAAGAACATACCATAATGATTACGATATAATATTAGATGGTAAAGGATATACGGTATTTGCTTTTACTATTGATGATAAAGATTATGACGAAGTAAAGAAAATAATTGAAGGATTATATAGTAAATTGAAAGAAGAAACTAAAAAGAAAATATTAGCTTTTTGGGATGCAAAATATAATTCTCGTTTATACAGTTATATGCATCATGATAGTAATAAAGAAATACTTGAACAAATAGATATAGAAGAAGAAACTATAAAAGAAGAAGATTATATACCTAGTTATTTCGAAGAATTATTAGATGAAATGATTAAGGATAAAGAAGATATTACAGAATAATTCTGTGATTTTTATTTAATGATTAGTGCACAAAAAAGCCCCTATAGTCAATTACGACCGTAGGGGCTTATTATTTATATACTATAACGTTATTTCCACAATAACTGATTATCCATATATATCATCTTTTCTCTTGGATATTGAATACCTATTATAGCTTTACCTGGCATTAGTTTAGTACCATATTTTAGTAACCTATCACCATAATCTATATCTTCATCCCACCAAGCTGAACTTGGTAACAATAACCGTATAGTATTATATGTATTTTCAATAGTACTGGTTGCTGCCGTAGGTGAATTTAAAATATTTAATATTTCTGATGGATTATAAAAGGCTTGCATTTCAAATCTAACACGTGCTGCCATATAAGCGGTAGCATTTTTATACCAATCTTCTTCATCTTCATCAGCGATACCACGTAATATAGTAGATATTACACCTAATATTAATACACTATATAATAATTCATATGTTACTTTTCTGACATTATATTTTTCATAGTTCTCCATCCCTTGATATTTGTGTAATAGATTTTTTAAAATGTTAAGTTTATGTTCACTATACATTTCTTTTATAGTTGAAAAGAAGTATTTACCAACTGTTCTAAAAGTACCTTCTTCAACTGTTTCAGTCATATAATTGTACTGCTTTACTTTAAAACGTTCTTGCGCACCAGCCAACATCCAATTACGATGCAATAGAAAGAACTGTGCTATAGCATTTGTGTGTGCTTTGGTTCTATCTAAATCAGTTAATATGCCATCAAGTTTAGCGGCAAGTGCATTTGAAGTATTTTTGATTTTGTTTAGCAACTTACTATCGACATATTGTTTGTATTTATCTCTTACTGTTAAATCACCATTTTTAAATTCATATGCATCATATAAGGTTTCAGTATTTTTATTCCATATTATTTCACCTGTTTCCTTATCATCTGCGTAGTAAGTATTTATAAATTCCTGTTTGCTCATAAATTTACCAGCTTCTTTTACGAATTTATTGTTAAAGTAAATTGCTAAAAGCATTTTAGATTTAACTGCAAAATCACCCATAGTATAACCACCATACCAAAAGTTTTGATTTATACTACGTAACACTTGACTTTCATTTAGTCTATCAAATATTTCCCTATTAGTTCTAGATATTTGATTTAATTGCATCATTGATAGTATCTTGGTACTTGTAAACGGGTCGCCTATAGATTTAACAATAGCAGGATATTCTTTTATAAATTCAGTATTTGCTTTGAATAAGTCACTTTTAGTATAATATCTACTCAACATAGATTCTATACGATTGTATGATGAAGCAGTTAATCTGTTTGCAAGCATAGCCCATACATTACCAAACAAGTTTATTCTACGTACATATTCTGCTAAACTGTTCAATATTTTATTAAATGATATACGTTTGTTGCCAATAGTAACACTTAACGGGTTAGAATGAATATTATACAACTGCATTTCAATAAAATCTACAGCTTTCTTATACGTGTTAGTTTGTTGACCAGATTTAACCCTAAATCTACCTTTGTAATTTCTTACACCCAATTGTTCTGTTATAGCTTCTAACTCTGGTGCAATCTTGTTCATTTCTTGGTAATTAACTGCCATCCTGTAAAATTCTACGATAGAACCTACCATATCCCTTGTTATAGTATTTTGGTCATCTAAGGTAGTCATATACATAGTTGGTACAAAATTAACTACTGAACCATCAGGTCTTCTAATAGCTTGTTCTGTAACCCATTTTGTATCATCACCATTTATAATTACTTTATCAGTTAACATGCTATATATACCATTTAGCAAGTTATCTTTTGCAGCTATTTGTGTCCATGTAGTACCTGTTATTTGTGGCAATCTGTATGCGTTTTTAAATTTCTTATAAGTAAGCATATCATATGCTTCTTGCATAGTATTTATTAAAGCTTTATACAATTCCTGTACTTCTTTATTAGCCATAGCTTTATTATATGCTTTACTATTATCATATAAAGCTTTTTTAGGCTGAAGTCCTTGGTCAGCTAATTCAGGTCTATAATTTTTATTATAAAAACCAGATTCTGTACTTACTTCACGCCAAAGTTGATTTGGTACTATTTTAATCATACTCTTACTCTTTGGTTTTATATAAGTCCAGTAAGAGTAAGGTCTTAATCTACCTTTTTTATCTAAATAATGATTACGTTGACGCCAATCATTGTATGCTACTTCGCCAGCTGCCAATGCTTTTTCTTTAGCTGCTCTATACGCATCTGATACAACTATCTCTGCTATATCATTGAATGTTATGCCACCAGTACTTGCAGTTTTTACACGAATAGCATCTAATTTTAAATCTATAAGTTCTAATGTATGCTTTATATCAGCAGACATACGTTCTTGGTCTATTTCAAAACTATCTGCATTTCTGAACAATCTTTCTAACTGACGTCTATATTCCATCAATTCATTATATTCATCAGTTTGTTCAGCTCTTTCTACATTATTTAAAGTATCCCAAAATTCCTGTGAATATTCAATTCTAGTATTTCTTTTATACCATTTCCTATATTCTTCAGGAGATAATGTTTCTAACATTCGTTCATTTTCCTTGTTAAAACTTTCTTGGTCTACTTTATATGTTAACCCACTATTTATCTTTTCATTATACCTTTGTATAGATTTAGCTATTTCTGCATCAATACCTGATTTTGGTGTACCATCTTCATAATAATCATTAGCTAAGTTAGCTCTTTGCTTTTGTAGTATTTGTAATCTACGATAATCACTATCTGATAATAAATGTAACTTTGGTTTTTCACCGTCCTTTGATACTTTTTGTAATATTTCATTTATTAATATTGAATATTCATTTCTTGCTTCTCTAGCTTCTGGGGTTAGTTCAAGTAAAGCATCATAATATTTCTTTGTGTATTTTCTTTCAGCATGTCTTGATAACCATTCGTCCCTTTCACGTAAAAAATTATAATATGCTTGTCTATCTTTTGGTAATTCATATAATTCTTCTACACCATATTTAGCATTTAGTTGTGTTAAGAATTTTTCATAGTCACGCCTAAATCTGCCGTAGTTTAATGGTCTAATCAAATTACCAGTTAAATCACCATTTTCAAATTTTTCCCTTAGTGAATTTAAATTACGCTTTACTTTAGAATATAACTTTAATAACTGTTTACCTTTTGCCCATACTCGTCTATCTACTTCATTCTTAGCATTAGCTACAGTAACGTGCATTATACGTAGTATTTCATCACCAGCCGTACCCATAGAACCTAACCATAATGTAGTATTCCATATGTCTTCATCTGTCTCACGTAATTGACTTAATGTTTTATTTATAGTAGGTGAATCTATTCCTGCTTCCAATAATATTCTTGATACTACTTTTTCACGTAATATATTATAATTTGTTTCCATTGATGCAAACCACGTACGTAAATCACGTAATTTATTCATCGTATCGTTTATTGTAGCATTATCAAGGAAATCAAAATATTGTTTAGCATTTGAGGATAAAAGATAGTCTATAGTTTCATCAGGATTACTTTTAGTACCAAAGAACATAGGTTGATAAAAATTAATATAATCCCTACCAAGTTGTAGTAATCTTGATGCAGTTACATTTTCAGGATTTTCTACTAGCTTTTGTACACGGTCTTTATTACGTTGTGCTTCATAATAAGTATCATTAATAAATGTTATAATTGATTTAGCTTTATCCTGTTGTCTATCTAATTGTTCACGTAATTTCTCAGTTTTACTGATAGTTACTTGGTCTTTTACTGTATAATTTTCAAGAGCCTTTAAACGTAAATCTATACCTTCAATTATTCTATTGTATACTTTATCTAACTTATTTATTGATTCGTTTAATGAATATTGCGGTGTGGATATGAATATACTACCAAACTTGGTTGCTTTAGTATTTATTAAGTCAGCTAAATCACTTAGCGTCATAGTTGGTTTTAATAAATCAGCAGTAATAGTATCAGGGTTTATACCTAATGCGATTAGTATTTTATCAGCAATATTACGTATAAAATTACTTAATTTATTCAACCATGATTTATTACTAACTAATGTACTATTAGCTAATGCTTGTGTAACTAACTCTAATTTACGAGTAGTATCATTAAATCCATCTTTACTGTTGTATCTTTCTTGTATAGACTTCCACAATTCAGGGAATGAACGTCTAGCTTCAAAGAATAAACTATTAAATAACTCATTATTTTCCTTAGATATTGCTAATACAAATGGGTGCATTACTTCTTCTAAAGCCACATCAGCAGTAAACCTACCATCAACTAAGTACGCTGTATCACCAATAATGAAACTATTTGTATTATTTTTACCAGTAAGAGATAAAGCTTGTTCAGGTGATATTACTTTTACTTTAACATTAAACTTCTTAGCTATAGCATTAGCTAAAGTAATTACTGATTCATTACTTATATTGGTATTATCTGTACGTGGTTGTCTATTTACTATACTTTGCCAATTTATATCTACTATTAGCTTACCACCTCGTATACGGTACTTTGCAGCCTCTCTAACGCCATATCTATTCTCAATGGTATTATTTATCAGTTTTAATGCAAAAGTGTCTGAAAACGCCTCTAAATTAGGTCTAATAATACCTGATATATTACCACTGATAATATTCATGTTGTTCAAATCTGAAACGATAGTTTCAATAGTACTATCTATTGACTTATTTGTATCAGCTATTAGATTAGCAAATGGTACGTTATCAATATTTTTATATTTATATATTGAAGTAATAGTAGGTTCACCATTTTCATCAGTAAATGACTGATTATCAGATACTTTAAATGACTTACTATATATTATAGCTTTGTCTTTTATTGCTGCTATTCTATCATTATTATATTGGTTTAGTAACGATTTAAACAGTATAGACGACTCCCCGTTGGGAGTCTTATCTATACCATTACCATTGTTTTGTGACCATATGTCATATGCAGCCACTTCACCTACTGTGTTAACAAGTTCCTCAAATTCTGATTTGACTTGTTTATCACTTAAATTAGGACATATTATTGCCATATCTTTATTCTTTACAATGTTTCATTACACTATCATCGTAATCACTACGATTTTCATCTACTATATTATCGTTATTAATCATGTCGGATTCTAATTTTCGTTCGTTTAACACATTAATATCGTAATGTTCACCATTATAATCATTTACCACATCATTATTAGTTATAACTACAGCAGTTTCGCTGGCACGTGATAATGCAACATATTTTAATTGATTACGATTACGTGTATTACTATTGTTATTTATATCTGCTTCACTAACAAATACATTATTATAAGTACTACCTTGTGATTTATGTACAGTAATAGCATAACTATAGTCTATAGCTTTGTTTTTAATAGTTCTACCGTTATATGTAATAGGGAATGTAGTCAAGAATGATGAATTCAGTTTTGACCAGAATTTAGCAAGCTTAACCTTAAGTTCTTTGTCAGATATAGTATTTCTTAAAGCGTATATTTCTTCTAATTTTGCTGATATTGCTTTGGCTATCTCTACTTCTTTACTTCTATCTGTAACTACAAATATATTCTTAAATTCTATATTAGCAGATTCATCTAACAGTGACACATATTTACCATCTAATTCTATACCTAATAAATCTATTTTTTCAGTAGCATCTCCACTATCGGTTATGCGATAATCCATAGAATTATACAGATACATATTATCCGTTATTTCAATAGTGTAATACATAGATACTGGTTCCCCAATATTTAATTCATCAGTATAACCCATAGACTTACGTATAGCATTGTTTATATTAGTAACTGCACCATTAGTCCACGCTAACGCTTTAACATAATTTAAGTCTGTTTTGAACCTATCTGATGAGAACATATTTACCATAGCATTTAATATGTCTATGCCATCTTTAGTGTTATCTGCAAATAATACACCATCACCATTTTCATTCAATTTGCTTTGATGAACAAAATTAGATGAACCATCTGCAAATATACCACGCATATAATCTAACATAACCAGTAAAGGATTACTATCTTTCTGTCGCTCTACTTTATCTAATTCTACTACGTTAGGATTCTTAAATGCTATAGATACATCACCTTGGTTTACTGGTTCTAACTGAGCTTTATCACCAACCAATATTACCTTTATACCTTTATCTTTAGCTATAGCACTAATATCATTTATTAGATTATCATTTACCATAGATACTTCATCAATAATGACGAATGTAGCTTGATTTATAGGTAATTTAGAACCTGCCACATTGAAATCTACATCGCCAATTTGATAATTATCTAGATTATAGTCAGCTTTTAAACCTAATAATTGATGAATTGTCATAGCTTCCATACCAGTGGCATTCTGTAAAACCATTTTAGCTTTATGTGTAGGAGCTGCTAACTTTATAAACCTATTTTTTACTTTCATAGCTTGTTCAATATAAGCTAACAGCACACGCATTATAGTAGTTTTACCTGTACCAGCATAACCTACTAAGGTATAAAATGGGTTACTTGTCCTTGTTGAAGGTTGTTTTAACCAACTAGCTATAGTATTTAATGCATTTACTTGTTGTTCATTGAGTTTAAAGTTAATACCCAATTTACTCAAATTAAATAACACATCACCAATAACTACTGTATTTACTGGTTTCTCTTCAGCTTGAATTTCAGGTGTATTTGGTATTACCAATTGTCTTGAAGATGCTTTAATAAAATTCTCATAAGTATCAAAGTAACCTTCCATTAAATAACCTAATTCATCACGGAAAGGAACAGTAAACACATCATCTTCTACTTCTTGTTCTTGTGTTTCTTCTGTAGATTCTGTATTATTATTTGAAATGAATGAGCTATCGTTTAATATGTCTGCTAATGCTCTGGCTTGACTTACTTTTGTATTGGCGAATTGATCTGTAAGAACTTTACCTTTAGCTTTTATTCTTAACTCTTCTATTAATTCAGGATTTTGTCTTGCCCATTCCTGCCATAGAGGTAAATAGCCTTCTGTATAAGAAAAGTCTTCAACGGTGCCTGATAAAACTTCAACAGCTTTTAAAGCTCCTACAAAGTAATTTATATCTTTGTTACCTAGGAACTCCTTACTTAAATCTTCTATTGAACCTGCAAATGGTATTACTCTTAAAGCACCTTTTTCAAAAGTTACAGTAATAATCCCGTTATTAGTAGTAAAATTAATTGGCTTACCATACTTTTCTTGTACTTCATTTAAGAACTTCACTCTCTTCTCTTCAGAAGTTGAAGTTGGATTAAGATTTAATCTACTATTCTTAGCAGGAGCTTTACCTTTTCCACTTTTCTTAATTACAGACTGATATACATTTTCAATAGTAATACCTCCTACATTTACACCGTCTATAATAGTATTATTCTTAAACGTAGCATAAAGAGCACTAAATCTGTTATCACCTTTTGAGGATACTTCATAATTTTCTTTCCCGTCAGGGTACCTTGACCACGTATATTCAACAATATTTGTATCAGATAATTCTTCAGTATTTCCTGTTAACTCTTCGTTTTCATCAGCTAATTCTTCATTACTTTTATTAGCTACTAATTCATCAGAGTTATGAACTATATCTGCATTATCTACACTTTGTTCATTAGGTAATAATTCAGTATCGCTCAAATTAGTATTCCAAGGTAGCCAAGTAGTTACGAAATTCAGACCGTTAACACCTTCTTCACTAACTGATTCTATAAACTGTTTTATAGTTCCTATTATATTTATCTTACGTTTGTCTGTCTTACTTAATATGTCATTTAATTTGGCAATAATATCTTCTCTAGATAAACCATCTGATATGTCTATTTTGTTAGGTAATAGGTTGTACCATAAATCACTTTTACCTGTACCATATTCAGTAATTAAGTTACTGGTTTGAGAATCTCTAACTCCTTTTTTATCTATAGCTATATAATATGGTACAAATCTTTCATTACTTGCTAATTCATAACCAACATATTTGTATACTACAGTAGTTTCAGGGTTATTTGGTAAGCCGTATTCTATTTTTACATAAGGAGTAAAGATAATGTCACCATGATTATTAACTGTATTATAGTTATCGGTAGGTTTTCCTTTAAACATTAGTGCGTAAGGTATATTTCTACCATCACTAGTTTTTATAGTTTCACTAGAATAAACACTAACTATATCCTTTGTATTTATAGTAGGCACTATACTATCATTAAACCAATTGTTTAAGAATACATCATCTAGATTATAATCAAAGGAATCACCGTTTAGTTCATCCATTGTTTTTCTTATATAATCTACATAACCCATATCCTGTTTGATAGAGTTAGGTATAAACTTGTTTAATGAGTTAATAGTACGATTATCACCTGACGCAATAAAACTATAAACAACTAAATCTTTAGCAAATTGAGATATTTCTGTATTATCATTAGTCAATAAGTCCTCAAAATATTTTATACCTGCTTCATCAATTATATTGGAATCTGCACTTAATGTTACTATTCTTATTGAATTTGGTTTATCGAATGAATCATATGAAGTCTTAAATACTGGTTGCAGTATATTTAATAACTCATTGTTTATTCTACCGCTAGCATCTAATAATTCAGGATATTTGCCAGATAATATGTCGTTTTTTAATGTAGCTAAACGTTTTGCGATATTGTTCTCACCATAAAATAAACCGTAAATGTCTATGTTATTATCTTTTGCATATTGTCTGATAAAATTTATTTTAATATTAGATTCCATTAAATTAGCTACGGTATTAGACATATCTGTATTAGCATAATTACTAATGCCTAATAAATTTAACATTAGATTATGATACTTTGAAAATTGATGGGTACCTTTTATTACTAGATTTTGAAACAAACCTTTTGCTAAATTTATACTGTTATTGGTTTTTACGTCTAAAAAACCATTATACCAATATCTATTTAAACTAGCAGAAGTAAATACTGAATTATTATTTAAAAACCTGTTTATACGTAAACCAAAAGACTTTAATAAAGTAAGGTTATTACCGTATTTTTTAGTATCTATCTGTGATACCTGTACCATTTCAGATAATGCATCTGAATATACAGATAAAGCATCAAATAGTTTAAAGATTCTTAATTGATCATAGTAATAGTTAAAATCTTTGTTTTCTGGCTTTATATTTGTATACTTACGTAACCATTTCCTGGTAAGCATATTACCAGATAATAATTTTAAATCTATATTATAACGACTCTGTTTCAATATTTGGTCAATCATCGCTACTTGATTATTATCTGTAGCTTTTAACCTAGCTTGTGTTTCATACTGTTTGAGTACTTTCTTTATAGCTTCTTTACGTCTATTTGATTTACTTTGATTTATATCAATACCGTATCTACCATTAGTATTGTTTACCGCATTAGCGACATCCTTAAGTATATCTTGTGATAAAAAGTAAAAGGTTGAATCACCAATACCTGTACGTAGTAGGAAATTACACATATTGTACGTGTATTGATTAACGTTTAGGCGTATAATATAAGGATCTTTAGCTACGTCTACAAATGCATTGATCATTGCAGATAACCAGTCTAATATGCGTTTACCATCCTTACCATATATACCACTTAAATTACTTATATTATATTTTTCAAGTAATTTACTTGTGTTAAATTCTAGACCTGCTAATTGTGTTAATACATGATTAGCATTATTTAATGCAAATGGTCCTATACCTAACTTACCTGTAGTATACTCTAGTTTTTTACTTAATTGAAATCTAGGTGATATATATTTATATGGTACATAAGGATCTGATGGTTTGTTTTTCTCAATGTCTTTTAGTATATCATTTTTAAGTGTACTAGTTGCAGTATCGATTGACATACGCGTTTCACCTACTGTCTTTTCATCTGTTATTAATGTCATAAATGTTTGTAATAACAGATTTTGTAAAGCTTTAGGTGAATTATTTTTGTATGCTGATTTACCTTTAGTTTCTTTGGATCTATCAAATTCTATCTTTTGACCATCACGATTAAAGTTAAACCTTGCTATATAACACTTATCAATGTCGAAGTCAGAACCAGTAAGACCAGTAAACTCATCAGGTAATACTATCGTATCACCTATATTTGAAGGTAATACGTCTACTATTCTTAAACCTGATATTGATGCTGTACCTTGAGTAGGTATACGATAACCTAATGCACATGGTTCTACATTATTACCTATTATACCTTTACTCATCAACCATTTACGTTGATTTTCAAAGTCAGTCATTTTAATTTCATCTGGTATTATATCCTTGAATAGATTTATTGATATGATACAGTCCATACTACCATCGTCATTCCTGAAATTCAAAGGTTTACCATCATTTAGGTATATAGCACTATTAGAAAAGTCTTTTTTACCCTTCAAACCAAACGATGACATTTGAATAAACGCACCACCAGGAGTAGTAATATCTATAGCATATTTATTAATTAGTGATACAAATCTACTTTCAATCCAACTACTATTTGATAATGCTGACAAAGGTATGATAAAGTCACCATTTTCATCTACATCAAGACCTTCTATTATTGATGATGGCATATTTGAGTTAATAGCATCTTCTCTTAGCATTTTTGCCAAATTGCTATAACTACTGAAAACATAATCACCATCAGTATTTTGTTTTGCACCAAGTAATTTAAGTATGTCTTTTACACCAAGATTTGATAATTCATTTATAGCATTGAAGTAGTCTTCACGTAATTGTTCACCAGTTATTTCATACTTAGTACCCTCTTTGTAAGTTCTATCTGTTACTAGATTGGACATTGATGCTTTAATAAACTGCGTACCAGCATGAATTTCGGCAGTATGATGAGGATCAGTTATTAATTGTCTACGTAAATATTTAAACTCTTGATTATATATATGCATATTATCAAGACTATTTATACTTTCCATATTTAAGTCAGTATAATAGTCTGATTGCTGCCTATTACCTACCTTTACCGCTGATTCAAAAGTTATCATATCAATTGGTTTGGCAGGATCATTCATTTTATTGTATAGGTCTGCTAAATCACCGTATGCAAAATGCTTGAATAATGGGAAGATTGCCATTTTATCGAATATGGGTACATCCAAACCTAAATCAGATAAGAACGTATCTCCCATATACATCATCTTTAATGGTTTAATTGATGCTTGTATTGCTTTTCTATATAATTCAGAATCTGATAACCAAGACGTATCTTCACTAGTAAGTAAATCAAATGCCTCTGCAACTTCATCGTTCCATTCACCAAGCATCTGTACAAGATCTTTGTACATTTGTGGTCTTATATATACTGCTGCATCCGCCTGATTAATGTTACCTTCACCTTTATCATTAGTTCTGTATATCTTTGTATTAAAATCTGCATTATCTTTTGCGATAGAAACAGCTTTTAAATATGTATTATAGTCATTATCATCAAGTTCTGCTTTTGCTAAGTTTTCATCTTTTGAATATGCTATAGCTTTTTCTTCACTTACGCCTAAATATTCTTTTATATAATCACGTTTGTAATTTTCAAAGAATAAATCGTATAAATGATCCGCTATACTAGATTTAACCATGTTGTCATTCAAAGCAGCTACTGTAAATGTAGTTCTACCTGATAAAGGATGACCTATAGCCCAATCTGTACGTAAATTATCGCCGGTTGAACTTACAGCTGACAAACGTTTAATTTTAGCATCTGTATCTTTATGATAAGCAGGATCTTTACTAAATAACTTTTCAAACTCAGTAACAGATACTGCTGAATTAATAGCATAATCAGCAATCATATCTAATACAGCTATAGAATGAGCGTTATTAGCTATATCTGGATTTGAATTGCCTTTGTATTTTTCTGTTAAATTATCAATTTCTGTTTGATCTAATAGTTTATTCTTTAAACTAAATATGTTTGCTTTACCATTGTTAAACTCTATCAAACCTAATGATTCAGCAAAACGTAACTCATTAGCTACCATTCTATATAATAAATCATTTATATAGTAATGTTGTGTATCTAATGATTGATTAAAAAATATTTCTTTTACTTTTTCAAGACCTATTTGTAAATTAGGTGAATCATCTAGTATTTGGTTGAAGTCTATAAATTCTACTCCGTTGGTAGTATTCATATATATACCATTGAAGTATCTAAAACGTAAACCATTACCTTCACCTCTTGCATGTTTACCTTTAAAATAATTTTTAGGGTAATCTTTTGGGTCTAACTTCTTATTACCATTCTCATCAGTAGCATTCATTATTTCCATAGCGTGCTCTATGGCGTATAATTCAGCTTTAGCATATTCTATAAACTGATTTACAGTAGACGAACCAAAGTTCAAAGTATTATCCCTAAGTTTTATACCTTCATGGAATAGTCTTATACCCTGTAATACGAAATAAGATTTTTTATCAGCTAATGTAGGAGCAATTAAGTAATCATTACGTGTTAAGGTCATTTTGGTTATATAGTCTTCTATAGCAGTAATAGATACATAATCACGACCTTTATCACCTTTACCTTCTTCAGTAAAGTTAACTAATGTTTTTATATGTAAATTAAGTTTATTACCAAGACTCCTAGCTTCATTTAAAGCACTTAGTACTAATGAACCATAACCTGACTTACCTGTGTTATACGCTACACTAGACAAGTTAGAAAGCATATTAGGATCATTATTTAACCACCTTACCATATCGGTAAGATAACAGTTCTGTGATATTTCGTATAACTGAGCATTATTAGGACCTAATACAGTAGTTTCTTCGGGTCTTGGATGTAACTTAGCATATGACTCTGCAAATACACGTAATATAGGTGATTGAGCAAATAATTTAGTATTATCTAATGTCTTATCTAAACCAAACTTTGCACGTATAGTAGTAGCTTTATTATCCGCTATATTGTTTATTACTGTATTAAATAAGTAATATAAGCTATTGTTACCTTGTTTAGTAAGTAATGATAATAATGCATTACCTTCATTTAAGTTAGTATATTGTTTATTATTGTTTAGTACGTCATTTAAAGTTATATCGTCAATTGCTATACCAGCATCATTAAGTACAGATACTAGTCTTGATTTAGCGTTAGATATGACTTTAATATCACTGATATTCCTCTTTAAATCTTCAGCAATTTGATTATATCGTGTAACTAAATCTTTTACTTTACTTTGTATCGGTTCTTGTGCTTTATTAGTAAAGAACTTAAATAATTTATTATCACCAAAGAATTGAGATGACCATAAAGCAGGATATATACGTTTGGCTCGACGTAAATTAGAATCACCTACTCTAAACTTAGATTTTCTACCATTACTTGTGTTTTCATATTCATAACCAATGTGAATAAATTCATGAATATGGCTTTTTACAGTTTGATATATTTGTGTTTCTAAATTTACGTCTTTATTTGTTTTTAATCTGTTACTTAATGTTCTATAAAATGCATTATCTTTACCTAATGCATCTACAGTACTTACTATTTCTTCATATGTTTCACAATTATGCAAATCTCTTAACATAGTATTCCATGTTATATCGAAATTTACAAACGTTGGTAAACCAGTAAGAGGATCTGTTACTAATTCTAATTGACCTTCAGCATTTATTCTTGTATTTGGTATAGTAGACATAAATATTTTGACGCTAGCTAGTGCATTATTTTTCTTGGATACTTCCATAGAATCAATAATATGCGCATTAATACTATCACCAACTACATTACCACCATCTATCTCTGTTACATTTTCGTTTACATTCTTATCTATTTCTCTTATAGATAATGCTGATAATTTAGCTTTTATAGCAGGTATGAATATGCTTTCAAAATTATCTACTATTTCCTTACGTACATTCCGTTGCGAATCAGTTAAATCATCATTTAATGATGCTTTTAGCCTGGTATATACAGTATTAAAATCTATTTTATTTAAATCACTAGAAGTAACTATATTATTAGTAAGAAATGTATATGCTTCTAATGCTGATACAATACTGTCGAATGCTGCATAATTTGGTATAGTACTGAATTGAACACCATTAAACGTGAAAGGAGCACCGCCATCTTCACCAAATAACCGTTGAAAATTATCATACGATGTTTGATTGATTGAAGATAATGCTAATTTACCATTTGTTATAGCTTTAAATAGTTTGTTAATATTTATTTTGCTAGTAGTAGATAATGCTTTATTTAAACCAAACATACGTTTAAATAAGTCTAATTTAATCTTTTCAGTGTCTTTTAAAATATTTTCATATCTACCATCTGATAATACATATTCCCTATATTCTTCAGCTAATATTTCTTCAACCTCTTCATTAGTTAAATTAGGTTGACCTAATTTCTCACGTTTCTCAGTATATATTTTATTACGTTGAGCTGGTGTTAATAACAGCAAAGATACTCTATGAAATGCTTCATGAAATGCTGTACCTTTCTCCGCTTTTTCATATAACAATATTGAATCCCTTGTGGTAAGACCCATAGCAGTAGTTCCTGCATTAGCCACATTTATAACGTCATTTACTACTTGTACATTATTACGTACAAATGAATTACCAAATATACGTTTTAAAACCTTTAATTCATTTGCTATATCTGCTACAGTATAATCACCACGTATAATTAATTTTGGTACACCTAATAATTTATTTAAATCGTCGAATGCTGATGGTTTTTTGGTAGCAGGCTTCTCAACAGTATTACCTTTGTCATTTACTATTTGTTTCTTTTCAATAGTAGGTTCATTTGGTTTTTCTACTACTTCTACATCTTCAATATATGAAAAAACATCTTTGAATAAATTATCATCTAAATCTGAAGTAAGGTATTTATTCTTTATTGCCCAAGCTAACCATGACAATCCTCTTGGATGTGCTTTATCAGTTACTATCTTATCTCCTTCTCTAACTAAACCAACATCTGCTAATTCTATACGAATACCACTGTTACCCAAATTCATTACGTCAACATTGTTCATTATAAACCATCTACGTAATCCTTCAGCGGTTTCATTCATATAACCAAAAGACCAATCTTTATCGAATGCAAAATGTTGATTATCCATTATGTACTTGATTACTTCTTCACGTATTTCAGGATTATTACGTATATCTTCATCATAGTACATATTAGTACCTAGTACTATACCATTATTTTCTTCATTACGATAAAACTGTTTTGGTAACAAGAAGCCATAGTTTGTTATATCGTTTACTTTAGTTTTATTACCAAAATGAACTATAAAACTAAGTAATTGCCTAACAGTAAAAGGAGTATTTTCGTATTGTTCATCAGCTGCACGTAAGTTAACTGCTAATTCTACTATAAATTCTGCAATATCACGATTATCTTTGAATTGCATCTCATTTAACTTAATAGCAGTATTAGATTTACCAGTAATAGCGTTAGACTTACCAGATGGTGTATTAGCTGCTGGTGGGTAAATATATATTTTACCTGATGCCCCTAACCCAGGTAGTATATTACCAGTACCATCAAGTATTTTAAACATACCACGTAAACCAGTACCAATACCTATAGTAACTTCATTAGTATCTATTGCATAAATATTATCAGGTAAACCTAAACCTTTTATATCAAATAAACTACGATTTACTACTTTACCTTTTTCTTTCCTATTATTAAAGAAACCATTCGTACGTCTTATAGCGGTAGCTACTAACTTCTGATTTTTCTTTAAGTTAATATACTTTTCTACTATTTTATTCCTAAATGTACGTAGTCTTTCAATTTCACCATCACGTGGCTTCAAACGAGTATCATTGGCTATAGACTGTGGCGTCTTTAATGCTGCGATATACTTATTACCATTTTTAGAAGTAATTGCTATATATATGGCTGCATCATCCCATGTTTCAGGATGTCTTTCATCATAGTTAGATTTACCATATCTTTCTACTATTATTTCAGTTTCTGCATCATCTAACGCATGAGGATCTGATATAAACTCTATGAATTCTTTACCTGTTTTATAACCAGGTTTCATAGGTTTTTTTGAAGTAGGATTTACGAACAATGTGTGTGATACCCTATCACCATTCCCTGTACCAGCATCTTCGATAATATTTTGTGTATCGTCAGGATTTATTTGTAATATTGTATTTATTTCATCTGTAGTAGAATCACCTAGTTCTTCAACTTTAGTACCTATCTCAGTAAGATCTTCTGGTATATCATTGTTTGCTATTTCATTTTCAGTAGGAACTACACTTGTGGGTATATTTGTAGTACTTTCTGTTACTTCTTTAAGTTGATCTTGTTGTGTTATATTATTGTCTTCGTAATTATTAACATCATCTGCATGTTTAATTACAATAGGTTCATCAATATTAAAAGAATCTACATATGAAGTACTATCCATATCCTTAACATATGGTACTGCTTCAGGCATACGTCTAGCACCTTCATAGAAGGCTTTTAGGTACGGTTTAACGGCTTCTCCTAAATCGTTGATCATTTCATTAGCATACTCTGCAAAACGCCTTGTACCAGCCTCTAAATGGTACATAGTCATGCGTATACCAAGTAATAATCCCTCAGGATCTAAACCTGAGTTTAATTGATTTAATTTATCACGTAATCTACGTCTTAGATCTTCATATTCTTCTTTAGTTACTATCTTATTGTCTGCACCATATGCTTTTTTTTCTTCCTTAACATTATCTTGTGTATTAATGTCTGTAGAAGGTGCATTTGTAGTATCTTCTGTAGAAATATCAGTTTCGTCATCTACTGACGTATCATTTAAACTATCCCAAAATGATGAACTATCTGTAGAACTATCACCACTTTGTCTAGCATTATTTTTTGTATCTGCTTCTACCTTATTTGGTTTTGCAGTATCTTGTTGATTTGTTTGATTATTTTGATTTTGTGTAGTGTATTGTTTTGTAGGTTCGGTAGTAGGTTGTTGTGTAGAAATACTTGGTTCATCTGGTCTTAGAGAAACTCTTTTCTCTTCAAACTCATTTAAACCAAATTTCTCTCGTACTTCAGCCATTAAGTCTTCTGCTTTACGAATTTTATTTTCAGTATCTACTATTACTGGTTTTTCTTCAGTATCTGGTGTATATTCTTTTTGTTCAGTAGAATTATCACTTACTATTTCATTGGTATGGTTGTGTTCTACTTCGTCTACTACTTGAATATCATTTTCACTATTACTGAATGTTATTTCATCTTGAGCAGTTATTTGACCGTTTTCTCTAGCTGCTTTTCTATATTCATCAATACGATTTATGATATATTGTTGACTTTCATCATACTGTTTAGCATTGTTCTTTTTACGTTTATTTGGTACAGCAGTACCGTTTAATCTACGTTGTTCAACAATATCTGTTTCTAAATTGTATTGTGATACTTCTTTGTTTACTGCTTGTGTAAGACCAGCTTCTAATGTAGCAGAATTAAGTAAAGCTAAATCATTATCTTCATTTATATTTATACCGTTAGTTTTAGCGGTATTTTCTATAACTGTATTTAAAGCTTTTAACTTATTATCTAAATACGTACTAAATTTCTTTTGTGCTTCTTTAGCTTTATCTGATAATGTTATACCTTCTTCAGAGGAATTTATAGATGAACTTAAATCTGTCTTTATTTGCTCTATAGCATGTTTACTTAGCAATAAGTCATTTAATAATTTATAAGTTTCTTGCTTTTCTTTAGGTATTAAATCAAGATAACTTTTTAAATTCTCATCAGAATTATATAAAGTAGCTAATTTACTTTCTGCTTCACTTAAAGATTTAGTAGATTCTGTTATTCTATCTTGAGTATTAGCAATTAAACCAGCTAATATAGCATGATCTTCAGATCCATATCTGGAAATAGATTTCATTAATTTCTCCATATGAGGAGAATTAGCTATGCTCATTATTCGTTTAGCTCTAGCTTTTTCAGCATCTATATCTTCAGCAGTAACACCTTCTGGTAAGTTATATTTGAGATTATCTATTGCGTCTAATACTTCTTTTTCTTTACCTTTTAACTTCTTGTCAACATATATACGTGCTTTATACATGTTGTCTTTACTAGTTATTTGGTCTATTACTGCTTTACGTACTTTGTTGTTAGCTATTATCTCTCTGTTTAGTTCTTTAGCAGTAGTTATAGTATTACCTACACCACCAAATAAAGCACCCATCATCCTACCAGCAGTAATGTTTTGAAAGAACTCCTCATCGTTCATTAATGAAGGATCACCAAATATACCTAATTGTGCTTTACCTACTTCCCAGTTTGCTTCAACATTATCTAATGCACCTTTTAAAACACCAGTAAATCCAGAATAATCACCTTTATATTCTCCTTCAGCAAATTTTTTAGACAAGTAATACTGAACACCTTCTTCCTGACCTTCCAATGCTGCTACAGTACCAACTCTGACAGTACCACCACCTAATTTGTTTATTATTCTACCTGTTGGAGTGGCTTTTAAAAACTTTTTACCGCCACGCATAAATTTTGCAGGCTTACTTAAACTATAGTCAATATAATTTGTAAGTGCTTTGTTTGCTTTAGCAATAGGTTTTGTTACAGCACCAGTAATAGGAGCTAGTGTTTTATTTAACACCTTACCTACAGGAAGTACAGTAAGTGAAGTTTGTACTATATCTGAAAGTCCTAAAGCCATATTTTGTTTGTATAAGGCATCAAGACCTTCTTTGTTAACCTCTTTTGATTGTGCTAGTATCTTACCAAATTCAGTAGATGAATCAGTTCTAGTGGACAATATATAATCTAACATGTCTTCACTACTCATACCATCAGAACTACGACCAGTCAACTGTTCGAATTGTTCTGCAATCTGTGAGTACATGTCAATGTTCATTTTATTCATATCGTCCATTACTTTGGATTTATATGCTTGATACACTTCCATTTTGGACTCTGTATCACGTTGACGATATGTGTTATACGTAATTATACCAGCGCCTATTGCTGAAGTAATCCAAGAAGCTACTTCTGCTGCCAAAGCTGCCTGTGGTCCACCATTAAAAGCAGCGTATTTAAAAGCTTGTTTAGATGCATATTGAGTTGCTAACGCTGTAGCATAAGATTCTGCCATTTGTTGTGCTGATACAAATGAAGAACCTAATGTCTCAGGCATCTTGTATAACCAAGAATCTAATGAAGTAAAAGAAAAATCTGTATCATTAGCAATATCCTGATACTGCTTTGATGGTACACCACGTTCTTTTACATTATTCTGTAATTCTTCAATTTCTTTTAATTGTGAATCCCTATGTTCATAATACCACTTTAAATTAGTATCTAGTCTGTTTATCTCGTCATCATACGAGCCAGTAGGTTTATCACCATATTTATTAACATATTCTGTATATTGTGGTTCTAATTCGTATAGTCGATCTGCTGCTATTCTATATTTTTCAGCTGTTTCTTCATTAGGATTAGCTGCATATTCTTTCTGAAGTCTATCAACTTCTTTAGCTAATTTTACATAGTTTAACCTATATTCTAATGAATTTATAGCTTCATTTGTATTAGTTACTAGATCAGCTCTTATACTATCGGCTTCACTAGTATCTTTAGTGTTAGCAAAAGCTTTCCAACTATCTGAAAACCAATCTATGATTCCTTCAACTTCTCTTTTTTGATTAGGTTGCAAGTCATCATTGAGCCCATTATAAAAATCATAGCCTTCAAGAGAAGGCGTATTTAAGGGAATAGTAGAAGATGTATCTTCAGCCTTATACGCCATCCTTGAACCAGCATTTCTTTCTATAACAGGATTTAATAATCTTTCTTTATCCATGTTAATATTATCGTTTAAAAACTAAAAATCTAGACCAAAACCAAACGATCTTGTATCTTGCCATTCTAAACTTTTACCTCCAACAGTAGTACCAAACTTGTCTTTTATGTCAGCGGCATTCTGTCTAGATACCGTCGAATTTTCACGCGGTATTGGTGCAGTTGCTTCTATTACATAATAATCACCTGTCAAAGGTGGCATTTTAGATTCATCAGTAATAGATCCCCAACTTGTTTCAGCACCATACTGTCCTTTAACTTGAGATTTACTATAGAATTTAGATGACACATTTTTTATTGGTGTAATACCAAACGTATCTTCAAACCAATCTTCATCAAAACCTGCATCATCCATTTCTTTCTTATTAACAAATACTTTAACTTTCTGGTATTGATTCTTATCGTTATTTGTACCTATATCTTCAAAACCTAAACCACTAGGTACTACTATAACATTGTTAAGATTTTTAAATACTCTATCGAAGTCTTTATCACTACTTTTTAACCTTGTAGTTTCTTTACCTAGTACATCCAAACCAAATCTAGTAATAGGAGTAAACTGTTTAGCAGTCTTATAAGAGAAACCTTGTGTTGGTACACCGTTATCATCTAATGTAACAATATTTGAAGCTTGATCACCCATTACTCTTTTAATATAGTCCATATCTGATATGGGTACTGATATATCATTTATCAATTTATTTGATGAACTGTATAAATTTTTAGTATTTATTTTGTTATCTTCTATTGTACCACCATTTATCATTATACTTCTTAAGTCAGCTTTATAGGAATCTTGTATCTCTCTGTTATAATTTTTTAATCTGTCACTATATGTTTTTGCATGTTGCATATAAGTATTTGCTAATTCCTTATTACCATTTTGTGCTGCCTCATTTGCTCTTAATATTGCATCTTGATATAAATATTGATTTCTTTCAATAGGTGTCATTTCACCATTCCAATACCTTGTTTTTACTGAATATTTAGCTAATGCTTTATTTGTCTTATCAAACAAGTTAGGATTCTTATACAAATTAGCAGCAACATCATCAGATAAATATGCTGCAACAGCATCACTAGTCATTACAGGTTGTTTTGGTGCTTCGTCATCATCACCATACTGCTTAGCAAATGCGCGTTGTTTTAACCTATAATTGAGTGCATCCCAATAGTTCGAATTAGCAACGCGTTTTTCCTTAAGTCTATCTCTTTGAGATTGTACAATCATATTGTATGCATATTCTTTATCTGACATGCCATCTGGTATAATACCTTCTTGTCTAGCCTTTTGTAAATGTTTTTGCACTTCTGGTAACTGATATAACTCATTTATATGATTATTAGCCACATCCCTCAAATCTTGCGGTTTAATACTATAATATTCCCATTGACCGCCACTCTTAGCTTCATCTAAAGTATATTCCAAATCTTCAAAGTAAGGATTAGCTATTTCCTCCCAACTACGATAAGCCATTTGTGGTATATCAAATAAACCTTGTGTAGCAGTGTCCCAATTAGTTATTATATCATACGTATTGTCTTGCCACCTAGTATCGTATGTACGCCATGCTTCATCTAGCATTTGTGCATTCTGACGTAATTGTGATAATAACCCATAATCCCTATTATTTATTGCAGAATTTATTAACGACCTACCTTCTGCTGTTTTCAATAAATCTGGGTTATCTGCAATCCTGTTTACTATATTTTGAATAGGCTTATTTACTTCCTGATCCCATCTTTCCATATCTCTTTGTGAACGAGAAGTAAAATAACCGTATTTTTCACGATCTTCCTTTAATGCTTGTACCTGCCGGTCATACTCTGTCTTATAAGCATTTGCAACAGTATATAATTGTTCAAATGGTATAGGTACATAAGTATTAATAAAATTAGCCTCAGCAGGTCTAGTATATAAATTAGTAGCCATTATCCTTTACGTTTTTTATTACTACGCTTACTTATTTTACGTTTACTGCCATATTTATTAAGTATGTCAATTATGTCTTGTTCACCCATACCTAATTCAGCCATTTTCTCCCATACAGCTAATCCTGCCATATCCCTATTTCTTTGATTGGACATTAATTGCTGGTTTTGTATAAAGTTACTTAACTGACTCAAACCTGTACCAATCATAGCTTCGTTAGCTGCTTTAGCTCTAGCATTAATATCATATGCATATCTTGCTGCATCTTCATTAAATTGTCTAGCATACCTATTTGCTTCAGCAATTTGATTACCTACATTTAACATAGTATTTGCAGTTTCAGCTTTATACTGATTTTCTATGTTATTCTTTCTAGCATATGCTTCTGCGTCAGCCCTCATCCTACCAGCAGTTAGTGCTACATCAGCTGCTACGTTAGCACCAGTATTCGTATTATATTTACGTATATTATTTCTACCTATAGCAGTCTGTACTCTATTCTGTTCTAATTCAGGATTTATATTATAATATCTGTTACGCATCGTACGTATTGCACTAGCACCAAGTGGATTATAGAATTCAGCAGATCTAACAGTAGTAGGTTCTACTGTATCGTAATCTTGTAAACCTTTAGCTATGTTATATCCTACTGGAGCTAATGTTGCTAAACCTGTAGCTATATTCGACCAGTTATTGTTAGCCCAATTACGTAAATTCTCTCTCCTAGTTGCTCTACGTCTCTGTTTAGCTGTGCCATCTAATATAGGATTTTCTATCAAATCCTGTTCTACTAACCCATAGTTTATATCAGGTACAGTAAAAGTGTAATCTATACGATCAGTACCATTTACGTATTTAGGTAACTTACTTTTCTTTTTAGTATTTTTCATACCTTCTTGTAATGCAAGTAATTTATCATATTCTCTATTTGCATATTTCTTATTCAATTCAGCAGTGGTTTTAGCTATAGATCCATTAGATTCATTCTTCTCTGCTTTCTTTATAATATTATCTAACTTCCTACCTTCTGATGCAAAAGACTTATTCGTACCAGGTATTTTAAGCTTATCTGACAGTATTTGAGAACCTTCTGGTAAACTAGCTAACACGTTGTCTGTAACGCTGCTACTGCCCTCTGTAACAGTGTCTATGGTGCCATCTGGTGTACGTATTACTTCATTATGATCAACTATAGCATTAGGTTGCATTACAACTCCACCTTTAGCGTATGTATTAGCTATTTGAATATTATCTGCATTATCTGCTTCATATTGATCACGTAACATCTGATTTTGTACATTCAACATGTTTACATCTGCTTGTCTTTCTGCTTCAGCCCTACGTTCTGCTTCAGCTTGTTCTGCTGCACGTACTTCAGCTCTACGTTTACGTACTTTACGACGATTAAATAACGATTTGATACCACCTACTAAACCACCCACAGCCGCACCTATTGCAGTACCTATACCAGGTATAACACTACCTGCGGCAGCTCCAGCGGCTGCACCACCGCCAACATTACCTATCGCACCAGCTGTATCGTAGCCTGTACCACTACGGTCTATATATGCAGGTTGATAAGTGTTCATTACGTTTGCTTCACGTAATTGATTTAAATAATCGTTACCACTGTTTACTGATGTATTATAGTTTATTGAATTTCGTATCCTTTCTGCATCTTGTTCATGATCAGTAGTCATATTCATTGAAGATGCTAAGTCAGTAATAACATTACCTAAATAACCTGCCACACTACCAGTTATATTTGGATTACCACTATTTGTACTTGCAGTACCTGGTGCATATTTTGGTAACTTCCGTTTTATATTTTTTTTCTTCATATTATAGATGTGAATATCTGTATGACGTATTTATATACGGTATAGATATATTACCGTCATTTTTTAAACCAAATAATACTTTTAAGTATTTCCCACGTAATCTATCTGCAAATTTAGTTTTATTGTTACTCCTAGGTACATTTAAATTATATGAACTTTCCCTTAAGCTAACAGTAGGGTTATCTATTGTACCTGATGATTGAGTTAAAGTTTCACACAGTATATTATTAAATTTACAATCACCATTACCAGTAAGAGTAATATTATCAAATACTTTAGTATTACTAAAATTTTCATTAACTACATATTGTAAACTACCGTAATATATGTTATCAAAGAATTCAGGTATAGTATTGGCATTGTATTTATGTAATTTGCCAGTATAATTTTCATTACTTACGAATATGTAATCTTTAAAGTCTAATTTCCATTCAAAATTAAATCCTGTAACTGTACTAAATGCTTGTATATATTCGCTAAATACAGGATTCTTTTCTTCATCGCTTATGTTAAATACTGTTTCATTATATTTTTTATCATACAAAGCATTTAACGACACAGGATGTGATATAGATTCCAGTAAAGTATTAATGTTTTTAACTTTAGACAATATAGTGAAATTACCATTATAAGAATATATTTCCTTGTTAAGAGAATTATACCAATATAAAGCATTATCACTATTTATCATAGTATTTACTGCTTGTATATCTATACCATATAGTTCACTTATATAATCAAATCTACCAAGCAATGTTCCTGTACCTAATACAAGTTCACCAGGATTATTATCTTGTATCAAAGATCTTTCATTAGTACTTACTATACCAAACGCTTTATCTTGAAAATAAAATAATCTATTCCTAAAGTTTTTAAGTTTATTTATACTACCATAAGTAGTATCGACGTCTATATAATCTAATGGTTTGAACATTAACCAACTATCATTTTCTTCGTCGTTTGTTTTAGGTTGACTCACATATATCCTACTATCAAACGTTTTATTATCATCATCTTCATCTCTATCTGCTGTAAATATTTGTGCAGTAGGATTAGCTGAATATGCTGTATTATACTGATACATATCCTCATTCTGAGAATAAGTTACATTAGAACTATAATTGCCAGCATATAACTGTAAGTATTTCTCCTGCGTTTCATTATACGTTGGTGGTATTCTCAAATTAGTATTTATTGATGATTCCACAGGTATATAACTTATCGTAGACATACGTTGTGCTCTAGCATTAGTATCTGCATTCCATAAACCTTGATATGCAGTCATATGTTCAAATATATTTATGAAAGTATCCCCACCAAATACAGGAGCTGTAACACCACCGTTTACATTCCAACCTACAAACCAACCGGTACTAACATATTCGGTATTTACTCTGGAACTATAAGTTTCACCACCATATACTGAACCGGATCTTTTTATATTAACTAGGAATGTACTTGCAACAGATAATTTTCTTCTATTATCATCACCACTAAGATCACTTTTGTATGAACCCCATATACCATATATTTGATTGTGTAAATCATCAGAATTAAATAAAGCACATACACCAAAGGGACCACTTTTTGCTGAATCCATAGACCCAGTACCAAAATAGGTGTCATAGTAGTTTACGTATGTGTCCCCACCAATAACAGTAGATAAATAATTCATTAGCTCACTAGAATCAGTCTTACCTAAAAATTCAGTTTGATTCATATTAGTAGGTAATACTATATCGTTAATAGTTGCTTTGATATTGCATATATTCTTATAATATTGCGTACTAGCAGAATCACCTACTGTTATATCTATCGTAGGTTCATAATCATAATATTTTGCTATTAAAGCATCTTCGTAATATGAAGATACTGTACCACCAGCTAAACTATCAGAACCACGTAAACATACTAAATCGTTATTTAAAATCGTTAAACCAGCATTTAAATCTCTGCCATTACCATTGTTACCTTGTTTCATTACCCTTACCGCACTACTATCCAAACCGTAGTATGAAGTTGCAGCAGATGCTATATTCATGGTAAGCGAATAATTTTTGATAGATTCTATAAATGTATCCTGATTAAATACTATCTCTGGTGTAACTAATATAAAATAATTATCTACAACATGATTGCTGATGTTTGTATTTCTATCTGATGATGCATAATAACCGAATTTTGTAGGATATGCTAGCCAAGGAAATGGTCTTAAATTTTTATACTGAGTAGTATCACCACCACTATATCTACATACTTTAGATATTAAGCCTTGTGTAAGTATAGTTCTATCTTGTATATCCCTTTTTGCTCTTACTATTTCTATTTTACTTATTCCTGTAGGTACATTTTTAAATTCAAATTCTAATCCTAATGGAATTATAGATAACTCTACTATTCTATCGTCATTTCCTGTGGTACCTACTTTTATTTTGTCGTTTAAACCTATTATAGAATAATCAGCATCATCATCTGGTGTTTGTGCATGCATAAATGGCATACGTATATCACCTATCCATTTTACTGTGGATTTTTCACCTTTATCATTATAAAATACACAACCTATACGATATATTTCATCCCTTTGAAAACTTCGTAATCTTTGAGCTATTATATCGTTAGAATAATCTAAAGTAGGATATGAAAGCATATCATAATTATTCAATGATATACGCTTTATTGTACTATCATATTCACTTAATTTACCGTAGTATGGTATATCTATACTATCTGATAAACTATATTGAGAATTAAAATATGTAGTATCTGATACAGATAATTTACCTTCAGTAGGATCTGAACTGGTACTAGTAGTAATATTACAAGATGCTGCTAATTTAGTACGTATCATACGATAACGTACATTTTTACCAACCCCACCAAAATCTAATGCAGAACCGCTTAAATTACCATATACATAATAATCATCTGTATAATCCTGACTCAAATCACAATAATTATAAGGGTTTATACAATCATGTGTTATTGGTATATCATCAAATAAAGCACCTGTATTATTAGATAAAAAATCAGTAAGAGATATAGATCTGTTAATTTCATCATTTAAGCTAGATGCTAGCTTAAGCTTCATTTCATTACCTGTATCACTAGGTACATACTTAAACCTATATGCTCTAGCATCAAAATCTATATCCCATGTAGAATCTACAACATTAGCAGCAAAGAGATAGTTATCTTTCTGTTCAATAGTTTTTGGTATTAAACTGATACCAGATAGCGAATTAAATTCTTCTAACGTTAATTCATTTATAACTAATGAACCAGTATCTTTTATTCTTATATAAGTGTATCTTTCTTCAGATAGATATGTAGATGGCGTTAATTTACTTTCGTTTATTATTTTTACTACTGGTAAATCCGTAGTATTCTCATAAAAAATAGAATATACACGTATATAATTGTACGCATTTACGCTTATATAAGATTGTAATGGTATCTCTATCTCTATCCCTTTACCTGAATTAACGTTTGTTTTACTACCTTCATAATATCTAGATCCAGAACTATCTGTATTATCAACGTTAATGTAAATCATATCACTCAAAGGTGATAAATTACTTTGAGAACCATTTTTATTATATAGCTGTACAGCATATTGAATTGAACCAGTTTTCAAATCACCTGTAATATAACCTACAAACTCTGGCTTTGGTACAAACGATACTGATTTAGAAGAAATGTTATTATATTTTGTTAATTCGGTAATAGGATTACCTTCATAATCTCCTAATATTTTTGACTCATTAGCTATATTTACATAGTATAATTCGTGCTTTTTGTCTGTAAAATATACTTTTATATTGTCATCTGCTTCATATCTAGTTACAAATTGTAGAGCATTACTATTGGTTTCATAATTATTTATATTAAAATCACCATGACATACTTCTATATAACCTTTTTCTGTACCACCAGTGTTTAATAAATCATCTAAACCTATTTTGTATATGTAATTATATTTTACTACACCACTGTTTGTTGTTATAATGCTAGTAGTAACTATAACACCTATGTTCCTTACTGTGGTAGAACCAATTATATAATGTTCACCAGTAATATACGTAGTGTTTTCTTCATATACGGGTAAAGGTAATGCTAAATCTGTATCACTACTAGTAGACACTGAGCTTGTACCAGTCATTAACTGCAATGCACCAACATTATCATTACCTTGTTTTATAACACGTATATTAGTAGCATATTTGTATGAATCAGCTTTAATTAATGATTCATCCATATCTGTATTCATACCACCAGTAAAAGTGTTAGTGGCTATGTTACCGTTAAATGACTTATGCATAATTAGTTATTATTATATATTTCTTCTTGTTTATTACTATAATAATAGTACGTATCATGTGAATCTATCTCAGGTATCAATCTCAACCATACATTTTGTATAGTTTTCATTGTATCCCCACTAGGCATTAGCGCTTCAGCATATGCTTGTTTACAATAGAAATTCCATGAACGTTTAATATCATAGTAAATTTCTCTATTCATCCTGCCATTCATATAGTCAGGATATTTTAACTTCATAGTTATATACCAATATATTGCTTCTTGATAAGATATTAAATCAGGTATCAAAGGGTAACCATCTTTATCCCTAGGTATAGCGTAGTAAGATAACTTTAAATAACCGTCTCTTTTACTGGTAACTATATAACCCGGTTTAATAGCATATTGAAGCGTATCTAAAGTAAATAACTTATCATCAGATTTAACACCAAAACTGCCAGTAGTAAGTACCATAGGTTGCCAACTTGTTTCATTAGTATTATTTAATGAAAAAGCCACCTGAGCCAAATGATGTAAATCACTAGGCAAGGCGGCTTGGTAGTCTTTTAACTTAAGGTATGGTACTCCGTTTTCACCGGAAGTTTTGTGTATCAATTGTGTTACTGCACCTATTTTTTCAATAGCTTCACCACACCATTCAATCATATCTGAAATGCGTAGTGATTCCTCTTTAATATTTAAGTCAGCCAAAACTTTAGCAATAACACTTCGTGAACTTATTAAATTATAAACCATCCTTCAATGTAATCTCTTTCTTTATTCTTTATTATTTGTGCTAATCTACGTTTATTGGCTCTAGTCATAACTAGTTGATATTTAGTCTTATTTGGTATAATACATTCTTTCTTTAACCAATGACATCTGTATTTCCAACCATCACTGTGTTCATTTAAGTATAATATTGTTTTACCATATTCTCTAGTTTTCTGAAAATCTATAGAACAATGTTTACCATCCCAATAAGTAGGCTTCGTTTTAATTATACGTATTACACCTATTCTACTTGGTAATTTTACTTCTTCACCACGTTCTATTATTTCATCTCGTATAAACTTGAAATATTCCTCTAATATTTTTCTATATGTTTTATAATCAACCTTATAATTAATATTACTTTTTACTTCATCTAAGTAATATTGATAAAAATCAACTATAGTATATGACTTTCCACTTTTCATCGTTCAACAGTTATATTTTCTAAATCATTAGAACTATTATTTTTAGTATCTGAAGGCATCCTTACCATTATACCAAGTTCTCTTTCAAATATTAACTGTTTGAGCGTAGGTATCATATTAGCTGGCATAGGATACGCTAAATCAGGATTATAGCATTTAGTACCATCTGATTTAGTTTCATTTGCTATTGTAGTAGGATCTTCAGCTATTAAACGCACATTTATATATTCTAATAACTTAGGTCCTTCAACATATATATGATTACCCCTTAAATAAGAAACATAATCGTTACAAGTATATCTCCTATCAGGTTGCCATAAAGCTCGCTGTTCAGACATTAATTGAATAGGATTACCATATATATCAGTAACAGATAATAAACCATTACCAAAATGAAAATCTATAGTTTTAGGTATTTCTAATTCTGTTATATGTCTGTATTTATCAGTAGGTAGTTTACTTGGTTTTCCATAGTCAACTTTAAGTAAACGTAAACCGTCTAAATTCTGTATATAATTAGGATTTACTTCCCTACCTTTATCAATATCCTGTTTGATTAGCATTGCTCTGTAGTAGTGAATCCATTGCTCAATTTGTAATCTACTTAGGTTTTCACTTTGTACTACATCACCGTTTCTTATTTCTAGGGCTACATCATCTATTAACGTATTTAATGAGTTGAATGTTGCCATAAATACTGTATTTTTTTACATTCTAGTAATAGTAATTAATATTTTTTTACCTTCTTCAATATATTTGTTAAATTTTTTAACAATATCTATTTCGTACGGTGTCGAATTAATCACTTTTCCTTTTACTTTATTTTCACCAACTATGATACATCCTGCTGAATCTTGTTCTGTATTACCTCTATGAATACGTATACCTATAAAGTGAGGAACATCAATAAGTAAAGGTAATACTCTTTTAAACTTATTAGAATAAGTCATTTTAATTTCATATGTACCAGCAGGTATTGCAGTCTTAGCATATACCTTTTCTTTGCATTTACACGATTGCCCTTTTACTGTATATGGGCAATTCTTTGGTAAATCTCTAACTGCATCTTCGATAGTATCACAGTAATATTTACCATCTATATACAATCTACCTATTGTATATTTATCGTTCTGTGCTATCGTTTTTAATTCTATATTAACAGTATTCATTATGCAGCAGGTGTTTCTAATGCTGTAACTCTAGTTTCTAATGAACTTACTTTACCTTCTAAAGTAGAAACCTTACTATTTAACGTACTTATACTAGTAGTATGTGAACTAACCGTGTTATTAAGTTTAGTTAATTCATTCTGTATAGTAGTAATATCAGCCGTTATTTCATCTAAAGCTTCAGTATCGCTATTTAATTCTTTTAGTTTCTTTTCTATATTAGCAAAAGATTCGTTTATTATAGCTATACTTTCAGCGGATGCGTTACTTAATTTTCTCATATGTTTAATTATTAATGATAACAGGCGAATCAGTTACTATATTAATACCGCCTATAGTTGAACCTTCAATCGATAACTCTTTGTGATTTGGTACTACATTTAATGCTACACCGTCTTTTTGCACAATAATTAAATACCCTACACAATTCATACTATCTTCTGGATGTAATATAATTATTTGACCACGTAATACATTGTGTGCAGTATCAGAACTCAATGTAACCATTTTATCTATACTGTCCTTTGTTTCATCTATTTTTACAATTATATTACCATCACCAGTTTTCCAAGGTAATTTTTGTATTTTCATTACTGTATGTTTTCTTCACTAGAAACCCATTCATCACTAGTAATTAAAGTTTTAAATTCGTCACTATTACTATCGTAAGATGCGTATGGTATTTCTTGTGTTTCAATATCGTCATTAAGTGGCTGTGGAAGCAAAGATAAAAATATACTATCGTGTATCAATGCTTCTGTTCCATCAACATTCATTCTTCTTGTTTCCCAATCAGGATCAATTTCTTTTAATGTTTCTACTGGTACTATATAAAATCTCATAAACTAATTATTTTTATAATGTATATAATTTAGCATCTACTAAATATATTAAATTACTAATGTTTACTGTACTACGCTTATACATTTTGGTAATTTCTATTAATATAAAATCATCTTGTGTACCACCTAAATCTGATGGTTCTTTTGCAGAAGGTGTCTTATATACTGGAGATGAAGAGTTATTAGTAACGTTGATAGTTGTTATAGCTGCAGGTACTAAAAATTTATATGTATTATTAACATTTTCAGAATTATTAAACAATGCCGTATTAATATCTATTGAAATCAGACCTGATGAAGTATTGACGAAAAAATTATCACCAGGTTCAGCATCATTGATGGTGTTTGATGTTGTATAACGGAATTTCCTTATAGGTATAGTTTGTAAATTAATATTATTTACATTACATGTATAATTACCGTTAGAATAATTAATTACTTTAGTATATAAAGTATTAAAGAAAGTGAAATATAAATATAACGCTGAGCTAGAGATATTAACATAATCTACTCCACATACTGATGCTTTAGATGAATCAACGAGTCTTATATATGTAGCAGTGTTAATTTTGTTAACAAAATCATTCCAATCAGAAGCTACTTTCTTTATCCAATTTGAAATTGTTGCACTAGATGAATCTTCATTAATATTAATTATATCATCCGGTAAATCTAAGTGAATGGGAATCAAATCATTAGCTTCAGCAATCATAATAGTCTTTTCAGCTAAAGAACTTACAGTAGCACAACTTGTTGAATTAAGTTGAATCTTCGATGAATTGCTAATTTCATTTGGTGCTAAATCGGTAAGTTTATTTATGTCTGTATACGTTATTGCCATATTTTTATTAATTAGTGTGAACAGCTTTTATATTATCATAAGTAGCATAGACGTCATCGTAAGTTGCTATGACACCATCTAAACCTAACTGATGTAAATTTAACGGTTCTGATGACATATTATTAGTTAGTGTTATCTTTACACTTCCATCTTTTGCTTCAAATGTTTTATTAGGATAAATAGTTATTGTACCACCAGAAGAATCAACATCGGGATAGAACATATCATTAGGATTAACATATTCATAGTTTACACCCTCCCCTGTACCTATATTTATAACCTCTGTACTACCTGAAGAATAAGTATATTCAACTCTATTTATAAAGTTTACATTAGTATATCCTTTAGCAGGTAATCTATCAATACTAGCACCAGCTGACGTAACTTGAATCATAACATCTGTCATAGTCTTGGTGTTTGCATCTTGAGAATAACTAACTTCTCTTGTAGCACCAACAGAATTATACGTTGCTCTTATAAATACAGATCTTTGACCACCCTCTGTGTTACCTCTATTTTCAGCAGATAATTGTGAATTTGATAATGAAAATCCTTCAGCACTAGATTGATTTGTGATTTCATATGTAGCTGGAACTAATTTGGTATCTTTATATACACCATTTACATATGTATCCATATAAGCTTTTAATGTTATAGTACTTCCACTAGCAGGAAAAGATACAAAATCCTCAGGATCAGTTTTGATTATTAAACTATATTGGTACGTAGCTTTAGACTGAGTTACTTGTAAATCTACTGTCTTTTGATTATTTATAGTAACATTTGGAGCATTCGTTCGGAATGTAATTGTTTTTACCCTAGGTTGTTCATTTAAATTTTCATCAGAACCAATGAAAATTTCTTGTGTATGTTCAGTAGGTTTCATATAAACATACATATTGCCTCCCTCATCCCAAGGGATAACTACTTTGTTATAATCGCTTAAATCCAATGTAGATTCAACAGCAGATAATTCCAACTTTGTAATTAAATTTTCATTGTTATCATTCATAATTTTAATTATTTTATTTAAGCAATATACGGGTTTATACCCGTATAAAGCCTAAATTTATTTACTGCAAAGTTATGCCACAGTAAATGTAGTATTAGTAGTAACTTGTACAGATACTTCACTACCATCTTGTGGTACATCTACTGAAGTAGGACTTACCTCTAATGTAGGATCACCAGCAGTCTGATTAAGTGTAATAGTAGCACTAACTGAAGTACTTTCTGCTTTTACTGTTATCTGTTGTGTTCTAGATTCTATTGTATCATTTGCTGTAGCATCTAATTGAATACTAAACGCGTATTTAGCAGATGCTCCTGGATCATCATCTATCTCAACACCATTTGTTGCACTAGATCCGTTTGCAGTGTAGGATAAAGCAGAAATATCAGTTGTTATTATTTCTCCAGAACCCTTTGTAAATGTAAGTATTGAAGAGTTTGACGTACCGGTAATAGTAATCTTACCACCATCTTTATCAACTGCTTGTGTAGAACCATTATCAAATGATACAAATTCTGCGGCTGGTAAATGATTTGCCGTAAATTGTTTTGATCCAGTTACACCGGGTGCAGTTACAGTAAACGTAGCCGTTTGTTTAACACGATTACCTCTATTTGCAGTTTGTGCTTTTACTTTTAAAGTGGTATCACCAGATCCTGTTGATGGATTAACAATAATACCATTTTTTGTAATATCAGCCATGTTTTTTTTTTTTTCGTTAGACTTATATTTTTTTAACTTACACTAAACGAAGTATTTGTATATACTTGGTTAGTGTCTTCATAGTTATTTAGGCTTGATAAATTAATAAGGAACTTCTCTAATGTTAATATTGGTTCCTCAGTTTTTGACCAAATAACTGTACCATTGTATATAACTCTTTGAATCTCCTTACCATTATATACAATTCTATTTACATTATTTCCTTGAAAGATTATACTACCCATAACACTAGTATTATGCACTCTCTGTATACTCAAAATAAAGTATATTATCCTGTATACTTGGTGCTTGATTAGTGACTATAATCTTTTCTACCATATCAGAAGTTATACCTTTGTCAAATAATCTCCATTTACCAGTGGTTTCATCAACCTCATTGGTACTATTAAACTTATAAATATTATCATCTTCTTTGCAATAAGAAAGATGACCATCATCAATATCTGTTTCAGGGTAAGCTTTCATTTCAGCTAAGGTATCAAATGAATCCCTTTCAAAATTAGGTTTCTTACCTCTATACCCCATGTTATCACCTATTTGTATTGCCATATTTTAAGCATAAATTTGTTTAAAATTACTAACTGACGTCGGGTCAATCATTAAGTATATATAGTAAGCTTCCCCATTAACAGTCAACTCTGTTCTATTGTATGATCCAATATAGTCAAAATTATTAGCATCTTTGATACTGGTTAATGCACCTAATGATTTAGGATAAGCATAACATAACTTTTGATTAGTTAAAGTTGCTGTACCAGTATATGCTTTTGTATTTTTAACTGTCTTGGTAGTTAAAGCTTTAATAGTTTCTTCTGTAGGTGTAAAATCAGTTGCCACAACACCAAAATAACTTGCAGCTACAAATGTTGCAGTAGTAGACCCTGATTTTTCTTGACCACCTTTTGTTACTCTTACTGTATATGTAGTAGTTGTGGTAACATTGGTAAATACTTTATTAGTATCTGTATTAGTTACAGATTCATTATTCACAGTCACTGTATCTGGTGTTACTACACTATCGCCTTCTTTAACAGTCCATCTTACAGTAACTGATTGTGAGGTACCTTTTTCATAAGTACTACCTCCTGATACACTTAAAGTTAAAGGAAATACTTTTTGAGATAAACGAACTATTTCTTCAGATATTACTTTATTTTGTACAGGATTTTCAGATTCAGTACTTAAAGCGTCATCCACTGTAATTGTGGTGCCCACCCCCCCATCTGCTACTTCCTGCAATAATTCGTTTATCTCTTCTGCTGAAAAATTTAACTGTTTTGTTGCCATATATATTAATTTACGAAGTTACTGTTAGATAGTAATCCTGCGAATCAGTTAATTTATTTCCTTGTGAATCTAATAATTGGAATTCTAAAAAATATTGGTTTATAATCTTCTGTATTTGTTCAGCCGTCAAAGCTTCTTTAAATCCTAAGAACTTTCTAATATGCACTTTAGCAAAATATCCGTTTGATAATGCATTTTTGAAAAATATAGGAATTTTACTATTATTTTTAGTAACAATGTTATTAGTTATAGTAATAACATTTCTTTTAGTTATTAAATCGTTACATCTAACTGTATTATTTTCAACACCGTCTATATATGTTAAACCAGAATTTCGCTCATTATAAGCAATGCTATTTTTAGTAGTAAAAATACCAAATGTATTAGTTTCAACTGAATTATTAGCACTGATTCGTTGATCATATATAAAAGTGTTTGTAGATAAATTAATAATATCAAGAAATACGGTTTTAAACCCTTCTGTTTGATTTTGTATAATAGCGTAATCATCTACACCGTCAGAAACTAAAGCCCCCTCAAAGAATCCGCTTTCCTCTGTTCCTGCAAAATTGAAAAGTTGCAAAGTCTTGCTTTTGTCTGTGGCTAAATTCTCGATTGTAGTAGGAAAATCCGTATTGTTATAAAGGCTAAAATCGTAGTACACTTCCGGTTCAGGAATAATATTTATATCACCATCTACTCCGTTACGTTGCTTGGCTACATTTAGATTATTATCATACTCTGAATCTGTCAGATAATTTCCAAAAAGTATTACTTCATGTAAATTACCATTAGAACAATAACCAGTACCACCAAAAAAATTAAGTAAAGATATGCCTGAACTATAATTACTAACATTATTAGTTAATAATAAATAATTAAGAGGTTCGGGTAATACGTTATTTGGCGAGGAAGTTAAATAACTATTTGCTGATCCCATACGATTATTAACGGTAATACATAATCCACCATTATTATTATCCGATCTAAAACCTAATACGTACTTTAGACTTCCACTCTTATTTTCAAATTCAGAAGTTATTATAAGAATATTTTCAATACTTAATTCTTCATTATGAATTAAATAATCATCGATTCCGTCGCTGCATATTCCTCCCTGGTTCCAACCGCTTTCGCGAGTCCAAGCAAAATTATAAGGCGTCAAGTCGTTGCCATTTCCGGAGATATCGGTTATTTGCCGGTCTGTCTCATTCGATTTGTTACCCCCAAAGTACCACCATGCACTAATATCACCTTGATACTTTAACGCCCTTTTGACCTTACATTCACACATCATATAAGGCTTGACCGATGCAGGAGGAGTGCCGAACCATGTTTCATTGTCGGACGTTTGCGGGGCGGGTATTCCTTCTAAAATGGTCTCTACCGGTTCGGCCAATTCTCCGATAAATTCGAAACCGTCCCCGATAAGTTCTAGAAATTCTTCTTTAGTCGGTTTGTCTGTAATAACCCATCCACTTAATATAGAAGAATTTTCGACTAAATACCAGGTATTAAGTATATCGGCAGTAGGCGCATACGTAAATTTATTGCACATATAATGATTTACATATTTTGTATTGGCTCTAAAATATTTGAAATCATTACTAATTATGCCTTTATTTACACCAAGTATTTGAACATAATAATTAGTATGCGATGTATCTATCTTACTTACACTAACTATATCATCAGGTGTAATTTTGACATAACCTACCCTTTGCACATGCCTCCAGTTCTTCCCGTCCCACTCGATAGAATCACATATACCTTTCGGTATCGACCGCAAAACGATATCTCCGAAATCGACAACCTGCAGAGCCACTCCGGTTTCGCTGCCGGATATACACAGTTTCAGGCCTTCATCGCCTACTGACAATAGCGGTATAGGCGATTCCGGTGTCGGAGTGCCGTCCTGTACCGTATAGCCCAGAATCTTAAACGATTCTATATTATCGTTATCCCGGTCCCGGTAAGTATTATACACCGGGAATTTCTTTCCAGAAGCGTAAGTTCTCTCTGCGATTATATCTATGGGGTCTACATCATCAGGAATATTAATACCATTCCTAATCTGTGATACTAAAAAATTACTTTGAACTTCTTCATCTGTCAATGCTCTATTATAAGCGATAGCCTCGTAGAATCTCTCTTTAACAAAGTAATTACTAGCAGAATTATAACTCCCGGAAATACCTATATTATATAAATTATAACCATCCTTAGAGTTTGAAATCGCTAAAGTATGAATAGAATCATCACCATTAACAATATTATATGAAGTAACCTCTTCTCCATCTATATACCCTTTAGCAGAATCAGCAACTTGCTCTGAAACAACTAATTTATTTCTATCAAATAGAATATTAATACTATTCGTATCAGTCCAGTTTGATAATAAAGCTAAATTTCTATTACTATTATCATTCAAATCAGACACTACAGCTTGAATAAAACCAATATATCGTTCAATTTTTACATTAGCATTATCATCAATACCATCAAATTGCAAATATGTAGGATGGAAACCAGATTCATTTGTATAGTTTAAATTCCTTATTGTTAAATCATGATTACCCAATTTATCAGGTATCACAGTAGGCTTATTCACATTAGTCAAGCCAAATGGTTGCCACCAACTTAACATACCATCTTGTACATACTCTATTTTCTTACCAGATATAGTAGTATCTACATCATAATAACCTTGTAAATATGGTTTGACTTGTTGATCATTAGTCAATAAATAAGTAGTACCATTTAGCGTTTGTAATTTAGGTAAGTCTAAAATAGTTTCAACAGGTTCAGCTAGTTCACATAAGAATTCTGCACCCATTATAAGAGATTTAGCCTCCTCAAAAGTGGCTGGTTTATTAGAATCCCATACTACGTAAATAGTATTTGAATAATTATGAAAACGCGGTACACTACTTGCCGAATTAGATATTTTAGAACAAAGATTCGTATTATTTGCAGAAGCTTTAGTAATCAAAGTGTAATTAATTTGTATTGTTACTCTATTACTTGCTGCTAGTTGATCTTGTATCGTAGTGTTCTTATCTATTATTATGCTAACAATTCTTTGTATATGTTTCCATTGACCATTTTGATATACTATTTCATCGCATACACCATTTGGTAATGAACGTAATTTGATATTACCAAAATCAATTATTTGTCCACTTTTACTAGGATCATTTATATCTAATGAATATAATTGTAGGTAATTTTCACCCACCGAAATTATTGGTACAGGATTTTCTATACTAGGAGTACCATCTTGTACTGAATTACCAAATATATGCAATTCGGTAACTCCAGACCCAGTACTAGCGTATAAGTAAGCATTTTTACCAGAAAAATATACATCTTTTTGTATATTAGAATCCTCACCACCTGCACCGCCTATACTTACATTTATAAACCAATCATCAAATTTAAGTATACTGGGTCTTAAAAACCTACTTAATTCCATTACGACCTATATAATATTTTTGTTATTGTGCCAGACCCAGTACTAGCGTTTACTTTAATAAAAGAACCTTTCCCCATACCAAATACATTGAATATGGTACTGTCATCTGCATCTGTTAAAACTACTTCACTATCTTGTACTATTGCATACGGACCTTCTTCCTGCAATGAATGTAATAAATTCAATGTTGGGTTACCTGTATAAAATACCTGTATACTAAAAGGATTTCCTTCTGTAAGTATAATAGGTTGTTTATCCATAGTACCATCGGTAATAGTGATTAATTCATTAATTTCTTTTAGCATGATTTAATATTTTACTATAATTTCGCACTGAATTAATTTATCTTGATAAGGACGTATAGCCTCATTAACAGCTACATGTGCTTTCAAATCGTTAAGTTCTTTAGAGAGAGCATCGAAAGAATCACGAGTTGATTTATACAGATTAAAGTCTGCATCAATTTGACTCTTATACAAACCAAACATTTCGCGGTCTATTACTTGTCTGTCTTCGAAACGTTGATTCTGATCTTTCAATTGATTTTCATAAAGAGCTCTGGTTAAAGCTAAATTATTTTCACATTCTTTTTGGGAGATGGATAATTCAGCAGCATTATAACCTCCGTTCCAATATCCATTCCAAGCTGCGTTTGCTAACCAAGGATTAACACAACCACAGTTATTAGAAGTATTGAAAAGACTAGAAGGTTTATTATTTGTACCGAACAAACCACCTATTGCACCAAGACCAAGAGCAGTCCCGGCAATACCAAGTCCCAATGCAGTGCCAGCAACACCTTTACTTGCAAATTCCATAAATATATAAAATTTAAATTAAACTAATTAAATAAAACGCCAGATTCATTCGCCAAAATGAATCTTATTTATTTAGTATGTATGACATTATTTGCGAATCTTTACTACTCTAGTTTCTTCAGTTTTGATTAAATCATTACTGTTAACTATTTCGTATTTTTCGATTCTATCTTTTTTGAAATCAAACCTTATTAGTCTTTTCCAAAAATCTTTGAATCGTTTTTCATCATATACATTACGATAAACTTTATCTTCTAAAACATATAGTATTTGACTGTTTTCTATATGTAATATATTGGTAATATTACCAATACTATCTAATTTAATTATAGAAGTAGTTTCAGGATTAGGTTTCAATGTGATATTGAAACTACAGTTAGTACCTAACATAACTGTATCCCTTATCGTATCGTTTATAACTGTTTTATTTAATATAGCTTGCTGGAGTGCCTTATCTTTGATTTTAAGGACTTTTTTAGTTGAATCAATAGTTTGTATCATTTTATCGTTAGAAGCCTTTAAATCGTTTAATTTTAAGCTTAAAACGCGTTTTTCATCAGTAATACCACTAACTATTTGTTCATAGGCAATTCTATTATTCTTTTCCATGCCTAATTCATTATCAGCACGTTTCCATGCTTTAAAAAGCATAACGTTACCTACTAATAATAGTGATACCAAAATTAATACAAATATTGAACGTTTCATAATTTATTTCTTATTTCTAATAGCGCTTTTTGACTTTTGTTCCATCTCTTTTTCTATGTCAATATCATATTGTTTCATTATTTTTTTATTTACTATTACTTTCAATAATTTTAATGGACTCTGTGGATGTAAAGTAATTTGATTACTCAATATTGATATTAACTGTGTAATACAAACAAACCACGAAAAGAAAGAACATAATGATATCTTATCACCCAAGTATGGAACATATACGTCTATTAAATGACCTAGTATTATAATCAATGACGAATCTATAAATTTATCTACTGTAGTTCGCCACATATAATTCCAATCAATTTTCTTCCTTACTTTTTTAGCTACTCGTAAACCATAATATAAATCTACAAGTATAAATACTAATGCTACTATCAATGGATATTTGATAGGCATAAGTATTGCAGCAATACCACTGATTGCTATATTTATTGATGTTGTGGTATTTGCCATGACAACATATTTAAGCGTTCAACTTACTTTCAATATAATCTAACTCGTCTAATACTGCATATAATATTTGTTCTAATTCTTTTATACCAGTCTGTAATTCTGAAACGGTAGTACTTTTGTTTATTATATTACTTATTAAGTCTTTTATAATAATCTTCTTATTGTTGCTAGCTTGTACTACTGGTATAATATCATTATCACCTAACGTATTAGTAGCTGGAAATTGTGATATTTTTAATCCTTCCATATTACATTATATAATTACTAGCAGATTCGGTTAATATGTAATTACCGTTCTCAGTTAATATTCCGTTACAAAAATCTATACGCTTACCAGAAATAGGAGAATACTGTTTTAAATCGTTATATAATTCTTCTAAATATCTTATATTAGTTAATGACCATTCATGATCATTACCATATTTTATCATATCTAATAACATCTTCATGAATATAATATTATTCAAATTAATATGTGAATAATTTAAATTCAATCGTAAGTTATTATTTAATCGATAACCTAAATTATTTATATATGAGTATTCTTCATTCATAGTAATGAACAATTACCGTTATAGCATGTAATATTAGTCTTAATATTTGATTTGCTGTTAGTTATACTAGTTTTACTTATAGGTTCTATAGCTGTATCTATATCGTGAAAATCAGACATTTTCATCAAATCGTTATAATAGATCATAGCATCCATTATCTCGTTTAATTCATAAGCATTATCTAACAGATTTTCTCTAAAATTAAATACTGCTAATCTGTTACGTAGTACATGATCATGGCATATATCATCAAATTGTTTTATATTATGCAATTTGATTTCATACAAATGTTTTTTATTTAATGCTAATGCTACAGTGGGTTTTACTTCGTCTGTTACGATTGATATAGCATACAAATCGTCGAAACTTGTAAAGTTAGTTTCAGTTACTTCAACATAGATATATCCCTCAGCATCTGTTAATTCTACAGATTTAACAAACTCATGATCACTAGCAGTAGTACTATTTAAATTGGCTACGTTACAGTAGCTATCTATATACATAGTAACACTAACTGTATCTTCATTATCTTTTCTATAAGATATTGCAATATTGTCACTATCTACGTATGTTTGTAAAATATCTACATGCATAGTTAAAAAAATAAAGGGGCTAAGTCACCAAAGCCCCTGATTATAAATTTGAATCGTTATTAGGCTGCTGAACCGCTAACGAATGCCTTAATCAATCCGTATATACCTGAAGCATCGAGGCTACCTTTTTCAACGTATACTTCAGTAGCAACGTGAGTAGCTTTCATATATTGATTATCAGGAGATTGATATTTACGTTCGCTTTCGATAACTACAGAAGCATAAGTTTTAGATAAATCTACATTCAATTCTGGCATAATAACCGGGAAATGAGTAAGATTTGTAATACCTCTATAAGCCAAAGCTTCTTTTTCTCTATCACGAACTATTTTAGCATTACCAGTACCAGGATTAGCAGGAGTAGTTTCTGCAATAGTAACATCAGCCTCTACTTTCTGTCCTTTAGCAAAACCAGTTGCTTGATAATCGTTCATATAAACGAAAGGACGCATTACTACTTGAGAATACTGATTAATGGAGTTTTTACCTTCATTATCATCTTTAACTTTAGCAGTAAGAGTTAATTTAGCAGCTGAAGCAACAGCGGTACATCTAGCACCAGTATGTTTTTCAATAAGAGCTTCGAATTTACTAGCAAGTGTACTAGCAGTATCTCCGTTCTTAGCTATATAATCATAGGTATGAGTAAACTGTCCTGGTTCTTCATACATATCTTCATAAACAATCCGAATAACATATCTGTTACCTTCTACTACACTATTGAAAGTAATATCCCATACATTTTCAACAGGTGCAGTTGCAGCACTATCTGCAATAGTTGATACATGTTTGATTTCGTCTCTGCCAATAACATTAGAATATTTAACGTCATTGTTAGCAGCATTCATAACCAAACCAAGTTTGATGTGTGTAGCAGCGGCTGCATCAGCTTTTGAAGCTATGTATTTACCAGTCTCTGCATTAATCATAATTATCTGTCCTGGATTATTTGCAGCAAGAGTAGAAGCTACGTTAGTAGCAGTCTGTGCTTTACCTACCAAAACAGTATTTACGTGTTTAAGCATATTATTTTATTAATTTTTGAGTTAAACATTGAGCTCAGTTTAACTTAATTTAGTCGCTCTACTTTGCACAGTTATATAACTGTCATTTCCACGTTAAACTAAACTGAAAAAATAACCTTATTCACCTTCATTAACTTCGTTTGAATAAGTTCTATACCTTGGTTCTGCTTGATTTTCAATATACATTTTAGCGGCTAAACGAATTATTTCATCATGTGTATGAGCAGCTAAATCTGTATATTCTACCATAGGCATTGCTGTTATATTTATAGGTTCTGGTTCTTTAATATACCGTATGGAATAATTCTTTAACGTATAATTACCATCAGTATACAAATATACACCTTTACCCTGAAATAATCTAAGTGGCCTTGCATAGTTATTATGAAAATGATATTCAGATAGACTGTTATTAAGTCTACTATTTATATTATCATTCGTACATTGAACCACGTCTACAGTTTTAATAGCAGGTACTTCACCAGTTCCTTTCTTCACTGTAGGCCAACATTTAGAATTACTAGTAATATCTACTGTTTCGTTTACAACAAACCATATAGCTGAATCACTATTAAATATATTATCTAATATTATAGTTTGATACGATGTATTAGCATCTTTTATATTTTCTTCAGTAATAGATATTACTTTTTCTTTTACTAGGTTTCTTAAGTCTTCAATACGTTTTTCACTTTCTTCAAAAGCTTCTTGTTTTATATTTAAACCTGAATACCTAGTTTTAATAAATTTCCTAATACCTGCATTAATCCAATACTCAATTTCGAATGTTGTAGGTTTATTAGAAATTAACTTACTACGGTTTATCTCATTTAAAAAACCTATTTGAAAATCTAATCTTCTCATTGTTCGTTAGTATTTTTAGTAGCAGGTTTACGTTGCATTAACTTGTATTTTTCTGAAGTGAAAATATCTACAGCCAATCTGACTATATCCATATGGGTATCTTCACTTAATTCACAATCACCTTGTTTAGAATTATCTTTTACTATAGTATTTATTTCTTTAGGTATACGTATATATGTTAAATCAACATCTTGTAATTTTGTATACACATCATAATAAACAGTAAGAGACGGGGTTTTGTCGCTAGTATTACCTTCTAATATCACTGCTGGTGTGTACAATATTGGCGTATTGTAAGCGGTAGTAGTAGCTTCTTCTAATTGATTGTGTGATATTAATTGATTTATTAGTCTATTTGATTCTATATAGGAATTGACTGTTCCTGTTACAATAGATTCAGAATGAACATATAATAAATAATCGCTAGGTAAACTGTACCTACGTTGAGTTGGCGTTAAATCAACAGGTTCATCATCTATATTACTTAGTAATGCATTTACTATAAGACCTTTAAAAGAATCTAAGTTTCGTTTAATATTTTGAGTAGCATTTGTTAGCTGATCACCTTGAGTAAAGGACAACAATACATAACGTATCTGTGCCATATTAAGTACAGAAAATATAGTGTCAGAGTCTAATTTACCTTGTAATATTAACGAAGGATTAGCCAATTGAACCAGTCTTTCAAATTCTATTTGCATTTCCCTTGCTGTCATTATTCTTGCATATTTAAGGGTTGAACATTAGTTTGTACTCTAGGTGACTCAATATTTTCTATAGCTAAATAAACTGCTAATGCTACTATTTCATTATGAGTATGTTCTGCTATTTCAGGAGAATCTTGTAATCCTGTTATAGTAGAATTACCGTTAGTTTTACTACTGTCAAATGTCTTAGGATACTTAATGTAATTAATTTCTACTTGACATTTATCAGTTTTTTCTTTTGAATACTCAAATCGATCTACTGCAATTATAAATTGGTCTTGGTCAATAACACCTACCGGATAAGGTATATACGGTAAATTATGCGGTGTTGCCATAAAATTCTGTAGCACATCGTGCGTAACTAGACGTATGGGTATAGTAGTATCAACTGTTTGATTATCATCTTTCATTTGTACGAATATAGCAGATATGAAATACAGCATCTTATCTGATAATGTTATTTCATAGTTTATTAAATTATTAGTAGTATTTTCAGATGTATCTGTTAATCGTGCAGTACAAAGTAGATTTTGTAAATCAGCGATACGCTTCACACCGCCTTCAAAACCTTCACCAAGTACATTACTACCTGTAAACTTCTGATTTATTAGCATTAAATATGCTTTATTTAACCAGAAATCCTTCTCTTCAGGCAAGAATGACGGATAACTAGTACCATTTAATTTGTCTAGTTCTACGTCAAAAGCGGTATGCATATCTTCTAGTGTCATTATTTAGATTCTAATTCTTGAGTAATAGTAAGTTTTAAATCTTGATTTTTAGGATCATCTAAGTATGCTATAGTATCTGCTAATGAACTACCTATTATATCAGTACCATAATAGTAAACATTCTTAGATTTTCTTAAAATATTCTTAGCCAATGCAGATTCAATAATAACTTCTGTACTTCTAGATTTATTATTAACCCACTTTGTAAAGAATTTGTTTGGATTATCTTCTACTAACGAATAAAGCTTACTTTCAACAAGTTCTGCTGACATAGTATCTGATTTGTAACCATATAGACGCAAACACTTACGCATATCTTCAAGGGACATTTTATCAAATTCCTTAATAGCATTACGTTTAAGTTTATTAAGTCTATTAGATTCTTGTGCTTCAGATTCTTTATTTATTAGTACATAATCTTTATTTGGTCTCACTTCAGCTAAACCGTTTGCAACACGTTTGTGACTTTTCAAGAACAAATACTGCAATTCATCCCAAGGATTCTCTGTATGAAGTATTTTTTCTTTAGCACCTAATTTAACTGAAAATGTCTTCCAATAAGGACTGCTAGGCATCAAAGTACCTTCATCAAATCCTAATGCTTTTTCTAATCTTTTTGCTTCGTCATCAGTTAGACCTGTGTATTTATTACCAGCTCTAGTAAAATATGAACCAATGTAATCGTAGCAATCTTTGTATTTTGTTATACCTGCCCAATAATCAACATTTTTGTGGCGTAATATTACTTCCATATTATAATATAATAGAATTAATTATAAATAGTTAAAGCCTGGGAATAATCCCAGACTCCACTATATTATTTCTTTGTTTTACTCTGCGTCACAGATAAGCTCACCGCAAGCACGAGGATCACGAACCATAATACCTACTTCACCAAGGAAGTGTACAGCGTAACCGTCTTTTGCGTTAGAACGTACAGTGCTAGTAGAATTACCATATCCTGCACCCGGAGCTACAGAACCAGAAGTATTCCACATAACAAATTCACGATTTCTACGAGCTACTTTTACTACGTTAGCTTCACCATCGCGTGTACCAAAATCTATGAACGTAAATCTATAAGATTCAAGAGGTTTACCAGTAAGCGGATGTAATTTACGATTATAAGTAGTATCATCGTACAATGGGAAATAACGTAAAGTCATTTCAATACCATTTGTCATCTTATAAGTAGTAAACTGGCCACCTAATGTTAATTCCTGTCCTGATCCAGTAATAAATTTAGTATCAACCAAGTTAAATCCTGAAGCACGTTCTTTCAATATTCTATCGAACTCTCTCATACCCATTTCACCGGTCAAAGCAACGAATTTACGTTCGCCAGAACCAAGAATATTGTATGACAAATCGAATAAGAAATCTTCAAGTAATTCAGGAGTAAGATCAGTATAATACCGTTTATTTGCAGGTGAAATCTGTTGCAACAGACCGCTCCCAATATAAACAGGTCTGCCATTAGTACCCATCAAATCTGTTGTACCATCAGGATTTGCATTATATTTAGAATAAATCAAGAATCTTTCTTCACGTTTCTTCCATTCACGTAAAGCTTTCCATTGTTGATAATCTGCCCACAAATAAGAAGTTTTACCAGTAGCAGGATCCTTTAATGCAACTGCTAATACTGTGCTGTATGCTGAACCAGTAATATCATAAGACAAACGAACAGTAGTAAGATGATTACGCATCTTAAACTGAGTGTTATAGTTTATGATGTCTGCTTCATCAGAGTATTCTTCATATGCTGATGCCAAACGAGATACTTGTTTTCCAGGCAATAAAAGTTCACCAGGAACATAAGAACTAGCTTGACCATCTGCCAAATAGCAAGTGTATACCCATTCAGTACCATCTTGATAAGGTGCTCCAGATACACGAACTTGGAATTCTTTATCATCGAATTCAAGTATTGCACCAGGCTTTTTATTCACACGGAGTCGTTAATTCCGTATCGCTAGTATTACTAGCTGCTGCATCTTTCAATGCAGAATTGACTATATCACAATCCTCTAATGAGGATTTCCAGCACTTCGGATCACTTGATCCTACACCCTGGTTAGGGGTTAGTCGATGAACTCTCAAATATTCAGAATCTACTCTTAATCCTTTAAATATACCTTGTTTAACGTATAATCCTGTATTTGCATATTTTGTAATAATTGCTTTAAAATTTTTGGCAGTACAATGAAATTGCTTTGCAACATTATTTATTCCGATTATAGTAAACGATTTTCCATTATATACATTTGTAAAAGTATAGGCTTTATAATTCTGTGGTATACTATATCTTTTTTGATTAAATGAGTATTTTATATTTTCATCATTAGTTACCCATTCAAGATTGTCTACAGCATCATTTTGTCTGTTAAAATCTTTATGGTTTACTTGTTGTTTATCAGAAGGATTATCTATAAAAGTTTCTGCAACTAATCTGGAAATTCTGTATTCTCGTCTTTGTTTATCATTGCATAAACAAACTCGATTGTAACCATCCATAGATAAGCGTGGTTTAAGAAATATCCCTTTACGTATAGAATATACTTTACCGTCTTCCGTGATTTTATATAAATCTTCCCATCCTTTAATGGGTTTCATGAATATTTGCTTTAGCTGCTGATTGTCCATTGTTCATATATTTAATGTTACTCTAGGGTTTAAATATCTTTAGGAGTTTCCAGCAATTCTCTGGATTATTCGATATACATTACTGTATAAAGCGGCTCTTAGTGGTGCTATACTAAATAACCGAACCATTTATCTTCAAGATGCAATACGATAGGACTATTACCAATACCTGCTGTTACAGTATCAGCGTTAGATGAAGTAATTTCCGTACCATTCCAAATAGCTCTACGAATAGTAACAGCTCTATCTGTATCGATCATTACTGACCACTCGTATTGACGTTGGTCTATAACCATCGTCTTTCCAAGTCCACCAGTAAGAAAATCTAATGAAGTACGATAGCCATCATCTTTAGTACCGAATACCAAAGAAATAACACCGGCTACTTCATGAGGTTTAGTTAACAATGCATTAGTCAGCATGTTTTCATCAACAAGATCAGAAAACCATTTGCCTTTATACAACTGTAAACTATTTAAAATATTATTTTCCATATATAATACTAGTAATTATTATTTCATTTAGACGGTCTGCGTAGTTGTCTTGATGCAATTTCCCATATCGGTGTAGCCGTCTTATTATCCATTTTTTGTTTTGAACTTACCCTCTTTGTTGAGGACAATGTTGATTTAAATTTTTTTATTGCAGAAGATTCACCGGATTGCTTTGCAGCACTTAATAGTTTATCTCCTTTCATAGTGAAATATGCAGATTCAATAAGATTACGATTAGTTTTAGCATAATCTTTTTGATATTGTGATCTACCATCACTATCTAGTTTGAAGATATAATTCAATAATTGTTTTTTATCTTCTTTCGGTATTTTAATACCGCGTATATCTTTTAAATCCTCTATTTCTTTGACAACGCTATTGTAAAAATTTTGTTGTTGCTTTATATAAGCCTCATGATTCTTTTTTTGTGTTTCTAATAGCGCTTTCTTCTTTTCTTCTTTGATAATTTTCATTTCTTCAGCTGCATCTTCAGCTTCATCCTGTAGTATACCAGCTTCTTCATACTTATCTAATTTCTTTTGAATCATCTTATCTGAATGACCTTTTTCTTTAAGAAATTCTTTAAGTACTGATTTTTGAACTGAAACATCATCCAAATCTATATCATCGTAATCTATCTCAGTATTTACTACTGAAAAATATTTTTCAATATCTCCACCATTTGCTACATATTCATTTATAGCTTTCACATCATCACTAGCAAATTCTGGTGTAGAATTTTCTTCAATAACGTCCGTTATATAGTCTATAAGTTCTTCTACTGTTTTAGGTTTCTCTTCATCTTCATCAAATTCCCAACCTAAATTCTCAGATATAGCATCAAAGAAAGCTGTTACTTGTTCAGATGCTAAATCCTCATCTTTATTGTCGTCTTCACCTTCATTACCTTCCTCATTGTTTTCATCATCCTCTGTTTCTTCTTCGTCATCATCATCTTTATCATCTTTGTCATCATCTGTTTCTTCCTCGTTGTCGTCTTTGTTATCTTTTGTATCATCGTCTATTTCTTCTTCCTCTTCGTTTTCTTCAAATGGTTTTTTATCATTAGGTGAAACATCGAGATTTGCTATTTCATTTTCCTCGTCATTAGTATTAAATGCAGTAAATATTGCATCAAATCCTCCAAACGGTTTATTTTTATCTTCCATAATTAATATTTAATTAGATTTTCTATACTGTTGATATAACTCATACCTTTGTTTTGTAGTTAGGTTTCTCCACATAATCAATGATGCCATTTAGCTGCGTTCTTAGCAAATTGAGCTCTCTTCTTCAGTTGTTTACTGGCTTTGCTACCCTTTTTTAATACTTTATTAGCATAAGCTTGAACACTCATACCAGCTCTTTTTGCAGCAGCTCTGAATTTACCACGATTCGCTTTTTTAATATGTATACCCCCTTTTTTATAAGAGGGTAACATACTAAGATCTGGTAAAAACGGATTATCGTAATTCGTTACCATATTATTTTCCTCTTTTACCGGTGCCTTTTTTGCCACCTTTCTTACCACCACATGCCATAATTTTACTTTTTATTAGATTTGCTTTCACCAGTAACAGGATTTTTCAATGCTGTACTAGCTTTTAATTTCTCTCTCTGCATAGCAGCGTTATCTTTTTGCTTTTGCAACTCTTTAGCTGCTTTCAGTTTTTCTCTCTCTAGTTTGAGCTTTTCTTGTTCTATTTCTTTTTGCTTATCAACTTTGTATTTTTCTGTAGCTTGTTTGTTAGCAATTTCATTTTGTTTTTGTGCATATTGCATTTGCTTATCCATTATACTAGCGGATAGTTCTTTATCTTTCTGTGCTTGATCTGCTGCTAATGCTATTTCATCACTAGTGTCATTATTAGCATTATCTGCATAACCAAACGCGCTTATTTCTGCAACAGCAATTTTAGTAGAATTATCTTCATCAATTTTATATTTCTGTAAGTTAAGCTCTTGTTGTTTTAAATAATATTCTTGTTGCTTAGCCTCAGCCTGTTGCTGAATTAATTCTATTTGCCTTTGTTGTTCTGCCTGAGCGGCTTGTTCTTGCATTTCAATTCGTTTGGCTTCTATATCACTTAATTTATTCTTTATTACAGTCATATTATCTGAAGTTAATATTTCTGCAATATCAAGTAATGTTGCGCCATTCTGCATAGCTGGTTGAGTAAGTGATTTCAATTGCTCTATATTCTGTGCTTCCTTTGTTGAATCTGTGATAAATATATCCATATCTTCGTAAAAGAAATCATCAGTAAGCGTTATAAAAGCCCTAGTTACGTCATCAAATATATAGTTTAATTTAGTCTTATTTGAGTCTTTCCATGCTGCTTTAGCAGTGTTTAATAACATAGTCATTACTCTTTTCTTACATTGATTATGTAACCAGAATAATGGTTCTGTAATATTAGCAGATTGAACTACACTAGTTTGTACATTACCAACTAATTCATTAGAGCTTATTGCACCTTGTCTTTGTTTAGATACACCAGATATTTCATTACACATATCTTCAATCTTAGCCATCAAATCTATGTATTGACCTATAACTGTAGACATGGTTAAATCTAATGCAGTTATTTGATTAAAAGTAGCAGGTTTTCCACCCTCTCTACCTGGTATATCCCAACCTTCTTCATATGGGTTAATAAAATTAACACCGAGTGAAGATAAATAATGCATCCATTTTTCAACTCCCATACCCATTGATTTAGGTATTTGAGTAACATCCATATTAACTACTTTACCTTTATCCCTAGCTAAAGCTAATTCCAACCTATACCATATTATAATATACATATACTGTAAAGGTTTCATTATACTTACTAGTGATTTTGGTACAGAGTTATTATTACTATATACTACACCAGTATAAGGTAATTTTTGTGAATTTAGATTATCAGCAGATATGTGTTGATACTCAATAGGTTGAATACCGAAATATAAATCATCTCCTGCTCTATATCCTTCCCATACTTCAATTATCCAATCCCATGTTACATTTATTTCTTCACCAGTAACTTTATAATTTTCATCAACTATAAATTCCTCTGGCAATCCTTCATCATTAAGTAAAGTAACAAAGCCTATTTTCTTTAATGATTTCCAACATGCATGCCATACATTTATTGAGAAATCTGAATCCCAATCTTTAGATGGATTATCAACTATATTCGTTTTGATATGCACAAAATCATCGACCATATTTTTATCAATACCGTAATCCGCATACCAATTATCTACTTTAGCTAATAATTCGTTAAGCTGTTTTTCATCTAGTTTATCATAAAATTTATCATATATGTCGTTATATGATAAACGCATTCTGTAACAGCACCAATCGGCATCTTCTATGAATTCTAGATCTGGAGACATGTCGTATGAAAAGTAAAGAGGATTTACTCTCTCTACATAAGGTTCACCGTTCTGTATACCAATATAGTATATTTCTTCACCCGCAATTAAAGCATCCTCCCAGCCTTTCATGAACACATGATCCAAATTTAAACTGTTGCGTAAATATTTTAACGTGTGATAAGCAGCATTTTCAGCGATATCTTTATAATCTTTAGTTAGGTATTCATGTATTTGTTCTGGTGGCATGATCTCACCGCTATCTAAAGCTTGTTGGTACCTTACTCGGTCTTCGGGTGATAATCGACTCATAATCGTTGCCATAACATAATCAAGTAACATTTGCTTCATTTTATCTTGCATATCTGAAGCAGCTATTTGACTTGTTCTGGCTACCTTTATATTAAATGGTCGTTTAGTTTCTTCACCTAATAATAAATTTACTTTAGGTCTAATAATGTTAAAATCTTGTGGTGTAGCAGGAAAACCATCATCAACTTTAAATGGATTTGTAACATATCGTAAATCTTTTTCATTGTATATACTATTATACAAATCATAATATGTTTGCATTTCCTCAAATCTTGATATGGTCATGCCATTAGATGCAGTTTCACCTGAACCTATTATATAATCAACACAAGCTTCTTTCCATTCTTTATTTTTCTTAGACGCTGGTAATTTTTGTATAGGAAAAACCGTATCATTATATCTCATATTTAGCTAAATATATAAGTTTTTATATTGTTATTGTTGTCCGTATTATCTGAATCTTCAAACCAATTTTTAGTAAATAGTGGTTTATCAAATATTCTAGTTTCACGTTCAACTTCTTTCTTTTCCTTGACGTGTAAATTATGTAATTGTAACCTATACAACATCAATATCATAAACGCCATAACCCTATCGAAGTTACCTTTATCATTATAAGCTATTAGCTCTTCTAATAGCGGTTCTGACAAAATCTTAGTTAAATTTTTTACACCAGGCGCATATTCTTCATTTAACCACTCTTTTATAAGACCTTCACCGTAATCTTTTATTTGAACACTCATATGAATACCCTTACGTCTTCTTACATTAGAATTTTTTACTATATCATCTAATATATCTGGTTGATCTGCTAGTAAATAATCACAATGTTTATTAGTAAAATAAGGGTAAATACCTTTACGTTCATTTTCATATAATAATCTGGCATTATAATATACTAATAATTTCCTAACATTTTCATAATAATCTTCAGCCGTTTCTGGTCGTCCTGTATATTCTGCTACAGGTAATTCGTAATATTCTTCAAAATTTTGAAAACGTTTATATATGAAAGTAGAACCCAAAGAATTTGTACCAGATTTGTCGTGATCGTAAGGATCGCAATTGTGAGTCACTATATCATGACACATATAAGTGTGCGTATCACATTCAAAATTATAAACTGTACCAGTGTATTTACTTTCTATTATATTTTGTATGTTTACTATTATATAATTACCACAATCACTTACTCTTGATAATCGTCTAGAACGTTTTATGTTTTTATTCCTACTATAAGAAGATATTATTTTATATTTATAACCACAATTTTCAGTAAAGGTAAACTTGTTAACGTCTTGTTGAGTCACTTTCAATATATACGCTGTATGTCTATTCTGAATCTTATTGTTTACTAAATATTTACCTTCAGTACTCTTTACAGTTATTGAACTACATATACCTATAGAATATAATATAGATTGTATACTCTCTAATAACTCTAAATTAATACTAGTGAAAGTTACTCTAACGTGGTTTCTATCTGAATACACACTACCATCAGAATCTAAATAACCGTATAGCAATTGTAATTTATTTTCTTTTGGTATATATTTAACCCATTCTGGTATTTGTTTTCCTAATGCATATTTACCAAACCATTTATCTAAGAATAACACTAAGTCTTTATTAGTAAATCTCTGCGTTCTACCACCATTAGATTTACACCAAACAGTACTTCTATTAAATAATCTGTTTATTAATTCTTTATAACTATTTGACTCATCAATCTGATTTTTACCGAACGTCATATAAATATCATGTAAATTTCGATTTATATTATTAAATCCATCACCTAACCACAATCCTATAAACCTCCAAAAATCAGAATTATCTGGGTCTATATGTAACTCTGTTTGTATTATCTGCTTGTAATCATCTTTTACAATATTGTATCTATTCGGTAATAATAGTTCATCACCTATTTTTAATTCGGATGCTTTAACAAACGTATTGTTGCCCAATAATATGGGATGCTCACCTGTAAACTTAGTAGTTCTACATGATCCATAAGGTTTTAGTTCAAATACTGGTTCATCAACTTTTTTATATCTTTGTAAATTATGTATCTTAACTTCTTTACCGTCTCTATTTATTAAATGGTAATCAAAATTAATATCCTCAACATTAACTAAACCTTTATCTGTTAATACTTTTTCACCAGGAAGTAAGCACCCGGCTATATACAAACCTATTGGCGGATCTTTTACAGGGTGTTCCCAAATAACTATAGAACCAGTAGGATCATCCTCCTTATTTAACGGAAAGTTAGTAATATCACCATATTTCTTTTGTGTCCATATTAAACCACCTTTACCATCCCAAGTCAAATCACCAACTTGTTTATGACTCTGTAATTTTTTATTTGTTCTTATTCGTGATAAGTGATCCTGTAGTTCTTTTTTAGGGAATATATTTCCTGTTATCTCTAAACATGCTTCTGCGGGTGTTAAACATTGTTCAGCAATATATCTATCTACGTCTCTACTATCTATGGCATTCTCTATAACAGGTGCTCTTAAACTCAATATATAATCTAATGCTTTATGTTTAAGTGTATTACCATCTTTATCCATGTATAGACGATTACCATGATCATCTGTTACGTCTTGATTCGTATATTGTGGAACAAAAAAACCGCATTTAGTGCCATCTGCACCATCATCCCATATATTATCAAATGGTAAACAACCGTATGCTTCAGGTCTATAAAACATTTTCTTTAGTCCTTCAAAGTTAGCACCTTCTTCACCACCAGTACCAAATGCAATCATGAGTCCATAAGCTATACCATCTTGTTCTACAGACGGTCTAGCCATTTGCCAAGCTTCAATCAAATGTGGATTTTTACCAGCTTCTTCAAACAATATTAATTTACCCGCTTTACCACGAACTTTACCTGGGTCGTTCTTCATAGTTATACCCATAATTTCGGATTTATAACCAACCTCTTTTTCATTACCTAGGTTGTCTCTTACTTTTATAGAGGCTCTACGATGCATCTGTGTATTAGCACCTTGTCGTTTTTTAGCCCACGCGGTATGTTCATCTATAAAATCCATAAATTCCCAAGCCTTTGTAAGAATACCATCTTTTAATAAGTACTCTTTTTCAGCTGCTACAGCGTATGATTTTGAACCAGGTATCAAGTAATAATTACGGCAAAGCATTGAACCGCATTTAAAAGAATAACCTTTACGTCTTGATTTTAATACAATCATGTGTTTTCCTTCTTCTTCTGCTTCATCTACAGCATTAAAGAAATAACTATCATAATCATAGAAATCAGGAAATTCTAAGTCTTTTACACGTTTAATTACTTTTTTACCTTTGCTATTCGTCATTTCTTTTCTTACTATACGTTGTATAGGGCAATAATTCAAGTAAAAGTAATTATAACCAGAAATCCAATCACCATCAGGAGCTCTATAACCTTCTAAACATCTTCTTGATTCTTCATCCCAAAATTCCATGTATTCCGAAGTACCAACAGGCGCTAAACAGAAAGCCCCACACTTTTTGAAGTGCAGGGCGGCTGGTCTAAATTTATCCGAATTATGATACACTTTATTAAAATCTACCATAACTACGTTAGTTTCTTATTTTGTATACTTTAAAGCTTTGTTAATTATCCACACAGATAAATTGTTAAGATTGCAACCCAACCATATCATTATATCCGCGTACCAAGGAGTATGATCATATGATACTACTTCCTCAATTCCTGTTTCAGAATCTCTGATTATGATTTCTGATTGCTTTTCAACGTCTACTGCTGTGTTAGCGTTCTCTACCGCTTTCTTTGATCTAGTTTTAGCGGGAACTTTGTTATCCTTAGTAGGTTTCTTTTTTGTTTCCTTACTAGTTTTCTTTGTTTCCTCCATTATTAAATTAATTTAATATTTATATTATTAACGGTACTATTATAATTTAGTTTATACTATTGTATAGTATTATACAACTTATCGTTTGGGTAACTCATATAAACCTATATCTGTACCACCTTTTACTTTACTTGACTCTATTTGCTCAGTTCGTACTGTTTTGAGTAATTTATTTCTTACGTCTATTGCTTTATTAGCTTTATCCATCCATTTACCGACTTTATCTGGATCAATAAGTGGTTTACCAGACTTATCTTCTTTTCCTTCTAAATATTTAATTGAATTAAATTGACGTATGATATATTCTATACCCTCTTCTTCAGCAAGTAATAGTCTAGTACTAATTGTGTTTTGAAGTTCTACATATTCATCAATAACTTCCTTCATTTCATTATCAATCTTATATTTAGCATCATCAAAACAATGTATTTTTAGTTTTTCTTCTCTTTTATCAGGAGATAAACCTTTATATACAGTATCCCATTTGTACATAAAAACTATATACTCTATTTTACGTTGAGCAAGTTTCTTATCCTTATGTGATTCCCACAGCTTTCTAAATGGTGGTATAGCTAATGCTTCAGGAGAAAGTACCACTTCTCCATTAACTATATCAAATAACATTATTCTACTGTTGTATCATTATTTAGTTCTTTTGCTGCTTCAACCATATTAGTAGTTGTGCTATTTTCCGTTGTAGATTCATCTGTAACAAATTCGTATTCAGTTTCTATTGCAGGGACAATAGTTAAATAAGCAAATCCTTCACCAGGCTTAAATATTGATGGAACTGAATCAGTATTTACTTTAAATTTTAATATTAACGGTTTATTTTTATTAGAAGTTACAATAGTGGCAGAATCAGTAAGAGTTATAGATTTTTTAGCTACATCATATTTAGGTGTTATTATACCCACACAGCCTTGTGGTATATGTATACTATATCCCACGTGATATACTAATATCAATTTAGCATCTTCACCAACTTCAGTAGTTATTTCTGTTGAATAAAGTTCATATACAGTATTAGTATTATCTATTGCAGTAGGTAACTTTGCTCTTTCATCTAATTTGTTTATTCCTATATTCATTTTATTTACTTTTAAATATATTATCCTTTCCTTATTGACGTTGCTGTTTTATACAAATTTTCAAGAAATTGATCCCTTTGTTGCTCGTTTTCAAAATAAGTAATGAAAGTAGAATCGAATCTTTTATATTTTAAATATAGCATTTTAATAAGTTTATTGTTTTACTCTAGCTGAAATAGTTTTGTCATCTTTGAATTTATTACGCAATTTTATTTTAAATAAGTAAGCAAACATCAACCCTTTGGTGTCATATTTATCTGCCATTACTTTATGTGTAAATTTAAATGGGGATGCACATATCTCTTTGATAATTCGTATATCTAAACTATACTTTTTAGCCAGCGTATTGTATATCTGATTCATCTAATAGTTTGTAATACTTATTCGTGCGTATGTCCTTTATGTTTGCGTTAGGTATAAATGTATTTGGTCTTATTGTGTTTATGACACTTATTACCATTTCAAAATCATTTATATCATATTTACTTAATAATTCAATAAGTTTTTTCTTTTCCATTTTACTGTATGGTTTCCTAGGTATATATACTTCTTCGTCTTGCGATGGTACACCTATATCATCAAGCCAGTAAATGAAAAAACAATTATACTTTTTGGGTTGTTTTTTGAATAAACTTTTGAAAAATTTAATAACCTTTTGACTAGGTTTTAAAACTTCACGTATTGCAAAACTACCCGCTGGTACTCTCATCATATTCCCCTATTTTTATAATTAACGTTATTTGTACTCTGTCATTAATTATATTAGGTATTAAAGCAGGGTTTACTATTATTTCACCGCGCTCTTTGTTGTGTATAAGTAAACCTTTCAGTTTTAGTTTCTTTATTGCCCTACTTAAATTATCTTTACTTATACCTATAGCATTTTGAATATACTTCCTATTTGTAGTATTAACTATATTCTTAGGTATACCTTTCAATTTAATGTAATTTACATCTAATTTTATTAGTTCTGATACTAATAAAATCTCTTTTTCAGTAAGGTGTAAAAGACCATTTAAACTTCGTACATACTCTATATATAATTTATGTTTTGGTACTCGTTTAGTAAATTTGTTCATTACTTAATATAATCTAGCAAGGTATTTAATTCTTTTACTATATTTGCGTATACATTAACCTTAGTATCACGAAACGGATTATATTCTGTATCTTCTATTAATTCAGTAATAGCATCATTATATTTTGTTATACGTTCGTTAATTTTTTTCTCGAGTGTATTTGTTTTAGTTTCATTTTGTTTAGTATATGGTAGCCTTTTAGTTACTTCTATATAAGGTACATTACTACCAACAATTGAATCTGATAATATTATTTCACTGCGTGTAGTATAGGTATAATCTTTAGTAGATTCACCTGAATTACTCTCATGCTTGTATACTTTATTTTTTGAATCATAAGTGAATTTATCACCTATTTCTGTACCATAACCAAATTCTTTATCAATAACTTTAAATTCAGTAATATTATTTATCATTTTTATTAAGTATTAAATTATTTTTCATTTTGTAGTTATCGCATATACTTGCGTATGATTGTGTGTGAAACCTTATTTCAGGATTAAAAACACAATCTATACCAAAATTACCATTATGTATACTATACTTACAAGTGAAACAACAATGTGGTATTGCTACTGTATAGTTCATTTTGGTTTGCTGCCCCACAATTTCTTTAGGTGTTGCTAAGCCCATTTTGTACGTTTATAATTATCACAATGATTAATACTAGTAGTAGGAAACATATACTTGGCTGGTTTAGTACAATAGTACTTACTACTGTTATATGGTCGTTTATAATATAAACAATTATTACAACACTTTATTTCTGGTGATTCTAAACTAGCATAGCGCCAATTTGAGTCTGCTTTTAATGTATGTAACAAAGTATGTTTATGTAAACGATTTTGTTTAAAATGCCTTATTAATGTATCGATATATTCAAATATATTCATAATAAATATTTAGTTAATAATATAACGTATTATACAGTAAAAGGTAACCTTTAAATAATAAAAAAGTAGGGCTACCTAATGATAACCCTACTACTTACCTAATCACAACTACACAATTTGTCTTTTATTGCTTGTTTCATACGAGCAATTGCCTTATTACTAGCTTCATATGCTAATTCATCAGCGCGATTATTGTATTTACATTGTTTATGACCTTTAACCCATCGGAATGTACATGATTTAAACTTAGTCATAAGTGAACGTAAAAGCAACCAATAATTTTTATTCTTCTTACCAGCAAAATCTGTCTTAACCCATTCTGTCAACCACCCTTTATTTATGGGATTAGCTACGTATAATGAATCAGTATATATGATTAGGTCTGATTGTTTAGCTAACTTAGGGTCCTGTGATAATTTAGCTAACGCATTAATTACAGCTAATATTTCAGCACGATTATTAGTTGAACGAAATAATGGCATTGATTTTTCAGCAACTACACGACCATTGTTTACTATAACATAACCCCAACCACCTGGACCAGGGTTAAACCTACATGACCCATCAGTATATACTGCAATTTTCATTTTTGTTCAAACTTCTTACACACACTAAAGGCATCTACAGCAAATACACGATTAGGGTTGTATGTGCAACGTAAATGATCCTGTGATTGACCGTATATTTCAGTATGTTTACACAATTGGCAGCAATTAAATGCTAGTGGTTTAAAACCCTGTTTGAGTTTCTGTTGTAATATCTTACTGTTCGTTATTATTTTCTGTCCCATTATTACTTGTTATTTCTGTAACGTTAATATCATTTTCAATTACCTGTACATATGCTAATACATCGTGTACTTTAACCAGTAAAGAGTCTTTAAAGAGATCAAATGGATAAGCATATTTCATTGGGAATATGATATGTTCACCTACTTTAAATTCACCTTTAGCTATGTCTGGTACAGCTAGTATAATTCCTTCGCGTAATGAGGATTCTACTTCCCTAATTTCTTTCTTTGTATCATATTCATTAGCACCAGTATCAGCGTCACGTTCACCTGTCTCAACAGGTACAATCATTTCACGTTTAACCATTGTTACAGGTAATGGCTTAACTAATAATTCTTTACACATTTTGTATGGTAGTCCTGCTACTACCGAGTCTAATATTGCTTGGTCTGCTACTTTATTCATATTATTATTTATATTTAATATATTAACGTATATATTATAATTATGTTACCGATTTCGTTTATTTTTTCGATATATAAATAAACGCCAAATTAGTATCACTATAATTATATATACTACAGCAAAGTTAACAGCACCAATATCATTATTTAGTACCATTCTTCTTCATATTTTATAATTGCCCTTTGTATCCCATTTGATACAAGTACCCGTTTAGGTTTAGTATAATCACTAATTAAAGTATCAAACTGTACATTACAATTAGTATATTTAGCTAAATATTTACGGGCATACTTCTTGGCGATGTCTTTTGTACTGTAAGTAACTACAGAGTAAAAGACATTAACGTAATTACCATATTCATCAAAAGTATTTATATAGTAAGACCAACGTCTTGTACGACGTTTATGTCTACTATCAAACACTTCTTTACTAGTAATTAATACGTTAAATTCAATTAACTTATTTAACATAACTCTTTAAAAAAGACACGACGTTCCCCAAAGCGGCATTCCCATACCACTTTAAAGAACTGTCATAACCAGTAAATGATGAGTTCTTTCATTAAGTAATGACTTCCTACCGCTGTACGTCATCGCTATAACTAAGTATTTTTTCTATTGTGCCGTAATACTTAAGCGACTACCACCCACCATCGTTTTTCCCATTCTCCCACATAGTTACTTGCCTATTACTTATTAAGTAATTACCGTAACCACGATGCCGGTCATTATACATTACCAATTTTCGACGCTATCGGGGACACTCAGCAACTATCTTTTACTTGGGTCCTTCCCAAAAGTATAGTTAACTTACACCCGACTTCTGCCCCACTAACTACTTTCGCCCTCATGGGGGATACGCTGATTACTCAGTCGTGCGTCACTATATATAACGTACAAAATAATATAAAGTTACTAATATATGAAAAATAATTTAATTAAAAAGCGCTATTAAAAACGTTAAAAAATTGCATTTATGTAGTAATTTTATGTTATGTATCGTGTTACACACTAATATTATGGTATATAT